>ERZ780150.61-NODE-61-length-113547-cov-6.068392_pt1 | contig 113547 bp, 108 predicted proteins | sample MGYA00511019_ERZ780150 | MGnify/ENA primary metagenome ERZ780150 (study PRJEB29588, sample SAMEA2151633) | human gut metagenome | biome: human gut; feature: human-associated habitat; material: faeces | place: Denmark | collected 2008/2010 ...
AATAAATATAAAGAAATTAAATATATATTATTGACAAATTACAAATCCTGTGGTATCCTAACAATAATTTATTGTGATTTTGTTGTGATGTTAAACTCATGTTTTTGAGTTTTTAACATAGAAAATATTGGTAAAACAATGTGAATGAACTGTGTAAGGCAGTTGAGTAAAGGAGGAAAAATATGAAAAAGACAGTTTCCAAGTTGTTTGCTTTGCTTTTAGCAAGCTCTGTCGTTTTGAGTGGCTGTAACAGCTCCACTGGAGAAACTTCAGGAGAAAAAACAGATAGCGAAAGCACAACAGCACAAAACGAACAGACAGAAGGCGAACAGGATGCTCAATCCTCTGCTGATGAAATTACCGATCTGGTAATTCCAAAGGTTGCAACAAGAGAATTGGAGACATTCAACATCTTACATAGCCAGCTGGCGTCTGACTTTGAAAACCTGTGTAACCTGACAGAGCCATTGTTGGAAGTAGACACCTATGGTGAACTGTCTCCAGCACTGGCAGAAGAATGGGGAACAGAAGATGGCGGTCTGACCTGGACTTTCAAACTCCGTGAAGGCGTAAAATGGGTCGATATGAACGCACAGGAAAAGGCAGATTGTGTTTCTCAGGACTTTGCAACCTCCCTCGAATGGGTACTGAACTTCCATAAAAACGATTCTGCAAATACTTCGATGCCTCTGGAAATGATTCAGGGCGCAGAAGAGTATTATGAATATACCAAAACATTGTCAGCAGAAGAAGCTCAGGCACTGACTGCTGGTGAAGGTTCCAAGTTCCGTGAAATGGTTGGAATAGAAACACCAGATGATTACACCGTTGTTTATCATTGCACCACTCCAAAACCATATTTTGACACAGTTGCAACCTATGCTTGTCTGTATCCAATGTCCCAGGCAATGGTTGATGAGCTTGGTGTCAAAGGGGTTCAGGAAATGAACAACGAGACAATGTGGTATAACGGTTGCTACACCATGACTTCCTATGTACAGGGCAACGAAAAAGTATTTACCAAGAATCCTACTTACTGGGATACAGAGTGCAGCCTGTTCAACACTGTTACCATTAAAATGGTAGAGTCCAACGATGTTGCATTCCAGCTTTATCAGACAGGTGAGGTTGACTACGTTGACCTGACGGAAAGTAACTTGAAGACCATCAGCGGCAATGCAAATAACGAATTTTATGATTATCTGGTAGAAAAACCGGTAGATAAATATTCCTACCAGATTCACTTTAACTACAGCAAGAACAAAGAAGACGGCACTCCGGATACAAACTGGAATACCGCTATTGCAAATGAAAACTTCAGAAAAGCAATCTACTACGGTTTGGACCTGACAGATTACTATAAGAGAGTTAACGCAGTTAACCCAATGAACTGCGAAAATAACTTCTATACCATGAAGGGTCTGATCTATACATCCGATGGTACTGATTATACAGAACTGGTAAGACAGGAAATGGGCCTGCCAGAAAATAATGGCGAGACTATGATCCGTCTGGATGCAGAAAAAGCAGAAGAATACAAACAGGCTGCAATCGAAGAACTGACAGCTCTGGGTGTAACCTTCCCAGTTGGTCTGGATTACTACATTGCATCTGCTAACCAGGTTTCTCTGGACAGCGCTAATGTATTCAAACAGACCGTATCCAGCAGCTTGGGTGATGACTTTATCGTAGTAAACATCAAGACCTATATCTCCAGTGCTACAACAGAAGTTTACACTCCAAAACTCCACTCCATTTCCACTAACGGTTGGGGTGCTGACTACGGTGACCCACAGAACTACCTTGGTCAGGAAACTTACGGATATGATAACGCATACTATTCTACCAGCCAGTCTAAGATCAATGATGTAGAAGAAACAGAAGCAACCAAAGATCTGCTTGATACCTACAAAGAGTTTACAAGACTGGTAGAAGAAGCAGATGCAATTACCGATGACCTGGATGCACGTTATCAGGCATACGCAGTTGCAGAGGCATATATGCTGGATCATGCACTGGTAATCCCATTCTACTACAACCCGACCTGGTGTTTGACAAAAGTTGATCCATATAGTAAAATGAATGCAATGTTTGGTAGCCAGAACGAAAAGATGAAGAACTGGAAAACTAACGCAAATGGTTTTACTACAGAAGAGATCAAAGCCAGCGAAGAAGCACATAACAGTGCAACAAGCAAATAAATGATTGTCATTTCAGTTGCCCGGATTTTTTCGGGCAACTGCTTTTGTCATTTTATGCTGGAATGAAAACTCCCTTTATTTCGTTCTGAAAATATCTTGAAAGAAAGGATGTCTGAAAAGAGAATGAAGGATATAAAGGATGTTTTAAAGCCTTATATGCTGCGTCCTACTTTGCAGAAGGCGATTGTTCGTTTGCTGATCGGCCTTATTGCAGCGCTGTTGTGGGATCGAACCGTTAATTCCAGCCATTATTACGCGATTGTACCGGATGCCTTTTTTGTTGTGGGTGCATTCTGGCTGACACTTGCATGGATTAACTATCTGAGATTGGATGGCTTAAGAAATCCATTTGCAAACAGCTTGATGAGAAAAGAAGAAAAGAAGAAAAAACGTCTTTTGAAAAGAAAACGAGAGATGATCGATTATGTGGATGAGGAGCTTTCCGAACAGGAACAGCTGACAGATCGAGAGAAGCTCTATGCAAACTTCTTTGCGAATGTCGTTTCAGGATTACTTTTCTTTTTACCGGCACTGTTTGTTGTATTAATATAAAATATTTTGATATGTAGTTCCAATACCGCCTGATTGCTTCAGGCGGTATTTTTTGTTGTATTTTTTAAGACAAAGGTAAAAAACGGTTAGATCAAAAAGAAAGAGAGAACAAAAGTAACAAATAGATAAAATAATGTGTGACTTTACAAAAGAGAATCACGACTGGGAAATAGTTTTGGTCATATATACAAAGATAAAAAAATTACCGAAAAATGCTGGAAATTTAGGAATATTTATGATATTCTAGGTGAGGCAAAAATATACTTTTTTACTACATAAAGGAGGGGCTTTGATGAGAAGAGTAATTGCTGCAGTATTGTTAGCGGCAATGTTAGTTTCTGCGACCAATCTTTCAGTATTTGCAGAAACATCTTCTAAGGCTGCAACACAAGCTGTGGGAAACTTGACTGCGGCCATCCGTTTAGACTATCCAGAACTTTTGAACAATGTGGAGCAAAGAAATTTCAAGCTGCAATTAAAGGAAGGACAGCAAGTTTGTGCAGAAATTTCCTTATCCAAAGAAACATCAACAGAAACGATTTTTGTTGATGGAAAAGAAGTAACCGTTCTGGTCAGTCTGCGTAATGAACAAGATGTAGATTTGACAACAGAAAATACAGTGGGTTATTACGAGGTTGAATTCAAAGGCCTTCCCAATAATAAAAATTACACCGTTGCTCTTTCGGCAGAGGGTTATACCGATTATGAATCACAGGAAATTTTGTTAAAGGATTATTCCAGAAAGATTCTGATTGGCTCCTGGGAAGGTGGATTCTCGCTGGGTGATGTAACCAACGATGGAAAAATAAACGAACAGGACTTAAATCAGGTAACAGCTCAGCTGGGTCAGAACAGTTCTGATGCAGATATCACCAAAGATAATCAGGTTGATATTGAAGATCTGGCAATCATCCATCATAATCAGGGTGAAAAAGGACAGGCGGTTCTGTTTGAAACAACAGCAATTGTTGGAACGATCGTTGACCAGCAGGAAACTAAAAATGAGCTGGAAAGCCAGGGAATCAATGTAGAAGGAAATCTGTCCGATCTGTTTGAAGAAAATGGCGAGAGTGTTAAACTGGAAGCTTCCTCCAGTGGAGAGATTGTTCTTCCAATTTCCTTTACAGAACCGGTTGAGATGGAACAGATCACCATTCAGTCGCCTCCTGGAAATGGAGCGGTACAGACAGGTGAAGTAGAAGTAACCTATGAAGAGAATGGACAGGAGAAAACAGAAACAGTTTCTTTTGACGCATCTGCTCCGGAAGGGGTACATGCAATCAGCCGTGACAAGACCAGCAGCTCGGTTGTAATCAATCTGGGCAAACGCGTTGCGGTGAAAAAAGTAACCATCAAAGTAGAAAAGGTAGAAGGCGATACCGGATATACCGTAGTAGAAAATATCCAGTTCTTAAAAGATATCGTTCCGGATAATGTAGAAATCACCAACTCAATTCCAACAAACCTCAAAGCAACTGCAGGAGCAGAACAGGTTGAGCTGAGCTGGAAAGCAGTGAATAACGTAGATGGTTATCTGGTAAAATACGGAACCTCTTCCGGCAATTACACCAGAGAGCTTAAAGTTTCGGTGCCAGAAGCTACCATCGAAGGGTTGGAAAATCTGACCAAATACTACTTTGCGGTTGCAGCTTATACCGAAGATGGCTGGACCGGAAAGCTGTCCAGTGAAGTGACAGCAACGCCACAGCCAAATAAAGTACCAAGCGCACCGGATTATCTGAAAGTTGCTCCACAGGATCAGGCATTGAGCATTTCCTGGGGAAAAACAGATGATGCCCTGAGCTATCGTGTGTATTATAAAAAGAGCAGTGATCCAGATACTGCCTATACCAAGGTGGATGCAGAGATCACCGCAACAAGCTATGCTTTGGGCGGACTGGAAAATGATGTCAGCTACGATGTATATGTAACGGCAGTCAATAATATTGGTGAAGGTCCACGTTCTCTGGTCGCTTCCGGAACACCGGAAAAGATCGAGGTAAAGGGACCAGAACTGCCAGAACTGGGCAGAATCTCCAATGACAAGATCACATCCATTCAGATGGCATTCCCAGATAATGTGGACAAGACCCAGTATCCAAATGGATTTAATATCAAGTTTGTAGCAGATAATGATTATGCTACTCACTGGACTGCACGCAGATGGTGGGAAAGCAAAGAGTTCATCTTTGAGTTTGATGAAGAACAGAGCATGAACTACCTGATCTACGTTCCGCGTGTGGATGGACAGTACGCACGAAGCTTGAATCGTTACACAATCACAGCATGGGACAAAGATGGAAATAAAACCTATCTGACCAGCGACAAAGGAAATGTTGGCAGTGGTCCATATGTAAAAAATAATCCGTCTGAAACCAAATATGCGATCCTCCCATTTGAAAGAAATGATCATATCAAAAAGATTTCGGTAGAGGTAAATCAGTGGGATGGTTCTCCAACCAATATTTCTTTGTCCGAAATTGCGTTCTATGAGTACAATGGAGTTGAAGATCAGATCGATGCTCTGTTTGCAAATGAAAGCAAAACAAAACTTGCAGAAGGTGTAGATGAACAGACAATCAACCAGTTAAGGGAACAGCTCAATGCAACACAGGATTTCTATATTGACAGTGATATCCTGAAAGATGAGCTGAATCTGGCAGAACAGCTGCTGCAGAATAACACTTCTGCACTGGGCATCGTGATGGATGGAATCCAGTCCCGCGATACAACTGGAGATGTTCGAGTACTCAATACCCTCCAGCCAATTGGAGCAGTTGCAAATTCTGGAAAGAAAATCGTGGTTTACGCAGAAATTCCAGAAGGCGAAAGCGTCACATTGGTACCAACTCAGTTCTATGCAGAGTCCAATTCCTGGAAAGGAACTCCGATTGCGCTGCAGAATGGACGAAATGTTATTACCATGCCGACCATGACCAGCCTGAGCGCAGAAAAAGGCGGCTCTCTGTACTTGCAGTATTCTGGAAGCAACGCTGACCGCATCAAGCTGCAAATCAGAGGTAATGTAACCAAGATCCCAATGCTGGAACTGTCGGATTGGGAAAGCATGTCCGCACAGCAGCGCAAAGAAAAAATCACAAATTATGTGGAAGAACTCAATACATACGTTGCTGCATTAGGTTCTAACAATCTCCAGACCAATATCCGCAACGCGACCGAAATTTCTCTGCCATACGTTCTTCTTTCTCTGCCAGCAGATCAGGTACAGTCTGGAATCAGCGGTGGGGCATCTTCCACCGAAGCGAAAGTGGAAAGACTGTATCAGAACACTCTGGCATGGAATCAGCTGATGGAACTGATGTACCGCACACATGGTGTGGATGACATCACAACCGAGGCTTCCAGAAACAATATCCGTTATCAGAGAATGTTCAGCGGTGCTTTCATGTATGCATCAGGGGAACATATCGGTGTTGAATACGGTTCGACCGCACCACTGGTTCAGGGTATCCCGGCAGGTTCCACAGGTTTTGGTGAAGAATCCCTGTTTGGATGGGGAATTGCACACGAGATCGGCCATAACATGGATACTTTAGGCCATGCTGAAATTACCAACAATATTTATTCTCTGTTCGCACAGACCTTTGATGCAGGACAGAATGCAAAAGCTTCCCGTCTGGAATTATCGGATCTTTATCCAAATATTTTTGACAAGACCTCTTCGGGTGCAAAAGGCCTTGCAAACAATGTCTTTGTTCAGCTTGGAATGTACTGGCAGCTGCACCTTGCATATGACGATGCAGATGATAACTTCTATAATTTAGTGAACAAGGCATATCGAAGCGGCGTAGGCTCCGGATTCAGCGGAGATGAGCGATTTGCAGTGGTTGCAAGCGAAGTTGCAGGCTACGACCTGACCGAATTCTTCACTCAGTGGGGCGTTCAGCTTTCCGATGCAGCGATTTCTGCAATGCGCGGACACAGCACAGAAAGCAGAAAGATTCACTACCTCTCCGACGAGTCCCGCCGCCAGAGAATGAACGGCAGCGGCAGCGCGTCCGGAAGCGTATCCATGCAGGCATCTGTTAATGAAAAGGAAGTTGTTATCAATATTACACCATCCCTTTCCGGAAGCGTGCAGGGCTACGAGATTTTAAAGAACGATAAACCATACGCATTTGTTACCGAAGGTTCCGATCTCACATTCACTGATACCATCGGTTCGGCAAACAACAAGACCTTTACCTATCAGGTAAAAGCAATTGACCTTCTGGGCAACATTGCAGCAGAAAGCACAAAAGAAGAGGTACTGATCAGCCATAACAACGTTATCAGCCGCGATCTCTGGAATGCACAGCGTCAGGAAGACGGAACAATGCTGATTAACTTTACTCAGCCGCAGACCGTTGCAGGTATCCTCTTTAAGGATATGCCGGAACTGGTAATCGGTGAATCTGATCCGGTGATCGAGGATTCCCAGCAGCCAGAACAGAATACTCCAACCGATGAAGAGACAGAAAAAGATCCTTCCGGCGAATCCAATGAAGAGAAAGCAGAGAATGTAGATAGTAATGTGGATAGTGTAGAGAACGCAGCATCCTTCTTTGCTGACTTGTTTGCAGGAGAAGAGGCTGATACCACACTGGAAACTACCACAGATGAGTGGACAGAGGACAGCGAAGATGCTGGACTAACAGAAGAGCAGCCTCAGCTTCCAGAAGACAACAATGGAAATGAAAACGGGTCTGTAACAGAAGGAGATCAGCCTGAAGAAGAACCATCTGAAGATGAGAAACTTCCTGCGGAAGATGAAACAGAAGAGACACTTCCAGACGAAACCCTTCCGGATGAAACCCATCCAGAAGAGAACCTTCCTGAAGAGAACCTTCCTGAAGAAAATCTTCCGGAAGAAGACAAGCAGGAAACTGTTCCTTCCAATCAGATTGTGGTACAGGTAAGCAAGAATGGCGTGGACTTTACCACAGTTCTGACCATCGACTTAAAACAGACCGATCTTACCAAGCCGGAAAACCTGCTCCAGCTGTTTAACAGCGGTGCAGATGATGGAAGAATCACAATCTGTGAAGATACCAAAGCAATCCGAATCCTGGGATTGCCGAAAAATGTAACCGAAGCAAACTTTGACTTTGTTGGCTATCCGGGAGACAGCATTGCCTTCATGGATGGAGCAATTGGACGACTGGCACATGATTACCAGTATGGTGAAGATTCCAGTGAAGTGATTCCGGCAGGAACCCTGATTGTTGCAGGAACCTACCGCGGTGACCCAGTATACAACACCATTCAGATTCTCGGTGAGTACCTGGTTGGTGATATGGCACAGGGAAGCACACAGACAGAAGAGCGCCCAATCAACGGAGAAGTTTACCTCTTTGCAGAGGTTCCGGAAGAAGGCGCATTAGCAGAAATCAATAACGGCATCTGGATCTTTGTTCCAAACATCCAGGCAGAAGAAGAGTTCCAGGGCGAAGGATGCGCACACAGCATTCTGCCATCCAGAATCAAGGCAGTACTGTACCGTACCGATGACCCGAATAATGCACAGGATAAACGTAAAGTAAGCGATACCCGCTGGATCTCTTCTCCAAGTGATGAATCGATGCCACAAATTACATTGCAGGGGGAATAAATTAATCCATGAACTTGAGAAAATTTTTAGTTGCCGGTTTTACTGCTGTTATGATGGCAGGATTTGGAGCATTGGCCTCCTCGGCGGCAAGTGTGCCCAATATTCAGGTCCGTTCCAACGGTGCTGAAAATGAGTATGAAGTGACCCTTCAAAATGTATCATCTGAAACTTACGGTGTACAGTTTGATCTGACAGTTGACAGTGACAAAGACGTCACTGTCAACTGGGCAGACGGTGACAGCGGAAATGTTCAGAAAGCGGTCCAGACAGACAGCAACGGTAAAACACAGATTACCTTTTATGTTTCCAAGCTGCGTCCGCTTTCCAACAGTTCCAATGTTCAGGTGGCGACCATCGTGACCGACCGCGAATTGAACAGCAGTTCTTTTGCAACCAGCGGTTACATGAAGACAGTGAATCAGAATCAAAAATCGACCGTTTATCAGGATGTTATGCTCGATACAAAGCTGACACCGGATGGTTCGAATAACGGCAGTGGATCGGATAACTCTTCTGGAAATAACTCTGGAAACAATAAACCTTCCGACACAAATCAGTCCCAGAATACCAGCAGACCTTCTGGAAGCCAGCAGATTACCGTTTCCCAGACAAACACCACAGGAAAGCAGGAAACCGATAAAAATCAGACAACAGAGGGCACCCAGAAGACACTGGCATGGAAGGATATTTCCAGTCAGGTAAAGACTGTATCCGGCAAAAAGACACTGGCAATTACAATTGAGCAGGGACAGCAGTTGGATGCAGATATTCTGCGCAATGCAATTGAGCAGAAAATCAGTGTTACTCTTCAGTACGGAAACTATCAGTGGACCTTTGACGGCGCAAATGGCGGCAGTGTACCGGATAAACAGAAATTTTATGATTTCTCGCTGGAGATGCTTTCCCAGCATAACCTCACTGCAGCGGCAGAAGGCAGTGACCTGCTTCAGTTTGCAGTTCAGTATCAGGGACAGATGCCATGTCCAGCATCCTTAACGATCACAGTTGGTGCAGATTATGCAGGACAGACACTCTATCTTGCATACTATGATGAGTTGGCAGCAACTCTCCAGAAGACAGCAGAAGCTGTAGTAAACCAAGATGGAACGGTTGTATTCCCAATTGAAAATGCGGCAAAATATATTGTGACATCAAAGGATTTGTGGACAGCAGCAGCCAAAACCGAAGAAATGTCTGTACAAACTTCTGAGCAGTCCCAGAGCACTGCGTTGGATCTTTCTGGCAATGTAGTGGTAACGGTTCCGCCAATGATGACAGAGGAGGAACTGGAAGCACAGGAAGCAGCACAGGAAACAACAGAAAATGAGGAAATTTCCGCAACAGATGAGTCTGAAACATTGGAGCAGGAAGTACAATCCGATTCCGAAACACAGTCTCAGGAAGATTCCAAAGCGGTTGTAGTGATTGCATCCATTGCAGTAGTGATTCTTTTTGGAGCAGTAATTGCCTTCCTGTTTGTAAGAGTAGCAAATAAGAGAAGATCTTAATTTGAAATAAAAACTTCCGGTAATTTTGCCGGAAGTTTTTGTTTTTACCGCAAAAATGCGTGAAAGGTATTGACTTTGAGTTCACTCCAGGTTTTATAATAAATCACAGAATAAGAAATTTTCCTCAAAAGGGAATAAATAAAGTATTTTGTACAGAAGGAGTGCAATGAATCATGAATGAAAAAATTATAGGTCAAACTTTTGATCAGGAGCGTGCGCTCTATAACTTAAAAGACACACAGGTCATAGATTGCATTTTTGCGGGACCAGCAGACGGGGAATCTGCATTAAAAGAATCCCGTGACGTGGCTTTGAAAAATTGTCGTTTTTCTCTGCGTTATCCTTTGTGGCATTCCAAAAAGTTTTTGATGGAAGATTCTTCCATGGATGAATTGACCCGTGCGGCAATCTGGTATGCAAGTGATGGAACAATTCAGAACAGTATCTTGGGTGGAATCAAGTGCTTAAGAGAGTGCGACAGGATGAAGCTGGATGGCTGCACCATCCATTCTCCGGAGTTTGGTTGGAAATGCCGGGATCTTGAGATCAAAAACAGCCAGGTTGAGTCGGAATATTTCCTGCTGGAATGTAAAGATGTCCAGATCGATCATCTGAAGATGAAAGGAAAATATTCATTCCAGTATATCGAAAACATGAAAATTGATCATTCTGAATTGGACACCAAAGACGCATTCTGGCACAGCAAAAATGTTACCGTCGAAAACAGCGTAATCAAAGGGGAGTATCTGGGATGGTATTCCGAAGGATTGACCTTGATTCACTGTAAAATTATTGGAACACAGCCGCTTTGCTACTGCAAGAACCTTCGTTTGATTGATTGTACCATGGAAGAAACCGATCTCTCTTTTGAATATTCCGAAGTGGATGCTAAGGTTAAAGGAAACATTCTTTCAGTTAAAAATCCAAAATCCGGAAAGATTGTAGCGGATTCTATCGGAGAGATTGTACGGGAAGATTCGATCATGCAGTCAACCTGTGAGATCTGTGTTGGAGAAGAAAGATAACAACAGAATAGATAATAATGTAGAAAAGGCAGATACCATGTTAAGTGGGTATCTGTCTTTTTTGTGCGCCAGAAAGTAAAAAAGTATCGTATTTTTACTTTTACAATAAAAATATGATGTGGAAAATGAAAAAAGGAGTTGCTGTAAAATCCTAAGATATGAACTATTTTTGATTTATAAATAAAAATATGCAGAATTTTTTTATTTAAAATTAAGAATAAAGGTGATGGAATTTAGGGGATAAAAATTAATTTTTTGTGCAAATAAAATAAATTTTAGTGAAAAAATAATTTGATGGTGAATTATGCATAAAATCGACACAATTATTTAACAAAAAACGAGATTTTTTATCATTGATGATTGTTAACGATTGACAATCAAATTGTTAACAGAGTATAATGTGGTCAATGAGGCCACAGTGAAATTGGAAGGAGAAAAATTTGTGCCAAGTGAAAAACAACAGTTTATTAGAAAAACACTAAGAGAACAGCTGGCAGATATCCTTCGATCAAAAATATTAAAATCCGAGATTGCACCGGGTGATCGGATTGTCGAAGAAGAAGTTGCAAAAGAATATCAGGTCAGCCGTGGTCCAATCCGGGAAGCGCTGCGGCAGCTGGAAGAAGAAGGATTGATTTCCTACCAGCCGCATAAAGGATGTGTTGTAAAAACATTATCTTTAAGAGATATGCAGGAATCCTATTTGATCCGTTCTACGCTGGAATCGCTGGCAGTTCAGATATATGCAGGAAAAATCAGTGAAAATGGTTTGCGTAAAATGGAGGAAGCGCTAGAGGATATCCGGATGGCGGGAGAAAACAAAACGCTGTACGAACTGACTCAGGCGGATGAGGCATTCCATTCCGCAATTGTGGAAGAAGCAGAATGTGAAAAGCTTTTAAAAATCTGGAGACAGTTACAGGGAGCGAATACATCTACTTACTATACCATGAACACTGAAAATTTAATGCCATATGATTTTGTTGCGGCAAATCATAAAGTGATTTTGGATTTGTTTAAAAACAGTGCGAGTGTAGATCAAATCAGTCATGAGATTCATAAGCACTACATGGTGGTTCCGGAAACATTGTCTCAGAAGGAACAACAAAGGGGAAAGGAATAATTTTTGCTTACAGCAATGATTATTAGAAGTAAAAGGAGGAAGAAAAATGCTTAGATTTATTGGAAAAAGGCTTGTGTATGCTATTATAACGTTATTTTTAATTGCAACAGCAACATTTTTCCTGGTTGCGGGGGCTCCGGGAGACCCAATCGCAGCAAAAGTTGGACAGATGCCAGAACAGGCACAGGAGATCATCAGTGCAAAATACGGATTGGATAAACCGGTTTTTGAAAGATATCTGATTTACATGAAGCGCTTGATTACAACAGGTGATTTTGGTGAATCGATCATCTATACCGGAAAATCCGCAAACGATGTTATCAAAGAAAACACTTTGATTTCCGCAAAAATTGGTTTAATTGCATTGGTATTCCAGATTACCATCGGTATTTGCCTTGGAATGGTCTCAGCTTTAAACCGAGGAAAGCCGATTGATAACACCATACGAGTTCTGGTTGTATTGGCTATCTGTATTCCAAGTTTCGTCTTCGCGGCGCTATTGCAATACTTCCTAGCATTTAAGTGGAAATTGGTTCCAGTATTTGGCTGGGGCGAATTGAAACATTATGTTCTTCCAGTTACAGCTTACGCACTTGGTGGTATCGCATCTTACACCAAGTATATGAGAAACAGCACCCTTTCTGTCCTCAGTGAAGATTATGTTATTACAGCAAAGGCTAAAGGATGCAGCAAGGGCAGAGTAGTAAGAAAACATATTTTCAGAAACTCTTTGATTCCGATTATTACCATGATCGGTCCAGCAGTAGCAGGTATTTTTGCTGGTTCCTTCGTTATTGAAAAAATGTTCTCTATCCCAGGCCTTGGTTTCTATTATATGAAATCCGTTTCGGATAACGACTATACCATGGTAATTGGTCTGACAATCTTCTTTGCAATGCTGTTTGTAGCTTCGTTGATTATTGTTGACATTTTATATGGTTTTGTAGATCCAAGAATTCGAGTAGCAAAAGGCAGAAAATAGGTGAGGTGATCAGGATGAGTGAAAATCAACAGAAAACAATGGTACAGGAAGTTCCGTTGACTGACGATATGTTTGAACGAATCGGCACCGAAGGACTTTCGGGTGAAGATATTGGTAAACAATCCCTTACATACTGGGCAGATGTTTGGAGAAGATTCCGTTCCAACAAAATGGCAATTTTAGGTTTGATCCTTCTGATTGCAGTAATCTGTCTGCTCTTTATAGGACCAACTCTTTCTGGAAAAGATTATCAGTTTATTGATGCTTCGATTAAAAATACACCTCCAAACAGTGAATACTGGTTTGGTACCGACGATATGGGTCGTGACCTGTTTACCCGTGTATGCGTTGGTGGACGAGTTTCTATCTATATTGGTCTGTGCTGTACTTTGGTAATGTTTGTAATCGGTTCTCTGCTGGGTGCTCTGGCAGGTTTAAAAGGCGGCATTGTTGATGATATCATCATGAGACTTTGCGAATTGATCGGAAACCTTCCATATCTGATTATCGTTGTAATTCTTTCCATGGTAATGGGAAGAAGCATGTTCTCTCTGGTATTTGCGATGTCGTTGACTGCTTGGGTTGGAACGACCCGTATGGTACGTGGTCAGATTCTTCAGATTAAAGAACAGGACTATGTACAGGCAGCAAAAGCTTTGGGTGCAGACACTGGCAGAATTATCATCAAACACCTTCTTCCAAACACACTGGGTATTATCATGGTAGATGTTACCATGTCGGTTCCAGGATTTATCTTCAGTGAATCTTTCTTAAGCTATATCGGTCTTGGTATCAGACCACCGGAAACAAGCTGGGGCGCACTGGCCAGTGCAGGTCAGCAGCAGCTGATGTTCTATCCATATCAGTTGTTCTTCCCTTGTCTGCTGATTGTTATTACAATCTTATCGTTCCATCTGATCGGCGATGGACTTTCGGACGCGCTTGACCCGAAATTGAGACAGTAGGATGAAACAACAGGAGGAAGAAAATCATGAGCGAAAAAATATTAGAGGTTAAAGATTTAAATGTTTCCTTCCATACCTATGCGGGTACTTCCCATGCGGTTCGAGGAGTAGATTTCCACCTGAATCAGGGTGAAACTCTTGCAATCGTTGGAGAATCCGGTTGTGGAAAAACAGTAACATCCAAAGCGATTATGGGTTTGCTTCCAACACCTCAGACACAGATCAAAAAAGATGGAGATTCCGCAATTCTGTTCCATGGTGAAAATCTTCTTGATTATACAGAAAAGCAGATGACCCATATCCGCGGAAGCAAAATTTCGATGATCTTCCAGGACCCGATGACATCGCTGAACCCAACCATGAAAATCGGAAATCAGATTATGGAAAGTATTCTGATTCACCAGAAGATCAGTAAAAAGGAAGCAGAAAAACAGGCTCTTGAGATGCTGGAGCTGGTAAAAATTCCAAATGCAGCTCAGCGTATGAAACAGTATCCATTTGAGTTTTCTGGTGGTATGCGCCAGAGAGCAATGATTGCAGTAGCTTTAGCCTGCAAACCGGAAATCCTGATTGCGGACGAACCAACAACCGCACTGGACGTAACAATTCAGGCACAGATCATGGATCTGATTGGGGAACTGCAGAAAGAACTGAACATGGCCGTTATCCTGGTTACTCATGATCTGGGTGTCGTTGCAAGTGTAGCGGACAGAATTCAGGTTATGTATGCAGGAAAGATTATTGAACGCGGAACAGTGGATGAGATCTTCTATCATCCAACCCATCCATACACCAGAGCATTGCTCAGCTCGGTGCCAAAGATTCATACTAACAACAAGGAAACACTGTATTCCCTGAGAGGTACCCCACCGGATCTGATCAATCCACCGGTTGGCTGCTCTTTTGCACCGCGCTGCGAGTATGGTATGAAAATTTGCCGCCAGAAATATCCGGACATTACCCAGTTCAGCGATTCTCAGCAGTGTTCCTGCTGGCTGCATCATCCAAAGGCAGACGTAAGCGGACTGCCGGAAGAGATTTTCAAGAGGGGGTAGGAAGACGTGGCTGAAAAGGAAGTACTGATTGAAGTAAAGGACTTGAAAAAATATTTCAATGTAGGAAAAAACGCTGTTTTGAAGGCAGTTGACGGTGTAAACTTCAAGATCTATAAGGGAGAGACTTTAGGTCTGGTAGGAGAATCCGGATGCGGAAAAACAACCTGCGGAAAAACAGTTATGGGTCTTTATGAAGCGACCGGCGGTCAGGTTATCTTTGATGGCGTAGACATCCACAGCTTACATAAAAAAGAAAAGAAAGAATTTACCAAACGTGCCCAGATTATTTTCCAGGACCCATATTCTTCACTTAACCCTCGTATGACCGTTGAAGATATCATCGGAGAAGGTATTGATATTCATGGACTGTACAAAGGTGAGGAACGTCGCCAGAGAATCCACCAGCTGCTGGAAATGGTAGGTCTGAACAAGGAACACGCACTTCGTTTTCCACATGAGTTCTCCGGTGGACAAAGACAGCGTATCGGTATTGCGCGTGCACTGGCAATTGAACCGGAATTCATCGTATGTGACGAACCAATCTCGGCATTGGACGTATCCATTCAGGCACAGGTAGTGAACCTGCTGATCAAGCTTCAGAAAGAGCTGGGTCTGACCTATCTGTTTATCGCACACGACCTTTCGATGGTAAAACATATTTCTGACCGTGTAGGCGTTATGTATCTGGGAAGCATGGTGGAATTTGCAGACAGTGATGAGCTTTATTCCAAACCACTGCATCCATATACCAAAGCGCTGATGTCCGCAATTCCAATTCCGGACCCGAAGGCAGAAAAGGAAAAGAAGAGAATTCCAATCGAAGGCGAAATTCCAAGCCCAATCAATCCAAAACCAGGATGCCGTTTTGCTGCCCGCTGCAAATATGCAACCGAAGCCTGCAAGCAGACAACACCGGAACTGACAGAAGTTTTACCGGGACATTTTGTAGCATGTCACCGTGTAAAAGAAGTGAATGCATTAGGTCTTTAAAGCTGATATTTCATACAGCTGATGATATACCTTAAGGAGGTAAACGTAATGAAGAAAACAAAATGGATGGCCCTCCTGTTAGCAGCAGTGATGACATTAGGTTCATTGACAGGTTGCGGCGGCGGAGAAACAACCACAAGTGAAGGTGGAAGCAGTGAAGGAACAACCAGTGCAGACAGTGGAGAAGAACAAGTGTTCTACATGAGCTCTAATAGTGTTGTTGTTGGTTTGAATCCACTTCAGAACACAACAGCTCCAGATAATGACGCTCACAACATGATCTGTGATCCTCTGGTAAGAAATAATGCAGCAGAGGGCAACACAACCGAAACTGTTCCCGGTGCAGCTGAAAGCTGGGATGTCAGCGAGGACGGTTTGACTTATACCTTCCATATCCGTGAAAACGCAAAATGGAATGATGGTGTTGCTCTGACCGCAAATGACTTTGAATATACCCTCAAAATGATGGCAGATCCGGCAGTCGCTTCCACAAACGGCTGGCTGTTTGATGGTGTTATCGTAAACTTTGGTGAAGCTCTGTACAGTAACGGAAAAACACCAGAGGACATCGGTGTAAAAGCAATCGATGATAAAACTTTAGAGATTCAGTTGGTTCATCCAGCATCCTACTTCCTTGAACTTCTGGGAAGCCTGTATCCAGTTAGACAGGATAAATATGAAGAATGGGGCGACGCTTACGGTTCCTCTGCTGATAAGATTGTTTGCAGCGGTCCTTTCCAGGTAGAAAGCTGGAATCAGAATACAGAAATGGTTCTGGTTAAGAATCCAAACTACTGGAACGCAGAAAATGTAAAACTGGACAAGATCAATAACAGAATCATTCAGGAAAGTGCAACAGCAGTTCAGGCATTCATCAATGGTGAGATTTACAGAACTGGTACCAGTGATCCAAACTGGATTAAACTGATTGAAGAATCTGGTATTTCCAATGGCGTTATCGTACCAGGAAATGCACCTGAATTCTTGATGTTTAACCAGAAAAATGAATACCTTTCCAACACTAAGATCCGTCAGGCTCTTTCTATCGCTTATGACCGTGAAGCAGCTGTTAACGACTTGAATAATGGTAATGCACAGGCAATCTATTCTGTAATGCCAGACACCATGATGGTTGGTGACACACCATACCATGAACTGGTTGGTGACAAGAACTACTTTGTAAAACAGCTTCAGGAAGAAAATCCAGATCCAAAAGCTCTGCTGATTGAAGGTTTGAAAGAACTTGGCAAAGATCCAGATCCATCTCAGATTACAATCCGTTATGCAAGCCGTGGAACCAATGAATGGTCTAAAAAAGCAGCAGAATGGTTCAAACAGGCTTGGGAAACAACCCTTGGAATCAATGTAGAAATTGACATGATGGAATGGAACATCATGTGGGATAAAATCGATGCTGGTGACTACGATATCGCTTGCGGCGGTTGGGGCCCATATTACAACGAACCAAGTGCTGTTCTGACTCTGTTTGACCCAGTAAACGGTTACTTCAATGCTGATAAGACCGGTTGGGTTGGCGAAGATGCTGACAAGTTCAAAGAACTGTGTGAACAGGCAAAAGTAACTGTTGACGATAAAGAAAAAGCAGAAATCTATTTGCAGGCAGAGGAACTTCTGGTTAAAAATGCTGTAATTTCTCCAGAATTTTTGTATGCAAACCCTGTATTCGTAGCTAACTTTGTAAAAGGATATCCAATATCCACAAATGGTAGCATTGACTGGTCTCAGGTATATCTTGAGAAATAAGAATGTGACTTCAGGCACCCTGTATGGGGTGCCTGTTTTAAAATCAAAGGTAATCGTCAGGAGGGAGTCAGAATGTATCTGATCAAAAACGCGACAGTACATATTGGAAACGGTACTGTGTTGCAGCAAAGCGATGTTCTTGTGGAAGGCAAAGTGATCAAAGAAGTGGGAAAGAATCTCAGTGCGGAAGGCGCAGAGGTTATTGATGCATCCGGATGCGAAGTTTTTCCGGGATTTATCGATCCGGTTTCCAGCATTGGTGCAATGGGAATTCCAGGACGCTATTTGGACAACAATGAAGCAACCAATCCAATCACCCCAGAGATGAATCTTCGTTACAGCATGGACCCAGATGAAGTAAACCGCCAGGAATTTTATAAGAGCGGTATCACAACAGTGGGACTTTCTCCAACTAATAACAATATTATGGGTGGTCAGATCGCTGTCTGCAAGACAGCTCCTCAGAAGATGAAAGAGCGTCTTGTCAAAGAACATGCCGGATTAAAGTGCAGCGTAACCAGCAGTGTAAAAGAAACTTATGGTTCCCGCGATCAGCTTCCAAAGACAAAGATGGGAATTTTCTTCCTGTTTGCAGAAAGCCTGCGCAAAGCAAGAGCAGAAAAGGAAGAAAAACGCACCGAGGCGCAGAAAGTAATCTGCGATGTATTTGATAATGCCAGCATGCCGCTGTTTGTAGCAGCTTCCAGCAAGACAGAAATTGACGGTTTACTTCACCTGATGGAAAAGGAAAAGGTAGAGGTTAACCTTGTAGATGGGTTCTGCTTTGCAGACTCCTTAAAACAGATTAAGGAACAAAAAGTAGGTCTGGTTCTGGGAAATGTCAATAACTGTTCTCAGATTGCAAAAAATGGTATGGACCTTTCCAACCTTTGTGAGTTGGTTGAAAACGGAAATCGAATCGCGTTTACCAACTCCAATGGAGGATATTCGGAAGGACGCGAAGTATTTATCTGGTCTGCAATCGAAGCTTATCGTGCAGGTGTGCCAGCAGAAGAAGTAGTTCGTATGATGACCGAACATCCAGCTCATATGCTCGGTATTCAGGATCGTGTGGGAACACTGGAAGCCGGAAAGGATGCAGATTTATCTGTATACACCGCAAACCCTGTAACAAGTTATGCAGCAAAAGTAAAACACAGCATGGTAAATGGCGAGGTGATTTTCTAATGGACAAGATCCTGATCAAGGGTGGTATCCTGTATACAATGACCGATGGAGAAAACAATATTTTCCATGGAGATGTTTTGGTTGAAAACGGAAAGATTGCTCAGGTTGCACCGGAGATTGTCTGTGAAGATGCACAGGTAATCGATGCAAATGGAAACTATGTTCTGCCAGGACTGATTGATGCTCATACTCATATCGGATTGTTTGATTTTAACCATGATTCCTCGGTGGATGATGCTAATGAGATGACCGATCCGGTCACAGCTGCAATGGATGCACGTTACAGCATCAACCCAAAAGCAAGAGAGCTGAAGGTTGCTTATGAACATGGCATCACAACAATGCTCTTTACACCGGGTAGCGGAAACGTTTTCTGCGGACAGGCTATTGTTGCAAAAACATACGGTGACAATATTTTTGAGATGACAATCAAAGCACCAGCAGCCGTAAAAATTGCACTGGGCGGAAATCCGAAAAACACCTACGGAGATATGAAGCGTCTGCCAATGACCCGCATGGGTGTTGCAAACGTTCTTTGGGAAACCTTCCGAAAAGCAAAAGAATATCTGGATAAACAAAACCGTGGGGAAGAGCAGGATTACGATGCAAACATGGAAGCAATCATTCCAGCACTCAAGGGAGAGATTCCATGTAAAATCCACTGCACCCAGTATGATATGATTACTGCAATCGAAGTAGCAAAAGCTTACGGCGTAAAATTCTCGCTGGAACATGCATGGGGCGCTACAGATTATCTGGATGAGATCGTGGAAAGTGGATGCGATATCTGCTATGGACCAATTGCAACCTATCGTTCTCCAGGTGAGCGCAGAAAAGTGGATGTAGAGGCAGTTAAAATGCTGGATGACCGTGGTGTCAACGTTGCTATGATTACCGACTCCCCAATTTTAAGTGAGGAATCGTTGTATCATCACATCGGGGAAGCGGTTCGTGAAGGTGTCAGCCAGGAACGTGCAGTTCGTATGGTTACCATCAATCCAGCTCGTCAGCTGAATCTGGATGACCGTCTGGGAAGTCTGGAAGTTGGTAAAGACGCAGATATTGTGATCATGAAAGGCAAACTGGGACTGGATACCGATGCAAAGGTTCTCTATACCATGGTAGATGGAAAAATTGTATATCAGGCATAAATAAAACACAAAAGAGCTGTATGGGATTCCATACAGCTCTTTTGTGTCAAATGAAAAAAGGATGTAAAAATGATAGAAGAAATCAAGATGTCAAAGAAATTAATTTGCTGCGTTTTCAGATGAAATGGCAGTCTTTTCAAATAAAAGAGAGGGCAGAAAAGCTAATCTGGAACCAAACTGCCGTGCAATAAAACCGACCAGCAGAGCGGCAATCAGAGAACCCTCTCGAATTCCTTCCAGCTGATGCGCAAAAAGGAAGGAAAGAACAACAGCGCTGACCGTGATGGTAACGTCAAATGCAACTTTTGTCATACCAAAATCGGTGTTCCATGTACTGGTCACTGCACGAATGAAAGATTCACCGGGAAGCATGGCAACATCGGCCAGAACTTCCAGATAAACGCCAAATCCCAAAATCACACATCCAAAGATCAGGCAGACCAGCTTGATGAGGTAGGACGAGGGATTCAGCGAGGAAAGCAAGATCATGGTAAGATCAATAAAGTAACCAAAGGCAATGGAAATTGGAATCTGGAGCAGATGTTCTAAACGAAAGTTTTTTCGCAGAATCAGAATCTGAAGCAGAATCAAAAGAATGCTGAATGCGATGGTGAATTCTCCCAGGGACCAAGAAAAATTTAAACTGAGCACATAAGGCACAGAGGAGATGGGTGAAGTACCGAGATTAGACCTGGTAATGAAGCTGACACCGAAGGAACTGATAAAAAGTCCCAGTAAAAACACAAGATAACGCTTTAGTTTAATCAATATCGTTTGCCTTCCTTTCCGCTATCAGGTTGTTGTGGATGGTAAGAAGAAGATCAATCAGTTCTTCTTTCTTTTCTTCCGGAATATTTCGGAACGCTTCTTCCTCCAACATGGTAAAGCTGTTGGCAACTTCTTCCTGCAGCTCTTTTCCAAATGGAGTCATAAAGATATAGAAGCTGCGCCGATTTCCATTTAACATTCTGCGTTCAATCATTCCCTTTTCCTCCATCCGATTTAAAATGGAGGTCAGGGATGCAGCTTCAATATAGCAGGCAGCAGCAATCTCTTTTTGGCTTGCGCCGTCATGATCTTTCAGATAGTCCAAAATTTTGGGCTGACCTAAGGTCAAACAGGTGTTTTTCAGGTTAGATAACAGCTTTTTATGAAGCACAGCCTGATTTGCCATCAATAAATAGTGAAAAGATTTCTCCAAAACAAACCTCTTTCTTATAGTTAGAATATTAATAATTAGAATACTAACAATCTGAAGATGATTATACGGAAAAAAATAATATTTGTCAAGAGCGTGGTTCTAAAAACATTAAAAAATAAAATCAGAGAAAAATATTTTCTTTTTAAAAATCGGTAGTTTTTTCATAAAGACAAGGGTGTTTTCGGGAGAAAAAGTTGTAGAAACAAAATAAAAAAATGTGTAGATTAGAGTAAAAACCCTCTGTAAAAGAGGAAGAGAAGAACTGCGAAAAATTTTTAAGAAGAAAAAAGCGCTTGTCAAATGTTAAAAAATAATTTACAATAAAGACATGTTTCCCAAAATGATATTTTGGGAGCAAGAGAGAAAGGGTGTGGCTATAGTTTGGAAGCGATAGCCGCAAAATAAAAAAGAGAGGAAGAATCAAACGTGTTTGAGAAACTTTTCCACCTCAAAGAGAATGGAACCAATGTAAAAACCGAGATTACCGCAGGTATTACCTCGTTCTTTACCATGGCTTACATTATCTTTGTCAACCCGCAAATTCTGTCCGCAGCAGGAATGGATGCAGGAGCTGTTATGCTGGCAACCTGTATTGCTTCTGCAATTGGTACCTTCCTGATGGCATTCTTAGCAAACTATCCGTTTGCACTGGCACCAGGTATGGGCTTGAATGCTTTCTTTGCCTTTACCATCTGTGGTTCAATGGGCTACAGCTGGCAGGCAGCTTTGGCAGCAGTCTTTATTTCCGGCTGTTTATTTATCATTATTACAGTAACCGGTGTGCGTGAAGCGATTGTTCGTGCAATCCCAATGGAACTGAAAAGCGCAATTAGCGTTGGTATTGGTTTCTTTATCGCATTTATCGGATTGAAGAACGCAAACATGCTGAAATTTACCATTGACCCAGGTAAATATCAGAACTTTGATGGAACAATCGTAGCAGATGCTTCTCCGGTTCCAGCATTTAACTTTGCAAGTGCTTCCACTTTGCTTGCAATTTTTGGACTGATTGTTCTGGCTGTTTTGTATGTTCGCAATGTAAAAGGTGCTCTGTTCATCGGTATCCTGGTTACCTCTGCAGTAGGCTGTGTTCTGCAGTTTGTATTTGGAATTGATGTTGGTGTCAGTGCTCCAAGTGCAGGCATCTCCATCCCATCCCTGGCTCCAACCTTTATGCAGTTTACCCATGGCTTTGGTGAGCTGTTTAACTTCAGTGAGGGTGTAGGAACGGCGTTACTTTCTGTGGTTTCGGTACTGATTGCGCTGGTTCTGGTTGATATGTTCGATACCATCGGCACACTGATTGGTACCGCAACCCGTGCAAATATGCTGGACAAAGAAGGTAATCTTCCAAGAGCCAGCGGCGCTCTGCTTGCAGACGCAATCGCAACCGCATGTGGTGCAGTAATGGGTACTTCCACCGTTACAACCTTTGTTGAGTCTGCATCCGGTGTTTCCGAAGGCGGACGTACCGGTCTTACCTCCTGCACAACAGCAGTTTTGTTCCTGCTGGCAATCATTGCATCCCCATTCCTGGGTCTGGTTCCAACTGCAGCAACCGCTCCGGTTCTGATTATCGTTGGTGTTCTGATGATGGCAAGTGTTAAGAATATTAACTGGAACGATTTTGATACAGCGCTTCCAGCATTTTTGACCATTGCCTGCATGCCATTTGCTTACAGCATCGCAGACGGTATCGCAGCAGGATTTATCTTCTTTACCATCACAAAACTTTTCAAAGGTAAAGCAAAAGAAGTACATCCAATTATGTACATCCTGTGTGTTCTGTTTATCCTGCGCTTTATTATTGTTATGTAAGACTTTTAAAAAGGACTTCGAGTATTCGAAGTCCTTTTTTGATATTCGCAAAACCTCTGAGAAGCTCAAGAAGTGATTCTTGCAAAGTAAAATCGGAAATGATAGAATGAAGTCAGCTCCATGGCTTTTGATAAAAGGGGAAAAAGAAAATGGAAATGATGGATTTATCGATCAGGAAACTCTTAAGCTGCGGGAGAAAGTACGCAAAATATTTTCCGCTTAACCGTGGGACGAAGGATGAAGCGGAGCTGGAAATGCAGCTGATTGGTCTTGCTAAAGAAGAGGATGGAAGCGTAAAACTGCTCTTGTTAGAGCCATTTGAGAAAAACGAATCGGACGCCTTCCCGACAAGGACACGCAGTGTAACAACCAAACGCCAGCAATTAACCCAAATAGCACGGCGTCTGGAAGAAGAACGTTACCAGAATAACCCGGGAAATTATTTTATCAAACAAGTACAAATTGCAGATAATATATATGATATTACAAAAAGTAGAATTGGAATGCTGGAAGCAGAAGATGTTTTCTTCCTGCGTGGGTGCCTCCAACAAGGCTGGGAACCGCAAACCATGACTGACTGGGTGTTTGATCTATTGGGGTTGTGTGAGATAACACTGGATACCGATTGGGAAGAACTGGTGAGAACAATCACTTCTTGGGAAAAGGTAAGTATAACATTAGGGCAATATAGCAAAAGAATTCCGGTAAAAAAGAAGATGACACTGAACATTACAGGTCAGTCAGAAGACGTAAAGCCTAAAAAATATGTTCTGCCGCAGGAAGATTATCCCATCTGGATTGATCGGGTATATTTGTATGATCCATGGGAAGGAGAGGAAGAGCGGTTTTCTGATCCTGAACTACTGGAATGTTTCTCACAAGAGATGCTGGAAGAATTAAAAGAGCAAAACGAAAGACAGATGGAAAGGATATGCCCGAAGGGAAAATATCTTCCTCTGATTGAATATGAAAGTGAAGATAATCGGCAACTGGAGTTTTTTGATGAGCATTATCTTTCTCAGCCGATTAACTGCTCAGGGAAAACAGTTGATTTTCTGGTTCGCCCAGATCAGAAAAGAGGAACAATGGGACATCCTCTGCGTGGTGAACTGCTGCAGACTCCAGTGGATGCAGATTGTGGCAGCATCTGTGTAGAAGTACTGTTTTATTGGGAAGCGCAGAAGGAAGATAGAATCGCGAAATTTTAGGAGAAATGTAAGATGTTTTTAAGTGCGATTGTCATGGCATGTGGAAAAGGAGAACGCTTTGGCTCCAATAAACTGATGGCGAAGCTAAAAGGAAAGGAACTGATTCGCTATACCCTCGACGCTTTGCCGGCAGAGCTCTTTTCGGAAATTCTGGTCGTCACCAAATATAAAGAGATTATGGATCTTGTAACGGAGTATCCGGCACCTTTTTTTGGAATTTATACCGATGACCCCGAAGGGGGACAGGATGCGACGATACGCTGTGGTGTGCGCAATCTTTCCCCAGACAGTGATGGCTGCATGTTTGTCGCAGCAGACCAGCCGCTGAAACAAAAAAGCTCCCTGCAAAAACAGATTGCCCTCTACCAGCAATATCTTCGAAAAGGGGAAGAGCGTTTTGTTGCTCTGAGCTTTCAGGGGAAAAAGGGAAATCCGGTCATCTTTCCAAAATCGTCCTATAAAGAATTATTGGAAATCACAGATGGACAGACTGGCTCGACAGTACTTCGGGCGCACCCAGACGCTCTTGTCCTTTCGGAAGCTTGCTGTGCAGCTGAGATGATGGATATCGATTCACTGGAAGACCTGCGGAAAGTCGAAAGAATTTTGTTACAAAAGGATGGTTTCTAGCAGATTCTCTTGACAAAAACATAAAAAAGTTGTATGGTTTTACTTGTAAAAAAAGCAATCGGGATAATGTGCGGCATTATCCCGAAATTTTTGCGTCAGTTGCTTTTATACAATAAAGTTTTAAACTGATAATTTGCAAAATGTGCTTTGAGAGAGGAGTTTTTTGAATGGAAAGAGAAAAATTTTCATCCCGCCTGGGATTTCTGCTGATTTCCGCAGGCTGTGCAATTGGCTTGGGAAATGTGTGGAGATTTCCTTACATTACCGGAAAATACGGCGGAGCAGCTTTTGTACTTGTCTATTTGTTTTTCCTGGTTATCATGGGCCTTCCGATTATGGCAATGGAATTTGCAGTTGGACGTGCCAGCCAGAAAAGCTGTGCCAGTTCCTTTAAGATTCTGGAGCCAAAGGGAAGTTACTGGCATATCAACGGTTATGTGGGAATGTTGGGAAATTATCTCCTGATGATGTTTTACACCACCATTGGCGGATGGATGCTTTCTTACTTTGTCAAGATGGTTCGCGGAGAGTTTGAAGGTCTGGATGCCCAGGGAGTCAGCGATGCCTTCAATGGAATGCTTTCCCAGCCAGGTCCAATGATTTTTTGGATGATTCTTGTTGTCGTGTTTAGCTTTGGCGTCTGCTCCATGGGGCTGCAAAAGGGCGTAGAGCGTGTTAATAAGTTCATGATGACCTGTCTGCTTTTGATTATGGCAGTACTGGCAGTTCGTTCCTGTTTGCTGGACGGAGCAGCAGAAGGACTTGCGTTTTATCTTAAGCCTGATTTTGGAAAGATGATGGAATCGGGATTTGGTGAAGTAGTCTTTGCTGCAATGGGTCAGGCATTCTTTACTCTGAGTCTGGGTATTGGTGCACTGGCGATTTTCGGAAGCTATATTGGAAAAGATCGTTCTTTGATGGGCGAATCCATCAACGTAGCGGTACTGGATACAATGGTAGCCTTTATGGCAGGATTGATTATTTTCCCGGCATGTTCTGCATTTGGAATTAACCCGGGAGAAGGTCCTGGACTGATTTTTGTAACGCTTCCAAACGTGTTTAATCACATGGCTGGTGGACGTGTCTGGGGTTCTCTGTTCTTTATCTTTATGACCTTTGCAGCCCTGACTACAATTATTGCGGTATTTGAGAATATCCTTTCTTTCGCAAAAGATTTGTGGGGATGGAGCAGAAAAAAAGCAACCCTTGTAAACATTGTATTGATTATTGTATTGTCCCTGCCAGCTGTTTTTGGCTATAATTTGCTCAGCTTTATTCAGCCGCTGGGGGATGGAAGCACCATTCTGGACCTGGAGGACTTTATTGTCAGCAACAATATCCTGCCGTTGGGTTCACTGGTTTATCTGCTGTTCTGCGTCAATCGTTACGGTTGGGGCTGGGATAATTTTATCAAGGAAGCAGATACCGGAAACGGTATCAAGTTCCCAAAATGGGCGAGAGGTTATGTAACCTATCTACTGCCGCTGATTGTTCTGTATATTTTTGTACAGGGTTATATTGCAAAATTCTTTTAATCAGAATGCAGATGTGCTATAATTGGAGGAGTGCAAAAATTTAATTAATGGTGGTGTATGGTTATGAGTCAAGACCAAAATCTGTTGACGACAGGAAGCGTCGTCAAAAAGATGCTGCTGTTTGCAGTCCCCATTTTCTTCAGCAATCTGTTCCAGCAACTTTATAATGCAGTTGACTCCCTGATTGTGGGAAATTTTATCGGGGAAGAAGCACTGGCAGCAGTTGGTTCTTCGGGAAGCCTGATCATGCTGATGATCGGCTTTATCAATGGTGTATCAATGGGTGCAGGCGTACTGATTGCCCGATTTTTTGGGGCACAGGACGATGAGAACATCCAAAGAGCGGTTCATACAACAGTGGCACTCGGTGTTGTATCCGGTGTTGTGCTGACAGTGGTAGGTGTTGTACTGACGCCGCAGATTCTGATTTGGATGGGAACACCGGAATCCGTTCTTGCAAGCTCGACCGCTTACTTCCGTGTATATTTCTTGGGTTCGCTTGCAGTTATTCTGTACAACATGGGTGCAAGTATTCTACAGTCGGTGGGAGATAGCCGAAGCCCGATGAAGTACCTGATTACAGCGTCGATTACCAACGTTGTACTTGACCTTTTGTTTATTGCAGTTCTGGGATGGGGCGTTGCAAGTGCAGCGCTGGCAACCATTATTAGCCAGATTCTGAGTGCAACTTTAGCCTTTGGTAAGCTGATGCGCGTTCAGGCAAGCTATCGTGTGTATTGGAAGAAGGTACATTTCGATCTCCCGATGCTCAAACAGATCGTTACACTTGGTATTCCATCCGGTGTACAGAACTCGGTTATTTCACTTGCAAATGTTATCGTACAGGCAAATATCAACGCATTTGGCGCTTCTGCAATGGCAGGATGCGGTTCTTACTCCAAGATTGAGGGATTTGCTTTTCTGCCGGTTACCTGTTTTGCGCTGGCACTGTCCACCTTCGTCAGCCAGAATATCGGTGCGGGACGCTATGACCGTGTGAAATCAGGCATTAAGTTTGGTTTGATTTGCAGCCCGCTGCTTGCAGAGTGTATCGGAATTACGATGTATCTGCTTGCACCAACCCTGATTTCCGCATTTAATGACAAACCGGAAGTAGTGGCATTTGGTGTAAACCAGATTCATACCATATCGCTGTTTTATTGTCTGCTTGCATTTTCTCATTGCTGTGCCGGTATTATGCGAGGTATCGGCCGTCCAATTATCCCGATGGGAATTATGCTGGCGGTATGGTGCGTCTTCCGAATTTTCTATATTACGGTTGCCGTAAAGATTATTCCAAGCATTTATGTCATCTATTGGGCATATCCTATTACTTGGATCATCAGCTCTCTGCTGTTTGCGTTCTGTCTGTATAAACTTCGCTTCCCGCCGATGGAACATCCAATCGAGGAGAAAGAAGAATCCTCACAATCATGTTAATCAAAAAGGCACAGGTTTTCCTGTGCCTTTTTTCTGTAATTTTGTTGTTGGTATTGCAGTTTTAAGAAGCAGGATTTTCCTGACAGGAAGAGCTTCTCTCTACACGGAGATGTCTGTGAGACAGAAAGTAGGAGAGAAAGCTTACAATCAGGAGAACTGATAAAGCAAGAAGGAGCATGATACCGGCTTCTGCCGAAAAGGTACCGTCCAAAATCGTGCGGATTGCGGCAATGCCTGCAATCAACAGGTAAAATTCAGTTGGCAGGAAAGAGAGCAGACTGATTCGGTTTTTGGAGAAAAACCACTGCATCAGACAAAGAGAAACAAACAAAGCAATCAGCAAAATAGTAGACATATTCGATACCTCTTTTCTTTAAAATATTATCTTATCAAAGAATGGCAGAAGACAGCTCAGTGTAACAGATTTTTTGCTTTTTGATTAGTATAAACTTTCTGCAATCTTTAATATTTCATGTTGATTGACCGGCCCGCTGATGAGATAGATATAGTTTTCGTCATGCCAGATCAGGGAAGTGTTTCCCTTAAGATCACCTCGGTATTTGGTGTACAGATAAGCGCTGTAACCATTGACGGATACCGATTCGCGCATACAGTCCTCGGTGTCCAGAGAAATGGAGGTACTTAACTCCATACAGGAATAGGAGAGAATGTACGGTGTATCCTGACACTCGTAGCCAACATAACCGTGTCCCGGAATAAAGTGAAAGGAAACTTCCGAAAAGCGTTCCGGAATGTAGGAGGGACGCCGGAAGGAGGATTCGGTCAGCTCCGGAATGTCCTCCGGCATATTTCCGAACATATCTTCCATCCGAAATTGGGTGAACATCTCGTGAGAGCGGACGATAAACTCCACAACGTTGAGTTTAACAGCATCTACGGTAAAAAACAAAACGGTGAATCCAGCAAGGAATACAACCAGAAAAGCCGCTGCCCGGCGTGAAATCTTCTTGAGAGACTGCAATGTATGTTTTTGCAGACGCTTTTTCTGACAGCGTTCCAGCTGGTCTTTAATTGCTGCATCCAGATCAGGACGGTTTGCGGCAAGTCTGTCGATTTGCTCATCTTCCTGAGCAAGCTCATCAAACAACTGGTCCTGCTCCAGTGCATGTTCCAGAGAGAGTTTTTTGAGAAGTAACTGATCAAATTCCTGGTTTAATTGTTCGAGATCGTCATCAAAAGAAGCTTTCAGGTCGTCGAAATTTTCTTTGGAAGACATCATGAATTTTCCCCCTCCTCTCTGGTCTGGTAAGATTTCTTTAGTGATTTGAGTGCCCGATGGCATACTACCCGGACACTGGCAGGCTTGATTCCCATGACCGATGCGATTTCTTCGTCCGACATACGGTAAAGAAACTTCATGGTCAGCACGTCCCGATAGGATTCGTGCAGGGAGGAAAGCATCTGGTGAACTTCTTCATACTCGTACTGCCGAATCATCAGCTCTTCCGGACTTTCATTTACATCCGGAAGCATCTCTTCCAGTTCATAAAAATCGGTGTGAGGATGATTTTTTTGCTGGCGATAGATACTGTATGAGAGGTTCCTCACCATAATGACGAAATAAGCCTTTGTTTTGTTACAGTCCAAAGAAAAAATTAACTGACTTTTTTCAATGGCCTTGGTAAATACCGTTTGTACCACGTCATCAGCCATGTGCTCATCATGGAGAATCTTGTAGGCATAACGCCACAGAGGAAGGCGGTATTCTTCATATAGCTGTTCGATCCGTCTTAGATCGGGATCTTTTTTTAACGGCCCGAAAAGTCGTATCATTCTCCCAATCCTTTCTTTTGTATAATAAAATAAAAAACATAGAATTCTACAACCTTAACATAAATTGTAACGGATAATTTTGAAAATTACAATGGTCGCATTGTTAAATAAAAAAGAATATTTTTTGCATAATTTGAGAATAAAAGACAAAAGCAGGAAAAGCATAATTGCAGAATAAAAGGGGCTATGATATAATAAAAACGTTCATATCGAGAAATTTTTGTACATTTTTAATAAGATAAATTTGATATTAGAAAGGATGAAAAATATGGGAATCATCAAAGCTGCAATCAATTCGATTGGAGGAAGCTTTGCCGATCAGTGGCTGGAGTATATCAAAGCAGGAAACATGGATAGTCAGACCGTGATGTCAGCCGGTGTCAAGGTACGCGGACGGGATAAACGAAACGAGAACAAAGCAGGTTCAGCCGATTTTGTCAGTGACGGTTCCCTGATTGAGGTGGGAGTCAATCAGTTTATGATCTTGACCGATGGCGGCAAGATCGTCGATTATACCTCGGAACCTGGCTACTATAAAGTAGATAACAAAAATGCTCCTTCTATGTTTAATGGAGGATTTTCGGAAGCGATTGAGGAGACCTTTAACCGCCTGCGTTTTGGAGGAGTTCCATCCAGCTCCCAGAAGGTATATTTTATTAATCTTCAGGAGATCAAGGATATTGCCTTCGGTACGCCAAATCCAATCAACTACTTCGATAACTTCTATAATGCCGAGCTGTATCTGCGCACCAACGGTTATTTCTCCATCCGAATTACTGACCCAATTAAATTTTATGCAGAAGCGATTCCGAAAAATATGGATCATGTTTCGATTGTGGACATTCAGAAGCTCTACATTGCAGAATTTCTGACTGCATTTCAAACAGCAGTCAACAAAATGTCGATGGATGGAATCCGCATTTCTCACGTGACCTCTAAAGCGATGGAACTTGCAAACTATATGAGCGAAGTTCTGGATGAATCCTGGAACGAAAAGCGTGGAATGCAGATCGAGTCGGTCGGTATCAACAGTATTACCTATGATGAGCAGTCCAAGAAACTGATCGATATGCGCAATCAGGGCGCAATGCTTTCCGATCCGCTGATTCGGGAAGGATATGTCCAAGGTTCGGTTGCACGAGGTCTTGAAGCAGCAGGCTCCAATGCTGCAGGTTCAGCAGCAGGATTTTTTGGAATGAATCTGGGAATGCAGCAGGGCGGCGGATTTATGTCGGCGGCAAGCGCTTCCAATCAGGCTCAGTTTGCTTCCCAGCAGGCTGCAAAAGCACAGAATCCAACAGAAAGTCCAGCTGGAGAGTGGATCTGTGTGTGCGGAGCAAAAAACAGCGGCAAATTCTGCAGTGAGTGTGGAAAGCCAAAGCCTGTTTTAGGAGAATGGGTCTGCTCATGCGGAGCAAAGAACAGTGGAAAGTTCTGCAGTGAATGCGGAAAACCAAAACCGACAGGCAGTGTTTGTCCAAACTGCGGCTTTAAGTCTGAAAGTGTAATGAAGTTCTGCCCGGAATGCGGAACAAAATTAGGATAGGAAAAGGCAGGGAATAGGGGGGCTATTTTTGGAAGCGGTTAGCTATCAATGCCCTAATTGCGGGGCACCCTTGGAGTTTCACAGTGAGACACAAAAATGGGACTGTAAGTTTTGCTTAAGCTCTTTTGAGGAAAGCGACCTGGAAGAGTACAATCGAAAACAGGAACAAAAGCAGAAAGAGGAGCAGGAGGAGGAAGAAGAGCAGTACCGCGCAGAAAAGAAGTGTTATTTCTGTCCAAACTGCGGTGCAGAGCTTATCACGGATGAGGAAACGGTTGCGACATTCTGTACCTTCTGCGGCAATCCATCCGTACTGCCCAAAAAGCTGGAAGGAGAATTTCAGCCCAAAGCACTGATCCCGTTTAAGCTGGATAAGGAGAAGGCAAAGCAGGCACTGTTTGACCTCTGCAAACGAAAACCTCTGCTGCCAAAGGATTTTACCGAGAAAACCCACATCGAAAAGATAACCGGTGTTTATGTCCCGTTCTGGCTGCATGACTGTTATGTGGATGCAAGGATGCAGGCGGTCGGGGAAAAGATTCGGGTATGGAGAACCGGAAATACCGAATACACCAAGACAGACCTCTATGAAGTGGAACGAGAGGCAGCTTTGACCTATCAGAACCTGCCTGCCGATGCTTCTCAAAAGATGGAAGATGGTATGATGGATGCACTGGAGCCATTTTCCTATGAAGACCTCAAAAAATTCAACATGGCATTTTTATCCGGCTATTTTGCGCAGAGATATGATGTACCAAAGGAAGCGTGTGCAGACAGAGTACGGGAACGAATCCGGAAAAGTGCAGAAGATAAGCTGCGGGATACCTGTACAGCTTATACGACTCTCAAAGTCTCCAATGTGGATGCTCAGATTGTCAGCTCCAATTGTAACTATGTCATGCTGCCGGTTTGGCTTTTGTACACCAAATATCGAGGAAAGGACTATCTGTTTGCGATGAACGGGCAAACTGGAAAGATGGTCGGTAATCTGCCGCTGAGCATTGGAAGAGCGGCGGCTCTGGCGGGAATCATTGCTGCGGCAGTCACCATTCTGGGTACGATTGGAGGTTTGCTGTTATGTTAAAGAGAGCTTTAATTCGACGCGTGAGCCTCTTTTGTGTCAGCGTTCTGTTGATAGTTGCGTGCTGTATTCCCGCTTGTGCAGATCAAGAGCGCTTGCCATTGAGTGACCATGGAACGATGGAACTTTATGACGATGCAGGAATCCTGACCGACAGCGAAGAGACAGAGCTGATAGCGTATGGAGAAAAGATTGCGAAGGAAACCGGATTTGTTGTTTTTGTTAAGACAACATTTGGTACCGACGGAAAAGAGATTCGTCGATATATTGCCGATGAATATGAAAAGGCAGGTTATAACGATACCCTTCCGGCAATCATGCTGGCAATCGATATGGACTACCGGGAGATTGCTGTTGCAACAACACAGAGCTATGTGGATTACTTCCCGGTCAGCAAAACAGATGATATGGTTGACGATGTTACAGATTACTTAAGAAATGGACGTTATGCAGACGGCGTGAGAGCCTTTCTGGACGATACTTATCAAACCATCGTAAACTATGGCGTAAAACCGGTAGGAACGATTGTGATGGTTTCTCTTGGCGCTGGTGTGCTGATTGCGGCACTGGTGGTCGGCTGCATGATCGTTGCCCATCCTAAAGTATCAAACAGCCAGATTTCTGCGACCGCTTATCTAAAGGATGGCAGGGTACAGCTGCATACAAAGAGAGATCGTTTTGTACGTACCTTCACAACCTCCCGAACCATTCAGAAGAACAACAGCGGCGGCAGTGGTGGAAGTTTTTCCAGTTCATCTGGGGGCAGCTACAGCGGAAGTTCAGGACGTTTTTAAAACAAAGCAATAAAACGAAAAAAGGAATCGGCCCTGTTATCAGAGCCGATTCCTTTTTGATATTATTTTGAAGAAGGAAGCTATCTTGTTTATTCTTCGCACATGAATGGATATGCGATATCGGTGGATGGAACGAAAGATTCCTTGATAGTTCTTGGGCTGATCCAACGATAGAGGTTGAGCATGCTGCCAGCCTTATCGTTTGTACCGGAAGCACGTGCACCACCGAATGGCTGCTGACCAACAACAGCGCCGGTTGGCTTGTCGTTGATATAGAAGTTACCAGCTGTGTTGGAAAGTGCTTTTTCCATCATAACGATTGCGTTTCTGTCCTGAGCAAAGATTGCACCGGTCAGACCGTATGGAGAAGCAGTATCGCAGATCTTCAGGGTTTCTTCCAGTTTCTCATCTTCGTAAACATATACGGTCAGAACTGGGCCAAAGATTTCTTCTACCATGGTCTTGAAGTCAGGTTTCTTAGCAAGAATTACGGTTGGTTTTACAAAGTAACCTTTGGAACCGTCGTAACCGCCGCAGAGAACCTCAGCATCTTCAGAAGCGTTTGCATAGTCGATGTATTCAGAGATCTTGGTGAAGGAAGCTTTGTCGATAACAGCACACATAAAGTTTGTGAAGTCTCTTGGATCACCCATCTTCAGTTTTGCAGTTTCGTTGAGCAGACCTTCTTTTACCTGTGGCCAGATGCTTGCAGGGATGTAAGCACGGGAAGCAGCAGAACATTTCTGACCCTGGAATTCGAATGCGCCGCGAACCATTGCAGCAACCAGAGGTTCAACCTGTGCAGTTGGATGAGCAAAGATGAAGTCTTTACCGCCAGTTTCGCCGACCAGACGAGGATAGGAATGATATTTTGCGATGTTTTCACCAACCAGAGACCATACACCGCTGAATACAGCTGTGGAACCGGTGAAGTGGAAACCTGCCATACGAGGATCAGACAGCAGATATTTGCTGACATCAGAACCACGGCATGGAACAAAGTTGATAACGCCGTCTGGCAGTCCAGCTTCTTTCATCAGCTGCATGAAGTAGTAGTTGGAAAGAGCAGCGGTCTGAGCTGGTTTCCAGATAACGGTGTTGCCCATGATTGCTGGAGCGGTGCAGAGGTTGCCGCCGATAGAGGTAAAGTTAAATGGAGAAATAGCCATTACAAAGCCATCCAGAGGACGGTACTCGGTACGGTTCCATACGCCATGGGAGTTTTCTGGCTGCTGTTTGTAGATCTGTTCAGCAAATGCAACGTTGAAGCGCAGGAAGTCTGCAAGCTCGCAAGCAGAGTCAATCTCAGCCTGGAAAGCGGTTTTGCTCTGACCAAGCATGGTAGCGGCATTCATCTTTGCACGCCATGGACCAGTCAGCAGGTCAGCAGCTTTCAGGAAGATGGAAGCTCTGTGTTCCCAAGGCATGTTAGCCCATTCTTCTTTTGCAGCCATTGCAGCATCAGCAGCCAGTTTCAATTCTTCTTCGCCAGCAATGTTGTATTCAGCCAGAACATGGTTGAAGTCATGAGGCATAACACATTTGCCTTTGTTGCCGGTGTGGTACTCTTTGCCGCCGATGATGATCGGAATTTCAACCTGAATGGAAGCCTGACGATCCAGTTCTTTTTTCAGCGCTTCACGCTCCGGGCTGCCTGGCAGATAAGCTTTTACAGGCTCATTGTATGCTTTTGGAATTGCGAAGTTTGCGTTGCTCATGGTGTTGACATCCTTTCCAAAGTATATATTGATAAAGTTATATTATTCTAAGAAAAGGGGGGCAGGGCGTTTTATAAAGGAGGAAGCCGCCCCCCAAAAGACATGCTAATTAAAAGACTGTTCGGTTCTTGCGATGATCTCATCCTGCAATGCGCGGCTGAGGTTGCGGAAGTGGTCGCTGTAGCCGGCAACACGAACGATCAGGTCTTTGTATTCTTCCGGATTGTTCTGTGCATCGATCAGAGTCTGACGGTCGATAACGTTGAACTGGATATGGTGACCGTCCATGCTGAAGTAGGAGCGAACCAGATTTGCCATGTTGTCAAGACCTTCTTCGCCTGCAACAACGCTTGGGGTAAATTTCTGGTTGAGCAGAGTACCGCCGGTGCGCAGGTGGTCCATCTTGGAGCAGGACTTGATAACTGCAGTTGGTCCGTGAACGTCAGCGCCTTTTTCAGGGGAGATACCTTCCGAAACTGGTTTGTGAGCCAGACGTCCGTTCGGGCTTGCGAGCATTACTTCACCGAAATAAACGTGGCAGGTGGTTGGCAGCATGTTGATGCGATAGGTACCGCCGCGAACATTCGGACGACCGGAAACGGTGTGATAGTAATAGTCGAATACCGATTCCATGATTTCGTCTGCATAGTCATCATCGTTGCCGTATTTTGGTGTCTTGTTTGCAACGAAGTTGTAGATTTCAGGATAGCCCTCGAAGTTGTGGTCCAGAGCTTCCATCAGTTCATGCATAGTGAAGCGATGCTGTTCAAATACGTTGTATTTGATAGCTGCCAGCGAGTCAGTGATGGTACCGATACCAACACCCTGAATGTAGCTGGTGTTGTAACGTGCGCCGCCGCCGTTGTAGTCCTTACCTTTGCTGATACAATCGTTTGTGATAATCGAAAGGAATGGAGCTGGCATATATTCTTTGTAGATTTTTTCGATTACATTGTTGCCGCGAATCTTGATATCTGCAAAATGACGAACCTGTTTTTTGTAAGCTTCAAACAGTTCATCGTAAGACTTGAAGTCTTCTGCATTGCCAAGTTTTAAGCCCAACTGTTTGTTGCTGACTGGATCAAAGCCGTTGTGCAGAGTGATTTCCAGAATCTTTGGAAGGTTGAAGTAACCGGTCAGAATATAAGCTTCGTTTCCGAATGCACCAGTCTCAACACATCCGCTGGTACCGCCGCGGCGAGCATCTTCAATCGACTTGCCTGCATTGAGCAGTTCCTGGATGATTGCATCGGTATTGTAGAATGCCGGCTGGCCCCAGCCTTTTCTGGAGATCTCGCATGCGCGTTTGAGGAAACGCTGTGGGGTCTTTTTGCTGATCTGTACGTTGGAGCTTGGCTGAAGCAGTTTCATCTCGTCCATGCAGTCCAGAATCAAGTAGCTGACATCGTTGACACCATCATGACCGTCTGGTGTGATACCGCCGGTATTGATGTTTGCAAAGTCGGTGTAGGTGCTGCTTTCTTTTAATGTAATACCAACCTTTGGTGGAGCTGGCTGATTGTTGAATTTTACCCACAGACATTCGAGCAGTTCGAGTGCTTTTTCATCATCAAGAATGCCAGCTTCAACATCATGCTCATAGAATGGGTAGAGGTGCTGGTCCAGACGACCTGGGCTGTAAGCATCCCAAGGGTTTAATTCAGTGGTAACACCCAGATGAACGAACCAGTACATCTGGATTGCCTGCCAGTAAGTTTCTGGTTTGTGAGCAGGAACGACATCACAGTTGTGAGCGATCTGCAGCAGCTCTTCTTTGCGGACTGGGTCTGTTTCTTTTTCTGCCATTTCACGAGCCATAGCAGCATAACGTTTGCCCAGAATCATGATGGCATCGCAGGCAATAGACATTGCTTTGAGTTCGTTTTGTTTGTCCAGAGCTTCTGGGTCATTTAAAAAGTCCAGTTTATCCATTGCATCCTGGATGTCTTTCTGATAATCCAGAAAACCTTTGGTGTAGATTTTCTGGGAACCAACGGTATGACCAGGACCACGCTGTTCCATAAATTCAGTGAAGATACCGGATTCATAGCAGTCGCGCCATTCTGGTGTCATTGCGTTGATGATCTTGTGACGGATCGAACGTTTTTCCCAGTATGGAATAATTTTTTCTTCCTGTAATTTCAAGTCTTCATCGGTAACTTTGAAGCTGATCAGCTCACGGTCGTTCATGACATGCATGTCTTCCAGAGTGTGGCAGCACAGTTCCGGGAAGGTAGGAGATTTCTGTGGACCGTCGCCTTTTTCGCCGACAATCAGTTCACCATCGTTGATGCACAGGTGTTTGTGTTCCATAAAATATTTGAAAGCGAGTGCACGCATTTCTGGAACCGAAACACTGCCTTCATACATTTTGTAAGCATCGGTCATCAGGTCGGCACGTTCCATGTAGATTCTTGCTGGAGTGTCTACGCTCTGACGACGAAGCTTTTTGATTCGTTCGTTCATTCCTCTTTCTTCCATGATACATTCTCCTTTAAAATGCTGGGTTGTAATATCAAAATGTGAATTTTTGTTCTACACTTAACCGCCGATTTTAATATTGGTAAAACCAGCGTCAATAAATTGCTGCATGATTTCTTCCAAGCGTTCCTGAGAAGGTTTTTCGAAGGTAACGCCTTTATACTCCTCACCGAGCTTTTCATATTTGTGATTGCCGGTGTTGTGGTATGGAAGCAGATTTGTTTTTAAAATGCGGATGTTGTTTTCCTTTAAGAAGGAAATGATATCCTGAATATCCTGATCATCTGTGTTGACCGGAACAATCAGTGGAAGTCTCAGGTTAATGGTAGCACCAGCAGCGCTGAGCTTCTTGAGATTGTCTAAAATCAGGACATTGTCCTGTCCCATATATTTTTTGTGGCGTTCTGGGTCGATCAGCTTGATGTCGTACAGGAAAGTATCTACATAAGGAAGGATTCTTTCATAATTTTCCCATGGAGCATATCCGCAGGTATCAATTGCGATGTTAAATCCTTTTTTGTGAAGCTGACGGGTCAGTTCTTCAATATATTCCGGAGACTGGAGCATAACCTCACCGCCGGAAAGGGTAACGCCGCCGCCTGATTCCTCATAGAACATCTGATCTTTTTGAATCTCTTTGATCAGGTCACGGATTGCATAGGTTTGACCACAGATTTCACGGGCATTGTTTAAACAGTATTCGGTGCAGGTTCCGCAGGCATCACATTTGGTGCGATCTGCTAAAAACTGTCCGTTTACTTCTTTGATGCCATGCTGCGGACAAATTTCTGCGCAGCGACCGCAGGAAGTGCAGCGCTCTGCATTATACAACAGTTCCGGAGCAAAGTTCTGGCTTTCCGGATTGTGGCACCACCAGCAGTTTAAGGCACAGCCTTTGAAGAAGATGGTGGTACGGATTCCGTCACCGTCGTGAACGGAAAATTTTTGAATGTTGATGATGTTTGGAAAATTCATAAGAATCCCTCTAAATTTCATAATATGAAAATAATCAAGAATTAATTTCAACTACATTATAAAACATCGCGACAATAAAATCAAATCGCAGAATTATAGAAAAAATAAAGCTTCTTTTATTCAAAACAGACAAGAAAGCACTCGATAATTTTTTGTCAATGATAAAATTGATGCAAAAATATTTTACTATATGAAATATCAATGAAAAATAGAATAAAAAAAGCCGCCTGATGAAAAACATCAGACGGCTTTTGAAAACGACAGATTAGCGTTTCTTTTTCTTTGCTGCGGAAATTACAAGCAGCAGAACGATTACGATTGCGGAGACAGCCAGCAGACCAATTACAACAGGAACCATGTTGTTGTCACCGGTATTTGGATTTTCTACTGCGAATGCAACTGGAGTCAGAGCGAAAAAGGATACTGCAAAAGCAGAAAGAAAAGTCAGAAAACGATTGATTGTGCTGCGCATGAAAAGCACATCCTTTCCATAAAAGAATTGTAACAGTAAGTCTATTATAGTCCCATGTTTTACCACTGTCAAGTGGAATAAGGGGAGAAAGATCAATTCTTGTGAAATCGGATCGATTTTTGTAGGTGAAAAAGAAAGCGATTATTTCATAAGGGAAGAAATACGATAAACCTCACAGGCATTCTGGAAGGTTTGATCTGCAAACTGCTGTGGGTTTACGCCCTTAATTTCTGCGAGCTTTTCAATCATGCGGGTGAGCATGGTGGAATCGCAGCGTTTGCCGCGGAATGGTTCCGGTGCCATGTATGGGCAGTCTGTCTCGACCAGCAGCCGATCCAGTGGGATTTCTGCAGCAGCTTCGACAGCGCGACGGGCATTTTTAAAGGTGATAACGCCGGTAAATCCGATATACATTCCAAGGCGCAGCACCTCTTTTGCAACCTCTGCCGAGCCGGAAAAACAGTGCATAATGCCCTTTGGACGATACTTTTTGAGCAAATCCAAGGTGTCCTGATGGGCGTCACGGTTGTGAATGATGACAGGAACATCCAGATCTTTTGCCAAGGCAAGCTGTTCTTCAAAGATCTTTTTCTGGATGTCGCGCGGAGCATCATCGTCATAATAGTAGTCCAGTCCGATTTCACCCAGAGCCATTGCCTTTTCATAGGAAAGCTGCTGTGCGATGACATCCAGATATTCTCTGGAATTTTGTGCAGCGATTTCTGCCGACTGATCAGGATGGATGCCGATGCTGCAATAGATAAATGGATACTTTTTGGCAAGTTCGATGCCAGCAAGATTGGCGTGGGTAGTGTTGCCAACATTCATGATAGCGCGCACGCCATGGGAAGCCATCGAGGAAAGCAGGGTATCGCGGTCTTCATCAAAGCGCGGGTCATCGTAATGTGCGTGAGAGTCAAAAATATTTTGCATAGGTGCCTCCGTTTTGTAACAAGGAATAGTATTTTGTAGTGCTTTATGTTAGAATAGGGTGCTGGAGGGATAATAATGAATCGAAAAATACAGTATGATCTTTTGAGAGTGATTGCTTGTTTTATGGTAGTAATGCTGCATGTAAGTGCATTTTATTGGACAAAACTTTCACCATCTTCGAAAGAGTGGCAAATTTTAAACATTTATGACAGTTTCGTTCGAAGCAGTGTAGCATTATTCTTTATGATTAGCGGTACGTTTCTGCTGACAAAAGAAGTTACGTTAAAAAAACTGTATCAAAAAACATTCTTCACCTTTTTGTTGTGTTGATTGTATGGTCTGTGCTCTATGCGATTGATACACTAGGATTTCCCGCTTTTTTTAAAAAGGATTTAGGCAGTATATTTACAGCAGTTGTAAATGGAAAATATCATTTGTGGTTTTTGTGGAGCATTATTGGAATCTATATATTTGTTCCAGTTTTGTACGCAATAACACATTATCAGGAAGGAAAATACATGAAGTATTTTTTGCTTTTATTTCTGATATTTGGGGTACTGAGATCCACACTTATTATATATCCATATCCAAATCGAGCTGTTTTTGATTTGATAAAAAAGTTGCCAAATATGAGCACTTATGCGGGATACTTTGTGTTGGGATATTATCTTGATCAGAAAGTGAAAAAGAAGCTGAACGGCGCCTTGCTGCTTGGAATCTATATTTTCATTGTGGGCTGCTCTGCTGTTATTGGAAGATGGGATGCAATGAATAAGATGAAACCGGCAGGTTTATTATACGGATATTTCTGCCTCCCAGTATTTATAGAAGCGGTCCTTCTTTTTTTGTTGCTGAAAGGAACGGAAGGTTATTGGGAAAATAAAGAAAAAGTAAGTAAGGTGATTTACTTCTTTTCACAAAATACAATGGGAATTTATCTTCTCCATCCGTTTGTTCTGGAAAGATTAGACCGGCATCAGATTAATAGCCTAACTTGGAACACATGGATTTCAGTACCGCTTGTTACGATATTAACTTTTGGATGTTGTTTGATCATCAGTGTAGTTTTATCTAAGATACCATTTGTACGAAAACTGATTTAAAATCATATCAAATCCACCGACGAGTTTTCCAGTACATTGGGAAGCAGGGAATAGATGCTGCATCCACAAAGCTGGTCAAAATGCTTTTTCACCAGCATGAATGCCTTCCATTTGTCGATGGAATGTTCGGTCACACCATGACGCAGCGCAACATCCACCAATCTTTTTTCGAGGATGCAGGCGCCGTTTGGCAGGGAGATGGCGTCACAAAGCTGAATCAAGCGATCGTAGTCGTCATAAGGACGACTGTTTAAAAAATCCTGCAAAAAGGTAAGCTGGGCTTGTGTGCAGTCGATCTTTCCAATATAGGTGTGAATATCCTTACTTGGAAAAGAGTGGGTCAGGCAGATGCGGGCGATTTCAGGCTCTCCGAGCGATGTCATCAGATCGTACCCGTCGAAGATGTGCCGGATGCCGCTGACCCCTGCACCGCGTCCAATGTCATGCAGCAGACCCATCACATAAGCGTTTTCCGGATTTAATCCTGCCTTTTGGGCAATGCGTTTTGCGTTATCCGCAACCGAAAGGCTGTGCTGTTCCCAGGGACCGGGATTGCTTTGGACAGCTTGTCTGAGATAAGTTTGTGCATAGGCAGATGAAATCACAAAAATTCCCCCAGTCATCAAATCGAAAAAAGAGGAGCAATCGCTCCTCTTTTTTGTATCACTGCTTAGCGCAGTTTAGAACCGTTTGGAATGCTGTCGTCTACAAAGAGAACCTTTACGGTCTTATCGTCAACGTCAGCAGCAAGAATCATGCCGCAGGATTCCTCACCGCAAAGTTTTGCAGGTTTGAGGTTTGCGACAACAACGACCTTCTTGCCGATCAGGTCTTCTGGTTTGTACCATGGAGCAATACCGGAAACAACCTGTCTGCCGCCTTCAAAGCCGTCATCCAGCTGGAGTTTCAGCAGTTTCTTTGCACGTTTGATTGGCTCACATTCTTTGATCTGAGCAACACGCAGGTCAACTTTGCCAAAGTGTTCGATGTCGATCAGTTCTGCAACGCCTTCATATTTTGGAAGCTGTGGATGAGCAGCAGCCTGTGCAGCAGCCAGTTCTTCCAGCTCTTTCTGCATATCGATACGAGGGAAGAGGGTTGCACCCTTGTGTACGGTTACGTTCTTTGGCAGCACACCGAATTTAGCAGCATTTTCGTAGGAGACATCCTCAGCGGTTGCACCGATCTGTTCTGCAATCTTAGCAGCACTTTCCGGCATAAATGGGGAAAGCAGAGAAGCGGATACACGCAGGGATTCGAGCAGATTGTACAGAACGGTAGCCAGTCTTGCTTTCTTGGTTTCGTCCTTGCCCAGAGCCCATGGAGCGGTCTCGTCAATATATTTGTTGGTGCGGGAGATTACTTTGAATACCTCAGCCAGACCATTCTGGAATGCATATTTTTCCATCTGTGCGTCATATTTTTCGCGCAGGGAGGAGATCATGGAGATCAGCTCATCATCAAGCGGATCTGCTTCGCGTTCTTCCGGCAGAGTGCCGCCAAAGTATTTTTCCACCATCGAAACAGAACGGGACAGCAGGTTACCCAGGTCGTTTGCAAGGTCAATGTTGATGCGGTTGATAAGCGCTTCGTTGGAGAAGTTGCCGTCCGAGCCGAATGGGAATTCACGCAGCAGGAAGTAACGCAGTGCGTCTACGCCGTAACGTTCTGCAAGAACGTATGGGTCAACCACGTTGCCCTTGGATTTGCTCATCTTGCCGCCGTCCAGGAGCAGCCAGCCATGACCGTAAACCTTCTTTGGCAGAGGCAGATCCAGTGCCATCAGGATAGCAGGCCAGATGATGGAATGGAAACGAACGATCTCTTTACCAACGAAGTGTACGTCAGCCGGCCAGTATTTTTCGAAATCATGATATTTATCGTTCTCGTAGCCCAGAGCATTGATATAGTTGGAAAGTGCGTCAATCCATACATAAACAACATGTCCTGGATCAAAGTCAACCGGAACGCCCCAGCTGAAGGAGGTACGGGAAACGCACAGATCTTCAAGACCTGGTTTGATGAAGTTGTTTACCATCTCGTTGACACGGCTGCGTGGCTCGAGGAAGTCGGTGTTTTCCAGCAGATCCTGAATGCGGTCTGCATATTTAGAAAGACGGAAGAAGTATGCTTCCTCCTCAGCATCAACAACAGGACGTCCGCAGTCCGGGCACTTGCCGTCTACCAGCTGGGTCTCGGTCCAGAAGGATTCGCATGGTTTGCAGTATTTGCCGACATATTTGCCCTTATAGATGTCGCCTTTTTCGTAAAGCTTCTTGAAGATTTTCTGTACCGAATGTTCATGGTAATCGTCGGTGGTGCGGATGAATCGATCGTTGGAAATGTTCATCAGTTTCCACAGATCCAGTACGCCGCGTTCGCCTTCTACAATATTATCTACAAACTGTTTTGGAGTAACGCCAGCCTCTTTTGCCTTGTCTTCGATCTTCTGACCATGTTCATCGGTACCGGTCAGGAACAGAACATCGTAGCCCTGCAGGCGTTTGTAGCGAGCCATGGTGTCGGTTGCTACGGTGCAGTAGGTGTGACCGATGTGCAGTTTATCGGATGGATAATAAATTGGCGTGGTGATATAAAATGTCTTTTTGTCGTTTGTTTCCATGTGGTTTTGCTCCTCCTGTTTTATGGAATACCGCAATGGCAGAATTAATGATAAAAAATATACGATAAAATTATAGCACCCTTTTTGTGCAAACTCAATGCCTTGCGTTTAATTCCTTGCACAAATTGCAGTCTATCAGCTAAACCGCTGCGTTCCAAGCTGGATTCCATAGAGACGAGCCTTGCCGCTTTTTACTTTGGCAAGTTCTGATTCATGAATGGAAAGGAACAATTCATCTCCCGGCTGCAGGTCGGAAAGGGAAAGATAAGTCTCTTCGCTGGTATCGTAGTTTACGTACAGAATATATCCACGTTCTGTAAGCTCAGAGCAGTCGAGAGTGCAGTCCTGCCCAAATGTTTTGCCTTCTTCTCTCAAGTCACGCACACGGATGGTCTGGTTTTCCACATCGACCTCAAGCAGCTCAACATCGAATCCGGTGTAGAGAACACTCTCTTTTTGACATCCACAGCAAAAAAGGGAAAGAATCAAAGCAAACAGGACAGGTGTTAAGATGGAAAATATTCTTTTCACAGAGATTCCCCCTTGATTATAAATGACAGTATGCTGTAGTAAGTTAACTCAGCCGCTGTGTGCCAAGCTGGATTTCATAGAGTTTGGCAATGCTGCCACTTTCTGCTTTGGAAAGCTCAGAGTCATAAATCCACAAAATCACATCATCCCCCGGCTGCAAGTCAGCGAGGGAAAGCTGGGTAACATCGCCGGTTCCATACTTTACATAGATGATTAGGTCTTCTTTTTCGGCTTCGGAGCAATCGAAGGTACACTCTTCCAGGAGCAATTGACCGCTTCTATCAAGATTACGCACCCGAATGGTCTTATTCTCCACGTTGACTTCCAGTATTTCGGCGTTGAGTCCTGCATGAAGGACATCTTCCTCTTTGCATCCGCAGCAGAAGAGAGCAAGAATCACAGCAAGCAGGAGGGGTATTATTATGCGCAACACTTTTCTCATAGCAACTACTCCTTTGGGTCGAAAATCTGTGGTGTTGGAAGGTAGGTATGATCCTTCCAATACCACCATTTGCATTTTTGGGGATCATGAGTATCGTAATCGGCATAGTAGACAGCACATCGAAAAACATATAACTGACAGCGGTCTTCAGTATATCCCTTGAACTGGCAATCTTTTTGGTATAGTTGTTCAGGGTCTTGACCACGCAACGCTTCGACACAGTCGATGCCAATGTTAATCAGGTCCTGACGAATATTTTTACCGATTCCTGGGATGCAGAGCAGATCAGTTTTCATAAAATCCCTCCTGACTTTTTCTTCATTGTATCATGGAATATTAGAAAAATCAGCCATTATATAGGGTAGAAACACAAATTTTTACAAAGTGCATAAGATATAAGGAAACCTTTTTACGATTACAGAAAGGAGCAGATAATATGGATTTAAAGAATTATAATATCACCGTCGGAGAGGTACTCAAAAATCCGCAAGCAAAAGCAATGTTGCAAAAGGAGCTGCCGATGATTATGCGTCACCCGATGCTTCCGATGGCAAACGCAATTCCACTTCGGGATATCATCAATAACGCCGGCGGCTATGTTTCCCCCAGAAAGATGCAGTCTATTTTGGAAAAACTCTCGAAAATTTAAGAGAAAAAGAAGAATTTTAAGAAAAACTGAGAAACGTCTCTTTTAAAATGAACAAAAATGTTGTAAAATAGAAAAAACAACGACAATGAGGTGGAAAAGGAATGGCCTTTAACGCTTTTGTGGGAGGAATCCAGCCGGGAGGCTTAACCAACGATTTTGAAGTAAAGATTTTAATTTGCTTTTTGCTGGATAGCTTGAAGAAAAATTCCCCTGGGGCAGCTCTTTCAGATGGGGAGCAGCCGGGACTGTCTTTTGATGAGCTCAACGAAATCTTTCAGGAAACCGGACTGGTCAACTATTTTGAGTTTGCCGAGTCGATGAGCGAACTGGAAAAGACCGAACATATCCGTCGGCAGATGACACCGGACGGAGAAAAGGAAATTTTTGTGATTACCGAAGTCGGTTCCATCACCGCCCAGACCTTCCAAAAAACCCTGCCTTTGACGGTAAGGGAAAAGACTCTGGAAACTGCACGTCACCTCACCGAGGTGCAAAAGTGTATGGACGAGGTGGATGTGAACTATCACCCTGTTTCGGACGGCTACATCCTGCAATTAACTATCCGGGATATCGGCTCAGACCTTTTGAACTTAAATGTGTTTTTACCTACCGAAGAGGAGTGCATTCTGGTAAAGGAACATATTCAGAATGACCCTGCTGAGGTTTATTCCCGCATCCTTACCGCCCTGATTGAAAAATAAAAAGATTATGACAGACAGTTTTGCAAGACTGCCTGTCATTTTTTTTGCCCCAAAAACATATCCTTAGGACAGGTCAGAATCGAAAGCGGAATTTTAAATTGCAAAGAATGTTTTGCTTTGTTTTGGTCAAAGCGGCAAAACTTTCTTTCATGAAACCGCAAAAAAGAAAGGATGGGGTTTTCAAGATGACACAATATCCGGGGCTTACACAAAGACAGGCCCAGCAAAACCGTGTGGACTATGGGGACAATCTTCTGGAAAACAGCCGGAAGAAAAATCCAATCAAAATCTTTCTGTCCCAATTTCGGGACCTGATGACGCTGATTTTGCTGTGCTCGACCGGAATCTCTCTGATGATGGGGGAAAAGGTGGAGGCAGTCACCATCATCGCAATTGTAATGTTAAACGCACTTCTGGGATTTTTTCAGGAATATCGCACCGAGCGTTCGCTTGAAAAATTAAACGAGCTGGCAGCTCCCACAGCCAGTGTCATCCGTGATGGAAAAGAGCAGACGATTCCGGCGCGGGAAGTGACCATTGGGGATCTGGTGCTGCTCAAAACAGGGGATCGTGTACCGGCAGACTGCCGTATCGTCGAGAACAGTGCACTGATGGTGGATGAATCGCTGTTGACGGGGGAATCGGTTCCGGTGGAAAAGGCATATACCGATTACCGCACCAACGATACCTCCGATCAGGTCTGTGCATTTATGGGGACAATCGTTACTCGAGGACACGGCAAGGCGATTGTCCATGCCATTGGTGAAGATACCCGCATGGGACAGATCGCGGTGATGCTTGATTCCATCGAGGAGGAGCAGACACCGCTGCAGCAAAAACTTGACCAGCTGGGCAAGATGATTGCGGCAGGCTGTTTGCTGATCTGTGCAGTGGTAGCGGGGGTCGGAATCCTTCGCGGGGAGCCGGTACTGGATATGCTTATCACCGGAATTTCCCTTGCAGTTGCGGCAATTCCCGAGGGCTTGCCCGCCATTGTCACCATTGCTCTGGCGTTGTCGGTCAACCGCATGGTGAAGAAAAATGCAGTCATCCGACGCCTGCACGCGGTGGAAACACTGGGATGCGCCAATGTGATCTGCTCGGATAAAACCGGAACCCTTACCGAAAACCGCATGACCGTCAAGAAGCTCTGTTGTGCAGGGCAGCAGTTTACAGTAACTGGAAACGGGTTGGAAAGCGGGAAAATTGAGCAAAACAGCAGACAAATCCGTATTGAGGAAACCCCTGATTTAAAAAGAAGCCTTGAAATTGCGGTTGTATGCAATAACGCAAGGATAGAAGGTGGCGCAAACCGTAGGGGAAAAGGACTGTTTTCCAAAAGTTATGCGGTAAATGGGGAACCGACCGAAGCGGCTCTTGCTGTACTGGGGGCAAAAGGCGGTGTTGAATTTTCGTCGAGTGGTATTACGGTGCTCAAAGAAATACCGTTTGACTCCCAGCGGAAGATGATGTCGGTTGTGGTGAAAAACAAAAATGGGGAAATGTTTCTGTTTACCAAAGGTGCACCGGACATTTTATTGCAGCGGTGCGCGTTCTGTCAGAAAAACGGCGAGGTATCGGTTATGAGTCCGATGCAGAAACAGAAGATCTTAAGTGAGAACGAGTCAATGGCAAAGGATGCTATGCGTGTACTGGCACTGTGCTGGCGCAGGGCAAACTCAACATCCGACTGTTCTGAACAAAATTTGGTGTTCTGCGGTCTGTGTGGAATGATCGACCCACCGAGAAAGGAAGCTTTTGACGCAGTGGAAAAATGCAGGACAGCGCAGATTCGACCGGTGATGATTACCGGAGACAGCAGGGAGACCGCTTGCGCTATTGCATCGCAGCTAAAAATCCTGCGTCCGGGCAGCGAAGTATTGACCGGTGCAGAGATAGAACGGATGGACGACGAAAGCTTTTTGCAGAAGCTGCCCAAAGTCAGCGTGTTTGCAAGGGTGACACCAGCACACAAGCTGCGCATTGTCAAAGGGCTCAAATCGCAGGGAAACATCGTGGCAATGACCGGAGATGGAGTCAATGACGCGCCAGCGGTCAAGGAGGCAAATATTGGTGTTTCGATGGGCAAAAATGGAACCGATGTCACCAAGGAGGCAAGCGCGGTTATCCTGATGGACGATAATTTTGCTACTTTGGTTTCCGCGATTGAAGAAGGAAGAGTGATCTACCGGAATATCCGAAAGTTTATCCGATATCTGCTTTCCTGCAACATCGGTGAGGTGGTTACCATGTTCCTGGCGATGCTGATGGGAATGCCGGTCCCGCTTTTGCCGATTCAGATTTTGCTGATCAATCTGGTGACTGACGGGTTGCCGGCGATCGCTCTGGGATTAGACCCACCGGACAGTGATGTCATGAACCAGAAGCCAAGAAAGAGCACCGATTCCATCTTTTCTGGAGGTCTGCTCAGTGTGATCTTGTTCCGGGGAATGTTGATTGGACTGACGACCATTGCAGCTTTTTCTCTGCTGCTGACTAGTCCTGCAATTCCTGAAGCAATTCGTTTGGAGACTGCCCGAACCGGCGCGCTGGTTACTTTGATCTTAACCCAGCTGATTCATGTGTTTGAATGTAAGTCGGAGAACAAGACCTTATTTGGCATTCCATTTTTTAATAACTGGAAACTGATTGCTGCGGTGTGCACCTCCCTGATGGTGATGGGATTTGCAGTATGGCACCCGATGGGCAGGATGATTTTTGAGACAACTGCTTTGAATACAGAGCAGATGAAGCTTATCGGTGTGCTGCTGATGATAGCTCCTCTGCTGTGGTCGGTGGTCAGCGGAATGATGTTTTCCGAAAGAAAAGAAGAGGTCATTAACAGCCAAAGCAATGCTTCCAAAAGCAAACCCAAAAGCAGACAGAAACAGGCCGTTTCCAGGTCAATTTGATTTTACTGGAAAAATATGATATAATAAAACCACCTCAAACCTGATAAAAAGGAAGAAATTCTCTTTTTCTGAGGGAAATTTACTTAGGTGGCGATAACTTTGTATAAAAAAATTCTGTACTATATGATGCTTGCCGGTTCGGTGACCAGAGTGGTTTCTTCCATGCTACTTGCGTTTCTGGGAAAGATTCATCTTCCAGCTCTGTTGGTAATCCTTTCGCTTGCAATTGCGGCAATCGGAATTGCATTGGTTGCAAAAAGCTTTTGGAGTCAAATCCGTCTGCCGGAACTGGTAACCTATCATGTTGCTGCAGACCTCGGAGCAGCTATTTCCTTCATTGTGCTTCATTTCTATATGGTTGATATCTCTTTGATCGAAACCTTGATTACCGGTTCGGTTTTGTCGATTTTGGCAAGTGTGATTGTACTGTTTTTGACCTTCCGCAAAAAGAGATATGTTACCATTCGTCAGCAGAAACAGCTTGCGTTGGAACAGCGTCCAGCGCTGACAGTAAAAGAAGCTGTAAAATAAAAGGAAATGGGGAATCAGAAAATGGATGAGAACAAACGCTATGTTATTGAAAAAAGAATTGCCAAAACAATGGCAAATCTGGAAAAAAACAACATGCAGCCGTTTTATGCAAAGACAAAAGAAGACGCGCTGAAGATTGTGGAAAGTCTGATCCCGACCGGTCAGATTGTTGCATGCGGCGGTTCGGTTACACTGGCAGAGTGCGGCATCATGGACCTGCTGCGCAGCGGTCGTTATGATTTTCTGGATCGTGCAAAGCCGGGACTTACCCCACAGGAATCCAAGGATATTCTGCGCAAGGCATTTTTTGCAGACACTTATCTGCTCAGTGCTAATGCTATCACTGAAAATGGTGAGCTTTACAATGTGGATGGAAATTCCAACCGTGTAGCTGCTTTGGTCTATGGACCGGACAGTGTTATCGTGGTAGCGGGATATAATAAAATTGTTCCGGACATTGATGCTGCGGTACAGAGAGTGAAAAAGGTGGCAGCGCCGATCAATGCAGTTCGTCTGCACTGTGAGACCCCATGTGCAAAAGTCGGTGAATGCATGAACTGTCACAGCGAAGGCAGAATCTGCTGCAACTATGTTGTCAGTGCTCAGCAACGCCACAAAAACAGAATCAAGGTAGTTTTGGTAGGCGAAGAGCTCGGTTTCTAAAGATAACAAAATAGAAAGAAAATAGAAAAAAGCTTCCTGAAAACAGGAAGCTTTTTTGTTTTAGATAATCTGTTTTTTGGAGTCGTATAAAGTCCGGTAGCCAAAGTACAGCGCTCCGAAACTTGCGCTGGTGACCATGGTGCAGATTGCAATCATAATTGCAATCTGATACAGAATGGCAGTAGTCGGCAGAGTACCGGACAGAATCTGACCGGTCATCATGCCCGGAAGGGAAACAACGCCCATCCCGATCATCGAATTGATGGTTGGAAGCATGGCGGTTTCCAGCGACTGCTTCACAAACGGCATCAGGATTTTTTTAGGTGCAGCGCCAAAACAGAGCAGGGCATTGATTTTGGCACGCTGACCATCCAGACTTTCCCGAAAGGTTTTGATACCCAGAGAGACACCGGTCATAGTGTTGCCCATCAGCATACCGGAAATTGGGATAACATACTGTGGATTGAAGATGCTTTCTCCCACAACAACACAGACAAAGAACAGTAGTACAAACAGTCCAGAACTTGCAATCGAAAGCGCGATTACCGCCTTAAACCGTTTGTTCAGGTCTTTGTTGTTGGATAAAACCCGGTGGATGGAAAACCACACCATGACAGAGACATAGGCAACAACAAAAATCGGGTGTGGGTTTTCAAAAATATAGGTGAGGATTAGTCCCGAAAGAATCAGCTGAACGGTCATCTTGATGCTGGCTACAATCAAAAGTTTGGTTCGGTTGATGCTGCACCGCTTCATGATAAAGATGACGATCAATAGTAAAAGGTAAATCAAAGAAAACTGCCATAATTGCAGCTGGACAATTCCGTTCATCGTTCTTCCCCCAATCTGATTTCTTGGTCAGCAAACCGGCGGACCAGTTCACCGTTATGGCAGACACAGACTACGCTGATGTTGTTTTGCGAGCAAAACTGTTTTAGATTGTGCAGCAAAGTTTCGGAGGTCTGTTCGTCCAATGCAGCGGTCGGTTCATCCAGCAGCAAAACTTTTGGCATCGCAGAAAGAAAGATTGCCAGAAAGACACGCTGCCTTTCTCCGCCGGAGAGAGTAGCACAGTTAGCACTCAACGGAAAATCGGCACAGCAGATGGAAAGAAATCGCTGTACATCTTCGTCTAAGGGCTGCTTTTCCTCTCTCATATCGTAAAAGAGGTCAAAGTTTTCTCGTATGGTTCCATCAAAAAGAAAGACTTGCTGGGGAACCAGCATTACTTCTTTGCGGTAATCCAAGACAGGATAGTCCTCGAGCGGCTTTGAACGATAAAAAATCTGACCGTCCGGTGCTGACAGGGTTGCGCTGAGCATTCGCAGATAGGTGCTCTTTCCGCAGCCGCTTTTTCCAGTGATAAAGGAAAAGCAGTCAGCATTGATTTTGATTTCAGGATAGGTGATCAACTGCTGAAAGCACAAACCTTCTTTAGAAGAAAATAGTTCCATCTGACAATGATTCCTCTTTTCTGTGTTGAAGCATTATGATAAAATGATTTTAGTAAATTTGGGAACTTTAAAAATTCGACAACGATTATATCACAGCAGGAAATTGAATGCAAGAAACAGAACAGCTTTCCTGATAAAAGGAAGGGAAAGAATACAGAATAACTTCATGCAAGATGCTGCATAATAAAGGAGGAATCAAGATGCATCCAGCCAAGTGGAGGGAAACAATCGACCCGTTTGAACTTGATTACCATCACTTTCAGTTAACAGAGATTTTGGGTTATCCCCATGCAGGCAATGATGTGTTTCATGCAAAGGGAATCTACCGGCAGCAGGAGACAGAGGTATACATCAAGGTTGCAAGGCAACAGGGTGCGGATATCAAAAGAGAAATCGACACCATTTTAAAGCTGAATCTGGAACTTACTCCTGAGATTATCGACTATGACCAGAATAAAGAACAATTTGTGGTGACGATTGCGCGGCAGGGAGAAAGACTATCGATGCTGCTTAATCAAAATAAAGATGAGAAGTCGATGGATTATCTGTTCGAATATGGCCATACTCTTGCAATACTGCACCAGACACAGGGGAATTTTAAAAATGTGAAAGACCGCAGGTTCTTTCATATTCCACCAGAAGAGCATTTTCGTGAGCTGCGATTAGAAGAAGTCTACCACTATCTTGTAAAGCACAAACCGGAACGGGAAAACCGATGCTTTTGCCATGGGGACTTTCATTATGCCAATATTCTGTGGAAAGAAAAGCACATTTCGGCTATCCTGGATTTTGAGCTGTCCGGGATGGGAAATCGGGAGTTTGATATTGCGTGGGCACTCATTGTGCGTCCAGGTCAGCGGTTCTTGCTGACAGAGGAAGAAATCAGGGAGTTTTTGCGGGGATATGCTTCAGAAGGAACTTTCCAAGAAGATCTGGTGCGTTATTATATGGTACTGATCTATTCCTTCTTTTATAAAATGGGAGAAACGGAATATCAGGATTTTGTGAGAAGCTTTTTGCAACAAAATATTCGATGACATCACAAAAGGGAATGGACTGCATCCATTCCCTTTTGTTTATCTAAACTATTTTCGATTCTTTTTGAGCGGAGAGCCTGGCTTTTTATCTTTCGGTCCCAGAACGCGGTAAAAGAAAACGATGACCGCAAACAGAATAACTGCTACCAGAAAAAGAGCCAAACCATCCACCAGCAGTCCATCGCCATTTCCCAGAGTTGGAATTACCGGAGATTCAGTGGTTGACTCAGCACAGACAGGAAGAACCAGCAGGCAGGTAAGCAAACAGGTCATAGAAATTGCAAACAGTTTTTTCATGATAATATCCTTTCCAGTATAAAGCCTGATTGTCGTAATTTGAGCAAAGTATAGCATGATTTTCTTTAAAAAGCAATCTTGCTTTTTAAGAAGAAAACAGAAATATGTTTTCTAACTTAGGAAGGTGTCGCTGAAACTGGCAGGAAAAAAGGGGCGTGTACGCGAGGAAAATACGGTCTGAAATGCCAATTTTTAAGTAAATATTAACAAGGAATTAACGAAGTTTTTGTGAACTTCACTAAACTATTTGTTTTGCCGAAAATCCATTGACAGATGCAATTATTTTTTATATAATTTGAATATGAACTTGGATTGTTACTGCATAAGCGGGCAAAACCGGGGCTCACAAAGTACATCACATTTTGTCGTCATTTTTTGCCGGCTGATTTGTGGTGATTTTTGTGAGACCTGGTTTTTTTGTTTATATAAAAGAGCTAGCTCTTTTTTGTGCTGTTTGGCACAAGAAAGGTTTGCTGCATGGTTGTCAAAGGAGGCGTGATCTGTGAGTTTCCGTGTGATTAAGACAATCAACAATAATGTAGTCAGTTGTCAGGACGAAAATGGCTGTGAATACATTGTTATGGGGCGAGGCCTTGGCTTTGGGTTAAAGTCAGGGCATACCGTGGAGCGTGAACAGGCAGAAAAGGTTTTTCGCATTACAGATCAGAACAACATGGAGCGTTTGCAGACGCTTTATGCCAGCCTTCCTCACGATCAGGTGGAATTTTGTGCTGAGTTGATTGAATACGCACAGAGCGTTTTGGGTCATAAACTGAGTGAAGTAATTTACTATACGCTCAGTGATCATATCTGCTTTGCCATTCAGCGGGAAAAAAACGGAATGCGCTTTGCAAATGCTTTGCACACCGAAGTTCGTCTGTTCTATCCAAAGGAATATGCAATCGGCTCCTATGCGTTGGCAGAGATTGAACGCAGATTTCACGTTTCTCTCCCGGAAGATGAGGCTGCATCCATTGCACTGCATCTTCTCAATGCAGAGTACGAAAATTCGCTGAGCATTACCATGCAGGTAACACAAACTTTGTCAGAGATGCTCAGAGTATTGGAAGAACATCCATCCTTCCATGTGGACCGCAGCTCGATCGATTTTGATGAGTTTATCGTTCATCTGAAATTCCTTGCATTAAAGCAGTTTTCGGATGATCCGGTGCTCGAGCAGGAAAGTCCGTTGTCTGTGCTGATTCCGCAGGCATTTCCCGGGGAATATCAGCTGGCAGGTATCTTGGTTCATCCATTGGAAAAGGCAAGCGGCCGTCCGCTGACACCGGAACAGCGCGCCTATCTGACCGTTAATTTACATCGGGTCAACCGAGGTTAATCATATATATTTAAAGTACAGTTACAGTTTTATGAAATGAAAGGTTGTAATAGTTATGGGATTTTTGGATAAGCTGTTTGGAAAAAAAGAAGAACCAAAGATGGAACTTGCAGCACCGCTTGCAGGTGAAGCAGTTTCAATTTCTCAGGTAAACGATCCTACTTTCAGCGATGAGATTCTGGGCAAAGGTCTTGCAATCCGCCCAACTGGAAACGAAGTGTTTGCTCCATGTGACGGCAAAATCGAGATGATGTTCGATACCGGTCACGCAGTCAGCATGACAAGCAACGACGGCATCGAAATCCTCATCCATGTTGGTCTGGAGACCGTAAACCTCAAAGGTAAATACTATCAGGTTCACGCAGCAAACGGCGATCAGGTCAAAAAAGGTCAGAAGCTCATCAGTTTTGACAGAGAGGCAATTGCAGCAGAAGGATATGATGTCATCACTCCAATCGTAATCTGCAACTCGGATCAGTTTACTGCAATTGAGCCACATACCGGAACTGTATCGGTAGGCGATGTTGTTCTCACCCTGAAAAAATAAGACGCTGAAATTTGGAGGCATTACAATATGATTTTTGGAAATGGACGTCCGGTCTTTTCCGGAATTGCCATCGGCAAAGCTTATGTTTATAAAAAACAGCTTGCCACCCTGCCTGTTTCCTGTGGTGATCCCGCTGTGGAACAGCAGAAATTTGAAGCGGCAAAACAGACCGCTCTGGAACAGCTCCAGACCTTGATGCAGGATGCTGCAGAGCGTCTGGGCGAAGAACAGGCAATGATTCTGGATGTACAGATGATGATGCTCGATGACCTGGATTATCTGGAAAGCATCGAAGCAATGATTCAGAATGGTGCAAGCGCAGCTCAGGCAGTTAAAGAAACCGGCGATACCTTCGCAGCAGCATTTTCCGCAATGGATGACGCTTATATGCAGGCGCGCGCAACCGATGTACAGGATATTTCCACCCGTGTTGTTACCATCCTGTGCAACGGTAAAGTAGGTTTTTCGATGGAAGAACCGGGTATTCTGATTGCAGAAGACCTCACTCCATCCGAAACCGTACAGATGCCAAAGGACAAAATCCTTGCATTTGTGACAAGACAGGGTTCCTCGAACAGCCATACTGCAATTTTGGCAAGAATCATGGGTATTCCATCTCTGGTAAAAACTCAGATCAATCTTGAGGAAGATCTCGATGGAAAGATGATGATTGTAGATGGTTTTGACGGCTGCTACTACATTGATCCAGACGAAGAGACACTGGCAAAGATGCAGGAAAAGAAACGCACTGCCGACGAATATCAGCGTCAGCTGGAAAACTATCGCGGCAAGGAAAGCGTTACCCCACACGGCCAGAAGATTAAGCTGTATGCCAATATCGGCAGCCCTGCTGATGTTGAGCATGTGCTCAAGGGTGATGCAGAGGGTGTTGGACTGTTAAGAAGCGAATTTTTGTATCTGGGACGCGACACCTACCCGACCGAAGATGAACTGTTTAACGCTTACCGCAAGGTAGTGGAAGGTCTGGAAGGAAGACGTGTCGTTATCCGTACACTGGATATCGGCGCAGATAAACAGGCTGACTACTTTGAACTGGATAAAGAAGAAAACCCGGCACTGGGTCTGCGCGGTGCAAGAATCTGTCTGCGCCGTCCGGAAGTATTTCGTACCCAGATGCGTTCGATCTATCGTGCAAGTGCACTTGGACCGGTCAGTGTAATGTTCCCAATGATTGCTTCGGTGTGGGAAGTTCGCAAGCTTAAAGAAATGTGCGAGCAGATCCGTGAAGAAATGAAGCAGGAAGGCATTGAAATTGGTGAAGTTGAGCACGGAATCATGATCGAGACCCCAGCCGCAGCTGTTATCAGCGATCTGCTGGCAGAAGAAGTGGATTTCTTCAGCGTTGGTACCAACGACCTGACCCAGTATACTCTGGCGGTTGACCGTCAGAACCCATCTCTGGATGGATTTGATGATCCACATCATCCGGCACTCATCCGCTTGCTCGGAATGATTGCACAAAACGCACATAAGGCAGGAATCTGGTGCGGAATCTGCGGCGAACTTGCTGCGGATCTGACTATGACAGATACCTTCCTGGAAATGGGCTATGATGAATTATCTGTATCCCCAACAAGGGTGCTGCAGTTGAGAAAGAAAGTTTGCGAAAGCGAGGTTATTGTAAAATGAAAACAATTTCTTATGTAATTCAGGACCCAATCGGTCTGCACGCTCGTCCGGCAGGTCAGCTTGCAAAAGCTGCTGGTGCATGGAAAGAATGCGATATCAAAATCACTGCTGGTGACAAGACTGTCGATGCAAAACGCATTATGGGTGTTATGCAGCTGGGTGCAAAACAGGGTCACACTCTGACCATCGAAGTTTCCGGCCCGCAGGAAGCAGAAGCTGCTGCTGCTTTGGAAGAATTTCTGAAAGCAAACCTGTAAAAAGGTCTGCCGCGGCATTTTAACAAAAATGACCGCATATTATTTGGAAAAAACAGCTTGAAAAAGCGTTTTCACTTTCTTTTGGAGACCGACAGACTGCTGTGGGCGGCAGTTTGTCTATGGATAGAGAGAATCTGTATGCGACAAATAAAAATGAGGAGGAATTTTCTCTATGATGCGATTTTTACAAAGATTAGGTAAATCTTTGATGCTGCCGGTAGCATGTCTGCCAATCGGTGGTATCCTGATGGGTATCGGTTACTGGATCGACCCAGCTGGCTGGGGTGCTAACAGCATGCTGGCTCTGCTTCTGATCAAAGCTGGCGGTATTCTGATCGATAACATGGCAATTCTGTTCGCTCTGGGTGTTGCAATCGGTATGTCCAAAGACCAGGAAGGTACTTCTGCTCTGGCAGCTATCATCTCCTGGCTGACTGTACAGACCATGTTGGGAACCGCTGTTGTTCAGCTCATCATCGGTGCTGATGCAACCGTTAACCCTGCATTTGGCAAAATCAACAACCAGTTTATCGGTATCCTCTGCGGTCTGATCGCTGCATGGTGCTACAACAAGTTCCACAAGATCAACATGCCGGACTTCCTTGGCTTCTTTGCAGGCCGTCGTTTTGTTCCGATCATGACCGTTGTTGTTACTCTGCTCATCTGCATCCCGCTGTACTTCGTATGGCCGGTTGTTTACACCTTCCTGGTAAGCGTTGGTGAAGGCATCCTCGGTATGGGCGCAATCGGCGCTGGTATCTACGGCTTCCTCAACCGTCTGCTCATTCCAGTTGGTCTGCATCACGCTCTCAACAGCGTATTCTGGTTTGACGTTGCAAATATCTCTGATATTGGTAAGTTCTGGGGTTCTGTTGAAGGCGGCGTTCTCGGTCAGACCGGTATGTATCAGGCTGGTTTCTTCCCAGTTATGATGTTTGGTCTGCCTGGTGCTGCTCTGGCAATGTACCACACTGCTAAACCAGAAAAGAAAAAGATTGCCGGCGGTATTCTGCTGTCCGCTGCACTCTGTTCCTTCTTCACCGGTGTTACCGAGCCTCTGGAATTCGCATTCATGTTCCTGGCTCCAGCTCTGTATGTAGCTCATGCAGTTCTGACCGGTATCTCCGTTGCAATCGTAGCTGCTCTGCCAATTCGTGCTGGCTTCCAGTTCAGTGCTGGTTTTGTTGACTGGTTCCTGTCCTTCAAGGCTCCATTCGCAATGAACCCAATCCTGCTGATTCCAATCGGTCTGGTATTCTTTGTAATCTACTATGTTGTATTCCGCATCATGATCGTTAAACTCAACCTGAAGACTCCAGGTCGTGAAGATGACGATACTGCTGCTGAAATGAATATTGAACTGAGCGCAAACGACTACGCAGCAATGGCAAAAGCTATTCTGGAAGGTGTTGGCGGCGCTGCTAACGTTACAAGCGTTGACAACTGCATCACCCGTCTGCGTCTGGAAGTTAAAGACCGTCTGCTGGTAGACGAAAAGAAACTGAAAGCATCCGGTGCTGCTGGTATCGTTCGTCCAGGTAAGACCAGTGTACAGGTTATTATCGGTCCAAAAGTTCAGTTTGTAGCTGACGAGTTCAAGAAACTGGTTAAATAAGCAAACTGTTACATAGTTTGTCTCTGAAAGAATCCATCTTTGGCATAAAGCCTGTCCCCGTTCCGCGGCCCACAGCGGAACGGGGACTTTTTTTGGAAAAATTGAAATATTGTGTGAGAGTTTTTCCGCGTTTTTGTACCTATATGAGTGAAAGGTTGTTTCGGGTCAATTTCGGCGGAAAGGAGATCTTGTCATGCATGACACCACAAGGCGTGTTGAGATAGTAGAAAGAAGGGTGCAGTATCACAGGACAAGAAAAAGTATTCATAGGCTGATGGTACTGTGCGGAGCACTATGCTTCTCTTTGCTTTTTATCTTACATCAAACCAGTGGACCCGCCTATCCGGTAATCTATGGAATGTACGGCACAATTTTGCTGCATGAAAATGTCGGTGGATATGTGCTGGTGGCGGTCGTTTGTTTTACGGCGGCAGTGGTTGTTACCTTGTTATACAGCGAGTATCAAAGACGCAGGTGAAAAATCACCTGCTTTTTTTTGCAGTCGATTTTACTGTTCTTAAATGAAAACAAGGAAAAAGCAAGATTTCAACTTATGTTAATCAGGTGGTTCTGTGATATAATAAGAAAAATCAAATGGAGGTGAAGGTGATGAAAGACGGTACAATACACCGACGAGTGCTTGATTATGCATACACAGACACCGAAACGCTGTACCGGGATTTTCATATTTCCGAGCAGGGATACACAGAAAAACAGGTGGAAGAAAGCCGTACACAATATGGAAGCAATATTCTGTCAGGAAGGGCATCGGATACGGTGCTTTATCGACTGCGCAGGGCTTTTGTCAATCCGTTTGCCATCATTCTGTTGATACTGGCAAGCATTTCCTTTGTGACCGATGTTCTTCTTGCGTCCAATTTTAGTCGTAACATGACAACGGTCATCATTATTTTATCGATGCTGCTCATTAGCGGTATTGTTCGCTTTATGCAGGAACTGCGGGCAAAATCTGTTGCAGATCATCTGACAGGAATGATTGCCTCCAACATATTGGTGCGCCGAAATAATAAGTGGGTTGGACTTTCTTCAACCGAACTTGTGGTAGGCGACCAGGTGCGGCTTCTGGCAGGGGATCGTGTTCCGGCGGATATTCGTCTGACCGCAGCGGATGATCTGTTTGTTTCGCAGTCGGTGATTACAGGAGAAAGTGCAATCTTAGAAAAGAACACAGATGTGCTTGCACAGGAAAAAGCTCGTTCCTATGGCGAATATACCAATATCGCTTTTATGGGTTCTGCGGTTATTGGTGGTACAGCAGAAGGCGTTGTGCTTGCAGTGGGGAAGGATACCGTATATGGCGGCTTTTCTGGGACACAGTCAAGCGAAAAAAATGGTTTTGATCAGGGTGCGGGTTCCATTGCGTGGGTACTTATCCGGTTCATGACAATTTTAATTCCGGTTGTTTTTGTTGCCTGTGGTATTACACAGGGAGATTGGTTTTCTGCATTTTTGTTTGCACTTTCCGTTGCGGTTGGATTGACCCCGGAAATGCTTCCGATGGTAATTAACGCCTGCCTTGCAAAGGGAAGCGCCATTATGGGCAGCAAACAGACAGTGGTGAAAAACATAAATGCCATGCAGGGATTTGGCAGCATGGATATTTTGTGTGTGGATAAGACCGGTACTCTGACCGGAGACAGCCTGATTCTGGAATACTACATGGATATTCTCGGGAATGAAAGCCAGGCTGTCTTGGATTTGGCTTATCTGAATAGCCTTTACCATACAGGGGTCAGCAATCATTTGGATGCAGCAATCCTCAGATATCAGGAAATGCCGGGGAAGGATGGGTACTTTCAGGAGCTTGAAAAGCTGCATCCAAAGCTGGATGAGCTGCCGTTTAATCATGAACGAAAGTTTGCAAGTGTTCTGGTTAAGGGAAAAGAAAAGAATTTGCTTATCATCAAAGGAAGTGTGGACGAAGTCTGCCGCCGATGCGGGTTCGTTGAATATAAAGGTAACCGCAATGTTATGGAAGAGGATGGACTTGCCAGCGTTCATGCCGTTGTGGATGAGATGACAGAAGATGGCATGAAGGTGCTGGCGGTAGCATACAAGGAACTGGGACAGGATTATCTGGATACCAAAGACGAACAAAACTTTGTCCTGTTGGGATATCTGGCATTTTTTGATGCACCAAAACAGACCGCTGCGGCAGCCATCAGCAAGCTTCAAAAAGTCCATGTTGGAATACGGGTGCTGACCGGAGATCAGGAAAGTGTGGCAATCTCCATCTGCCGCAGACTGGGCATCGATACAGCGGAGACTCTGACCGGTGCGCAGCTGGAAAATTTAAGCGATGATGAGGCTCCAATCAAAATTGAACGCACCACCGTTTTTTCTGAACTTTCACCAAAGCAGAAGGCTCAGATTGTACAGACTCTGCAATCAAATGGACACACGGTAGGATTTTTGGGGGACGGGATGAACGACTTGCCTGCTGTTGTTGAGTCGGATGTAGGAATCTCGGTGGATACAGCAGCAGAGGCTGTTCGGGAAGGAGCAGATGTGATCCTGCTCAAAAAGGATCTGAATGTTCTGGAAGAAGGAATCAAAGAAGGACGAAAAGCCTTTGCCAATGTATCAAAATATATCAGAATTACAGCATCCTCTAACTTCGGTAACATCTTTTCGATTGTTGTTGCCAGTGTATTTCTGCCATTTTTCCCCATGACCTCGGTGCAGCTGCTGTTATTAAACCTGCTTTACGATATGCTGTGTCTTGTTTTGCCATGGGATAATGTGGATGAGGAAATCTGTGCCTGTCCGTTGGAATGGTCGGGCAGAACGCTGGGACGTTTTATGCGTTTTTTCGGGCCGATCAGCTCATTTTTTGATATCATAACATTTTCTTACCTGTTTTTTGTCCTTTGTCCGTCAGTCTGCGGTGGAAGTTTTGCAGCCTTAGCCGAGGGTGGACAGCTGCGATTTATTGCAGTATTTCAGACCGGATGGTTTTTGGAATCGATGTGGACACAGGTGTTGATTTTGCATCTGCTGCGTACCCAGAAGGTTCCCATGCTGCAAAGCAGACCTTCCCGTCCGGTGATGGTTGTCACGATGCTGGGAATTTTATTTTTCACCATCCTGACCTTTACGCCAGTGGGAACATTAATTGGTTTGACCGCTTTGCCGCTGAGTTATTTTGGCTTTTTGGTTGTGATCGTTTTACTTTATCTGTTGTTTGTTACACTAGCAAAAGGCAGATATCTTAAAAAATACCATGAACTACTTTGAGAGGAGGAATCTTAGATGAAAAAGAATATTGGCTTTGTCAGTCTGGATTCCTGCCTTACAGAGTGGCTTTTGGAGAAGCTGCGTCTTTCGGCTCCAGATACACCGGCAGCAAAGGAATTACAGGAAGGACTTTCGGAGCTGATGAATGGAACGGCAAGTTCCCTAATGGTAGAGATGGGGGAAATTAGCCCGAAAACGTTTTTGGGAGACATCATTCATTGTGGGGCACTTTCCATTGATCTGCGGCTGCGGCGAGTAATACGGGATGGAAAAGAGATTGCATTGACACCAAAGGAATTTGATATCCTGTATTTTCTGGCGCGCAACCGCGGAGAGGTGTTTACCAAAGAACAGATTTATCAGGCGGTGTGGGAAAGTGATTATCTTCTGGATGACAGCAACATCATGGCGTTTATCCGAAAACTCAGAAAGAAGATTGAACCAAATCCGGATGCACCGGAGTATATCCTGACCATTTGGGGAATCGGATATAAGTTTAACGATAAAACAGAATAAAACTCTCCTTACCAAATCGCAAGGAAATCGCAAGGTTTTGACCATGTGAATTTCCTTGCGATTTTTGTATGCTATAAAAGGTCGATGGGAGGTGGCTTACATGATATACACCAGCTTTCTGTTCCGAATCTTTTTATCTTTATTGCTTGGCTTTTTAATCGGCTTGGAACGACAGCTTACTGGTCATCCGGCAGGAATCCGAATCAATGTTTTGATTTGTATGGGAACCAGTTTTTTTACTCTGTTTCCAATGCTTTACGGGTCGGACCAGATGTTTCGCGTCGAGAGCAGCATCATATCCGGTGTCGGATTTTTGTGCAGCGGGGTAATCTTCAAAGATAGTGGTTCTGTACGAGGGATGAATACAGCCGCCACTCTTTGGTGCACCGCAGCAATCGGAATTCTTTCCAGTACAGGAATGTATGCGATGGCGATTTCTGCTGCCACAATCCTTATCACCTCTAATTTGATTCTACGTCCGTTGGCAAGAAAGTTAAATCCCATCATGGATGGAGATGAAATGGAAAAGCAATACCGCATTTCGGTTATTTGCCAGCAGGAAGCGGAGAGGGACGTTCGTCTGCTGCTGATTAACAGTAATCCTTGCAAGACTCTGTACCTCAACCACTTGGAAAGCTGCGATGTTGTGGGAAACAAGGTTGAAATTATTGCAGGATATTGCTCCTTTGGAAAGACAAAAAATAATATTCTGGAGGGTATCGTTGGACGGATGCTGTCAATCGCAGAAGTAAGCAGTGCGGCGTGGGAGGTGCTGTGAATGAAAAAAAGGATAAAAAACGATAAAATAATGTTCTTTTTGTTTTTATACACAGCCTTTACCTTGATATGCAGTTTAAGCTGCATGCTTTTGCAACAGGAAGTACTGTATGAGCTTTGGTATCTGGTAACGCTGACAATCTGGATTTTCTTTGCAGTGATGTCGCTGATGCTGATGATACAGCTATTAAAAATAAAAAATATCAGAAACAATTTAACAAACAGAAAGGAATGAGGACAATGAACTACACCTGCATTTTCTTTGGATGTCTTTTTATCGCGATGGGGCTTATTTTTGCCTTTGGTAAAGGGCACATTCACCTTAAGGCATGGAAAAATATGCCGCAGAAGGAAAAGGACAAAATCGATATTCTGCCGCTTTGCCGCAATATTGGTGAGGTAATTATGTTAAATGGAATCCTGTTTCTGACCAAAGGAATGTGGTCAGGATTTCGCGATCACTGGTTTATGTGTGCAATGGTTGCCTGGTTTATCGTCGCTGGCCTGGATGTTTGGTACATCTCAAAGGGTCACCGATATGATCATCCATAAATTTTTATCTGATTGAGTAAAGGAAGGTGAATGGCATGGACTCTGATGGCAGTCCACCAAGGCACAGGCGCGCATGGGGCCGGAGATTCCGTGCCATTTTTTCTGCGTGCTGTCTGCCTCTATAACAACATCAGGAGGTTTTAGCAATGAACAGAAAAGAAAATCGAATTGCTGCACGTCAGGCAGCAGAAAAAGCAATGATTCGAGAAGAACAAAACCGTCGTATGGAACATGCGGCAAAAAGCAGCATCAAGGACGTTTTGAAAGAACATCAGGCTGCACTGTGTGGATTGGATGAACAGGCAGTGAGTGAGAGCCGCAATAAATACGGCAGCAACAAGGTGACACATGAGAAAAAACAGCCTTTGCTGAAGCGTCTGGCTGGAGCATTTGTAAATCCTTTTACGGTTATTTTGTTTTGTCTGGCAATCGTGTCCACAATAACCGATATGGTATTCCCATATTTTTCCCTGTTTGGCAGCGTGCCGGAAGACTTTGACTGCCTGACCGTAGTGATTATTCTGACTATGGTTATCATTTCCGGAACACTTCGGTTTGTACAGGAATCCAGAAGTGGAAACGCTGCCGAAAAGTTGCTGGCGATGATTACTACTACCTGTACCGTTACCCGCAAAGGCCAGGAAAAAACAGAAATTCCGATGGATGATCTGGTGGTTGGAGACATTGTACATCTGTCCGCAGGAGATATGATTCCGGCCGATGTACGAATTCTGGAAGCAAAGGATTTGTTTGTCAGCCAGGCAAGCCTTACCGGAGAGAGTGAGCCTGTCGAAAAGGTACCTTTTGCCAGTGCAGCAAAAGAGAGCGTTACCGATTACAATAACATTGCGTTTATGGGCAGCAATGTGGTTTCGGGAAGTGCATCCGCAGTTGTAGTTTGTGTCGGAGATAATACGCTGTTTGGCTCTATGGCATCTGCAGTAGCGGGAGAAGCGGTGGAAACCAGCTTTACCAAGGGAGTCAACGCAGTTTCCTGGGTTTTGATCCGCTTTATGTTGGTAATGGTTCCGCTGGTATTCTTTATTAATGGCATCACAAAAGGGGATTGGCTGGACGCATTCCTGTTTGGTATCTCCATTGCAGTTGGACTGACTCCTGAAATGCTTCCAATGATTGTGACGACCTGTCTTGCAAAGGGCGCAGTCTCGATGAGCAAGAAACAGACCATCGTGAAAAATTTAAATTCCATCCAGAATTTTGGTGCGATGGATATTCTGTGTACGGATAAAACCGGAACGCTTACCCAGGATAGAGTTGTTTTGGAGTATCACCTGAATGTAAACGGAAAGGATGATACCCGCGTACTGCGCCATGCGTACCTCAACAGCTACTTCCAGACAGGATACAAAAATCTGATGGATCTGGCGATTATCCACAAGACCGAGGAAGCAGAGGCGGAGGACCCTAAGTTAATCGACCTGTCTGAAAACTATGTAAAGGTAGATGAAATCCCATTTGATTTTACCCGCCGCCGTCTTAGCACAGTGGTGCAGGACAAAAACGGTAAAACTCAGATGGTGACAAAGGGTGCGGTAGAGGAGATGCTTTCCATCTGCTCCTTTGCAGAATGCGATGGGGGAGTACAGCCGCTGACCGATGAGGTGCGCCGCCGTATCCTGTGTACAGTGGATGAACTCAACGATAAGGGATTTCGTGTCCTTGCTATTGCACAGAAGAGCAATCCTTCTCCGGTAGGTGCTTTTGGGGTAAAGGATGAATGCGAGATGGTGCTGATCGGTTATCTTGCTTTCCTTGATCCACCAAAGGAGTCCACAGCAGATGCAATCAAAGCACTGAAACATTACGGTGTTACCACCAAAATTCTGACCGGTGACAATGATAAGGTAACACGTACCATCTGCAAACAGGTAGGAATGAAGGTGCGCAATATGCTGCTGGGTTCTGATGTGGAAAAAATGAGCGATGCTCAGCTTGCACAAGCAGCAGAATCCACCGATGTATTTGCAAAGCTTACACCGGACCAGAAGGCACGTGTAGTTTCGGTTTTGAGAGAAAATGGTCATACCGTTGGATTTATGGGGGATGGCATCAATGATGCGGCAGCCATGAAAGCTGCTGATATCGGAATCTCGGTAGATACTGCGGTGGATGTTGCCAAGGAATCGGCTGATATTATTCTGCTGGAAAAGGATCTGATGGTTCTGGAACAGGGCATTATCGAGGGACGCAAAACCTATGCCAATATGATTAAGTATATCAAGATGACAGCATCCTCAAACTTTGGAAATATGTTTTCGGTTTTGGCTGCATCCGCTCTGCTTCCGTTTTTGCCAATGATGAGTGTGCATCTGATTTTCCTCAACCTTATCTACGACCTGTCCTGTACCGCTATTCCGTGGGATAATGTGGACGAGGAATTTATCACCAAACCACGCAAATGGGATGCATCCAGTGTCGGTAGCTTTATGATCTGGATTGGCCCTACCAGTTCCATCTTTGATTTTACCACCTATATTTTTATGTATTTTGTTTTCTGTCCGCTGTTTGTATCCGGTGGTGTATTGTATAACGATTTGGCAAATCACTATCAGGGAGCTCAGCTTGCTCAGATGCAGCAGGCATATATGGGAATGTTCCAGGCAGGATGGTTTGTGGAGTCGATGTGGAGCCAGACACTTGTTATCCATATGATCCGCACACCAAAACTTCCATTTATTCAGAGCCGCGCTTCTGCTTCTCTGACCCTGCTGACCTTAAGCGGCATTACCGCACTCACCATTATTCCATTTACACCATTTGGGGCAATGTTGGGATTTGTGGCACTTCCTGTTTCTTATTTTGCATATCTGATTCCATGTATCTTGCTGTATATGGTGCTTGCAACCAGCCTGAAAAAGGCGTATGTACGTCACTATGGAGAGCTGCTTTAAAAGGAGGAGATTTTGATGAACTGGGCAAAAATTTGGATGAATCTGTTTGGAACAACAGAATTCTTAGGAATTGATATGGGATTTTGGGTAGCGATGGCAGTCGTTTTGCTGATCGTGATTTTGATGAATGTTGTATTCTGGAGCATGAAGCCTAAAGTGAGAATACACCAAAATCCACAAAATATCGCAGAATAAAAATACCATAGAAACAGCCAGAGTCTAAATGACGCTGGCTGTTTTTGCTTATATTGGGAGAAAAATAGATGAGGGTGTTACCATAAGGGTAAATTGTTTAGATGAAAAGAGAAATAGCATGGCAACAGTCGTATCAATTATGGTATAATGAAAAAGCAATTTTTACTAAAATCGATTTTTATTAATGTGAGGAGCTTTTTATGCTGTCCATTATAATCTGTGATGACGATCAAACAATCAATCATCAGTTACTTCCGATAATTCAAAAATATCTTGAGCAAAAGAAAATACCGGCAGCAATTCAGCAATATACCGATGCAAAAAAACTTTTGGAAGATATGCCGCTTTTTGATATCATGTTTTTGGATGTCGAGATGCCCGAACAAAACGGAATTGAGGTGGCAAAAGCATTTCGGCAGCAGTCAAACTGGGGGCAGATTATCTATCTTACCAATTATGCACAGTATGCCCAGACGGCATATTCTGTGCATCCTTTTGGATATCTGACAAAGCCGATTGATGAGGAAAGTATCAACAAGATTCTGGAAGAAGCGCTGGAGTATCTGGAAAAGAAATCACCCCACCATCAGTTTGGTGTGATGACAGATACGGGGATAAAACATGTTGCTGTGGAAGATATCTACTATTTTGAGACTTACGAACGAAAGATACGAATGATCTGTAAAGACGGCAAATACGTGTTTAAAGGTACGATAGAAGATGTTTATCAAAAGATTGACCGGTCAATGTTTGCCTGTCCGCATCAGAGCTTTTTGATCAATTTTTTCCATGTTGATTGTCTGAAAGGATATGACATTTTTGTTGATAACGGAGATATGATACCATTATCACAAAAGAGAAGTGTCGAGTTTAAGAAAAAATATTATGATTTTCTGGAAAATACTTACTATATGATCTAACAAAAGGAGGTGAGTAAGATTGTCATTCTAAAAATACTGATTTCTGTATTTTTGCCGGTGCTCACTGTCGCTGGAATATCCAGTTATTTTATGGATCAGGTATATGGACGCAGGAATCAATATCGGAAGGAAGTCTTTCTTCTGTTGTGGGCTATTTTTGTATCGGGTTATATCCTGATTATTTCTCGGAACAGAAATCCTATCTGGATGACCCTGTTTGGCTTTACTTCTATCCAGATCATTTCCTGCTTTTATAAGCCATATAAAAATAAGCTGGTCTACACCACCTTTTTTTACCTGTATCTGGTAATTTTAGACGCACTCTCGCTGCCGATTGTATCACTGATTTTTGGGATGGAAAGAAAACAGGTAGAGTATAGCGATGCGTTCACCCTTTGTCTGCCATTGGTCAGCAGTGGATTAATGATAGTGACAATACGATGGATTGTCCGATATATCAACCGCAATCAATTTGAAAAAGGCAGATGGAACATTCATGCCGTGTTTTTCTTTACCGTTTTCATAGAGATTGGTTTGATAATCTATAGTATCTTTTTATCAGAAAACGCTCTGGTCAGTCAGGAGGTTCTGTTTGTAATCCTGATTCTTTTTCTTGTGTTTGACCTGCTTGGAATATACCTGTACCACATTCTTCAGGTTGAGGAACAGCTGCATCAGCAGCTGGCTTTGTCCAGGCAAAAAGATGAGTTGGAATATCTGTATCTGCAGCGTCTCCAAAAGCAGCAAGAAAGGTCGCGAAAAATACTGCATGATATGAAAAACCACATTCTGGCGATAGAAGCTTTGAGCATAGGCGAAAATGGTGAGGCGTCGGAATATGTAAAGCAGGTGATAGAGAGCATTGACAAAACAAGCTTTCGATTTCAAACAAACAGTAAGATCATCACCACTTTGGTAAACAGTAAGATGGAGCAGACAGAGAAGAACAAAATTCTTTTTCGTGCAGAAGTGCAGGATCTGGGATTTGATTTTATCAGCGATTTGGATTGGGTTATCATTCTGGGAAATATCCTGGACAACGCCATTGAGGCGTGTCAGCAGGTGAAAGAGGAGGAAAGAAAGATAGAGCTGTTTATCCATCAGTATAAAAAGATGCTGGTGATTCGGCTGGAAAACAGTATGGGAGAAAAACCGGATTTCCAAAATGGAAAAATCCATTCTCATAAAAAAGAGCATTTGGGAATAGGATTATCCAATGTTCAGGAAACGGTTAAAAAATATGGTGGAGACTTTGAAACAGAATTTAACGACACCCAATTTAAAACAAGGATTGTGATTCCGGTAAGTGAGAAAATAGGACATCTTACCAGTGCAAAATAAATATCAAGCAGCAAAACAAAAACGACAGCAAAGCAGTAAGCTTGCTGTCGTTTTGCTAGTTTATGCTGAGAAAGAAATCTTTCTAGGATTTAGTGGGATATAAAACTTTAGTACAGAATTCCCTGGAAAACCCCTTCACGGTCAAGATTATATTTCAGACTGTAATCAATATCGTCGCGCATGTACCATTTTCCGCGGGTGAAATCAGGAATCATAACCGGAGCACTGCCTTTGAGGATGGATTCCTCGGACAAAGCGGTAATCGCCATGTAGGCGGCAGCATCATAAACATCGATTGGCGGACGCTTTCCGGATGTCATAGCTTCTAGAAATGCACTGATTACCAGATAATCCATACCATCATGACCACCAGTTGGATGGTAATTTTCCCAGACAGGATGGGTGTATTTTTCCTCGTACTGTTCTGCATTTCCCCACAGTCCTTTTGCGTTAAACTCAAAGTCGTGGTGTTCACTGTCCAGAAAAATGCTGTCGCTGTCCTCAAAGTAAGCTCCTTTTGTTCCACGAACGGTGAATCCGCGGGAATAGCTTCGCGGCAGTGTGGTGTCAAGCTGAAGAGTGATGGTCTGACCTTTGGCACACTTGATTACGGTTGTGACAACATCTCCCTGCAAAAATTCAGCCTGTGTCAGAGGGCTTTCCGGACCTCTTTTTTGCAGGATATACTCATGCAGACCTTTGGCACAGGATGCAGTGGAGGTCAGGGAAACCATACGGTTGCCGTTGTTGATGTCAAGCAGCTTTGCAATCGGACCCAGTTCATGAGTCGGATAGTTTTCGCAGTTTCGATTGAGATAGTTTCTCAGGCGGTAATGGCGATACTCCTTGCCTCCGGAGACCTCATCACGCAGGTCGTGCATGTATCCGCCCGAACAGTGGACGATTTCGCCAAACAATCCTGTTCGAACCATATTGAGAACCATCAATTCCCGGCGGCCATAACAGCAGTTTTCCAACAGCATGATAGGAGTTCTGGTCTGTTCATAGGTGTCCACCAGTTTCCAGCAGTCCTCAATGGTATAAGCGCCGCCAACTTCCAGACCGACATATTTGCCTGCTTTCATTGCTTCCACAGCCAGTTCGATATGAGCTTCCCAGCTGGATGCGATGATGACTCCCTGAATTTCCGGATTTTGCAGAACCTCATGCTGATCTTTTGCTTCTATCGGGTGTTTTCCTGTTTTTTTGAAGATGAGTTTGGAAGCTCGCTGGACACGGTCTGCATAAGGATCGTATATTGCAGCAATTTCCATATTGTATTCCTGCAGTGCAGGCAGGATTGCATTTTTAATTAAGCTTTGTCCTCTGGCACCCAGGCCAAGTACACCTATTTTCATTTTGTTACCCTCCATTTTTTAGATGTGGTCTTATTGTACCATATCATCATGAATCTGAAAACCAGAAATATTTTATTGGTGTGGATACAGCAAAAATAAAGCGACAGCAAAACATCACTGGATGGTTTTGCTGTCGTTGATTGAAACTTTATCAGATGGTTGCCTGGGAGAGAGATTCTGGTGTTTCTTTGAGTTTGTGTCGGAGGAATCTCCAGAACAGCAGAGTCAAAAGGGTACCTTTGCAGACACTGGAGATGGAAAGGCTCCACCAGATACCATCCAGACCTAAACTGGTAGAAGAAAGAATCAAAGCTGCCGGGATTCTTGCAGCAGTGAATACAATGCCTACGATCGATGGCGGCAAGGTCTTGCCAAAGCCACAGTATGCTCCTGTGTTGACACCTTCCCAGCACATGAACATCTGGGAGAATCCCAAAATGGTCAGATAGCTGATTCCCATTGGGACAACGTCCGGTTCAGTGATAAACAGCTGGAACAGCCAGCCGCCGCACAGAATCAAAAGCAGCGAACAGAAAATTCCCCAAACTGTCATGGATATCATAGCAGCCCGATATCCCCTTCCAGCACGACTAAAGTTGTGTGCACCGTAGTTTTGTGCGACAAAGCTGTTGATCGCAACCGAAAAACCATCGGAGATCATCCAGGAGACGGACTCAATCTGTGAGCCGACCTTTTGTACTGCCACAGCAGCATCTCCAAAACTTGCAACCTGCCGCGCAATTACCATTGAAATCAGAGGGAAAATACAGTTTTGAAGAGCAGAAGGTAATCCCAGTTTCACGATAGAAACGCAGCATTCTTTGTCCATCTTTCCGAACAACCGAACATAGCAGAACAGGTGGTCATCTCTGCGAATATACAGCAAGAATAAGATGGAAACCAACCATTGTGCAATGGTTGTTGCCCAAGCAGCTCCGGCAGCCTTCATGGAAGGAATCGGACCTAAACCAAAAATCAGCAGAGGATCCAACACAATATTAAAGACCAGACCAATCGTCATGAAATAAAAAGGAGTACGGCTGTTTCCGGTGGTAGTAATCAGAGCGGTAAACATTTGATTGAGAAAGCTTGCCAGGATACCCAGACTGACGATACTCAGATATTGAACGGCAGATTCCACTACAGCTGGATCATTCAGCCGGAAAAAACCAATCAGCGGACGGCAGGCAATCAACATGACAGCACTGTATCCGATTGAAAGAAGCGCCCCCATTTGAATTGCATTTTGAGCATATTTTCCAGCTTCCTCCGGATCTCCTGCTCCCAATTTTTGTGCGGTATGTACCTGACCACCCATTCTGGAAAGGACGGTGAATCCATTGGATAACCACATCAGTAGTCCCGCTGTTCCAACAGCAGCAACGGCACCGGAGCCCAATTTACCGATCCATACCATATCGACCAGATTGTAAGCCATCTGGATGAGGGCAGTTCCCATGATAGGCAGCGCCAGCTGAACCAGCGTTGTCATAATATTTCCTTGCAGTAAATCTACTCGTTTTGCCATAATACGTATCCTTTCTGCACTCGATTTTGTTTGCACTCCAGTATAGCACATTTTAGAAACGGTCACAAGTAGCATATGGCAAAATATATCCCGATGAAGATAATTGATTTGGTAAAAAAGGATTGGTTTTCTGTATGCTTTTTTAAATGATACTGCAATTTGTGACAAAACAGGCTGTGCAAAACAGCACAGCCTGTTTTTAAAAATATAAAAGTGAATGCTATGATTCCGCACATACTGCTTTTAGATTTTATCATCACTCTGACAAGTGCAGAGTATGCCACGATTTATTCAGAGTAAAACGATAAAATCCATAGAAGACAGCAGACATTGCAGCAACAACCAGCAGACAAACGCTTAATGACATGCGTTCATTTTGATCCAGTACCATATCGCCGCCGTTTGCAAGCAGGATCAGGGTATAGAATCCCAACATCAGTACCGTACCAATTAGGATTGGAGAGAAGAATACACGCTTAATTTGTCCTTGAGCTGTCTTTTTCAGGTAGCGATTGGATGCACCTAACTTGCGAAGATCTTCATAAACCCATGCATTGGAAAGCATCAGTGTCTGACTGCGGGTATAGAGGATTACACCGACTGCACCAAAGCAGAGGATGGCAACAAACACAAACAGCAGCAGGAATACCGCAAAATTGGAGAGAAAATTTCCATCATCCAATGCCTGGAATTTTGGCATGTACAGCCAATTGAGTTGAAAATCGCTGGTGTCTGGTTGGCTCAGGTCGATGACCGGAAGGTTTAATTCTTCCACCTGATCGCCCCAGTATTCTTCGCCAGCCTTATGCGCATTCATCCGGCTGATTCGGTCATATCCGTCAAAGACAGCAGTTTCTGGGCCGGAGTGCTCCACGATGCTGTGCAGCAGTGCCTTGGAAAAAGCATAACTGTCGTTTTCTGTGTTAAAGAGCACCTGAACTTCCTGCCAGTCGGGAGTAAGTCCCTGTGTGATGGAGGCATAGTCTTCGTCAGTGAGGACAAAGGTATCCTGAAACAGTTCGCTCGGCAAAGGTTCTGGAAGGGTTGTAACAGAAAGCTGCTGCATCGTGACAGGATTGGTCACAAGGGAAATGTCTAAGATATCCCCATAATAATCAAGCGTTGCAGCACATTCTCCCGGCTGGAGCACAAGGTCGTCACCGGTAAGAGCGTTCCAGGAAGACACGGAGAAGAATCGGTGCTCCAGAAAGACTTCCCGGTATTCTTTGGTGTAGGTCGTGCCCAGCGGTCCTTCAGTTTCCACCTCGGCTTCACCATCGATTGCCAGAGAGGCAGATGGCATTTCTACATAATCTATGACCTTCGCTCCGAAATCCGAAGCCATCTCTTCAATCTCGGACTTTGTGATCATGTCTTGATCGGCGCGGTAGAAAAACTGATAGTTGACAGGTCGGTTTTCGATTTCTGCACGGCCTGGGACAATCATCATTGGGGTGTAAAAGGATGCAAAGTAAGCTCCCGCAACCAATACGGTGACAACCAGCATATTGCGGACAGTCTGCCTTCCCTGAAACTGCATCATGCCGCTTTCGATCAGGTGGGTGTATCGGTTTTTACCCCGATGCCAGCCACCCACAACGGTATAGAGCAGCACCCAGTAAAGTCCGATCAGAGCCGGCAGATAAAACGGTGCGGTGAAAATAGCTGGTGCGTACCAGTGCAGCACCCGTACACAAAAGCTTGGGACAAAATATCCCAGCAGGCAGCCGATAGCGATCATCAGGATACCGCCCCAGCCGTACCATCGTGGAACTGCACGAACCGGTTCCGCGCGGTGACTTTCCTGAATGATGTCCAGCACGTTGACCCGCGCAAGGAAGCGCTTCTGCATCACAAGCAGCATAATCAAAACGAACAAGAGGAAGGCAAGGGGAATCAGGTAGGCGCGCAGATCAAAGATCAGCGCCATTTCCGGGGTATCGACCAGTGATAAGCGGAAGAGTGACCAGATGAGCCAGCACAGAGGTGTCCCCAGAATTAAGCCGGCTCCGCAGGAAACCACTGCAAGCTGGATGACCTCGCGGCGCAGCTGCTGACCTAGAGTTTTGCGGCTGAGTCCAAGAGCCAGAAAAACGCCAGTTTCTCTGGATTTGTAGCGGAAAAACAACCCAGACGCATAGACCGAAAAGGCAGCGCAACCGATGACTGCCAGAATAAAAATCATCATGACCTGTTTGCGAGAGTCACCGCCCTGTGGCAGGGTGTTCTGCACGGTCGGAGAGTACATCATCATGCAAAACGCAGTGATCAGCAGACTTCCAAAGAACAGGCAGCCGGAAAGCAGTTTGTATTGCCCCTTGCTGTTTTTGCGCAGGGCAGAAAATACAGCACGAATGTCTTTCATTCTCCCTTCACCTCGCTTAATTCGCGGATAGCATCCAGCAAAGCGTCCTGGAAAGTCCGGCGCTCCTGATTTCCACGCACCAGTGTTTTGCGCACATTTCCATCTTTGAGGATGACAACTCTGTCGCAGAAGCTGGCAGCAAAGGAATCGTGGGTCACCATAAAGATGGTAGCGGAAAGCTCATTTTTAGCCCGCAGGAAAGCATCGATAACAGCCTGTGCGGATTTGGAGTCCAGATTTCCGGTCGGTTCGTCGGCAAGAATCAGCTCTGGATTGTTGATGAGAGCGCGGGCAACGGCAGTGCGCTGTTTTTCGCCGCCGGATACGTCTGCAGGATATTTGTTTTTGATGTGTGAGATGCCGAACAGGTCACACAGCAGGTCAGCACTTTTTTCCATGGAGGTGGATATTTTTCCACCAATGATGCGGGGCAGCATAATGTTGTCCCGGATGGTCAGTCCGTCCAACAGTAAAAAGTCCTGAAAAACAAAGCCGAGTTTTTCGTTTCGGACATGAGCCATACTTTCCTCATCCAGCGTTGCAAGATTGGTGTCACCTAATTCGATTTTTCCCGAATCGGATGGAATGTAGCAGGAAATGCAGTTGAGCAGGGTGGATTTGCCGGAGCCGGAAGGCCCCATGACACCTACAAATTCTCCCTTTTGTACTTCCAGAGAGACTCCCTTGAGTACCTCGTATTTTTCGTTGCCTACCTTGTAGGACTTGTGAAGATTCTGCACAGATAACATGGTATCGCCCCTTTCTTTGATTCCACGATACCACCGTATAACTCTGGTTGCAAATGGGGGTGTCATTTTTGGCAGCGATGATGTAAAACTTGAAACCATCATGTAATAAATAGCACGTTTGATGTAAAGTTTTGTTTTGATAATCTAAGCTGCTATGATATAATAAATGGCAAAACAAGCAAAAGAAAGGAGCAGTTTTTGTGCTCTCGATTGGAATTTGTGATGACAGCCAGGACAACCGGCAAAGCTTAAGATGGCTTTTGGAAAGTATCCTGGAAGGAAAAAATATCGAACATACTATCTTTGAATTTTCGTCTGGTGAAACTCTCCTACAATGGGATCAAAAGCATCCCAACGAAATCGATCTTCTATTTCTGGATATTGAAATGGGCAGTGTAAACGGTATGGAGACAGCCAGTCAACTGCGGGAAAAACACAGTGCACTGCAAATCGTGTTTGTCACCGGATTTTCGGATTATGTCTTTGATGGCTATCGTGTGGGGGCATTAGGGTACTTGATGAAGCCTGCTAAACGCGACCAGCTGGAAGAAATTCTTTCCCGTTTTTTGGTCAAACTCTGTCAGGACGCACAGGCGGTGTACTCCTGCCGGGATGGTGACAGCTGGTTTCGCATCCCGCACAAGGAAATTTTGTACTTTGAATCGGATCGGCGTAAGGTAAACTGTGTTACGCAAAATAGAACTTACAGTTTTTATGGCAAACTCGATGAGGTTGCTCAGGAACTGGAAGGATTAGGATTTGTCCGCATCCATCAGCGGTATCTGGTGCGTTCCGCCGCTATCCGACAGCTGTGCGGCAGCGAGGTACAGGTGGGCGACACCACTCTGCCCATCAGCCGCAGCTATCATGCGTCCGCGCTGCTTGCGCTGACCAGAACAACACTGGAGGGGTGATTTTCATGCAGAATGCCTTTCTGTTTTTTCTTGGTCCATATATACTTTTTGTTCTGCTGAGCGGATTTTTTCTGTATTATACCTCTCTGCGCTTTACAGAAGTAAAGCCGATTTGGTGGGCGAAGGAGATGCTCTTTTCTGCTATGACGCTTTCCAGCGGAATGGTAATCTGGATTGGCGACAACAACTTTGCAATGACCTTTCCGTTTTATATTGCCGCTTTTTTCTTTGCGACCAAAGGGGACTGGCTGGGAAGACTGACGATAGGCGGAATCTTCTATTGTTTCATCATGTCAGTTTGTGCGATATCCAACACTTATCTGATACCGCTGGATCGCTTCGGGCTGTACGATATGGTGTCGCGCATGGTGCGGCCGATTATCTTTGGAATCTTTTACCTAACGCTGCACCGTCAGCTCAAACAGCAAGCGGTTTGTCTGCCGCACCGGTTGTGGAAACTTTGTGCCGGATTAACCCTGCTGCCCTTGGTCACTTTATCGGTTCTGATTCTACCAGCCTACTGGATGCCGGAATCTATCTTAATTGAGAATCTGACCTTATTTCAGGGAATGTTCATCCTGCCATTATCCCTGATTTCTTCCGTAGTGCTGCTGCATAGCATCCTGATTTTGGCAGATTATGAGCAAAAAGCGCAGGCTGCCGCCCTTGCAGAGATGCGCGAAGTATATTATCAAAGTTTGCAGAAAGAGCAGACACAGGTGCGCACCCTGCGGCACGATCTGCGCAATCATCTGAACACGGTACTGGGACTTTTGGAAGAAAAAGAAAACCAAAAAGCACAGGAATATCTTGTGAAGCTTACCGATTCTCCCGTTTTGCGGCGTTCCCGCCGGCTTTGTGACAATGAGATTGTCAATGTGGTGCTGACATCCAAATGCGAAGAGATGGAACGTTTGGATATTGGTGCAGACATCAAAATTTCGCTTCCCGAACAGCTGCCCTTTGCAGACACCGATTTGTGCGCGCTGTTTGGCAATGCTCTGGACAATGCCATTGAGGCGACAAAAAGGGCAAAAAATAAAAAGATCACCCTTCGCTGCAAGGTTGAGTACGGAATGTTCATGCTGCTGATTCAAAATCCTCTGGCAGGGGATGAGCATGAGGATTTGAGCACTACCAAAAAAGATAAAGCGCTGCATGGATTTGGTCTGAATGGAATGCGTGAGATCGTGACGAGGTATGGTGGCATCTTTGATGCCGGAAAAAAGGAAAATCAGTTTGAGCTGATTTTAAATATGCCGCTGCAATAAAACACAAAACCCGCATCTGATGCAAAATCGATGCGGGTTTTATTCGGTTTGTTTTACTATCATTGCGGACAATGGGATAGGAAAAAGCATTTAAAAGGAAAAGTCATCACCAAAATATTTTTTAGCGTCATCAGTAATTATTTTAAGGCCGCGCTTGTTGTCGATTGCTTTAAAAAGATAGAGAGCCTGTTTATAGTATGCTTTGCTTTTTTCGTCCAGATTTAAAAAGTGGTAACATTCAGCAATGATAGCAATGGTAGAAGGTAAATAATAATATGATTCATATTGTACACATGCTTTCCAATTAATTTCGGAAACTTTAATTGCCTCGGTATAACGCCCCACCAGATCCAGTTCTCTTGCATAGTTGAATGCGACCAGAGAAAACAAACTACCAAATTGTACGGTATTTTGAAAATGATTTTCGATGTATGCTAGTAATTGACGGTAGATATCAATTACCTTTTCTCGTTGTTCTAATTGAGAATAAATAAGAGCAATCTGATTGATTACCTTGACTTCGTCAACGCTGTAAAGACCGTCACAAATTGCATCAATATCAAAGTTTGGTGAGGTCAACCGAATAGCTTCAAAGAGCATATCCAATTTTTCATCATTTGTGTAGGGGACAATCTGTCCGTTTTCTATTTTTCCAAGCAAAACTTTGGAACGCAGAATAAATTGACGAATCGGTCGGTCGTCCGGATCGGCAATCTTTTCCAGTTCTTCAATTTTCGGCAAACCCCTTTGCGGGTCCCGAAACACATTGCTGGAAACGATTTCTGTTTGAAGATCGGAAATCAGCATTTCATTTTTGCTGACAATGGCGTAATAACGTTCGTCTGGTAATCCCAAACGCTGCAACAACACTTTTAGTTGGTTTAAACTGGGTGTTTGCTTTCCAGATTCAATACGGCACATGGTTGTGGGTTCACAAATTCCTTGGCAAAGTTCGTTTTGTTTTAACCCCAGTTCCATTCTTCTTTGCCGTATCATTTCCCCAATAAAAAAGCTTTTCATGATAAACCTCATATAAAATCTTGTTTTTTCTAACAACTTAATGTAAGGGTAGCAAAAATATTTGAAATTACTGAAACGAATTTTTAAATATTCTTAAAACAGAAAAATCTTCTGTGATTTTAGCCTTAGAATGGAAAATCAAGATGAAAACAGCAAAACAATTGAAAAAGAAAAAACAAACACTGAAATTTTTTATTAGGGTATGCTATAATAAAGTCATCACATTATGCAGCGAATGAAATTCCTTAGAAATGAGGTTATACTATGATTTTTTATTTTTCGGGAACCGGAAACTCTCGGTGGGTTGCAAAACAGCTTGCCTGCCTTTTGAATGATCAAACCTGTGATATCACCGCGCTGACTGAGATACCGGATATTAAGAAGGAAAAACAGATTGGATTCGTCTTTCCCGTCTATGCATGGGGAGCTCCCGAACCGATGGAAGCCTTTGCTATGAAATTACCGAAGACTGGTGTATTTGCTTTTGGAGTTTGTACCTGTGGAGAAGAAGCTGGCATGGCGATGAAGCAGTTTTCCAAGCGCTATCCGCTGGACAGCAGTTACAGTCTGGTGATGCCAAACAACTACATTGTCGGCACAGATACCGATGATGAAGCGACGATTCATGCGAAAATCAACGCTGCCAGAAAAGAATTACAGAAGATTTCCGGTGAGATCTTACAGCGCAAAAAAGTTTATCGTGTGGAGGAAGGCTCTCTTGCAGGCTTAAAATCGAGCCTTGTGAACTTTGGATTTAACAGATTTGCCCGCAGTACAAAATCGTTTTATGCAACAAGTCTTTGCAACGCGTGCGGACTGTGTGTAAAAAATTGTCCGGCACATACCATTACAATGGTCAATAACCTTCCAAACTGGGGACCTCGGTGCTATCAATGCCTGCGCTGTATCAACGAATGTCCAAAGCAGGCCATCCAGTACGGCAAAGGTACCGAAGGCAGACGCCGTTACACAATCCAGAATTATCTGCCTCAGGACGAACAATAGTTCTAAAGGACAGCAGGAAAATGATGCGACTGCTTTCTAATACACTGCAATCGTAAATGAAAAGGAGAACAAAAATTTGGACATTTTATCCATTGCAATTTTAATTTTTATCATCATGGAATCGATGAACGTTGCCATCCTTTATTTTTGGCCCGGCAGTCAGATTGGGAATGGCGTTGGGGTGTTTGATGCGTTTCATCACAGCGAAAGCGAAGAACAAAAATTGTTTACCTCCTATCTGGTCAACTGGGTAGCGGGGGTAAAGCTGATCTTTATTTTTCTGCTGGCAGTGATTTTGGTTGTTGGCACCGAAACTTTGCGAATGTGGGCGGTGGTAGCAATGATTCTGTCGATTGCCACCTACTTCTGGCGGCTGCATCCTACCATTAAAAAACTGGATGCTATGGGATGTATTACACCCAAAGGCTACTCCAAGGCATTGGGTTGGATGATTTCCGGCTTTATGGGGATGTTTACTCTGGCACTGATTCTGCATATCATAACAAAGGTGATGTAAGCATGAAAACACAACAAAAATCTGTACATAAAAAGCTGATACGAGTTTTGGTTATTGTGCTGTTGCTTCTGGTAATCTTAACCGGGGTCTTTTTCTGGTATGTGTCCGATTACTATCGGGCCGAGGATGTAGCTCTTGAAGTGCTGGCACAAAACGATGGTATCGTAACACAGGATAATTTGACCATCCTGTCTCCATCCTACCAAAGTGATACGGCGATTATCTTTTATCCCGGTGCCAAGGTAGAAGCGGAAGCTTACCTGCCGCTGCTCGACCAGATTCGTCAGACCGGTATTACCTGCATTCTGGTGGATATGCCGTTTCACATGGCAATTTTTGATTCGAATGCGGCAGAAGATGTTATGACACAGTTTCCGGAGATAGAACATTGGTATCTTGCCGGACATTCGATGGGCGGTGCTATGGCATCAAAGTTTGCTGCAGAACATCCCGATGAGGTGGACGGGTTGATCTTGATGGGAGCCTATATTTACGGAAATTATCCTGACGAGGATACCTTGACCATCTACGGTTCTTTAAATCAAAGTGTGGAAGACCACATCGACTACACCGAAAATATTGTGGAGATCGAAGGCGGAAATCACGCGCAGTTTGGAAATTATGGTTTGCAAAAGGGTGATCCTCCGGCGGAAATTTCCGCAGAAGAGCAGCAGAAACAAACAGTCGAAGCAATTAAGGCATTTTTAGCAGAGCGAAAGGCAAATCCATAAAGAGAAAAAAGAGCGAAGGGTATGCTTCATGAGCACCCTTTGCTCTTTTTAGTTAGGATAAAATGTAATGAGGAGATTTTCTTCTACTTTGGGATGTGGTACAATAAAATTAAAATTTCGAAAAGTAAGGAGAAGACGATGCGCTTATTATTTAATATGGATGCAAACGACTATGACAAAAACGGACGGGCGTTTGTTCGCCACTCCGCTCGATGTATTACCATCCAAAATGGCAGGGTGGCGATGGTACATAGCCTGAAATACGACTACTATAAATTCCCAGGCGGCGGCATTGAGGAGAACGAAACAAAGGTTCAGGCACTCATCCGCGAAACCGAGGAAGAAGCGGGGCTTGTTATTATTCCAGAATCGATTCAGGAGTTTGGCTATGTCCATCGGGTTGAAAAGAGCGACCACATGGATGCAGACTATTTTGTGCAGGATAATTTTTATTATCTGTGTGAAGTGCAGAAAGCCAAGACGAGCCAGAAACTTGACGATTATGAAGCGGACGAGCATTTTACCCTTGAATGGGTGGAACCGGACAAAGCTATCGTGATAAACCGAACGGTTGACCATGGTCCAAAGGAACAGAACATGCTCGAACGAGAGGCAAGGGTGTTGGAAATTTTGAAGGCAGAAGGGTATTTAAAGTAATATAACATTTAATTTTTTCTCATCCACAAATACAAAAAAAGATAAAACACTGTAACGAAAAAAGCGGCTGTCTGAAAAATTTGTTTTCAGACAGCCGCTTTTGCATCAGCAGAAATTATGAATTATTGTCCTGTACTTGATCTAAGGGATTTACGATGTGATCAAACTCGTCGATCATAGATTGTAAAGTGATGCTTTCCATTGTCTCTTTAATCGAGTCCTCAATTTTGTTATAAGGAGTTTGCAATACCTTGCGGATGTTCTGCGCTACTGGGCATGGACGGTCCTGACAGGGATGAATCCCAATAATAGAAGCAAGTCCATCCGGTTCTAATGCAGTATAGATCTGATATAGTGTGATCTGGGAAGGGTCTGCGCACAATTCTGCACCGCCGGTTCCCCGCGGAACGGTGATGATGCCTGCCTTTTTTAAAGAACTGATAATGTTGCGGATGATAACAGGATTACATCCGGTACTTTTAGCGAGGAGATTGCTGGTCACTTTTGCAGTTCCCTTAACTTCATGGATGAATATCAAGCAATGAACTGCAATGGAGCATTTCATACTGATTTGCATAATATGTCCTTTCAGTAAAAAGTGAATGATATTTTCAATAGATGTAACTCTTGATATTACATCTATTGGGTGCTAAACTGTAAACGATGTAAATTTAATTGTTACATCATTTATTGTATCGAGATCCCCGGAAAGTTTCAAGAGAAATCGATATAAAAATAGAAAATCTGCAAAAAGATTATGGGTGATACAGCAGAAAATGAATGTTGACGGGATTATGAGATATGGAAAATAAGCGATCAATGAGATGTGTCAGGAGATTAAGGAGGAATTGCATATGAAAATTTATGAGATTTGTTTTAGCCCGACAGGAGGAACAAAAAAGGTTTCATCACTTTTGACATCTGCACTGGAAGGGGAGAGTGTTTTAGTTGATCTGACAAACAGTCAGGCAGATTTTCACAGCATTGCGCTGACAGAAGAGGATGTTGCAGTGATTTCGGTTCCGTCCTATGCAGGCCGTGTTCCGGCAGTTGCTGCTGAAAGACTGGCTATGATAGATGGTCATGGAGCTCGGGCAGTTTTAGTTTGTGTCTATGGAAATCGCGCCTATGAGGATACATTGGTGGAATTACAGGATGTTGCAAAACAGGCAGGTTTTTGTGTAACAGCAGCCGTAGCTGCAATTGCAGAACATTCCATCGCACGACAGTTTGCTGCCGGTAGACCGGATGCACAAGATGCTCAGCAACTGTCTGAATTTGCAAAACAGATTCAAACAAAACTTTCTGCTGGAGACACTGAAGAACCTACTATCCCAGGCAACCGTCCTTATAAAAATGCGGGAGGAGTTGGCATGATTCCAAAACCGACCAGAGAATGTACACAATGCGGCATATGCGCAAAAGAGTGTCCTGTTCAGGCAATCGACAAGGATAATCCCAAAAAAGTCGATGACAAGGCGTGCATCTCCTGCATGAGATGTGTTTCGGTATGCCCACATAAGGTGCGTCGGGTAAATCCTGTTATGTTGTCTGCGGCTGGCCTGGCACTTAAAAAAGTATGTTCGGACCGAAAAGAGTGTGAGTTATTTATATAGGCAAATAGATGTGACAGTGGCTTTTATAAGCTGCTGTCATTTTTTGTTTCATAGATTTGAAAGTGTTTCATGCCGGGTATTTGATATCCGGCATTTATTTTTGATTTCGGAAACAAAAAGTTTAAAAATAAAGGTAAAGTGTAGTAAATCAGTGGGAAAAGCAGTTATACTTACTATAATAGTAACGAGACTAAATGGAAAGTATAACATCATTTTTACATGATTTTAAGTTTTGGGTTTATTAATCTGTCCATTAGGGAAATGGAGGATAAGAGAATCTATCAGAAGAAAGGACAAGAGCGGATGAACAGAGAAAAACTAAATGAACAGCTGTTTGATGTTTTTCTTGCAGAGGTATTGCGGCAGATTGAAGAGGAAGAACTTCAAAAATCAGAAAAGCTTTTTGAAGAACACAAGACGGAGGATTATGTCCCGTCCAAACGATTTGCGAGGAGAATCAAACGAACTTACCGGATGTATGTTATCAAACGTTATTTAAGCAGTCGGACGATGCGGCGGGCAGCGAGTATTCTGCTGATAGTGGTGATGATATCAGGAAGTCTGATCTTTCTGGCAGAAGCAAATGGCTTTTCCCTTTATGAAACAATCTTTTTGAGAGAGGAGCGTTATACCTCAATCCAAACATACAAACAGATTATTGCAGAGGATCACGAGGAATCAATGGAATATTTTTACTTTCCTAAGTATATTCCGGTTGATTTTAAGATGGCAGATGAGGAATCATTAAAAAATGATTATTATATTAGATTTGAAAATGGGGATAAATATTTTTGTATTATTCAATGGTTAAATTCCCCTGCAGTAAAAACTCATGTTGATACGGAAGATTCTGTAATCATTAACATAGAATTTGATGGAAAAAATGGCTTTTACAGTGAGAAAGAAGGAAAACAATCGATTTACTTAAATACAGGTAGAATATCGATCAATATTTATGGCAATATTGGAAAGAAGGAACTATTTAGAATGGCAGAAAATTTGGAACTAAAGGATCGATAAAAAAGAATACTCCCATGATTGACAGTTATATCGATTCTACAAATAGAAAAAAGGGGCGGCAGCATTCAGCTGTCGCCCCTTTTTATTATCATAGAAAACAAAATATCAAGAAACTAACCGATATACGCATGTCATACACTGTCAGAAATATTGCTGCTATTATGCGAGAAATGAAATTATAGGCAGCGCCTCTACAGTAGAGCGAGAAGGAACGCTCTTATTTGGATTTGATTGCCAGGTCACCCATCTTGGTTTTTGCTACGGCATCAATTTTGCCGTCAACAAATGTACCATCGATGCTATAAGCTATCTTTCCAACCGGTGTCTTCAAATCTCCCTTAAATGAGATGTTTCCATTTTCATCGATGCTGCCGCCTGTAAATTCATTTTCATTTTTCATAAAGAAGATGGTTCCTGACAGAGCATTGCCATTGATATTCAGATTAACTTTTCCGTCCATGTCGCCCATAGGGGTGGAAATGGAAACATCGTATTCATTCTTTGGCATCTGAGATGCCTCCTTTTCTTGTGTTTTAGGGGTAATCAACGGAATCTTGGTTGCATGATTATTTAAACTGTCAGTAACAGCATTAGGACCGCCACGACGCTTGGTGGTGTCAATACCAAGCAGTTTGCCCAAATTTCCGCCGAAGATCTTTCTTTTATCCTCATCAGAAAGAGGGAGATAGCCGTATTTCCACTGCAACTCCTCTGGAATCTGGAAATCCGTCAATCCAATAGATGCAGCACCGATTTGAGCACCATAACCTGCACTGTCGGTTCCCCAGATAATACGGTCAGGACCGACAAAACGAATAGCTTCTCCAAGAATATGAGCAAACTTATATGGTGCAGAGATGGCCCACGGAACTAACAAACTCAGACAGAGGTAGACATTTGGGTGTCCCAGTGCAACCATATTCATAGCATCGGTGAAAGGATAGCCCATATGGAATGCGACGATTTTGAGGTTAGGAAAGTCGCGAGCTACATCATCAATCTGGGTAGGATAGCAGTATTTGCTCTTACCTGGTGGTACCCAACTGAATCCGACATGCAGGCAAAGAACGACACCTAATTCTTCTGCACGTTTATAGAAAGGCCATAGTTCTGGATCATTGATATAGGTGTCCTCTGGGGAGTAATATTTAAAGATCTTTGCGCCTTTATCTACCCAATATTCCATTTCCCAGATGGCATTTTGTACGCCTCTCTTTTTGATAGGAGAAATGTTTGGATTGATGATAAAGCGATCCGGATGGGTTTGTACTGCTTTCCAGGCATCCCCATTGGTACACCAACGGCTGGAATATCCAGTAGTATCCATCATGGATTCCGGCAGGATGCAGGCTACATCCACGCCATATTTGTCCATTGCCCGGAGGATATTCTCCGGATCGGTGCTCTTTTGCAATTCCCATGGCTCAAGGGTACTCATGTATTCTGATGGGGCACCCTGTATTGTTGGACGCATGATGCCATCAATGGCGTTCCACCACATCTGTACGCCCGGGAAATGGTTGATTGGTCCCATATCACCAATGATATGACACTCTGGGTCAATTTTGAAGAACCCGTCTTCCCATACATTATGATTCATTCTGAATTGCTCCTTTCCTTAAATCTGCGGCAGTTCTGCACGTTTTTCCATAAAACATTTTGCACGCTGATCCATCAAGCCGTCTTCTTGCCACAATTCAGGATAGTATTTTTCAAATCCAGCGGTTGGGTTGACGGTGCAGCGTGCCCATTTACCTTCAAACAAATTCATATAACACTGCTGACAGCGGCAGCATTTAACGATGTCCTGTGTTCTGCCTGCTTTTACTTTTGCAGGCCAGTAAGGATCAGCAATTGATTGACGTCCCAGAGAAATGATGTCGGTCTTGCCGCTGGCAATTGCGTCTGCAGCGACCTCCGGTGTGATAAAGTCTGGAGTGATGATTGGCAGACCACCAGAAGCTTTTTTGAAGCCTGGAGCCCACTGAGTAAATTCATTCTCACCATCTGGAGCAAAGCCTTTTCCGAAAGCTTCATAGCTGCCTTGGGAGACATTGATAAAGTTAGCTCCTGCTTCAGACAGCAGTTTGACAACTTTGCAGGCTTCCTCGTGGTCAAGTCCATCATTCATATATTCGTTGCCGGAGATACGCACGCCAAGTGCCTTGTCTGGACCGACTTTTTTGCGGATTCGCTCGATGATATTGGTTACAATACGGCAGCGGTTTTCAGTGTTGCCGCCATACATATCTTCACGCAGATTAGAGCGAGGCGATAAAAATTGATGCAGTAAATAGCCGTGTGGGGTATGAAGCTCAATACCATCGAATCCAAGACCGTACAAAGCGATTGCCTGTTCTACCATAAAGTCTTCAATCTGTTCAATTTCGCGGATGGTCAGTTCTCTTGGAGTTTCGCCGTAAGCGACATGGTAGAGTTCTCCGCCATTCTTTTCCATGAAATCACGAATATATGGACGAAGTTTGTCATACTCTTCATCCGACATATTTTGGATAGCTTCCAGTCCACCAAAGTTATTGACAATACCTCCAAATCCCAGACGGGTTGCTTGGCGCAGCCAGCCCTTGGTGATATGACGGAAATCCATTTCCATCGGCACAGCGGAAGGTGCACCTGAAGCGATGCTCTTATGTCCTGGCTGTGGGTGACCCTGACGTCCCTAGCCAGGAGAAAGCTGTGCAAAAATCTTAGCTCCTTTGTAGGAGTGAACTACATCGGCAACCTGGCTGATGTGTCGGTATTTGTCCTGAGCATCACACAGAAGAGGATTGAGGCTGTCGCTTCCTCTCCATGGATATGGATTTGCTACGATGCACTCGGTGATGATCAGACCAAAACCACCTCTGGCACGGGTTGCATACCATGCGTTGGTCTGTTCGGATGCAAATCCCATCGGGCCGGTGTAGCCCATGTTCATAGGTGACATGGCAATTCGGTTTTTCAGTTCGACGTTACCGATTTGGATGGGTTCAAACAAAATGTCTGTACTCAATGTAAGGTACCTCCTTCATTTGGATGATTGATTTATCTTCTGAAACACAGTATAATAGTTCTAAAGCTATTTCACAATGTACAATTTTGAGTATAATGTATAAAATCATACATATGTATTAAAATTGTACTGTTTCTAAGAAAGAAAGGGAAAATATGAAGGAATATAGAAGCTCCATTCGCTCCAAAAAGATGATTCGTTCGGCAATGATTGAACTATTAGCAGAAAAGGACATTTCAAAAATCACAGTAGTTGACATTATAGGAAAAGCTGATTTGAGCCGGAATACATTTTACGCTCATTATCAGGATATTTACGCTGTTCTTGAAGAATTAGAAGATGATTTTCTTTCAGAAATGAACCGTTGCTTGGATGAGGCTGTTCATAACAGAGAATTTTTTGACCCTCTTCCGTTGTTGCGAAAATTTCAGCATTTTGTAGAGGACAGTGTAGAAACCAACAGACTGCTTCTTGCCAATCAAAATGCTGCTGCTTTTTGCGAAAAAATAAAGCGGGTTTTTATCAAAAGAGTTATGGAAAATCTGCCAACCACTGGGGTAAAGGACAGAGAAGGGTTCTTAATTTTTCTGGAATGTGTTGCAGGCGGTTTTGTCAGCTTATATCAAAAAAGTTTGAACAAAGAATCAACATTGACTTTGGACGAGATCACATCAGAAATCAGTCAGATATACACATGGGGTTTGAAAAAATATATGTAATCATGAGATTGGAAGGATAATTCTATTGCAAGAAACAAAAATAAAATTTGCATAGAGCAGTGTGTTAGACATAAAAAAAAGGGGGATAGCCAATTCGGCAATCCCCCTGGATGCTAATATATGCATTTAATGTTGATGCTTGATTAATCCACAAGCTTTTGAAAATTCCATTACAACTACTGGAATCAGCGACAGGCACAGTCCGAGTAGATAAGTTTTCCATGGCAGGACAACTAATCCAAAAGCAACGCGTATTGGTGTAAAGATAACCAGCGCCACCAACAGGAAGGATACAAGGCAGGCCAAGTTTAATTTGTGGTTGCTGAATGGTCCGATTCGGAACAGGGAGTGTTCGGAGCGCATATTAAATGCCTGTATGATCTGTGACAGAGCAAGGACCATAAAGGCCATTGTCTGACCGCCGGCTTCCTGTCCAACAGCATTTTCACCCATAACGAAAGCAATCAGTGTCAGGATAGAGAACATAATTCCTTGAAGGACAATTCGAATTCCCAAGCCATGTGCAAAAATCCCTTCATCTTTTGGCCGAGGTTTTTGATTCATAACATCTGATTCTACCGCTTCCATACCAAGAGCAATTGCAGGCAGGCTATCGGTTACCAGATTGATCCATAAAAGCTGCATAGAAAGCAGTGGGGTCTTGTGCCAGAGAAGCATTGCAGTGAAGACAGTGATTACTTCTCCAATATTGGTTCCCAAGAGAAAGCCAACAACCTTACGGATATTAGCATAAATACCGCGTCCTTCTCGAATAGCATCCACAATTGTGGCAAAATTATCATCGGCCAAGGTCATATCCGCAGCGCCTTTGGTAACATCTATTCCGGTGATTCCCATGGCACAGCCAATATCTGCGGCTTTTAAGGCAGGAGCATCGTTGACACCATCACCTGTCATGGACACCACCTGACCTTTACGTTGCCATGCTTTGACGATACGGATCTTGTTTTCTGGGGAAACACGAGCATAGACAGATATCTGTTCTACTTCATGGTCCAGCTGTGTGTCCGTCATGGCATCCAGTTGTGCACCAGTAATAGCTTTATTACCGGATTTCATGATACCAAGATCCTTGGCAATGGCAGAGGCTGTTACGACATGGTCACCGGTAATCATTACCGGTTTGATTCCTGCTTTGCGGCAGAGTTCCACAGCAGCTTTTGCTTCTGGACGCGGTGGATCGATCATTCCAACTAATCCCATCAATGTCAAGCCACATTCCAATTCTTCTGAGGTGGGGTGTTGGGAAACAGTGTCGATTTCTTTATATGCAATAGCCAGAACACGGAGAGCATCGGCGCTCATCTTTTCCACAATTTCTTTTGCTGCATCCAGATTGCCAGATGTGCAGCGAGGAGCCATCATATCGAAAGCACCTTTGACGATCACCACATTTTTTCCGTTTATCTGATTAACTGTTGTCATCAGTTTTCGATCTGAATCAAAAGGAAGTTCAGCAAGGCGAGGATACTGCTGATTCAATGTTTCTTTCGACATTCCATTTTTATGTGCAGCATAAACAATGGCTGTTTCGGTAGGATCTCCTATATGCTGTTCCTCATTGTCGCGAAAGATGACTGTACCATCGCAACAAAGGCTGGCATATTGCAGCAGTTGACGTACCTCTGCAGAGTTTTGTGTGTTGATTTCTTCAATAGAAGAAGCGCCATCGACATATGCTTTTACCAAAGTCATGCGGTTTTGGGTCAGAGTACCGGTCTTATCAGAACAGATAACAGAAGCACTTCCCAGCGTTTCTACAGCAGGGAGGCGTCGAACCAAAGCATTTTTCTTAACCATTCGCTGGACACCAATGGAAAGAACGATGGTTACAATCGCAGGCAGTCCTTCCGGGATAGCGGAAACAGCAAGGGAAACAGCTGTCATAAAAATTTCCATAGGAGGAATTCCGCTGGACAGTCCAACAATAAAAATAATACCGCAGGCAGCCAGTGCCAGAATGCCAAGATACTTACCTAACTGAGCCAACTTCTTCTGCAAAGGAGTCTGGGTGTCGCCTTCATTGTCCAACAGATTTGCGATCTTGCCCATTTCTGTGTTCATTCCGGTAGCGGTTACAACAGCAACAGCAGTTCCATAAGTGATAGAACAGCCGGAGAATACCATGTTGCTTCGGTCGCCTAAAGGAGCGTTTTCCAGAACAATCGCCTCTGCATCCTTTTCAGAAGGAACAGATTCGCCTGTCAGGGCAGACTCCTCGCTTTTTAGACTAACACTTTTTAACAATCTTGCATCAGCAGGGATAAAGTCACCAGCTTCCAGTCGAATTATATCGCCGGGAACTAGCTGTGCTGCGTCAATGATGCTTTCTTTACCATCGCGGATTACTCTTGCATGTGGTGCAGACAAATTTTTGAGTGCATCCAAAGCCTTTTCTGCTTTACTTTCTTGCATGACGCCCATGATAGCGTTCAGAACTACAATGAGCAGAATCAGAAGCGGCTCAAAAAATTCTTTTGGCTGTCCCTCCACACATGCGATGACAAAGGAAATCGCGGCAGCAGCCAGCAGAATCAGAATCATAACGTCTTTAAATTGTGCCAAAAAGCGTTGAAAGTTACTTTTTCTTTTCTTTTCCTTCAGCTTGTTTTCGCCAAATTGAGCAATTCTATTCTGCACTTGATCCGAACGCAAACCGGATGTAAGATCAGATTCCAGTTCCTGTATCACCTCAGATGGTGAAGCATGATAAAATGTCATTGACAAATACCTCCTTGATTGTTTGTTGACAAGAAAATTGTAATGCAAGTCTTGGATTATGTCATGGGGCAAAGCTTTTCAGGCGTCGGACTTTTTCCCTCAGAAGAATGTTTGTTACATTTTTAGACAAGAAGATGAATTTGTCCTATCCGGTATAAGAACATTGCTTTGGCTTGTTATAGATGCGGCACGATTACGATAATCTTTATGCCATATCGTGGGACAAAACAACAAAATTGTCCAACAATCAAACGAGTATTTTTGTTGTGAAAGAGAGAAAAAAGGAATATAATAGGAATATAAGGGAGTAGTCAGCACTATTCGGTGTGATAATACCAACATCCTGGATATTTCCTGGTATTATTTTAAATGACGAGACTTATCTGTATCGACAGGTAAGTCTTATTTTTTTATCTGTCGGGAGAAAAATTCTAAAAATTGGGAATATGAGATTACTTGATGAGTACAATCAGGATAATTGTGCATATCCATGAACTTGATATGCTTTGACAGGAGTCCCTTGTGTTTTTTATGGGACAGACCTTACAGGAAAATGATTTTGTTCCTATGGGTTATAACTTTGCTGGATAATACGGGAATATTGCAATTTGGAAGGAGGAAAACTATGGCAGATTCCAATATTACAAAACATGCATTGGCGACGGCTCTTCGTGAGCTGATGACAGAACTGCCATTTGAAAAAATCAACGTGGCACATATTTGTGAACGTTGTGGTATGAATCGCAAAAGTTTTTATTATCACTTTAAAGATAAATATGATTTGGTAAACTGGATCTTTGATACAGAGATTATTTTTCTTGTGAGGGATGAAGACTTAGAAACCAGTTATGAGAAGCATTGGGAATTCATAGAGAAGATATGCTTCTATTTCTATGAGAATCATGCCTTTTACCGCAAAGCACTTCAAATCCAAGGGCAAAATTCTTTTGCAGATCATTTCCGAGAATATAGCAGACCGCTTTTAAGTGCCCGGCTTACTTACTTATATGCGAATGAACCGATTGATGAGTTCGCTCTGGATTTTTTTACCGATGCAATTGTGTGTACGGTAGAACGGTGGTTATTGAAAAAAGATTGTTTACCTCCAGAACAGTTTGTAGAAAAGATTAAATCATTGACTGAAAAAGGTGCAGCATCCATCTATCGGGAGATGAGACAGGAAAAAGATAAGATATCTTAAGAGTTTTTTGTTTTTTCAAACAATATAAAAAGCAAAGTAAATAACAAAAAAGCGATTATAAAAAACCAACAGCGCACTATCATTTGACAGTGCACTGTTGGTTTTTATTTTTTTCCGGACAGAAGAGGGGAGATATCATTGTAGTGTATGCTGGACATTTTTTTTCGGATTTGCTTTTTTCATGAGATTTGTCAAGCTGCATTGAAACAAATTACCACAAACGTTGTCTGTGTGATTTGCACCATGCACATTTCCCTGACCATCGATGAACATACAACAAGCATCGTCCGAAATAATTTTATCCAAACTTCGAGTGTCATCATATAGTTCCCAAGGTAAGGTCTGGAAATATTGTTTGTTTCTTGCTTGTACAGAAGCCTGATAAACCAGCTGACGCGTCTTATCAGGACAGTCTGGCTGTGGGATCAGAACAGTAAAGATAGGATGAAGCTGCTGCGCATCACGGAACAGTTCCCCATTGGTAATAGATTCTGCGTCCTCTGATGAATATGAGTAAAAAACAGAATATGGCAGCCCTGCGTCTCTCAGCATAGCACACGCTTCATCAGCATCGTCATTATAGCGGAGTATCAGCATAAGATGTTTGATTTGTGAGACCTTTTCCAAGAAGATAGGCGTTATAAATTTTGGATCACAAAAGAGGAAAAATGCACTGTCAGGGTGTTCCTGCACCAGTGGAAGAATTTTCAATGAATTTGCCTGTGTAAAAAGCATCCAAGAATAGATACCGAGTTCTTCTCCTTCTTTAATCGCTTCGTGATACTGATTCAAATGTTCCAGACATTCAGGTTGATCCATTTGGAAGAAAATAACCCAAGGAATATTAAACCCCAATACGTTTTCGTTTGTACGGATATGCTGTGCACCCCAAGTAAAACTGTTGTAGCCAAGGTTCATTCCAAATTTGATCAGATGCTCCGTTTCAATATGATTTGTTGCGTTATAAATCAAGTCATAGTAAGCACTGTTTTCATTCTCCAGCATTGTGTGGGCAGCCTCAAAAAAACGGCTTTGGAATCTTCCTTTGGAAAATTGCAAAGCCATGTCTACCAAGTTCCGGATGCTTCTTTTGGGGTCCTCTTTCAAGCTTTTTAACGTCTGCCGGACGGTTGTTTCGATGATGATTTTTGACATGCTGTTTTCCATGTTGAATCTCCTTCCGAAGATACAATGACAATTGAATAGTCATATTGAGATATTGGTTTTAGATAAGAAAATCATATACCGTTGCGTAGATTGAAACAATAGACAATCACAGCTTTGTGTCCCAAAAAGTAACGGAGAGGATGGGGTGTCACGTTTTTTGACTGCCACGCTTTTGTGTCCCGTGACTTTTTATATATGGTTTTCTATAATATTGCCAAACAGCCAATGCAAGGCACAGAAAGGATGAATTATATGAATCTGATAAAAGATAGTATGCAAAATTTTGCAGTGAATCAGGCCCTCAACTATATCGAAGGAAACCCAGAGGAGAATATTCCAAAGCTGATGGATCTGGTGGATCGATTTACCCCTGAAGGTTGGTATCAAAGCCAGAGAGATACCATTCGCAAAGTAATTGATGAAAAGAATAACTGGTATCAGTTGATCCTCCGGGTATATGAACTCGATCCCGGTGTCCGTAGAGCTTTCTTCCAGAACTTCCTCTTTAATGCCAGCTTAAAAGGAAGTGCCACACAGGAAGAAACCAGTGCAAAAGAAAACTGCAATGTTCCTTGGGCAATTCTGCTTGATCCAACCTCTGCGTGCAATATGCATTGTACCGGATGCTGGGCCGCTGAATATGGCAATCAGCTTAACTTGAGTCTGGAAACCATTGATTCTATCATTTGCCAGGGTAAAAAACTGGGAACTTATATGTACATTTATACTGGAGGAGAACCTTTGGTACGTAAGGCAGATTTGATTAAGATCTGCCAGATGCATCCGGATTGCGAATTTTTGTCTTTTACCAACGGCACTTTGATCGATGAGGATTTTTGCCAGGAAATGCTGAAGGTCAAAAATTTTGTTCCAGCAATTTCACTGGAAGGATTTGAGGAAGCTAACGATTCTCGTCGAGGAACAGGCGCATACCAGAAGGTTCAAAAGGCGATGGAATTGCTGAAAAAACATCATCTGCCGTTCGGTATCTCCACCTGTTATACCAGCCATAATTATGCCGATGTTACAAGTGAGAAATTTTTCGACTATATCATCGACAGTGGTGCGTTGTTTGTTTGGTTCTTCCATTACATGCCGGTCGGAAACGATGCAGCTGTGGAACTGCTTCCATCTCCTGAACAGAGGGAGGAAGTATACCATCGTATTCGTGCTTTCCGTCAAACAAAAGCAATTTTCTCCATGGATTTCCAAAATGATGCTCAGTATGTGGGAGGATGTATTGCCGGTGGTCGCCGCTATCTCCATATCAATGCAAAAGGTGATGTAGAGCCGTGCGTATTTATCCATTATTCCAACTGCAACATTCATGAAACCAGCCTTCTGGATGCCCTCAAGAGTCCATTGTTTATGGCTTATCACAACAATCAACCATTTAATCAAAATATGCTTCGTCCTTGTCCTATGTTGGAGAATCCAGAAGCACTAAGAGGAATGGTAAAAGCAACAGGAGCTACCAGCACGGATTATCAAAGTCCTGAAAGTGTGGACCATCTTTGCGACAAAACGACGCCGTATGCAAAAAACTGGATTGAAACTGCTGACAAACTTTGGTCTGGTTGTACCAACTGCACCGGGTGCAGCAAAAAAGAGGATAACAAACTATTAAATGCCGATTGATGCTGATAATGTTGGTTATACAGGTAATGTACTTATCAAAATAGCGGAAAAATAATAGAGACTTAAGAAAACAGGATAGGTTAAGAGGGTCCTGTTTTTGTTAAAGGTAATAAAGAGGCGACAGCTTTTTTGCTGTCGCCTTTTGTTTATCTATCAGAAGAGATGACAATATAACGCATAATAATCATAACAGCAAATCAGTTTTATATATTAACTTCCAATAATAGGCATCGACCGAATAAATCGGTCATCATGGAGTTGTTCAGCCATAAATGCGCCAATATCTTTTCGAGAGATGCTGAATTTCATTTTTACATCGCCAAATCCTGTTTTTACTTTGCCTGTATACGGGGTATCTTTCGGAGCCATAAATCGAACCAGGGTCCACTCTAGCTCCGATGTTTGAAGCAGCTGCCCGATTGCTACCATTTCTTTTTTTGCCTGAGGAAAGGCAATTCCAGCAAGGATGCCAGCTGCAACTGTTATTAATGACTTTTTGTCCTGTTCAAAACGGATACTGGGTGTTCCCAAGTCTATGAATCTTTTTACACCCTGTTCCTTCATTGCCTGAATCAGGATTTTATGTCCTTCCAGTGACTGCATGACAGGGTATTTTCGTTTCATAGGAATATCAACACACCAGATGACAGCGTTTTGTCCTGATAAGGCTTTGGTTATCTTTTCCTTGTCCGTTATTTGACCTTGGATGAGAGTCAGATGATTACTAGTTATTTGTACTTTTTCAGGATGACGAACATAAGCAGTTACATGATGTCCGTCTTGAAGGGCGTATTGAACAGCCCATTTTCCAATTCCACCTGATGCACCAAAAATCAATACATTTATAACATCACTCCATTCATTCTTGCGTTTACATGAATAAGTATATGATGTATAATCAATAGTATCAAGTACAGTATTTTTTAATAGGTACTATCAAAAATAATAGTATTGGGGTGTTAACGTGGAACAATTTCATGAAATCGATATTACGAATTGCCCAGTAGCAAGTGTTCAGAAAATAATACGTGGAAAATGGTCGATGGTTATTATTTATTTCCTTTATCACGAAACCCTGCGCTTTAGCCAACTGAAACGAAAAATGCCTCAGGTTACGGAGGCAAACCTGACAAAAGAACTTCGCATGCTGGAGCAATATGGCTTAGTGCACCGGGAAATCTACCGTGAGGTACCGCCCAGAGTAGAATATTCTCTAACAGAAATTGGACGAAAATTTGTTCCTGTTTTAGAGGCGTTGGAGCAATGGGCGACAGAATATGAGCAGGAGCGGAAAATGCTGTGATATTTTATCACTATTCCATGCTCAACTTTGAAAAAGTTATATTTCTATAATAAGGAAATAGGGCCATAAAAGGTGAAATGCTCATGTAGGAGATGATGAAAAATATGAAACGAATTTTCTTTGTGGAAGATGATCTTAGTTTAATCAACGGACTGTCCTTTGCCATGAAAAAGCAAGGGTATGAGGTGGATGTTTCCCGAACAAGCTTGGAAGCAGAGCAGCTGTGGATGGACGGAAAATATGATTTGGTCATTTTAGATGTGTCTTTGCCAGATGGCTCCGGTTACGATTTGTGCAGAAAAATTCGTCAGACTTCCAAGGTCCCGATTATCTTTCTAACAGCGGCGGATGAAGAAACAGATATTATCATGGGGCTTGATATTGGCGGTGACGATTATATCACGAAACCTTTTAAATTAGCAGTATTCCTGTCAAGGGTTCATGCGTTATTGCGCAGAAGTGAAAACTTTCATCTATCCGATGCGGAGCTTAACTCAAACGGAATTACAATCCAGCGCTTAAAACATGAAGTATATAAAGGCAGCAGGCAGATTGACCTGACAGCGAATGAATATAAACTGCTTTGCTTGTTTATGGAAAATCCAAACATTGTCCTTTCTGCGGAGCAGATTTTGAGTAAGCTTTGGGATTGCGAGGAAAACTATATCGATAACAGCACCTTAACGGTTTATATTCGCAGATTGCGCACAAAAATCGAGGATGATCCCAGCAATCCGCAAAAGATTGTCACAATCCGCCGGATGGGTTATAAGTGGAATGTAACAGAATGAGGTGTGCTATGCGAATTTTGGCAAATCGAAAAATCAAACACCTTTTCTGGTGGATAGCATTGTTTATCGCTGGTTTTTCCTCTATTTCTATTGTTTCTGTCAGTCTGCAATGGAAGTATTCTGTGTGGTGTATTTTAGTATCTGCCATTTTGATGGGAGTTTTTATTGTTGTGGCTTTGTACCTGTATTTTAGAAAACAGGATCAGATTATAGAAGAGGCTGTAACGCAGATACGGGAGTATCTTTCCGGTAATCAGGACGCCCGAATTGACTGTGATGAAGAGGGTGAATTGTACCGCCTTTTTCACGAGGTCAATTCTCTGGCTGCAATTTTGAATGCTCATGCAGAAAATGAAGGCAGAGCAAAGTACTTTTTGAAAGATACCATATCCAACATCTCGCATCAGTTAAAAACACCCCTTGCTGCACTGAATATCTATAACGGACTTCTTCAGGAAGAGTCTAAGGATTTTCCTGAAATCAGAGAGTTTACCGACCTTTCTGAACAGGAACTGGATAGGATGGAAGCATTGGTACAAAATCTCTTGAAAATGGCAAAACTGGATTCCGGAACAATTGTACTGGAAAAGAGGATGGAAAATCTTTCCGAAATGATGGACTGTGTTCAAAGAAACTTTACCTATCAGGCCCAGCAGGAGGAAAAGAAGCTAATCTTTTGCGGCGGCGATACGGTTACTTTGTTATGTGACCGTATCTGGCTGATGGAATCTGTCAGCAACCTTGTCAAAAATGCTTTTGCCCATACCAAAGCGGGGGATACAATCTCCATCCAGTGGAAACAATTTGCATCGATTGTTCAGCTGGTTGTTCAAGATAATGGCAGCGGAATCCATCCAGAGGATCTTCCTCATGTTTTCAAACGATTTTATCGTAGCCGTTTTTCCAAAGATACACAGGGCGTTGGTTTGGGACTGCCGTTGACAAAGGCAATCGTGGAAGCTCATAGCGGCACAATTGAGATTGACAGTGATCTGGGCAGGGGTACGACTTTTACCATCAATTTTTTGATTCCTACAAAATTGTAGGCTGGGTGTCATGTCACGGTAGGATTGTTATGTTACTCTTTCCGTAACAAAAAAGAAAGAGGTGTTTAGCTTCATGAACTTGTTAGAGGTGAAGGAACTTTCCAAAACATACGGAAGAGGAGAAACTGCCGTACACGCGCTGAAAGCAGCAAGTTTTTCTGTTCCGAAAGGGGAATTTGTCGCGATTGTCGGCGAGTCCGGTTCTGGTAAAAGCACATTGCTAAATCTGATTGGTGCATTGGACACCCCCACATCTGGTAAGGTGTTTGTTGACGGCAAAGATATTTTTGCTATGAAAGACCGCGATCTGACGGTATTTCGACGCAGGAATATCGGTTTTGTTTTTCAGAGCTTTAATCTGATTCCAGAACTGACCGTTGAGCAGAATATCATTTTCCCAGTACTGCTGGACTATCAAAAGCCAAATCAAAAGTATCTGGAAGAGTTGTTGGATGTACTGAATCTGACAGAACGGCGGAAGCACCTGCCAAGCCAGTTGTCTGGCGGCCAACAGCAGCGTGTGGCAATCGGGCGTGCTCTGATGACGCGTCCCTCTTTGATTTTGGCAGATGAGCCAACCGGAAATCTGGATACCCAGAACAGCAGTGAGGTTATTGCGCTGCTCAAAGAAGCATCCAGAAAATATGAGCAAACGATTGTGATGATCACACACAGCAAAAGCATCGCTCAGACAGCAGACCGTATTTTGCAGGTATCTGATGGAGTACTGACTGACTTTGGGAGGTGCCGAGAATGAAAAGTTATCTCAGCCTGATTCCCATTTCAGCCAAAGTACGAAAGAGACAAAATCGGATGACGCTATTATGTATCATCATTTCTGTGCTGTTGGTTACCATGATTTTCAGCATGGCAGATATGGCGATCCGCATGGAGAAAATGCGGGTGATAGAAGAACACGGAAACTGGCATATCATGTTAAAGGAACCATCGGAGCAGCTGACGGAACAAATCACACAGCGAACGGATGTGGCAGCCTTCTCCCGCTATGATGGACTCAATTTCGATCTGTCTGGAGATTATACCATCCACGAAAAGAGCTGTGTCGTCGTAGGTGCTGACGAAGCCATTTTGACAGAGATCTATAACAACCTGACAGAAGGACATTACCCTGAAAAATCGGATGAAATCCTGCTTTCCAACCGTGCAAAGGAGCAGCTTTCCCTGAATATTGGGGATACAGTGACCCTGTTCACACCAGCTGGAGATTTTAACTATACGATTTCTGGCTTTGGGGGAGATGTTACCATCAGTACAAATGCTGATGTTGTGGGTGCTTTACTGAACTGGGACGCTTTTCAAAGTCTTGCCAGAGCAGAAGGAAGTAAGCTTCAACCGGTTTGTTTTGTACGGTTTGATGAGAATGTCAACGTTCGCAAAGTGATTGCTGAGCTGCGCCAGACATATGGTTTATCCGATGATACCTTGTCCGAAAATACAGCTTTGATGGGATTAACAGGGTTCAGCAGTGATTCTTATGTTATGGGAATGTACCTGGTAGCGGCAATCCTGTTTGCATTAGTTTTGGCAGCAGGAGTCTTTATGATTGCAGGAAGCCTCAACAGCAGAACTGCAGAACGAACACAATTTTTTGGAATGCTTCGCTGCATCGGAGCAAGTCGGGTACAAATTATGCATATCGTTAGACTGGAAGCGCTCTATTGGTGTAAAACAGCGGTTCCAATTGGTGTAGGAATTGGAATTGCAGGTACCTGGATTCTTTGTGGATTGCTCCGGTTTTGTGCGGGCAGTGAGTTTGTACAGATTCCTCTGTTTGGGATTAGTTTAGTAGGTATTTTCAGCGGCGTTGTTGTCGGTGTTTTGACCGTGCTGTTATCTTCCATTTCACCCGCAAGGCGGGCAGCAGGAGTTTCTCCGGTTGCGGCAGTTACCGGCAATCTTTCCGAAACAGGAAAGATATCCCGACCAATCAAAAGAAGCTTTTTAAAAATTGAAACAACCTTGGGAATTCATCATGCGATATCTTCGCCCAAAAATCTGTTTCTCATGACAGGCTCTTTTGCATTGAGCATTATTATGATTTTGAGTTTTTCTGTTTTGGTACAATGGGTTCAGATGGCACTCAATCCATTAAAGCCATGGGCGCCGGATGTCTTTTACAGCAGCCCGGACAATCTGTGTGAAATTGAAAAAAGCTTTGCCGCAGAGGTAGAAAGTCTCCCATATGTAAAGCGGGTATTTGGACGGATGTATCAAAGTATTCCGGCAGAATATGAAGGAAAATCGGGACAAATTGATTTGATTTCCTATGAAAACCAGCAGTTTCAGTGGGCAGAAGAAGATTTGGTTGCAGGAAATATCGAAGCTGTCAGTGAAGGCAGCGGTGTATTAACAGTTTTTGATAAAAGCAATTCTTTGCAGGTAGGTGATACCATTCAACTGGAACAAACAGAACTTACGGTAGCTGGAGTTTTGAAGGACAGTCCCTTTGATACATCAGATCAGCCAACGGTAATTTGTTCTGAGAAAACGTTTGAGGAAATTACCGGTGAAGATGCCTATGCGATTCTGGATGTACAGCTGTCCAAAGATGCAACAGCGCAGGATGTCAAGGAGCTTTATACATTGGCGGATGGAAAATATCACTTTTATGATAGACTGGAACAAAACAAAGATACGCAAAACACCTATTATATGTTCTGCTTGTTTGTTTATGGATTCTTAGCAGTGATCACATTGATTACCATTATCCATACGGTAAACAGTATTTCGATGAGTGTGTCTGCAAGAACAAAGCAATACGGAGCTATGCGGGCAGTGGGAATGGACAGCTTACAAATTAAGAAGATGATTACCACAGAAGCCGCCACGTACACAGCACTTGGACTGTTTGCAGGCTGTGGTTTAGGTTTGCCGCTGCATTATTTTCTCTATTCGCAGATGATTACCAATTATTGGGGAACAGCATGGCAGGTTCCTTTTGCATCCATTGGAGGAATCCTGATATTGCTTGTGTTCACTGCTCTTCTTGCACCGCTTGCCCCTGCAAAGAGGATTTGCAATATGGCAGTGTCCGAAACCATTAATGAACTGTGATTCATATTTTATTGATGAAACAACGGGTTTGAGAAATCAAACCTGTTGTTTTTTGTGCTTAAGGTCGCTTAACGCAAAGGCAAAATAATCTTCCGCAGATTTACTTTCTCAATCGAAGGTAGCTGAGATCTGATTCCGTCAAAATCCGATCTATTATACTGGTAAATGGAATATGGAATTGTTGATAAATTTATGGTATCATTCATACAAAAAAGATTATCGAGAAATTAGGAGCTGCTAAAAAATGATAACAAGATTTAAACAACAAGTCGACATACCGTATAGCTTACATGATATGATTGTGAATCAGATTATCTTGGAAAATGATACTGTTTATCTGCGATTTGAGCATGGATATATCCGTACGAAAGAACCATATCCACAAGTGAATGGTAGCATTACCATTGAAGAGGTCGATCAAGATTCTGCCTGTATTTTACTGTTAAGCGATTTGGGAAGATATGGTGATTTTAGAGGAAAGAAAATGTCGCTGAAAGACTTTCTTGATCAGTATAACGAGTATTCCTTTGAGATTGTAGATGAAATGTATGGATTTAACCAGGTGGAATATATTGGTTATCTGCGTTTGCCTGATAAAGAAGAGTCGATTCAGATGTCACTGTCCATGTACTTTACAGGTAATATTGTATATGAAACGGAAGAATAGATCCTGATTTGCTTTGAGCAAAAACTTGGTCAATAGGGAAGGGAACTTTACAGCAAATTATTTCTTGCCAGCAAATAGTTTTAAAATTATAATAAGGAGATTTTCCTTTATTTCTACGAATATAGATTGAGCTGTTGATAAATTTATGGTACAATTTATCTAAACGAAGTGGATGACAAATCTAAATTTGAGAGGCTGTCTTATGTTTGATTTAATAGTGGATGCTTTGGGAACCATTGGTGACATAATCATGGATATATGGGTAAATAAGATTGTGTCAAAATTCAAAAAGAAATAAGGGATTTCCAGTTTGTGAGAGTGTTACTCCAGAGAAAAACCTTAGAACTCTGAGAATACACCTTTTGCTTTCCGGGATGTATCATGCATTCTGCGGGAAATCATTTTCGTAATTCTCAATTAGCTTAAAATAAACAACCTGTAAGGAGGGACGATTTTTATGAGTAATTACATTATCAAACCGATGCAGACCGAAAGTGAAATGGACGGAAAAGGCCATGTTCACTATCAGTCCTATCAGGAAGCCTATACCGGGCTGATGGATGCCGAATATCTGAGCAGCATGAGCGAAGAAAAGTGTAAGGAAATCGCCCACAAATGGCCGGAAAACCTTTTGGTTGCCAAGGATGGAGAGAAAGTGATCGGATTTGTCGGCTATGGAAAATACCATGATGATACACTTGCAGATTGCGGCGAGGTGTTCTGCATCTATGTGCTCGCTGATTACTACGGAAAAAAGGTCGGCTATGAGCTGATGAACGCAGCATTTGAAAAGCTCAAAGAGTATAAAAGGATTGCACTTTGGGTACTCAAAGGAAACGAAAGGGCAATCCGATTCTATGAGAGATACGGTTTCCGTTTTGATGGTAAAGAGGAAACGATTCAGCTCGGCAAGCCAAACACAGAATTGAGAATGATTTTTGAAAAAGAATAAGGCAGAGGATTTGACCCATAGTGGGAGTTGTTATTCTGTCAGATTTTATTTGGAAGTTTAGATATGTTCACCGAATCGAAAAGGTGATTATAGATATCTACTATGTTGAGCAACTTCCTGTTTAGAGTAGTACCATTTAAAATTGTTGGTTGTTATCTTTTATCTTTTATCTTTCGAGTATCCTTTGAAACAGCCTTGATAAAAAGCAATAAGTCAAAAAAAGAGGAGCTTAAAAAGCTCCTCTTTTTATAATATCGGGAAAGATATCACCCTAGACGCTTTATATTATCATAACTGTTTTGGGGGATAAGAACGTTTGCTATCTAGGCAGTGAATAAGTCAGGAAATCAGTCTGAGCTGGTCTTAGTCAAAAGCAAAAAAGAAGTTGTTTTTGTGATATAATCTATTCATGAGAAAGTTTTGTATGTATATTCAAGGGTTTAATTCAACACAAGGCACCGTCTGTGTTGTTCCATCATACTTCTGATTTTGGTAAGATAGAAGCATCAAATCAAGGAGGTAAAAACTATGAACACAGACAAAATTTATGCAGAACATCTTGCAAACGAATATGCACCTAAGGACGACTCCAAAGTCATTGCTCTTCGGAAACTGGATGCCAAAGCAAAATTACCGGCGACAGTATTTACCTATACTGTTGGTATTCTCTGCGCACTGATAGCCGGAGTTGGTATGTGCCTGTCCATGAAGGTGATCGGAAGCGGCAGCTCAGTTTCGTTTGTACTTGGTGTCATTATTGGGCTTATTGGCTTAGCAGGCATGGGTATCAACTATCCCGTCTACAAGAAAATGCTGGCGAAAGGAAAACAGAAATACGCTTTCGAGATCATGGAACTGGCCAAAGAAATAAGTGGAGAATAAAAAATGAAGAACAGATAACTCAGTCCCAAGTAACTCTTATTAAATTGAATCATTAAAAATTAAAAGTAGGTGGAACGCAATGAAAAAATCCGAAAGTAAATATTTTAACACTGCTTTTCGAATGGATCAGGCTTTTCTGGAACTGTTGGGAAAAAAGGATATGGAATATATCACAGTAAAGGAAATCTGTGAAACAGCAGGTGTTAATCGTTCCACCTTCTATCTGCACTATGAGACAATCGGAGATTTGATGACAGAAAGCATACAGTACATGAACGAACAATTTCTGGAACATATGAAGCTGCGTGCAGAGATGTTCGTTTCCAAGATACAGGAATGTCCTTTGGATGAATTATATCTGGTTACACCGGAATATCTAACTCCGTATCTCGAATATATCGCGCGAAACAAACGTTTATTCCGAACAGCATTAAAAAATTCTAAATCGCTTGAACTGGACAAAACTTACAGCCGGATGATGAGGCATGTTTTTGTCCCAATTCTGGAACGTTTTCAGATTGCACAAGAGGATCAGCAATATATGGTAGCATTTTATATACACGGCCTTATGGCAATTATTTCGGAATGGCTGAAAAATGACTGCAGAGATTCTATTAGTCATATTAGTGCTGTTATGGAGCAATGTGTCATGTGTGGGCGCGGGAAACAGGAGGAAAGTAAATGAAGGCTGGAATTTATTTAGGAAAAGAAGCGCTTGAAATCCGGGAACTCGATTTACCTGAAATAGGTGATGATGATGTTTTAGTGCAAAACATCTACTCCAGTATTTGCGGAACCGATGTGGCTGTATTCCTCCATGGTCCCAATACAGGCCACAAGATTACTGTGGGCGGAGAATTTGGACATGAAACGGTTTCCCGTGTGGTCAAAGTAGGGAAGAATGTTACTGAGTTTGTAGTGGGAGAACGGGTCTACCCTTATCCCAGATATGCCAAAAATGATACCAGGAGAGCAGGGACGATCGGTGGCTTTTCTGAATATATTCTGATTCCACAGGCCAAGCGGAATTACTCACTTTATGCTGTTGATGAAAGTATTTCCGATCGTCTTGCCAGTCTGATAGAACCTTTTACAGTTGGCTGCCGGGCAGCAAGGCGCGGGATGATTCCGTTGGGACAAAATCAATATGTTTCAGGTCAAAATGCGGTAGTTTTTGGTTGTGGAACGATCGGGATTGCAGCTGCTGTTGCTTTTAAGCATTTCGGGATGAACAGAGTAATGGTGTGTGATCATTCAGATTTTCGCTTAAAACTGGCGGCTGGACTGGGATTTGAAACCTGTAACACAGCAAATGAAAGCTTTGAAGCTCATGCGGTATCATACTTTGGAGCGTCAGCATCATTGAGCGGGAAAACAGCTGATATTGACTGTTGGTTGGATGCCGCAGGTGCGGAGGCCATTCTGACAGAATTTCTGAACCTTGGTAAAATTGAAAGTCGATTTGTTTCTGTTGCGGTTAACAATGCTCCTCGTTCCATTAATCTGTTGCAGATGACCTATGCTCAACAAAGTATCATCGGGTCCGGCGGTTATATGCCGGAGGATGTACGCGATGTACAGGAAATTATGAGCTGTGGAAAGTGGAATTTGGAATCTATTATTACCCATGAGTTTTCTTTGTCTGAACTTGAAAAGGCGATTCGTACCGCTGCAGATGTTGACCATGCAGGTAATGTAGTGATCAAGATGGCAGGGAAATAGTCAGTATCATAGATAGAGAAAATTTTGGCTTTCTGGTTTCCCTATGGGGATTTATGATTTCTGTGAGAACAATAAGAGGTGGCAGTATACTGCCACCTCTTATTGTTTTTGTATACTTATCGGGATAGCTCGTTTAAAACCATGCCGATATCTCTACTAATACAAATTGTCTGCTCTTGAATCTCTTTTGGACAATATGAATCCAATAAGTTGATGCATGCGTAAACGGCTTTAGGGCTTTGATAGGTCATTTTTCGAAAAGGGTATTTGATAATACCGGGTGTATTGTTTCCAACTCCCAATTCCAGATACAAGATATGTTGTCCTTGATGTTTGTGAAGAAAGTTCTCATACTGTGCAGCTGCTGTATACCAGCCCTCATCCTCTACGAAGGTCATATCTGCCCGTAGATTCATGGACATAGGTGCACCGCAGATAGGACAGTGGGGCACCAATTCACTGGGAATTTTCATGTTTTTCTGTTCAGTGAACATCTTTTTGACAACAAATTCATTGTCATAGGTCTTTTGGTGACAGGGTTTGGAACACTGCCATAATCCATAGTCGCCCTGTGTATAGAAGAGCTGTTGTTTTTGAAATCCGGCTTTTTGAAAACAATGGTCTACATTGGTGGTCAGGACAAAATAGTCTTTATCCTGTACCAGTTTCAAAAGGTCATTGTAAACGGGTTTTGGTGCATCCAGATAGCGGTTGATGTAGATATATCGGCTCCAATATGCCCAATGTTCTTCTAACGTTTCAAAGGGATAAAATCCGCCGGAGTACATATCGTGAAAACCATATTTTTGAATGAAATCTCCAAAATAATGTTCGAAACGTTCGCCTGTGTAAGTCAATCCGGCAGAAGTGGAAAGCCCTGCACCAGCACCGATGACAATGACATCTGCAGTAAGCAGTTCCTGTTTTAGGCGGGACAAATTATCGCAATAATTTTTGGTAGATCTCGTAGTCACTGTCTTTAAAAACATTAAAAATCACATCCATTTGTTTTGGATTTTGTGTCTGCCAGTTTTTGATTGTCTGTATAGCAATCTCCGCTGCCAATTGATTGGGAAAATGAAATTCCCCAGTGGAGATACAACAAAATGCTATATTTTGCAGACCATAAGACGCTGCCAGTTCCAGACAGGAACGATAGCAGTTTGCCAGCAATTCAGCGTCTTTCTTGGTGACGGCTCCATCAATAATAGGACCAATGGTATGCAGTACATAACGGCAAGGCAGATTATAGGCTTTTGTAATTTTTGTCTGACCTGTGGGTTCTTCCGCATTTTGTTTTGCCATGATATCAGCGCACTCTAAACGAAGCTGTACACCAGCAAAGGTGTGGATGGCGTTATCGATGCAGTCGTGACAGGGAACGAAGCAACCCAGCATCTGGCTGTTTGCCGCATTGACAATTGCATCGGCGGCAAGGGTGGTAATATCGCCCTGCCATAGATATATCTTCGGTTTTAGCGGGGTTAGGTCTTCTATTTTTGTAACCCCTCTCTCAATAAGGCGCTCTTGTAGATATGCGTCCTGTATTTTTAAAAAATCCTGGCTGACCGGAACAGGGGGGCGGACATTGACTAAGCTGCGCAAAATCCGACGTTTTCCTGCAAGACTCAAAGGCAGAGCGATATTTTGATATTCTTTTCTTTCATTCAGCAGATAGCGAATCATAAAGTCCGCCCGTTGCTCCTGTGTCATATGGTTACCTCCGTTCAATGGCCCTTGCAGGGCAAATTTCAAAGCAATTTCCGCAGTGCAGACAGTGCTCCTGTTTTATTACAACAGGCTTTTGTGTAATATCAATGCACTTTTGGGGACATTTTGAATAGCATAATTTGCAGCCGATGCATTTCTCTGTTACAAAGTAACCATTTTCCGCTGGCTGAGCTATGCCAAAAGAAAAGCTGTTTCGTTCGATGGGAAGTTTGGTAAGATCAAACCATTCACCAACGCCCTCATATATTTTGAAAGCGGTGAGAACACTACGGGAGCATACATCTGGATAAATCTTTTCCATGTATGGATTTTTACGGAACAGTTCAGGTATTTTGTCTGGCCCAATTTCTTTTACTTTGCCTTGTACTGATACCGCTACACAGGAAAGGGTATCTTCTCCCTTCATGGCGGTAAAAGCGATATTTTCATTGTTTTTTAGCCGCCTATAAAAGTTTTTGCCCGTTGCGGTTAGAAAGTAAAGGCCGCTTTCATCATAATCCATGATGTCGATGGCACAGGTAACAGGATGACCATTCTTATTAACAGTAGCAAATACAGTGGAATGAATTTCCTCTACAATATATTTTAGATAATTTTTTGTTTGCATGCTAACCTCCTATTGTTGTGAACCTTTTAAGAAGGGGGAGAGGTGTGTGTAAAACAGCATTGTGAAAGCACTGATACCGATTCCCTTCAGCAAGTTGAATGGGAACGCATTAAAAATAACGACATCAAATTTTGTCTTGATAAAAGGCATAAATTCACCAAAAGAAGCAATCAGCTGTTCGAGCGGCATAAATGTTTCAAACAGAGGCAGCAAGATAAAGTAATTAACTGCTGCGGCTACAATTCCCATGATGACGCTGGCAATCAGACAGGCGATTATCGCGGTTTTCTTTGTTTTGTGAAATTTATAGATAAGTCCGGCTACCGAAACAAAGCTGCCTCCCATGATAAAGTTAGCAAGTTCGCCGGTACCACCCATAGAAGTAGTTGGTAGCTGCAGAACATTCTTAACAAATTCAATTAGAATTCCTGTTTCAGGACCGTATGCAAAGGCACCGATCAATGCGGGCAAGTCCGATAAATCCATTCGTGCAAACGATGGAGATAAGGGAACAGGAAACTCAAAAAAAGCAAGGATAAAGGAAATGGCAGAAAGTACAGCCGTCATCGTGAGAATACGCACTTTCTGATCGGATGGTTTCTTTTGTAGGATAATATTTTTTTCCATAATTCTCCTGTTAAGATATGATTTGGATTAAGAACAAATCCCGCGAGGTTTGGCACATGCGGAGGATATTCTTATCATATCTTCTCTCATCCGGATTTTTACCGTCGGTAACGGGATTACACCGTTTCGGCTGCTCTTGCAGTTCGCAGACTGTCACTGCCGGTCAGGGATTCCACCTTGCCCCGAAGATATTTGGGAAGTTTTGTTTACAGATCGTATTCCTCAGGCGGATTACCGGAGAAGTCGGCGATTACCGCGTGAGCGTCCTTCAAATAAAAGACCTCAAAAATTGGGTTAGTAGCTTCGCCGTGCTGTCCTTTAACAATGGGGTTCTGGATGCACATTTCCTTAGCAGACATGTTGTTTTCAAAAACAGCTTCTCCGTTCAGGCGAATCCAAGCATACGCCGGGCTGGAAACACAGACTTCTACAGAAGGATTAGCCTGCATATCTTTGTAGACATCTTTCTGGTTATTGGTGCAGAACCATAGTTTGCCATCCAGTTCACCGGCAAACATGAATGGGCGACATTTAGCCTTTCCATCACGACCAACAGTAGCAAGGTATAGTACGGGATTTTCCTGCAAAAATTTTACAACTTTGTTCATCATTATAACCTCCTGATAAGTATGGGTTTTAGTCTTGCAATTTTTATCTTGCAAGATTATAATAAAACCATAAAGAACTTTTGTAAAGTAAGCACTTTATTGTGCTGTAGGTACCAAAAAGATACTATTGGAGGAGGGAAAACATATGGAGAAAGAAAAAGGGTTACCGGAATGTCCAGTAGAAACAACCTTAATGTTGATCAGCAATAAATGGAAAGTCTTGATTCTGCGTGATCTGATGCCTGGGACAAAACGCTTTAGTGAATTAAAAAAGTCTGTTGGCAATGTATCGCAAAAAGTCCTGACAGCACAGCTGCGAGACATGGAAGACAGTGGACTGGTAAATCGAAAAGTGTATGCAGAGGTGCCGCCACGAGTCGAGTATAGTTTGACAGAACTTGGAAAAAGCCTTAAACCGATTTTAGATGCCATGTGGACATGGGGAGAAAATTATAAGACTCACAATAATGGATAAGGAAATGCCACTAAACCATTCATGATGAATCATTTAGTGGCATTTTTTGTTTTATCGATATTGATAAAAAATACTTTTTCCGTCTTGCACCGCATTGAGTAGGTATATTGCGAAATGGTATGGATTTTTTGAAAGATAAAGCTTTAGCAGGTTATACTTCGGCAAGGAGAAGAGGGACTTTTCTTTCCTCAAGACGAATTTGAACGAGAGGTACAGAAATATTTTGATGTATCAACAGAACACTTGCGATCTGATTCAGAAATTTATTTTGCAGATCGCAAGGTATACCGAACACCTGCTGCCCTATATACCCTTTCTAAAAAAGAATGTACGGTTAAAAAAGTAACAGATGAAGATGAAAAAATAGAGATCTTGTTTTCTTTGCTTTATCCAGAATTTGGTAACTGTAGTGAAATCATTTTAAGTATCAAGAAGGAAAATGATGTTTTTTCTTATTTGTCCTATGTTCATAAATAAGCTAGAATAGGATAGTTAGTATCATTGAGATAAATATCATCAGGAAGATAGAAAAAGGAGACCTTAATATGAAATTGATAAAGATTGTTGTTTTATTTTTGGTCGCAAGTATGATTTTGAACTTTGCTGGATGTGCACGCCAAGCAGAACAAAATCAGGAAATCCAGCATCCTATGGAAAGCCAAGCGAAAGCAAATTCACCTGCAACTGAGCAAAATCCGGATTCTTCTGAGCAACAGGAAAAAAGTCAAGAAGTAAGTGAGGCGGAAGAACCTACCGAGGAGGAGCTTACGGAACTCTTTGATAAAGCCATGTATGAGATCAACTATCTAGCTACGGAAATGCCCACGTTTGTTGTCAGTCAAATCTTTGATCATGAAATGGAATTTTACTATGACGACGAGATTATCATCGACAATTTTCCATTTGTGAGAACATCGAAACAATACAGTGAGCTAAAGGAATACTATGGTCAGACATTTACCGGAGAAGCATTGGATTGGTTTATGTTCACAAAATTCGCAGATGTGGATGGCACCTTGTATTGCTGTATAGCTGGCGGAGCTACAGGATTTGGAAGCAAGGCAGTTTCGATTGAGAAACTGGAGGGAAATACCTATCAGGCAATCTATGAAAACACTTATATAGATGATTCTACTGAGGAAAAGAGTACAACTTTTTCCGTACAAAAAAACGATGCCGGATATCGGATATCCAGCATCGATTATTGCCCGGATTTATTGGATCACAAGTTGCTCAATGAACGTAGAGCTGCAGAATAAACTTCTTACTATTTCAAGATAATATGATAGATCAAATGGTTTTTCGGATTTCAGGCTCCGAAAAACCTTGTATTTTATAGAGATTTCAATAAGAAACAACTATGTGAGTGATATCAAACTTTCAACTAGTATCGGTGTTTTCCTAAAATTTATTATAATATAGTCTAACTATATAGTGAATTCATATTTGTTGACATTAATAACAAATATAAATTATGTTTTTGTAAAATGATACCTATTTTTAATATATATTGTAAAAATAGGTATTTATGTCTTGATAATAACAAAAATATATACTATTATGGCAATAACAACTAGTTGTTATTGCCATAATAGTATTTCTAATTTATCAAAGAAGATGTGATAAATAGCAATTAGGATTTGATAATTATAAGTTCGTAACAAATCTTTAGGAGGTATATTAACCCAAACAGGAGTGATTTGATGTCAATTATTGCATTTTCAGAAGTCAGCAAGGAATACAACACTAAAACAGGGGTAGTTCATGCCGTTACAGACATAACTCTTCAAATTAAAGAAGGGGAGATTGTTGGATTGGTTGGACCAAATGGTGCTGGAAAAAGTACAACGGTCAAGATGTTATGCGGCATCTTAAAACCATCAAAGGGAGAGGTGAGTGTATTAGGATATACACCCCATTTGGATAGGAAGAAGCTGGCAATGAATATTGGTGTTATGTTCGGTAATCGAAGCAGTTTGTGGTATAACATTCCTGCCATTGATAGCATCAGATTGATGCGTGATATATATGGAATCAGTAAAACAGACTTTGAGAAACGACTTCAGGAATATTGTGCAATACTCGGCGCTGGTGAATTGCTGAAAAAACCAATCCGGCAAATGTCTTTAGGACAACGAATCAAAATTGAACTTCTAGTCACCTTGTTGCACAATCCAAAACTTCTTATTTTGGACGAACCAACGTTGGGATTGGATATTGTAACCAAGGGACAATTTAGAGAGGCACTGGTTCGCCTGTCTCAAAGCAGAAAAACCACGGTAGTTATCACAACCCATGATCTGAGCGATGTAGAGAAAATCTGTGATAGGGTGATTTTGATCAATCATGGGAAGAAAATACTGGATGCTACCAATAAAGAATTTACACACATGATCGACCAATATGAAGTGGTTTATATCAGTAATATGGAAACAAGCAAGACATTAGATACCTTGTGTAACGATCCATTCTTTAGAGAGAAAATAGCGGATGCTTATAAATTCGTTGTTCCAAAACAAGCAAAAAGGGAGTTTCTGAATCGTGTTCTTTATGATGATCAGTTGAGAATACGGACAGAAAAACCAAGCCTGGAGGATTTGTTATATGAATACTATAGTTAGAGAACTTCGAATTATAAACAGTTATATCCGGCTCTCTTACAAGAATTACATTCAATTTCCTTTGGACTTCCTAATGAACTTTGTTATGGTTCTTTTTGATGTCATTGGAGTGGTTTTGTTTTGGTGGTCTTTGGCAGAATTAAATATTTCTTTGGTGGGATGGACAAACGAAGAACTTCTAGTATTTGTAGGATTTAGTGTGTTTTCTGAGGCAGTGAGTAAGATTCTGTTTGGCTTCAGAGACTTGGAATATTTTATTCTGGATGGCTCTTTTGATAAATTTCTTATTCGTCCTATCAATCCAATTAAAACCATGCTGCTTGAGAAACTAAATATCTTTGCTATTGTCTGCAAAACAATACTCGCTATCGGTATCTTTCTTGTAGTGGGATTCTTTACCTCTCTGAAATTACAAAACGAATGGATGGCAGTCCTGACTTTAATAGCAGGAACCTTAGCCTATGAATTGTTATATGGGACATTTTCTCTGTTAGCTTTTTGGTTTGGAAAAATCTATTATGCAAGGAATCTGGTTTTTTCATTTAAGTCCATAAGAAAATATCCATTGGATATCTTCTCTGCCCCTATAAAGAATATTTTTACATTCATTATTCCGTTAGCTTTCATTGCAACAATCCCGACAAATATTATATTGGGACGGTTACAGTATCCGACGGTTTATTTTATTTTATCTGTTGTTTTGTTGTTAATAGTATATGCTTTGTTCAATTATGTTCTAAAAAGAGCACTAGCAAAGTATGAATCTACAGGATCGTAAGGAAGGAGAATCAGAATGCAAAAGTATCTCAGTACTTTTGTTTTAAGCTTGAAAAATGCAAAAATATACAAGCTGGATTTTTATTTGAGTTTTATCTCGATTCCGATCGAATTGATCATTACATTTCTATTTTGGAAGATTCTTTCCATAGGAAATTACCAATCAATTGATTCAGGAGCTATTGTCGCATATTTTCTTTTTCTCCAAGTGTTACAGTTGGGATATTCGCCTACAATGCTAGTAACTTTTGAACTATGGAATGAAATAAATAATGGTACAATCATTACCTGGCTTGTGAGACCTGTAAATTATCCCATATACATTTTAGTGCAGAAGATGGCACATTTTTTTATGAATACTGTAGTTGCTCTGATTATTAGTATATTGATAGGGGCTGCTTTTGGTTATGTAATTTCTCCTGTCCATTTACTGTACGGGATGATAGCTAGCATTTTTGGAAACCTGTTATTGTTTGAATTGCAGTTTCTGATTGGTTGTCTGACATTTTGGCTTAAAAAGGTAATTGCACTACGGGATGTGATATTTAATATTCTGTTTATTCTGGGAGGAACCCTTTTACCCATCGATATGACTCCCAAAATTATCCAAGATATCGCTTATTTTACTCCAATTCCATTTGTGTATTTTACACCAGCCAAAATCTATGCCGGTCAATTCAGTTTGGAACAAACCGTTCGGAATATTGCAGGTCAACTTTTATGGGTCTTAATTTTAGGAGTTGTTATCAACTTTGTATGGAAAATCGGAACGAGCGATAAAATTACCCAAGGTGCATAAAGAAAGTATGAACGTAATAGAAAGTTTAAGCAAAAATAAAATCCATATTTTAGAAGAATTTAATTTGTCTTGTCATGATGCAGGGGAAAAAGAAAGTCACTGTAGAGTTGTAACTCTACAGTGACCAAATGTTTTAGTATAGCTTAAAACGGATGATTTTTTATGGTAAAACTCATTTTGCTTTATTCAAAAGAATCCCAAAACTCATCCGGTGGCGGTTCATCAGTATAGATGATAGTTGTGATTTCTGATTTGGATTCATCTCCTAAATGTGTGTAAAAATAATAAAAAGTATAGCCCAATACAAGTAAAACAATTATCAGTATGCAAATAACAATCCAATAGATTTTTTTACTATGTAGCCTCTCTCTTTTTATATCGGAGGGATCCAGCGCCTCCATAAAATCAGATGCAACTTGTTCTGGTGAACCAAAATGTTCAACGATTTGGTGATAGCTGGCAGAATTTTCAGATTGATAACGTAAGATATCGTTCTCAAAATCTTGTATAAATTGTGATTTAAGCGCATTTGAACAAGCCATTCGTTTTCGAATAGCTTTTATATATCTTTTTATTTGTTTTTCCATTAGATATCTCCTTAATCCTGATTAGACATGATCAGAGAAATGCCATCAATAACAGTTTGGTAATCCTGTTTCAACTCATTTAGGTATTCTCTACCAGAAGGAGTAATCGAGTAATATTTCCGCAAACGCTGATTTTCTTCTGAAATGACTACTTTATCAGTTACGTACCCTTTTTCCTGTAAACGGTATAAAGTAGGGTAAAGGGAACCTTCTTGCAATGTGAATCGATTACCACTTAATTTTGCAACTTTCTGAGTAATCTGATAAACATAGCAATCTTCCTGACAAAGTAGGTGAAGAACAACCATTGCAGCGGTGCCTTTTTTTAAGCTGTCTTGAGTGCTCATGTATTTTTACACCATATGATAATCAATATATTCTGACTAGTTTTAGTATAAGAAAAGAAATAATATTTGTCAATAGTATTAACAAATATTATTTATAATTTTGTAAAATAATACATATTTTAAATATATATAGTAA
>ERZ780150.62-NODE-62-length-113245-cov-17.887525_pt1 | contig 113245 bp, 90 predicted proteins | sample MGYA00511019_ERZ780150 | MGnify/ENA primary metagenome ERZ780150 (study PRJEB29588, sample SAMEA2151633) | human gut metagenome | biome: human gut; feature: human-associated habitat; material: faeces | place: Denmark | collected 2008/2010 ...
TCATGTCCTTGATGACGATTGCCTCTACACGCCCTGCCTCCACTTCCTCCATCATCGCCAAAAATCCGGGGCGGTCAAAACGGGTGCCTGAGATACCATCATCGGTAAAGTGCGTAGGGTTGGGCAGCCCATTCCGGCGGGCAAAATCCTCTAACATCTGCTTTTGGTTGGATATGGAATTGCTCTCGCCCTGTAACTCATCGTCCCGGCTCAGGCGCTCGTACAGTGGGGTGATTTTTTCGTTTCTCATAGCTGTACCTCCTGAAACAAAAATGCTCTAAGTGATTGCTTCACTAACCATGACAAAATCATGATTAAGAAGTCACTTAGAGCATATATCACCCTGTCCGGCTGCGTATTTCTTTTACTGTCTCACTTGTTTCCATACCAGCATCCCCTTCTGCCAAGTCCTCATTGCGTGGTTTTCTTTTAATTTAGCACAACCGCTCTTTCCTGTCTATATTTATATATACAAAAACCACCGGGGCGGCACGCTATTGCATGCCGCCCCGGGGATTTTTGTATATGGGTATATCATCAAATAATATTAAGAAGAAACCTTATTTATGCCACGTTCTTCTTCAGAACGCCTAACAGTACCGCAGATACCACAGATCCGATCGCCAGTGCCACCAGATACATGAATGGATTACCGACGGTCGGGAATACGAAGATTCCGCCGTGCGGTGCCATCAGAGTACAGTTAAATGCCATGGAAAGTGCTCCTGCGACTGCCGATCCTACCACACAGGATGGAAGTACATGTAACGGGTCAGAAGCTGCAAACGGGATAGCACCCTCTGTGATAAAGGAAAGTCCCATTATAAAGTTTGTCGGTCCTGCCTTTCTCTCCTCTGCGGTGAACTTGTTCTTGAATACTAATGTTGCAATAGCGATTGCGATTGGCGGAACCATACCGCCGACCATAACTGCTGCCATGATGTTATAGTTTCCGGCTGCGATGGATGCTGTACCGAATACATAAGCTGCCTTGTTGACTGGACCGCCCATATCCACAGACATCATACCGCCGAGCAGTGCACCCAGCAGAATTGCACTTGCGCCGTTTAATCCATTGAGTCCGTTGTTGATCAGAGTGTTTAATGCTCCGATTGGCGGCTCAACCACGTAAGTCATAATCACACCTGTAATAAAAATACCAAGCACCGGATAGATCAGCATCGGCTTCATGCCTTCCAGGCTTTCCGGCATCTTTGAGCAGATCTTCTTGAGCAGAAGCACTACATAGCCTGCCAGGAAACCGGCTACCAGAGCTCCGAGGAAACCGGAAGTTCCGTTTGCCGCGATCGCTCCGCCGACAAAACCAACAGCAAGACCAGGTCGGTCTGCAATACTCATTGCGATAAACCCGGCAAGAATCGGAAGCATAAATCCGAATGCCGCGCCACCTATTGACTTAAACATTGCTGCCACTGGTGTAATCGTACCGAAGTTACTTCTCTGATCCATCGGAAGAGAATTCAGATCTACGGAAAATCCATCGATCAGGAATGCCAGTGCGATCAGGATACCACCGCCGACAACGAATGGGAGCATATGGGATACACCGTTCATCAGATGCTTATAAATCTGATGTCCGACGCTGTCCTTCTCATTATCGTTTCTATTTGCCGCTTCTTTATTGGATGCGTGGTATGTAGCCGCATCTCCATTGATTGCTCTCTTAATCAGTTCCTCAGCCTTGCTGATACCGTCTGCAACCTTGCACTCAATGACAGGTTTGCCATCAAAACGCTCCATCGGAACCTGTGTATCGGCAGCCACGATAATGCAATCCGCCTCGGCAATCTCCGCTCTGGTCAGCACATTCTTGGCGCCGCCGGAACCTCTGGTCTCAACCTTGATGCGGTATCCTAACTCTGCTGCTTTCTTCTCAAGGCTCTCTGCTGCCATATACGTATGCGCGATACCGGTCGGGCATCCTGTTACTGCAAGGATCAGCCTGCCGCCCTTTGTCTCTGTCTTTGCCGGTGCCTCTTTGGCTTCTTCCACATCCTTTGCACTCTCAGCCACATCAATGACATGTAAAAACTCTTCCACGCTCTTTGCATTCCGAAGATCATTTGTGAACTTCTCATCCATCAGCAGTACAGAAAGTTTGCTTAATACGTCCAGATGCACATTGTCTTTGGTGTTCGGCGCAGCGATCAAAAAGATCAGGTCTGCCTTCTCACCGTCCAGCGACTGGAAATCCACACCGCCTGCAACACGCATTGCCGCAAGTCCCGGTGCCTTTACAACATCTGATTTGCAGTGAGGAATCGCAATCCCTTCACCAATACCGGTTGTGCCCTCTTCCTCTCTTGCGTATACCCCTTTTCGATAAGTCTCGACGTCGCCAATCTTACCACTTCTCGCCATCAGATCCACTGCGTGATCGAGGGCTTCTTTTTTGCTTGCAGCTTTTGCATTCAGGTCAATGCTCTCTACTGCTAACAATTCCCTGATTCTCATGATTCTTCCTCCTCCATAATGTTAAATGGTTTCTATTTAATCTGCGCACATTTTATAATTCTCATTTGCCGCAAAATTAAAACAAGTTTTGGTTCTTCTCCAGCAGATCAAGTACCTCTGCCTTTGTTGCAAGCTCTTCCGAAAAAGCGGATGCACTTCCTGTACATACCCCCATCTGAAATGCCTTGTCATAGGTTCCATGCTCCAAATATCCTGCAAGAAAGCCTGCCACCATGGAATCGCCGGCTCCGACAGAATTGATCAGCTTTCCCTCCGGTGCCTCTGCCTGATACACCGATCCGTCCTCGGCAACAAGTACCGCTCCGTCTCCTGCCATCGAAATAAGCACGTTTCTGGCCCCCCTCTCCTGCAGTTTCTTCGCGTAAGTCACAACATCCTCTTTCTCGCAGATCTCCACGCCAAAAATCTCTCCCAGTTCGTGATTGTTCGGTTTAATTAAAAACGGGTGGAACGGAAGTACATTTACCAGAAGATCTCTCGTGGCATCCACCACAATTTTTAAATTCCTGCCCTGCAGATGCTTCATGATATCCATGTACATCGTCTGCGGCATCACATCCGGAATACTTCCCGCCATGACAAGTATGTCGCCATCCTTCAGTGCATCCAGCTTTTCATATAATTTATCAATATCAGAAGCAGCGATCGCCGGCCCCTGTCCGTTAATCTCGCTCTCCTGCTCTGACCGGAGCTTGACATTGATCCGCGTCATTCCCTTATCTACCGGGATAAATTCAGCATGAATTCCCTTATCAGCCACCAGCCGCTTCAGCTCCATGCCGGTAAATCCCGCATAAAAGCCAAGTGCTGTATTCTCAAAGCCAAGGTTCTTCAACACCATGGATACGTTGATTCCTTTTCCACCGGGGAAAATAATCTCTTCCGTGGTGCGGTTAACCACCCCGCAGGTAAACTTCGGAACAGTCACAATGTAATCTAAAGATGGATTAAATGTTAACGTATAAATCATTACCCAAGATCTCCTCTCACTCGACTTTAATGATATTGGAACAATCCTTGTATATTTCCTGTTTTAACTCTGTCGTAATCACAGTCGCTTTCTCAAACGGTGCGAACGTCACGCTCGATATCTGGGAAAACTTGCTCTCATCCGCCAGAATGTAACAGTCTCTGCAATTCTCCATGGATTTCCGTTTTACCATCGCCTCTTTTAACTCCGGTGTGGAAAATCCCCTCTGCAGGCTGACACCATTGGCTCCCCAGAAGCCTTTCGTAAAATTGTATTTATCCAGTGTAAAAACGGCTTCCTCACCGACAATAGCCTCTGTCACCGCCTTGAACTCACCGCCCAGGATATAGACCTTGCATCCATGCTCTGCCAGTTTTTTCGCATGGCCGATGGCGTTCGTCACAAACACCGCCTGACGGTTTGCAATGTAATCAATCATCCGCTCCGTCGTCGTACCTGCATCGATATAAACAAAATCTTCGGCAGTAATCAGTCCTGCCGCATAGCGTGCGATCTTATCCTTTGCCTCCCGGTTCTGCTCCTTGCGGTGAACCACTTCATCATCGATGGTGCTGTATACCGTATTCTTTAAAATCGCTCCGCCGTGTACCTTGACAAGCTGGCCGTTTGCATCCAGCGTATTCAGGTCTCTTCGCACGGTAGACTCGGAAGCGTCAAGTTCCGTCATCAGCTGCTGAACCGTCACACTCCCCATACGTTCCAGTATGGACAAAATCTTTGCAAATCTTTCTTCTGTCAGCATGATTCATTCTCCGTTTTCCGTCATATTCGTTCAAAATCGTTCATCTCTATACCTGCATTATATTTCCGTTTCCAGTCATAGTCAATCATTTTCCGTCAAAATCGTTCACAAAAATCGTCATCGAAATTTGTATAAAACACACAAATAAAAAGAAGGCTGACTTCTCGACGAAATCATCCTTCCTCACAAAATTAGTATCTCATATTGCCCTCCCGTAGCGGCGGATCGCCTCCCGGATCTCCTCCTCCGTCACCCGCACAAGCTCGGTGTTGCGTGTCCGGTACTCGCGCATCACGTCAAACGGCCGGTCCGCCAGATAGCACCGCAGTGCCATCAGCACCGCACTGTGCGTCACGACAAGCACATCGTCCTTCTCGCGCGCCAGAATCTGTTCCAGCGCAGCCAGCGTGCGCCGCAGCACCTCGTTATAGCACTCTCCGCCCGGCGTACGGCAGAATCTCCTGTGGGTATCCCAGATATAATGCCGTTCTGCTTCCGTTTCCCTTATCTCATCCCAGTTCCTGCCTTCCCAGTCTCCCAGATCCATCTCTCGCAGATCCCAGAGCCGGATGCAGTCAATGCCCAGCGCCTCCGCGGAAAAACGGGCTGTCTCTGCCGCCCGAAGCTGCGGCGACGTGTAGACTCTGTCCAGATGAAGCTCCCCGTTTCGCTGCTTCTCTAAGAGTGTCTCTGCGAGCCGCTTCGCCTGCTGTATTCCCTTCTCATCCAGCGGAATGTCCGTCGTTCCCTGTATCTTCTTTTTTACATTCCATTCCGTCTCGCCATGGCGTGTAAAGTAAAAATTCATATGCCTCTCCATTCATGGTGCCTGCATGGTTTTTACCGTTTCCACCCTAAGTATATACCAGGACCGATATCTTTTCCAAGAGCAAATACACACAAAAAACGGAAAGTCCGGTTTCCCTGACTTTCCGTTTTTATTATCTGGCAATATCGATACGCACCAGCGCCTTGCGCAGCGCAAACTCGGCACGCTTGACATCAATCGCCTCTGTCCGATTGGCAAGACGCTCCTCGGCGCGTGCTTTTGCCGCCTCCGCTCTCGCCTTGTCGATCTCGTTCGGCCACTCAGCAATCTCTGCAAGAAGTGTTACCTTTTCCGGCAGGATCTCTGCAAACCCGGAATGAACCGCAGCAATGATATCCTCCTCGCCCTGCTTGTGGATCGTTACAACCCCCGGCGCAAGAACCGTTGTGAGAGGAATATGCCGCGCATACACTCCAAGCTCTCCGGCAGCCGTATTAAATTCGATCATCGTCGCCGTTCCCGTGAAAAAGACACGATCCGGCGTAATGATCTCCACGTCAAATACTTTGTTCTCGTCTGCCATAGCTTATCCTCATTTCCGCTACTGTGCGTTGTTATACTTTTCGCGCACTTCATCAATGGTTCCTGCATTTAAGAAGTAACTCTCCGGAATGTCATCATGCTTTCCTTCCAGAATCTCCTTGAATCCGCGAACCGTCTCCGTGATCGGAACGTATTTTCCTTCCAGACCGGTGAACTGTGTTGCAACAGAGAACGGCTGGGATAAAAATCTCTGAATCTTTCTGGCACGGTTTACGACAAGCTTATCGTCCTCAGACAACTCGTCCATACCCAGGATTGCGATAATGTCCTGCAATTCCTTGTACTTCTGTAAAATCTCCTGCACACCGCGCGCCACCTCAAAATGCTCCTGACCCACGATACGCGGATCCAGAATACGCGACGTAGATCCAAGCGGATCCACTGCAGGGTAAATACCAAGCTCTACGATCGAACGATCCAGAACCGTCGTTGCATCCAGATGTGCGAATGTCGTCGCCGGTGCCGGATCCGTAAGATCATCCGCCGGTACATAGACTGCCTGTACGGATGTGATGGAACCGTTCTTCGTGGATGTAATACGCTCCTGGAGCGCACCCATCTCCGTCTGTAACGTCGGCTGATAACCAACGGCAGAAGGCATACGTCCTAAGAGTGCGGACACCTCGGAACCTGCCTGTGTAAAACGGAAAATGTTGTCGATGAAAAGGAGGACATCCTTTCCACCTTTGTCACGGAAATACTCTGCCATGGTAAGTCCCGTAAGTGCCACCCGCATACGCGCTCCCGGCGGCTCGTTCATCTGTCCGAACACCATGGTCGTCTTATCGATAACGCCGGATTCCTTCATCTCGTAGTAGAGATCGTTACCCTCACGGGTACGCTCACCTACACCGGTGAATACGGAATATCCGCCATGCTCTGTCGCTATGTTGTGGATCAGCTCCTGGATCAATACCGTCTTGCCTACTCCTGCACCGCCGAAGAGTCCGATCTTACCACCCTTCTGATACGGGCAGAGAAGATCTACGACCTTGATACCGGTCTCAAGCATTTCCTGCGACGTTGCCTGATCCTCGAATGCCGGTGCCGGTCTGTGGATCGGCCAGTGCTCGACATCCTTCGGCGCGTCGATCTCATCGATCGGATTACCCAGAACGTTGAACATGCGTCCGAGCGTATTCTCTCCGACCGGCACGCTGATCGGTCCGCCCGTGGCGATTGCCTCCATACCGCGCACAAGTCCGTCCGTCGGTCCCATGGCGATACATCTGACCGTATCATCACCCAGATGCTGGGAAGCCTCAACGACAAGCTCACCACCGTTCTTTAACGGAACGCGGATTGCATCGTTGATCTCCGGCAGCGCGCCTTCCGGAAACTTGATATCCAGAACGGCACCAATAATCTGGGTAATCTTACCCGGGCAATCCTGACTGCCTCTATTATTTGCCATCGCTATTTCTCCTTGTCTGTTATTTTCTATCACCAAATCCTGCTATGCAGCTTCGCGCTTCCACCGCCATCCGGCGCCGGAACTTTTTGCACTGCTGCCTCCTAGGATATCGCAGAAGCTCCCGCAATAATCTCCGTGAGTTCCTGCGTAATAGAGCCCTGACGTGCTCTATTGAATTTGAGTGTCAGATCACTGATCATATCTTCCGCATTGCTGGTCGCAGAATCCATCGCCTGCATTCTGGCTCCGTTCTCACTCGCAACCGCCTCCACCAGTGCCCCGTAAAACAGGCTGGTGACATACTTCGGAATGATCATATCCAGCGCTTCTTCCTCGTTCGGCTCGTAATTCATGAGCACCTTCTCATCCGCTGCTTCCCGCATCTCGTCCTCATCGAACTCCACTGGAAGAAGCTTGATCAGCTTCGGCTCATGGCTCACCGTATTCTTAAAATGCGTATACGCAAGATAGATCTCTCCGATCTCTCCGTCCGTATAAGCTTTTAAAATCTGTTTACAGAGCTCCGCCGCATCCTCATAAGACGGGGACTCCATAATCGAAGATCCATCTGCTGCAATCTCATAGCCCTTTCGCTCCAGAGCTTCTCTTCCCTTATTACCGATGGCGTAGACTCTCGCATTCTCTGTCGTGATGTCCTCGCTTCCGGTCACCAGCTTTACAATGTTGGAGTTGTAACCTCCGGCAAGTCCACGGTTGGAGGTAATGACCACAACCGCTTTTTTGTCACTCTCACCCTTCTTGAGATACGGGTGATTGATCGTGCCGGACTTCGCCAGCATGGAAGTCACTGTCCGGTACATATACTGGAAGTACGGGTTTGTCTGCTCTGCACGGTTCTTGGCTTTCTGCAGCTTCACGGTAGACACCAGCTTCATGGCTTTTGTGATCTGCTGTGTACTCTGTATACTGCTCTTACGTCTTTTTATGTCTCTCATCGAGGCCATAATACGCACACCGCCTTTCTGCCGTCTACTTTGTGAACTCTGCCTTGCACTCTGTGATTGCCTTTATGAGCTTTGCTTCTGTCTCTTCGCTGATTACCTTCTCGGTGCGGATCGCTTCCGGAACCTCCGGATACTTCGTATCCACATACTCGAACAGCGCCTTCTCAAACGGAAGGATGTCCGCAACCGGAATATCCATCAGATATTTGTTGGTTGCCGCGTAGATAATCATAACCTGCTTCTCAACCGGCATCGGCTGATACTGCGGCTGCTTTAAGATCTCCTTGATGCGCTCACCCTGCGTCAGCTTCTCCGTCGTATCCGCATCCAGCTCGGAACCGAACTGTGCGAAAGCCGCAAGCTCTCTGTACTGTGCCAGCTCGGTACGGATCGGCGCCGCAATCTTCTTCATCGCCTTGATCTGCGCAGAACCGCCTACTCGTGAAACGGAGAGACCTGCGTTGATAGCCGGTCGGAAACCTGCGTTAAACATCTCTGTCTCAAGATAGATCTGACCGTCCGTGATGGAAATAACATTGGTCGGGATATAGGCAGATACATCGCCCGCCTGCGTCTCAATGATCGGAAGCGCTGTCAGGGAACCGCCACCCAGCTTATCGGAAAGTCTTGCTGCACGCTCAAGCAGTCTTGAGTGTAAGTAGAAAACGTCTCCCGGATATGCCTCACGTCCTGGTGGTCTCTTGAGGAGCAAGGAGAGTGTACGGTATGCCGCTGCGTGCTTACTTAAATCATCGTACACAACGAGAACATCCTGTCCGTTCTCCATCCATTCCTCACCGATCGCACATCCGGCGTACGGTGCAATATACTGTAACGGTGCAAGCTCACTCGCCGTCGATGCAACGATGGTCGTGTAAGACATGGCGCCGAACTCTTCGAGGGTCTTAACGATTGATGCAACTGTCGATGCCTTCTGTCCGATGGCAACATAGATACACTTTACGTTCTGTCCCTTCTGATTGATGATGGTATCCAGCGCGATCGCTGTCTTTCCGGTCTGACGGTCTCCGATAATCAGCTCTCGCTGTCCTCTTCCGATCGGAACCATGGAATCGATTGCCTTGATACCAGTCTGTAACGGTGTGTCTACGGATTTTCTGGAGATAACTCCCGATGCCACACGTTCGATCTGACGATATTTCGATGTCTGAATCGGTCCTTTGCCGTCAATCGGCTGTCCCAATGCATTTACGACACGGCCTAACATGGCATCGCCAACCGGGACCTCAACCACACGCCCCGTTGTCTTTACCGTATCTCCCTCGTTGATGTTCTTCTGGGAACCGAGAAGTACGGCACCCACATTGTCCTCCTCGAGGTTCAATACCATTCCGTATACTTCGCCCGGGAACTCCAAAAGTTCTCCCTGCATTGCATTGTCAAGACCGTGAATACGTGCGATTCCATCAGCCACCTGAATTACGGTGCCAACGTCAGCTACTTCCAACTGCGCTGCATACCGTTTGATCTGTTCTTTGATGACGGAACTTATTTCTTCTGGTTTTAAATTCATGGAGCGCATTCACCTGCTTTCAACTGTATTTTGGATAATTCGCGCGTCAGATCGTACAACTTTGTCCTGACCGTTGAGTCAACGACACGATCGCCAATGCGAATCATCATTCCGCCTATGATCGCGGAATCCACTTCATAATGCATTTCAAATGTTACATACTTTGTGGTCTCTAATAAGCGTTTCACCACTGCTGCCTTCTGCGCATCCGATAATTCCATTGCAGTCGTCACATATGCAGTCCCGATACTCTTATATTCTTTGACCTGATCATCAAAATACGCCAAAACCTTCCCGATCTGTGCAAAATGATCCTTTTCCACAATCATGCGCAAAAGTCCCACCAGTTCTGCACACACCTCGTCGGTAAAAATCGATTCGATGATCTTTACTTTTTCTTCTTTTACGATCTTCGGGTGACGCATCAGCGCGAAAAGCTCCGGATTTTCCTCCAGTGCGGTCTGCATGGCTCTGGTCTGCTCCCAGATCTCATCCAGCCTGCCGCTCTCCACTGCGACCTCGAACAGTGCATCACCGTATACCTTTGATACTAGCTTTGCCATGTCGAATCACCCATTTCCTTTAATGTCTCTTCCACAAGCGCATCCTGTACCGACGCATCGATATTTGCCGCAACCACTTTTGCAGCCATCATGGATGCAACCGTGATCATCTCCTGTTTGACATCATCCATCGCACGCTTCTTGGAAAGCTCTGCTTCCTCGTTCGCTCTCTGGATAATGCGGGCAGCCTCTTCCTTCGCTTCGGACTCGATACGCGCTGCATTCTTCTGCGCCTTCTGTCTGGCCTCACTTAAAATCTGTTCAGCTTCTTTGTCGATGTTCTTCAATCTGGCTTCATAATCCGCCTTCAACGCCGCTGCGTCTTTTTTGTCATTCGCGGCATCCGACAACTCTCCGGCAATCTTTTCCCGTCTGTCGGCAAGCATCTTTCTGACAGGATTAAACAGCAGCTTCGACATCATCATGAACAGGAAAAATACCGCAATCGCCATGAGCACGACATCGTGGAGCAGCTGGAAATCCAGATTAAAGAGTCTGGTCATCTCTTCCAAGGTCCGGCCTCCTTTCCGTTATATTCGTTCTCTCCGTTTCTTCCTATACCAACGGCTTTACGAAAAGCAGGAGCATTGCGATCAAAAGACCATAGAGACCTGTCGTCTCTGCAACCGCCTGGCCAAGTAACATGGTAGACATGATGTCACCCTTTGCACCCGGGTTTCTTCCTACTGCTGCAGCTGCATGTCCTGCTGCGATACCCTGTCCAATACCAGGTCCGATACCGGCGATAACCGCCAGACCTGCACCGATTGCTGAGCATGCTAAAATTAAATCTTCTCCTGTGATATTCATACTGATACCCTCCTAAAATAATCTTTTTGGTTTCGACGTCTATTCCGTCTCATAGTTCTGACTGATGTAAGTCATCGTCAACATACAGAATACGTATGTCTGAATTGCTCCCGAGAACAAATCAAAGTATACATGAAGCGCCGCCGGCCAGATAATCGCTATCTTGCCAAGCAGTCCGTATACAAGCGCCATCATGACCGTTCCTGACAGTACGTTCGCAAACATACGTAAGGAAAGAGAGATAGGTACTGCGATCTCGCTGATCAGGTTGATTGGGAACCAGATCGGCAGCCACGGCGGCAGTGGAGAACACATATCTTTCCAGATCTGCTTAGGCGGCAGATTCTTGAACTGCGTGATATGGATGAGAGCAAATGTGATGAGACCTAACGCCAGCGTTGTGCCGTAGTCGGCAGTCGGCGGTCTCAACCCGAACAAACCGGAAATATTGCTCATAAGTATAAACACAAAAATCGTGCTGATGTAGTTCACGAATTTCGGCGCCGCAACTTTTCCCATTGTTCCATATACCATCGCATCCAGTTTCTCTACCATGATCTCCAGAACATTTTGAAAGCCCTCCGGAATTTCCTTTGCATGTTTCATCGTCCGATTTGCCGCGATCGCCAGCCCCAACATCAGCAGCAGCACAATCAGGATGCAGACATGCGATGTTGTAATCCAGACCGTATGACCAAAGATCTCATAGGAAAAAATCCCATGTATCATGAAGTCAATATTATCGGCACCAGAAGACATCAAAATTGCGTTATTCACAATTTCACCTCCTTATAGAGCTTCATTTTCTCTGCTGTCCGAAGGCACATCACCTCTTCCTCCAAGCTTTGAAATGAATCTATGTGCAAGGGGCTGCAGATACGCTGATATCTTCAATCCCAAAACACCAATAAATGCTGCCGGCAGACTGCCAAGCTCCCACTTCATCATCACGAAAAACACAATGACGACCACCAGATACCTGGTAATGGACCGGGCGATAATCTTCGACCGGGCTTTCGCCTCCCCGTAGATCTCAACCGCATCCCGCAGAACCACCGCCATATTGACCGCCATCCCGCAGGCAAGGGCAATGCCTATGGCAAGTCCGGTAGTAAATCGCAGCTTGTCCGGCACGAACCAGATTCCCGCCAGAAAAACCGCCGCCCCATATACAATAATTCCCAGAACAAGACCGGGCAATGCATCATTTAGTCTTCTCAACATGATCCCGCTTCCCCTCATCTCCCTGTCCGTAGATCTTCTTAGCCATCTTAAATATATTATTAAATCCGGCAAGTGCGCCCATGATAAACAACGGCACTGTTATGATGGGCATTCCGTATTTTTTCCCCAGCCACGCACCGAGCAGCGTGCACATCACGATCGGCACGATCATGTTCAGTCCAAACTGCAGAATCAGTGTCAAAGACTGGAAAACCTTTCGCTGATTTTTCATATAAATCCTCACCGTACCGCAGTCTCTGCTGCAACCATTGCCTATTATTTTTCCCATAACAAATTCTTTTATAAGTATAAAAGATTTGTAAAAAAAAATCAACCGACGCAAAGAAACTGTTTTAAAAATAAATGGATATTCTGGAATTTACTGACACAAAAAGGAGCCGCCATCTCTGGCGGCTCCAAAAGCCCTTTTTCTACAACTGAATCGTGACGGTTCTGCCGGTATGTTCGTATTTCTGTATATCCACCCCTGCGGCAGAGAGCATCTTCCGCGACGCGATGGTTGACGGCGTCCCGTTATACTTGTCGCTGTCGTAAACCAGCCGCTTGATGCCTGCCTGGATGATTGCCTTGGCACATTCGTTGCATGGAAACAGCGTGACATACATGGTCGCGCCCTCAAGGCTCCCCCCGCGGTAATTTAAAATCGCGTTCAGCTCGCTGTGCGTCGTGTAAAAATACTTGTTCTCCAGCGGTTCGCCCTCGCGCGCCCACGGGAAGTCGTCATCCGAACAGCCCGTCGGAAAGCCATTGTATCCCATGGAAAGAATCTTGTGCTCCTCACTGACAATGCAGGCTCCCACCTGGGTGTGCGGATCCTTCGAGCGCATACCGGCAAGCTGGGCAACTGCCATGAAATATTCATCCCAGGAAATATAATCCTCTCGTTTATCGCTCATACCCATTTCCCCTGTGTTTTCTTAACGTACTTTGCTTCCGCTCTTATTTCGTACCGAAGATACGGTCTCCGGCATCGCCGAGGCCTGGTACAATGTAGCCGTGCTCGTTCAGATGGTCATCCAGTGCTCCGACGAAAACATCGACATCCGGGTGAACCTCATGCATTTTCTCGATTCCTTCCGGAGATGCGATGATGCACATGAAGTGGATCTTCTTTGCGCCTTTTTCTTTCAGCATGGTGATGGCTGCCGTTGCAGAACCGCCGGTTGCCAGCATCGGGTCGGTTACAAATACTTCACGGCTTGCGATGTCTGACGGAAGTTTACAGTAATACTCAACCGGTGCCAGGGTTTCCGGATCACGGTACAGACCGATGTGTCCGATTTTTGCTGCCGGAATCATAGCCAGCATACCTTCTACCATACCAAGACCGGCACGGAGGATCGGCACAACTGCCATTTTCTTTCCTTCGAGCTCTTTTACGGTTGTTTTGCAGATCGGGGTTTCAATTTCAACGTCTGTGAGCGGCAGCTCTCTGGTTGCCTCGTAGCACATCAGCATTGCAATCTCGCTGATCATCTCGCGGAACTCCTTGGAGCTTGTGTCTTTCTTTCTGATAATACCGATTTTGTGCTGGATCAGCGGGTGATCCATGATGACTGTTCTTGCCATTTTCCCTTCTCCTTTGTTTTGTTTAAAATTTATTCATTTTCTCCTTCATGCTCAATCAAATGAATCCGGCGTTCGTGACGCTCTTCTCCGGAAAATGGAGTGTTCAGGAAGGTTTCTACGATTTTGATTGCAAGGCCAGGGCCTACAACGCGTCCTCCCATCGCCAGTACGTTGGCATCGTTGTGCAGGCGGGTTGCCTCTGCGCAGAAGCAGTCGGTGCAGAGTGCTGCACGGATTCCTTCCATTTTGTTTGCCGTGATAGAAATGCCGATTCCGGTTCCGCAGATCAGGATTCCCTTATCACACGTTCCGTTCTGGATCGCATGGCCTACTTTTCTGGCGTAAACCGGATAATCAACTGCCTCGTTGCTGTAGCATCCGAAGTCCTGATATTCCAGTCCCTGTTTATCCAGATATGCTTTTACCTCCTGCATCAGCTCATATCCGCCGTGGTCACATCCTAAAGCTATCATTGTTCTTCCTCCTCTTTCAGCCGCGCAAGAACACCTTCAATCAGGAATTCCAGCGCTTCATAACATTTTCCGTATTCGGTAAGCGGTTCCCCGTAAAGGGCGGGGATGTCTCCTGCCAGCCGCAGAAATCCGGCGATCGTCTGCAGATGGGGCGCATCCGGGAAGTCCTCACGGATCTTTTCCCTCTGACTGTCCTCCATCACAAGAAGCAGCGTGTCGTCGTTGATGTCCTCCGCGGTAAGCGGTGTGGTGGTGTGGTCTTTGGCCGAAAGCCCGTTGCGCGCAAGCACTGCCTCTACCTTCTGGTTGACCGGCTGCGGAAACAGAACGACAAGCCCGCGGGAACCAATTTCCATCGGCCACGGAAGCTCTTTGCTCTGCAGAATCGCCTTCGCCATCGGTGCGCGCGCGGTATCGTCCGCGTCCACAAATAAAATCCTGCTGTAATGTTTCACTGTTATACCTCTGCTACTTTGTGGCCTGCGGCTTTTAACAGGCGGTTCATGATCGCCTGCCCCATACGCGGGGTGTCGAAAGCCTCGGAATAAATCACTTCCACGCCGTCCTCATCGAAGTCGCGCAGAATCGCAAACAGGTGATGCGCGATCGTCTCATCTTCGGCGCGCAGCCCGATGCTCTTGATATCTCCTGTGGTGTACTGCTCCCGTGTCTCATCGGTGCAGATTACGCCCACTTTCTTTCCTGCCTTTTCCTGTTCTGCGGCAAGGCGGTTGATTTCCGGAATCACCCGTTCCATCTCGCCCTGGATAATCGTAAGGTCTGCCTTCGGCGCATAATGTTTGTAGCGCATGCCCGGTGCCTTCGGACGCACATGGCTGTCCTCCGCAAGGATTCCCGGATCGACACGCACGGTTCCAAGCACTTTTTCCAGCATCTCTTTGTTGTAATAGCCCGGGCGGAGAATCGTCGGAATCTCCTCTGTAAAATCGACGATAGTGGATTCGAGGCCGATCTCGGCGTCTCCTCCGTCGATGATACAGTCAATTTTGTCCCCAAGATCCTCGATCACATGCTCGGCTTTCGTCGGGCTCGGCCGGCCTGATGTATTGGCGCTCGGCGCTGCGATGAAGCCGCCTCCGGCTAAGATCAGTGCGTTTGCCACTTTGTTGCTCGGATAGCGCACGGCTACGGAGGTAAGGCCTCCCGTCGTTTCGAGCGGAACGGCATTTGTTTTCTCAAAAATCATCGTCAGCGGTCCCGGCCAGCATGCGGCTGCCAGTTTGCGTGCACTCTCCGGCACGTTTGCCGCTACGGTTTCGAGGTCCTCCATTCTTCCGATGTGGACGATCAGCGGGTTGTCCGACGGACGGCCCTTTGCCGCATAAATTTTCTCGGAAGCTTTGGCATCCAGCGCATTTCCGCCAAGACCATATACGGTCTCGGTCGGGAATGCCGCCAGACCGCCGTTTTTCAGAATCTCTCCTGCTTTTTCGATCGCGCTCTGATCTATGTTATCTTCTGTCATCCTGGCAATCCATGCCCTCATATGTTTCTTCCTTCTTTCCATCTGTTCCAGCGCACAGTGTTTCCATCTGCGCACACTGTTTTGATTATACCATTTTCCGGCGCAGTTGAAAACCCTTGATTTAAAGAAGCTCTTTTAACTGAGCCGTGCGGTACGCCTCGATCAGTTCCTTTAATTCACGGATGCGCTGCCGGATCTGCCGTCCCTGATCCGTATCGCCGACTAACTGGCGCTTCATGTTGTACCGCACCGCCACCTGGCGGGAGACAATATCCTTCTCCTCCCGGATTGCTTTTTCCGTCGATTCAAACGGCTCGTGCGCGGTGAGGCTGAGGCCGTACGAGTTGTAAATCAGCGTGTAACCCGCGATGCCGGTTTCTTTGTGGTACGCCCTGCAGAAGCCGCCGTCGATGATCAGCACCTTGCCGCCGCATTTGACCGGGCTTTCACCGGCACTCTGGTGTACCGGGACGTGGCCGTTGATAATATGTACATTTTCACCGGCAAGCCCGAACTCCTGTAAGATCCGGTCCGCCGTCTCCTCTTTCTCGATCAGGCGGTAATACGCGTTTTTCACCTCGGTCCAGGTCTCTTTTTCTGCGAGGAAATACCGCTCAAATGTTGTCATCTTGTCGCGGCCGTACAGCGGGGAATTCGGCGCGGTCCACAGATACCACAGCGTATTGCGGCCCTGCTCCCGTTTTTTCGGATCGCGGCTTACAAATGCGCGGCGCACGTTGTGCTCGAGGATATCGTACAGTGCTTTTCCCTTGTATTTCTTTCCGTCGACCTGTACCTCTTTTAAGGTGCCGTCCTCATTCATCGGCATGCAGCCGTGGTACAGCAGATTTCCATTGTAGACGCGGTAGAGGCTTCCTTTTTTGAGCAGGAAATCGACGTGCGCCTGCAGTTTTTCGCTGTTTCGGAAGGCGAAGATCAGCTTATCGAGCACTTCTGCCTCTTTTTCTGTCAGCTCGTCCGGATGCGCCGGGTCGATCGTCGGAAAGCTCTTGTCGCGCAGAGCATATGTTTTCTCCCCAATCGTCACCGTTCCGTTCTGGTAATCGATCTTTTCCAGCAGACGGCGGTTTTCCATGCCATACTCTGGGTTCTCACGGATCAGACGGTTCTCGAGCTTTAACTGCATTACGGTGATGGCCTTGTGCATGCGGCGCTCCAGCATCTGCTGGGAATTTCCGCTGTCCTCGCCGCCTTTTGCGGCAAAGCATTCGCACGGATCATCGCCGTACGTCTCGAGAGCAAAGGTGGCAAGCGGAAGCATATTGATGCCGTAGCCGTCCTCCAGCACATCGAGATTGCCGTAGTGGAGGCAGATGCGGATCGTGCTGGCCACGCACGCCGGCTGGCCGGTCGCAGCGCCCATCCAGAGCACATCGTGGTTGCCCCACTGGATATCGAGGGAATGGTAATTCATCAGGCAGTCCATGATTTTATACGGCTCCGGACCGCGGTCAAAGATGTCGCCGATGATGTGGAGATGATCGACAACGAGCCGCTGAATCAGCTCTGCCACGGCGATGATGAAGTTTTCGGCGCTGCCGATTTCGAGGATGGTCTGGATGATCGCCTCGTAGTATGCTTCTTTATCGAGCACCTCCGGCTTTTCGGTGATCAGCTCCTCGATGATATAGCCATAATCCGCCGGCAGGGCTTTCCGCACTTTGGCGCGGGTGTATTTGGAAGAAACGATTTTGCAGACGTCGATCAGGCGGTACAGCATGACCTTGTACCAGTCATCGATATCCTCCTGCTGCTTTTTCTCCATCTCCAGGCGCTCTCTCGGGTAATAGATAAGGGTTGCAAGCGCACGTTTTTCCGAAATACCGAGCGTGTGGCCGAAGACATCGTCAATCTTCTTTCGCACGGCACCGGAACCGTTGCGGAGTACATGAGAAAAGGCTTCGTATTCGCCATGAATATCCGAAAGGAAATGCTCCGTGCCTTTGGGAAGGTTGATAACGGACTGCAGATTGATGATTTCGGTCGCTGCTTTTTCGATGGTCGGGTACAATTCTGCGAGATATTCCAGATAATTTTTTTCGTTTTCCATGAGGACCTCCTGCCTGGGTTGTTTTTTCTTATTTTATAACGAACTCACCCTCGGCACAACCCTTTTTCTTCTTTCGATACATCGGGTGCGTCCCCTCGTGGAAAATATAATAGCTCACATAATCTGTGAGAAAAATTCCCACTGCCGAGAGCAGATACCAGATCCCGAAAAACCACGGGCAGATCAGCCCATCGCAGAAGGAAAACGGCAGCGCACTGTAGTCCCACATACGGTAATGCAGCACCCGCAGGGAAAACATTCCCGAATACAGTTCGATGGCCGTGATCAGAACCGCAGATACCATCATCTGAAACGCCAGCGGAAAGCGGCGCAGCCCGGCGTCTTCCAGCATTCCGATTCCTGCAAGGGACAGTCCTCCGGCAATGCCCATCAGGCGGAAGCTGTAACCGCGGTAAGTGACTTCGATGGCAATATAAATACAGTAGCCCAAAAGAAAAAACAGCAGATACTTCTTCGCTTTCATTCGTTTTTCTCCCATTCTAATTGAGAATCTTTTCTCTTATTCCCAGTATCTCTGTCTTTTCTCTTTTTATCCGCTTGCATTTTTTCTTTTCCATGTTACAATACTTTCATGTTTCGAAAGAAGTTTCGAATAGAAAGGACAGAAAAAAGAATGGCATTTAACCCAATAAAGTTAATGGAATTAAAAAATCTGAGAAACCGTTTCGCCCAAAACCACCCGAAGTTCGTAAAATTCATGAGCGATCTCGCATCCTCGCAGATCGAGGAGGGAACGATTCTCGAAGTCACGGTGAAAAAACCGGACGGCCGAACGATGGTTTCCAATATCAAGGTGACTGCTTCGGATCTTGAAATGCTGCAGGCAATCAAACAGATGTAACATATTTTTCGTGGCAAAAAGCCGCTTTCGACGAGCGGCAGGCTTTTGGACACACGATATTCCTCGAGATACTGCGTCACCGTCTTTCCCGTCATTTTCCGGAAGCGGCGGCAGCAGACCTCGCGGGACAGATGCACCTGCTCACCAAGCTTTTCGAGCGAAATCACGGATTCTTACCATTACTCCGATGCATTCCTGACGATCGAAGCGCCGTTCTACTTCCTGCTCGGCCTTCTCGCCGTCTACCGCACCTCGATTCAGAGTATGCAGAACGGACGCGCACCGTTTGCCGCATGCATGATCGAGCTTGTGATGCGTCTTGCTGCTACCGTCTGGCTGTCACGCTTCTTAGGCTACACTGCCGTCTGCATCGCAAGCCCGCTTGCCTGGTTCGGTGCAATTGCACTGCTGATTCCAGTCTACTATCGGATGATGATAAAGCCTGTAAAAACAGTGTAATCAAAATTGGTCCACCGGATATTGATATGCCTGGCAACGCAAAACCCGGAATCCTTTCGCTCCTCTTCTGAGGTCTTGAAAAGATTCCGGGTTTTTTATTTTGCTGTTTTCTCTTCCCAGATTGTCTCCAGATTTTTTCCATCAATCCAGATACAGCGGTACACCCGCTTCATCTGCTCATCCAGTTCCGCTTCCCGGTCCGTCTTTACAATCACATGGCCGATCCGGTCAGTTCCATCTGCCATGGCAGAAACTTCATGCCCCTCCGGATAATCCAGGACAAGCTCCAGCCCTTCCTGACGCAGACGTTCGACCTGATCCCGGTCGATTTGTGTGATGGTTCCGCTTACCGGACTCAGCAGCAGTTTTGCCATGCACGGGCAGCTTTCCGTCTGCTGAAAATCCGTTTCTTCCCCGAGGGCGCTTTTGATCATCTGCTCATAAAAATCAAATCCGTAATACGTTGAAATCAGTTCCGGAATGCAGGTTGCCCCGGTTCTTCCGCCCATTTCAATGATCCAGACCTTCTCTCCGTCCACAAAGACATCCGCATTGACGGAGCACTGATCGGCACCGGATGCGGTGACGGCCAGCTGCATCTGGCGGGCAATTTCTTCCCGCAGTGCCCCGCTGCATCCATACGGAAATGCGTGGCCGACCGGAACGGTCGTGTGTGCACCGCGGTATACAAATTTCGTGTGCGGTGCCAGAAAGACCAGTTTGTGGTTCTGCACAAATCCATCCACGCCGATCTCCGTTCCGCGGAGGAATTTTTCAACCAGCACATAATCTCTTGCCGAACCGTTTCTCGCATTTTCATACGCTTCTTCGATCTGTCCGGAATGCTCCACCACGGTAATTCCGCGGCTTCCTGAACTGTCCACCCGTTTTACGACAACCGGGTATCCAAGCTGTTCTGCGGCTTTTTGTGCCTCCTCTGCGCTTCTTACCCGCATCCCGTCTGCCGCGGAAACGCCGCCCTGCCGGAATGCGTCTTTCATCTTTGCCTTATCGGTCAGAATTTCCGCCGCCTCATACGGAATGCCGGACAGATGCATCTTTTCACAGACATAGCCGATTGTGCTGACGGCCACATCGGTTCCCGATGTACAAATTCCGTCGATCTGTTCTTTTTCCGCCGCCGCAAGAATCGCTTCTTTATCCCGCGTATTCAGTTCATAAATTTTATCTGCAAGTGCAAAACCCGGATAATCGCCGGGAATACTCACTACGATCGTGTAAAGACCCATTCTGCGTGCAGTCCGGATCAGCGGCACCTGGTAAATACCGGCACCTAAAATCATGATTTTTTTCACTTTTTTTCTTCCTCATCAGATACGTTAATGGTTTCCCGCACAATATACTGCGGCGTGCGGTTCAGAATCAGAATCATCTTTCCGAGGTATTCTCCGATGATGCCGAGCACCATCAGAATCAATCCGGAAAAAACAACGATGGCGCAGATCGTCGAAGACCAGCCAACCATCACGGTCGGATTGATGAGCTTTCGGATGGCAATCATGATGGCTGCCAGAAAACCGCCGGCTGCAGAAACTCCGCCGAGAACGGACGATATGCGAAGCGGAATTACAGAATAGTTCCAGTAGGCAAGCCACAATTTGATCAATTTCTTTAACGTATAGTTGGAAGTTCCCACTGCACGTTTGAAATGCTCCACCTCTACATTTCCGATTTTGTGTGTCGTGCGGTAGAAAATGCCGTCAATATAGGGATTGAAGCTGTCGTATTTTACCACCTCGTCCTTGATCTGGCGGGTAATCATCCAGAAATTGCTGGAAACGATGTCTTTTGGCCGTCCGAGAAGAATCCGGGAGGAAACTTCGTTCAGTTTGCTGGTGACATTTTTCAGGAACGAATTTTTCCGTTTCGGATAGCAGCCGTAAACCAGATCGTATCCTTCTTCCATCTTGTGGATCAGTTTGCTGATCTGGGACGGATGTGTCTGCATGTCATCGTCCATGCCGAGAATAAAATCTCCTTCGGTGTAGTGGAGTGCCGCCATCAGCGCATTGTGCTGGCCGAAATTGCGCAGCAGGTTGATGCCCTTGACATTCTGATACTGCTCACCGAGCTTCTTGATCTCCCCATACGTATTGTCTTTCGGGGAACCGTCGTTCACCAGGACAAATTCGCAGTCATATCCGTCCATTTTCTTGAATTCTTCCATCACCATCTCTACAACTTTCCGGATCGTTGCCTCGGAATTGTAGCATGGGATGACTATTGAAATCAGTTTCATTTTTTTCCTCCATCGGTATCGTTCAGAATGCAGTCATAGAACAGCGGCGTGCCTCCGGTATGGATAAAAAGCACATCGCAGTCCTGTAACTGATGTTCTTCTATGTACTGCTTCATTCCCCAGAATGCCTTTCCGGTGTACGTCGGATCCAGCGGAAGGCCGTTCCGGCAGAACTCTTCCCGGATCACCTGTAAAATCCGCTCATCGTACTGGCCGTATCCGCCCTGGCGGTATCCCATTTCCAGATGAAGTTCACTCTCCCATCCTTCCGGCAGCACGAGATGATTCTTCGCAAAATAATCGGAAATGCCGCTCTCCATGATGCGGATGGCTCGGTCGTACTCGCGGGATGAAATCGAAAGGCCGATGATCTGCTCCGTTCCCTGCTCGAGCAGTTTTCCGCTTACCAGGCCGCACTGGGTCGAGCCGGTTCCGGATGCTGCAAAGATATGAGAAAAAGAAATGTTCTGTTCTTTCTCCCACGCAAGAATCTCGCGGTAGCCGTCCACGTAGGCCTGTACCGGTGTGCCTTCATTGCCCGTTCCGAATTTATCCCCGAAAATATAATATGGGTGATATCCCTCTTCTGTCAAACGGTTCATCGTCTGCTCGACGGTCTGTGCAATCTCTGTTTTTCTGCACGGAATGACTTCGGCTCCGAGCCATTTCATCAGACGGCTGTTGTTGGTTTCGATCGGTTGTTCCTCGTTTTCTTCGGAAGAACAGATCATATAGCATGGAATTTTCTCGGCACAGCACAGATTGGCCAGCACGCGGCAGAGGTTGGATCTGCTGTTTCCGTAGATGATCATGCAGTCTTTGTTTTTCTCCTGCATATCCTGGAAAAAAGCACGTCCGATGCGGACTTTGTTTCCGCCTAAGGAAAACGGAAGAAGATCCTCCCGCTTGCAGTACAGGCGGACGCCTCTGTCGTTTGGAAATTCCAGTTTCTGAATTGGTGTCTGTATCATTGTTTCTCCTCTTTTATTCTTGTTTCAACTCACAGTCGGTATTTTCACGGAGTCTGACATGCCGAAAATAGTTCGACTGTGACTTGCCTCATGTCAGTGGAGGATACCGATTTTTCTCCGCCCGCCACTGCCGTTATGTTTCTTTTAATAATTCATCCCACCGCTTTAGAAGCTGGGGACTTCTTGTCTACTGGTGTTAAATTCCGGCATGTACCGGAAGCTTTTCCCTATTATAGACTATTTTTCTCTGCGTGGCAAGCCATGCCGGAAACAGGAAAAGTCCGCCGGTTTTTGTTTTCACATCTGCCGACGGGCTTTGGGGATTTTTTACGTATTCTGTTTTTTCGTCCGGGATCTGTTCAGGCTTCCTGCGGTGCGGCAAGATTGGCCACAATCCGCGCCACCTGCGCTATTTCCGGGATTTTTGTGTACTCGGCGCAGCTGTGTACCTGATTCATCGAGGTTGCGATGACAAGCCCTTCGATGCCGTGCTGTGCAAAGACGTTGTTGTCGCTGCCGCCGAAAGTTTTTTCGAATGCAGCGGTCAGGCCTTCTTCTGCAACGGCGCTCTCGTAATGCCTTGCGGCATCGCTTGTCAGCGGCGTCTCATACGCATGGATATTCAGCTTTTCTTCCCAGACCAGCTTCGCACCAATCTTCTCTGCTTCCTGCTGGAAGGTTCTGTAATATGTTTCCAGAAGCTCCATCGCCGTCTCGTGGTTCAGACTTCGAATTTCGCCTTCGATCACGCAGCTTTCCGAAACGATGTTGGTACCGGAGCCGCCGCCGATTTTTCCGATGTTGGCAGTGGTACTTTCATCCACGTGGCCCTGCGGAAGCTGTGCGATTGCGTGGGCGGCCGCCTGGATGCTGTTGATGCCGTCCTCCGGGTGGAAACCGGCGTGGGCGGCTTTTCCCTGGATTTTCGCCGCGAAGGAAACGAGTGTCGGTGCCGCGTAGGCGGCTGCACCGATCGCGCCGCTTAAATCCAGAACGTATGCTTCTTTTGCCTGCACCTGGCTGTAGTCAAAGGCATTTGCGCCTTTGCAGTACAGCTCCTCACCAGTCGAGATCAGGATTTCGATCGGGCGGTGCGGTATTTTGGTCTCGATGAGGTGGCGGACAGCTTCATAGATGGCTGTCACACCGGCGAGGTCGTCGGCGCCAAGAACCGTCGTGCCGTCGCTCGTTACGGTTCCATCCTCATGGGAGACGGCTTTTTTGCCTTTTGCAGGCTCAACAGTGTCCATGTGGGCCGCAAAGAGAACCGGGGCTCCTGCAAGGCTGCCCGGAATGCGCGCGAACAGATTGCCCGCATTGGAGCCGGTCTGCTCCTGCGTATGATCTTCTGTAAGCGTAACCCCGATTTCGGCGAATTTTATTTTTAAGGTGTCCGCCATCTCGCGCTCCTCTAAGGACGGCGAATCGATAGATACCAGCTCCGCAAAAAAATCAGCAATTCTTTTCTCATCTATCATAATCTTTTCTCCTGCTCTTTGGCTGTGTCCGCAATTTAAATAACATACTCAGGCTGCGCCATAATATGCATCTTGCTGAAGAACTCCCGTGTTCTCTGATTCTGCGGATGCTCGAATACTTCTTTCGGTGTTCCGTCTTCTACTACGTGTCCTTTATCAAGGAAGATCACACGGTTCGACACATGGCGGATAAAGTTCATCTCATGGGAAACCAGAAGCATTGTATATCCCTGTGCCGCAACTTTTTTAATAACATCCAGAACCTCTCCAACCAGCTCCGGGTCAAGGGCTGAGGTCGGCTCGTCGAGCAGCAGAATCTGCGGTTTCATGGCGAGAGCTCTTGCGAGTGCCACCCTCTGCTGCTGTCCGCCGGACATATGTTTCGGATAGTGGTTTGCCCATTTTTCCATGCCGACCAGTTTCAGTTCTTCTAATGCAATGGCTCTGGCCTCGTCTTTTTTCATCTTCTTGACAACAATCAGGCCTTCCATCACATTTTCCAGTGCGGTTTTCTTCTCAAACAGATTGAACCGCTGGAACACCATTCCTGTGTTCTGTCTTAAATACAGAAGCTCTTTCGGTTTCCGCTCGGAAAGGCCGATCACCTTGTCCCCGATCGTCACCGTTCCCTTCTCCGGTGTCTCAAGGCGGTTGACGCAGCGCAGAAGCGTTGATTTTCCGGTTCCGGAAGGACCGATGATTCCCACAACATCGCCCTGTTTGATCTCGAGGCTGATGTCGTCGAGCACCACGTTGTCGTTATATTTTTTTGATAAATGATCAATTTTTATCATTTTTCTTACCCTCCCCGTTTGCGGACGCCAGCTCTACCTGGTCCGGAATCCGGATTTTATTTTCAATTACGCGGATGATCTGCTCGATCACCAGCGTTACCAGCCAGTAAATGATGGCCAGTGAAACGTAAACTTCAAAGTAGCGATACGTTCTTCCTCCAATAATCTGGCCCTGTGCGGTAATCTCGACAACAGCGCAGGTAAAGGCAAGAGACGTTCCTTTGATGATACTGATAAAAGAGTTTCCAAGGGTCGGAAGCGCAACCTCAAAGGCCTCCGGCAGAATGATGCGGCGCAGTGTCTGCGGATACGTCATGCCGAGTGCATGTGCTGCTTCGATCTGGCCCGGGTCAACGGACTGCAGGGCCGAACGGATAATCTCAGCCATAAAGCCCGACTGGTTCAGTCCCAGAGCGATCATCGCATAGACGAAACCGGAAATATTGGCAACCGCCAGATTCGTTCCGAACTGCTGGTTGATTGCCTTGAACATCATGGGAATACCAAAGAACGCAACGTACAGCTGTACGATGACCGGCGTGCCGCGGAGCAGTGAAATCAGAAGATTCGTAATCTGCGTCAGCACTCTGATTTTTTTCATTTTGATGATCGCCATCACAAGTCCCAGTCCCAGTCCGATCAGCATAGAAACCACGGCCAGTTCCAGCGTGATCGGCAGCTTTGTCAGCAATTCTGGTATGGATGAAAATACCAGTGAAACGTCAAATAATTTTCCCATGATTTTTTTCCTCTCTTACACGTATTTTTCTACCAGTACACAGGTAAAGCCAAGATTTTTCTTCAGCTTTTTCGGCTCTTCGTCTTTCTTCGGTGCATGGTGGTCGTATACCGACAGGTCAGCGTCCGGATTCAGTTTGTAGCCTAATTTCTCATAAAAGCCTGCGGCGCGGTCCTGGCTCGTGATGACGATGTGCTCGACACCGTATTCTTTCAGCCATTTCTCAGCGGCTTCGATCAGCACGCGGCCGTATCCGCTTTTCTGTTTTTCTCTGACAACACAGACACGCTCGATTTTTCCTGTCTTTTCCGCCGGAAATGCGATGCGGCAGCCGGCTACCGGCTTGTGATCTTCTGTCAGCAGAATCGCCTGCAGATCATCTTTGCTCTCGTCCTGTCCGAATTCCAGTTCAATCGGAATGTTCTGTCCGCAGCAAAACGCATCGGTTCTGATGTAATCATATGCTTTGTATTTCCACTCTTCGCTTCCCTTTTCTACCCGGTAAATTTCTGCCATGTTTTTCGCTCCTTTTAGAATCGGGAAACGGATGTTCCCGATCCGCTTCCCGTCTGTTTTATAATCTCTTCTGTTTTTATTTCGAAAACGATATTCTAGTTTGGTGTCTCATCAAAGTATTTCTCGTCCGGGCTGGTGTCCACGCCGAGATACTCGGTTGTGATCTTGGAAAGAGTTCCGTCTTCTTTCATCTCTTTTAAGGCTTTGTCAACATCCTCGCGGAGTGCTGCGCCCTCTTCGTTCTTTCCAAACAGGAAGTAGGTATTGTTCTGCGGGAACAGGAAATCTTCGGTCTCCTCGTCGATCTCGTTTGCTTCCAGCTGACCTTCCAGTCCGAACTGCGGAAGCAGGTTGTCGATGATCGGTCCGTCGTCGATTGCCACATCAGCGGTTCCATCTACGATGTGCTGGTAGCGGACCTGGAAGTTTGCATTGGAATATACGATATTGATCTGGTGATCCGGGTTGTCTGTATTCCATTTTTCCAGTGCATTTGCGGTAAGGCTTCCTGCACTCAGCTCAATTTTGTATCCGCGGTCTGCCAGATCGGTAAGAGAAGTCAGCGGCTCATCGCCGGTTCTCTGAATGTATTCGTTGAAGCTGGTTTTATATGGTAAAGAGAAGTAGTAGGATTCTGCTCTCTCATCGGTATATCCATAGTTGTTGACTGCGATGTCGTACTGACCGCTCAGCACACCCTGCAGTGCATCTGCCTGCTCAATTTTCAGTTCATACTGCGGAAGGCGGTTGAACACTTCTTTTACGATATCGATATCGACACCGGTCAGCTCGTTGTCATCATTTACGTAAAAGTACGGTGCCAGTGTGCCGCTTGTTACAGCTTTGATCACTTTTTTCTCACCGGAATCCGATGCGGAGCTGCCTTCTGCGGAAGATGATGCTGCGGAACCGCTGCTGCTTCCTGCACTTGCTGATGCATTGCTTCCGCATCCTGCAAAGCTTACTGCCAAAAGGCCCGCCGCTGCCAATACTGCCCAGAATTTCTTTGTCTTTTTCATAATAAAATCCTCCTCATTTCCTCGTTCTTTTCAGTTCCGGCCGCGCCCCGGCTGCCTGAGAGTGTTCCACCAGAGCGCTCCGGATTCTTCTGTCTTATCTCTTTATAAAAGTCCTTTCAGCGGATTAATCGATGCATCCACGGAAAGTACGCCGTTCTTCGGGTTTCTGTCTTCCCATTTCGGGCTGTTCCAGATGGTTTTTGAGATTTCTCCTGCGTAATCCTCGTAGGTCTCTCCCTCCGGATGGCGAAGGAATACTTCGTCCGGTGTTTTGCTGAGTGTTCTTCTCGATCCATCGTCTGCCATCAGCTTCTCGAAATCTACTTTTGCAAGGATTCGTTCGTTGTATCCGCGGAAGAGAACCTCGCCTAATTTCTTTCCAGGTCTCGAAAGTGCCAGCACCTGCGGATCGCTTCCGTGACGGAAGGCCGGGATCGCATACAGCTCTTTTAAGTAGCCCCAGATATTTTTGTAATCACGAATCGGTTTCTTCACCGGTCCTACGTTGCGGAAGTAGCTGACATCCCAACGGATCAGAGTGACGTAAGCGCGGACATCGCTGTCGGTGATGTAGTCGCCGAACAGGAAACGGTTCGTCTCCAGCCGTTTGTCCAGCTTATCGAGGGATTCATAGAAATCTTCGTATGCCTCATCGTATGCTTCCGGTGACTGGCAGAATGCCATGCGGTAATGGCCGTTGTTGACATGCGGGAAGAGCCAGTCGTTAAACTCATCGATCTCTTTCCGGAATTTTTTCGGGTACAGGTCCGGCGCATCTTTTGGCTGGAATGGAAGGAACTGCACTTCGAGGTAGTTCGTCAGGCGGTGATAATCGTTGTTCACAGCCTTTTTCTCTTTGACATCCACCAGGGTCGGTGTCGTTGCTCTTCCTTTGAAGTCCGGGTTTGCTCTTTTATAGAACTCACTTAAGAAGTAAGCGCCTGTCGCCGGATCCTTGAAATCCGGATACTGTCCGAATGCATGTCCGTAACGGTTTGTCTCGCCGGATGGAGAAACTCTCGTCTCCGAGATCACATCCTGCAGTCCTAAAAGCTCCCGCACGATGATCGGACGGTTGGACCAGTTGCATCCGGTTGCCCAGTAGATCCCGAAGCGGTTTGCTTCTGCTTTCAGGTCGCCTTCTTTATCGCCGAATGGCTGGATAAATGCATTTGGCTGACGGATGAAAGCGCCGCGCTCATCGATCTCTACAAGGGTTTCATTTGGTCTTGGGTCTACTCCGACTTCTGCTGCAAACTGTTCTGCCAGTGCATCGGTGTATTTGATTTCTTCGGTTTCTTTATTTTCAACTGGGGTGAAGCTGCATCCGCATCCGCTCATGTTTTTGTCCTCCGTTTTCTATGTCTGTTTATTATCTATTCTTATGTTGTTCATTCGCATTTCTTTAAAAAAAGGTTAAAAAAATAGCAGGCATTCGTTCCGGCCTGCCCGCACATGCAATTTCTGCTATGCTTTTTCTGCCTGCGAATGTTTCTTATTTTTCTTTATTCTGATTGGAGCTGCAGCAACAGCAACAACACATCTCCATCATTCTGTTCTCCTGCATTCGTCTGTTGTCTGTTTTTTTCATTTGCTGTTCTCCTTTCCTACTAAGTCGATATGTTTAATGTGTTTCCCGATTACATGGCATATTATAATGCATATTTTTTCTATGTGCAACCCCTAAAACGCCTTTTGGTAATTGTTATTTCGATGAATCGCTTATAGGTTTTTCCTATTGGTTAGTCATACCAGAAAGATATTACTTATCACACCTGTAGGCTGATTTTGCTTTTTCCCGGCCAACCACCGCAACTTTTGCAATGTGCTCAACAATTCTTGCCATGGCTTTTTTCTTAAGAAACGATACAATAAAAAGCAAAGAACACCACTTGCAAAATACAATGTACTCTCGGAATCTTTCTGTGCTTGTTTTTGTGAGATGATTTTTTGTCAGTTGTGCCCAAATTTCTGAGGCGTACGCGGTGCGTACGTTGATGAAATTCGGGTGCAGCTGGCGGAAAATCAGCCGCAAAGGCAAGTGCAGAAAGATTCCGGGAGTACATTACAAAATAAAGGAGAGTTTTTCTTATGGAAATGACATTTCGCTGGTATGGTTCCAAATTTGATACCGTTACCTTAGAGCAGATCCGCCAGATTCCGGGCGTAACCGGAGTCATCACAACCCTGTACGACACTACCCCGGGCGAGGTGTGGACACGCGAAGCGATTCACGCGTTAAAAGAAGAGGTTGAGGCCTCTGGACTTCACATCTCCGGCATCGAGAGCGTCAACATCCACGACGCCATCAAAATCGGCAGCCCGGACCGTGAGCAGTACATCGATAATTATATTGAAACGTTAAAGCACCTCGGCAAGGAAGACATTCACCTTGTCTGCTATAACTTCATGCCGGTCTTCGACTGGACCAGAACAGAACTCGCACGCGTCCGTCCGGACGGCTCGACCGTACTTGCCTACAAACAGTCCGCCGTAGACGCACTTGTTCCGGAAAAAATGTTTGAATCTATCGCAGGTGATGCAAACGGCGCAATTCTTCCTGGCTGGGAGCCGGAGCGCATGGCAAAAGTGAAAGAGCTCTTTGACGCTTACCGCGATGTGGATGATGAGAAACTGTTTGCCAACCTCAAATACTTCCTCGAACGCATCATGCCGGTCTGCAACGAGTACGACATCAAAATGGCCATTCACCCGGACGACCCGGCATGGAGTGTCTTCGGTCTTCCGAGAATCATCATTAATAAAGAAAACATTCTGCGCATGATGAAGATGGTCGATGACCCGCACAACGGCGTGACCTTCTGCTCGGGTTCCTACGGAACAAACCTGGAGAACGATCTGCCGGATATGATCCGTTCCTTAAAGGGCCGCATCCACTTCGCTCACGTCCGCAATCTGAAATTCCACAGCCAGCAGGATTTCGAGGAGGCCGCACACCTTTCCTCTGACGGCAGCTTCGATATGTATGAGATCATGAAAGCGCTGTACGACACCGGCTTTGACGGCCCGATCCGCCCGGACCACGGACGTATGATCTGGGGCGAGAAGGCAATGCCGGGCTATGGACTGTATGACCGCGCACTCGGCGCGACTTATTTAAACGGACTCTGGGAAGCTATTGACAAGAGTCACAAACGTGGAATTTAAAGGAGGTTTTTACTGATGTCTCTTAACTTAACAGCTGCCGGACTGGCAGATCAAAAAGCGTGGGAAGCCGCAGGCTATGCGCTTCCATCCTATGACCGCGAAGCAATGATCACCCGCACGAAAGAATCTCCGTGCTGGGTGCATTTCGGAGCCGGAAATATTTTCCGTGCCTTCCAGGCAAATACAGCACAGGAACTGCTGAACAACGGTACCTTTGACCGCGGTGTCATCGTTGCGGAGGGCTTCGATACAGAAATCATCCGTGATATGTACCAGCCGCACGATAATTTAAGCATTCTGGTGACCTTAAAAGCCGATGGTTCTGTCGAGAAAACCATTGTTGGAAGCATCGCAGAATCGCTGGCTGCCGATACGGCGGATTCTCCGGATTTTGCCCGGTTAAAAGAAATCTTTACCAAGGATTCCCTGCAGATGGCGACGTTTACGATCACCGAAAAGGGATATTCCCTGAAAAACGGTGCGGGCGAACTGCTGCCGTCTGTTGCTGCCGATTTTGCTGCCGGACCTTCTTCCGTTACCAGCTATATGGGAAAAGTTGCTTCTCTTTTATATGAAAGATTTCTTGCAGGCGAAAAACCGGTTGCGATGGTCAGCACCGACAACTGCTCCCACAATGGCGAAAAACTTTCCCTTGCCCTGACAGCCTACGCTTCTGCATGGGAAGAAAACAAGCTGGTACAGCCAGGCTTCCTCTCCTATCTGCAGAACCCGGAAAAAGTCAGCTTCCCGTGGACCATGATCGACAAGATCACCCCGCGGCCGGATGCTTCCATCGAAAAGATGCTCGAGGAGGACGGCCTCGCCGATGCACAGCCGATTATCACCTCCCGCCATACTTACGTTGCTCCGTTCGTCAATGCAGAGGAATGCCAGTACCTCGTGGTCGAAGACCATTTCCCGAACGGACGGCCGCCGATGGAAAAGAGCGGATGGATTTTTACCGACCGGGAAACTGTCAACAAAACAGAGCGCATGAAGGTCTGCACCTGCCTGAACCCGCTGCACACCGCACTCGCTGTGTTCGGCTGCCTGCTGGACTATGAACTGATCAGTGAGGAGATGAAAAATCCGGTACTGAAAAAGCTCGTGGAGCGCATCGGATATGTGGAAGGACTTCCGGTTGTCACCGATCCTTGCATTCTCTCTCCGAAGCAGTTTATCGATGAAGTGCTGAACATCCGCATCCCGAATCCGTTTATGCCGGATACGCCGCAGCGAATTGCAACCGATACATCACAGAAGCTGTCGATTCGGTTCGGTGAGACGATCAAATCGTATCTTGCTTCTCCGGAGCTGTCACTCTCGGATCTTCAGGCAATTCCGGCTGTATTTGCGGGATGGCTGCGGTATCTGATGGGCGTGGATGACAACGGCGATGCATTTGATCTGAGCCCGGATCCGCTGCTTGCCACGGTCCGCCCGTATGTGCAGGATCTGAAACTCGGCGCACCGGCTGACCGCGAGACCCTTTCCAAAACTCTGGCTCCGCTGCTCTCCGATGCTTCGATTTTCGGTGTGGATCTGATTTCCGCCGGACTTTCTGACCGTGTGCTGAATGCTTTTGTCTCGATGCTTCAGGGACCTGGCGCTGTGACAGATACGCTTGCTGCGCTGACTGCTCAATTCTAAAAGGGAGGTATTTCCATATGAAACCTTTTATGGACGCTGACTTTCTGCTGCAGACCGATACGGCGAAAACACTGTACCACGAGGCGGCTGAAAAAATGCCCATTTTTGACTATCACAACCATCTGAATCCGCAGGAGATTCTCGAAGACCGCCAGATGGAGAATCTGACACGCGTCTGGCTCGGCGGGGATCATTATAAATGGCGTGCCATGCGTGCGATGGGCTTTTCGGAAGATCTGATCACCGGAAACGCCGATGATTACGACAAATATCTGGCGTTTGCCGAGACGATTGAGAACGCGATCGGCAATCCTTTATACCACTGGACACATCTGGAGCTGCAGCGGTACTTCGACATCACGACACCGCTCTCCCGCGCAGCAGCGAAGGAGATCTGGGATGAGGCGAATGCAAAACTGCAGACGAAGGAGTTTACCGTGCGCAATCTGATTCTGAACCAGCATGTGTCGCATCTGTGCACCACCGACGATCCTGTAGATGATCTGCACTGCCATCTGGCATTACAGAAGGAAGACTTTGCCTGCCGCGTTCTGCCGTCCTTCCGCCCGGACCGCGCCGTTCATCTCGAGAAGCCGGATTTCCCGGAATACGTGGAAAAGCTTGCCGCTGCCGCCGGCAGGACGATTGCATCCGCGGAGGATATGGTGCGTGCCCTCTCCTGCCGCCTCGACTTCTTCCTCTCCGCCGGCTGCGTTGTTAGCGACCACAGCCTCGAGGGCTGCTTCTATGTGCCATGCACGGCTGCTGAGGCGAATGCCGTATTTGAAAATCGCATGAACGGCGGTGCTCTCACTGAAAAAGAGCTCGGCATGTACAAGGGCTTCCTTCTGACGAACCTCGGATGGCTGTATCACAAGCACAATATCGCCATGCAGCTTCATATCAAAGCGCTCCGCAACAACTCGAAGCGGATGTTCCGTGCACTTGGTGCCGATACCGGTTTTGACAGCATGAACGATTTCGCCTTTGCCCCGATGCTCGGTGCTTTCTTAAACGATATGGACGAGGATGACGCACTGCCGAAAACCGTGCTCTACTCCCTGAACCCGGGCGACAACCCGATGCTTGCAAGCATGGCCGGAAACTTTGCTGCGCCTGGCATCCGCTCAAAAGTGCAGTTCGGTACCGCATGGTGGTTCAACGATCACAAATACGGCATGGAATCCCAGCTTGCGACGCTTTCCAGCATCGGCATGCTCTCCACCTTCATCGGCATGCTGACCGACTCCCGCAGCTTCCTCTCCTTCCCGCGCCACGAATATTTCCGCCGGATTCTCTGCAATCAAATCGGAAACTGGGTGGAAAACGGGGAGTACCCGGCAAACCTGGAGTTTTTGAAAGAGATGGTGGAAAATATCAGCTACAACAATGCGGTTTCGTATTTCCTGTGATTTTCGCATGCCTTATTGACAATTATTCCCACATACCGTACAATAAAAGGGATTACTGATCAACGAAAGGATTACAGAAACATGGACGACTCAGGCAGTATGCCTCGACGATGCTTTATTTTCATCATTTGATAAACGGAGACATAATCTATCTTTGATTCCGCCAGATTCAAGATAGGTTATGTCTTTTTGTACATTTTTTGCATCGTGTCCCGGTTTCCTAAGAAAGGAAAAACAAATGAACAGCGACATTGTGTCACTCATCATCATTCTTATCTGCGTCATGCTCTCAGCCTACTTTTCGGCGACGGAGACTTCTTTCACCTCGCTGAACCGCATCCGCATGAAAAATATGGCAGAAAAAGGCGACAAGCGGGCGGAACTGGTGTTAAAGTTGCTGGAGAACTTTGACAAGCTGCTCTCCACGATTCTCGTCGGCAACAACATCGTCAACATCGGACTCAGCTCCCTTGCCACGGTGCTTTTTATCAAGCTTCTCGGCGGCGACTCCGGTGCGACGGTTTCCACGATCGTAACCACTATCGTGGTCCTGATCTTCGGCGAAGTTTCCCCGAAAAGCATTGCAAAAGAATCCCCGGAGACGATCGCCAAATTTTCCGCACCGTTTCTCCACATTCTGATGATCATGCTGACCCCGGTGACGTTTCTCTTTTCCCAGTGGAAGAAGCTGCTCTCCCGCATCTTCAAATCCTCGGAAAACCACGGCATCACCGATGAGGAACTGATGACCATCGTCGAGGAGGCGACCCAGGAGGGCGACATCGACGACCAGGAAGGCGATCTGATTCAGAATGCAATCGGCTTCATGGAGATGGAGGCCGCAGAGATTTTTACTCCGCGTGTCAACGTCATCGGCATTCCACTCGATGCGACGAAATCCGAGATCGCTAAGACTTTCTCCGACACCGGATTTTCCCGGCTGCCGGTATATGATGATGATATCGACCACATTGTGGGAATTGTGTATCAGAAGGATTTCCACAACCACATTTACCACACCAACAAACCGCTAAGCAGCATCATCCGCCCGGCGCTCTTTGTAACCGAGAATACGAAGGTCGGCCCGCTGCTGAAAAAAATGCAGGCGAAGAAATCGCATATTGCCATTATCATTGATGAATTCGGCGGCACCGACGGTATCATCACCATGGAAGATATCCTCGAAGAGCTCGTCGGCGAAATCTGGGATGAGCATGATGCGGTTGTACAGGAAATCCAGAAAGTTTCCGAAAACGAATACCTCGTGACCGGAACGGCAAGCATCGACAAGGTGTATGAAGAGCTCGATATTGACAAAGAATTTGACGTCTTTACGGTCAGCGGATGGATCATGGGGATCCTCGAGCGCGTGCCAAAGGAAGGCGATCATTTCGTCTCGGATGGCCTAGACGTAACCGTACTGAAAATGGCAGACCGGAGAGTCGACAAGGTACGGATCGTGCGGCTGCCGAAGGATGAAAATGAACAGTAAGTAATTGATACGATTTACACGCAAAAAACGGATCGAACATCTGATTTTAAAGTCAGATACTCGATCCGTTTTTTTGTATCCTCTATTCTTCTTTCAGACCGTCCGCAAGTCCATACACATCATTTTCCCGTCCTTTGCAGCCCTCCCATACAATCGGTTCTGCAAAGGTAAGTTTCAGAATGGTATCAATGCTGTCGCGCTCCGGAATCGGGACGGAGATCGAAAAGGTTCCGTTTTCTTCCGTCAGTTCTGCTTTTCCGCCGGAAATCACTTCCCATTTTTCCATTGTATTCCCCGGAATTTCAAACGTGATCTGATCTTTTTCCCATTCCAGAATATGCACATAAACAATATTGTCGCGGTACGTCGTTCCGCCCCAGCGGTCCGCAATCACAGGGCCGCCGCGCAGGCCGTACAGCGTTTCGCCGTATTTCGAAAGCCATTCTCCGGCCTGGCGCAGGCGTTCTACCTGCTCCTCATCCATTTTTCCCGTTCCGTCCGGGCCGATATTCAACAGATAATTGCCGTCCCGCACGGCGATTGAAACCAGATTCTGAATCAGCTGGCGCAGCGGCAGCACTGGTCTGCCCGGAATATAGCCCCAGGAATCCGCAATACAGTCGTTGCTGTCCCACGGCTTGTCCGTCCGCATCCCGTCGATTCTGCGTTCCCGCACATGGAAATCGCCTTCCCAGCCGCCGCGGTTATTGATCATAATATCCGGCTGCAGCTGTCGAATTTCATTTATCAGTTTCTCCGACTCCCAGAAATAATTGACCCTCATATATTCACTGGTCTGCCAGTCATCTTTCCTGTACCAGCCTCTTTCTCCATTCCAGTCCATTCCTCCAAGTGCAAGCCACTCACCGTCGAACCAGAGCAGATCAATCTTTCCATAATTACTCATCAGCTCCATCAGCTGATCATGGCACTGTTTTTTCAGTGCCTCTGCACTCTCCCAGTAAAGATCCGGCATGAAATATCCTGGAAAGCGCCAGTCGAGAGGAGAATAATAAAAGCCAACTTTCATTCCTTCTTTCCGGCACGCCTCCACATATTCTTTAACAAAATCCCGATGTGCAGCTCCTTTCATTGCGGTAAAATCACTGCATTTCGAATCGAACAGGCAAAAGCCATCGTGGTGGCGTGTTGTCAGCACCATGTACTTCATCCCCGCTGCCTTTGCATTTTTGGCCCACTGTTCCGCATCAAAATTTTCTGCAAGAAAGTCATCCTTCAGTGTCTCATACTTCCGCACATCCAGATGCTCATTCATCAGCACCCATTCCCCTTTTCCGAGCATCGAATATACTCCCCAGTGAATAAACATGCCAAACTTCGCATCCCGGAACCATTTCATCTGTTCTTCCGACAGTTTTTCTACCTTTTCCGGTCTGTAATTTTTTCTTGCCGCCGGAAAGGATTTCATTTCTTCTATTGTTTTCATTTTTTCTCCAAACTCCGCATCTTTTCCCGGTAGTCATGATACAGTTCTTGATTTACCTTTTCCAATATAGCAATTAATTCTGAATCTGTCATCTCATTCCAGATCATCAGGTGAACGATACGAATGGGCTGAGAAAGAAGCATTTCTCTTACATTTTTCTCTTCTTTCAGACGCTGCGCGAAGATTCCTCCTGCTTTTTCTGTAATTTTACGATACAGCTCTTCAAAAATCTGTTCCCCAGCCTTCGTTTCCAGCAGACGCTCCGTTTTATCCCATCCCTGGATCTGTTTTGGTACTGGAAAAACCGGTGTTACTTCGATCTTCTGTGCTGCACGGATATCCTGTACTGAAAATCCAAGCTCAAGTCCATACATTCCCTGCGGTACCGTCCGCTCATCGACGCGTTCATCGTAGAGTTCAAACAGTTCACGTGAAATGGAAAATACAAACTCTTTTTCTTCTCCCGCCTCCAGTATGATTTTCTGAAAATCGCGAAGTTCCCTGGCTGGCCTTGCTTTCCATGCTCTTGGATTTTTCACATAGAGCTGAACGACCTGAGCCCCTTTTCTGTTGCCCGTATTTTTAATTTTTCCACGCAGAACTGTTTTCTCACAATCTGTGATTTTCTCCTGCTCCACGCTGCACTCTGTAATTTCAAATGTTGTATACGAAAGTCCGAATCCAAACGGAAACTGCACTGGAATTTTTTTCGTCTCGTATCCTCGGTAGCCCATAAACATACCCTCGCGGTACGTCACCTGCTCCGTCTGCTCTGCAAAATTTTCATCCGAGATAATCTGTTCCCGGAACGCCGGAACTGACACAGGCATATGTCCGGACGGATTCACCTCTCCGCTTATCACTTTCACAATCGCTCTTCCAATCCCCTGACCGCCGTAGAAGCATTCCAGAATCGCCTTTACTTCGTCAGCCCACGGCATGGCAACGGCTCCGCCGTTCATCACAACCGCAATTACATTCGAATTAACTACAGCAATTTCTTTTAAAAGAGCCACCTGGTATTCCGGCAGTTCATACTGCACACGGTCATTTCCTTCTCCTTCAAAACCAAAATCCATAGCAAGGAAAAACAGAACCGCATCTGCATCCGCTGCTGTTTTCACCGCCTCATCCCGGAGTTTTTGCTGCTCCGCTTCACTTCCCGCATTGTTCCTGCGATATCCCATCGCAAACGGTGTATTATCTGCTCCGTTCCATTTTTCTGCACATTCCCAGGCGTCTTCTTTTCCTGCTCCTTCTACTTTTCCGGAGCCCTCCGCCTGAAACAGAGGTTCTCTCGCATATTCTCCAATAACCGCCAGCTTTCTGCCCTGCTGCAGCGGCAGAATATCCTCTTTATTTTTCAGCAGAACGATGGCTTCTTCTGCTGCTGCGCAGACTTTTTCATGATTTTCTTTTAAAATCAGCTCTCGTTCTTCCTCTGTCTTTTTCGTTTTCGGAATCTTCCACTTTCTCGCATTTCGTATGATGCATTCTGCCCGCTCACGGATCACGTGTTCGTCCAGTCTGCCCTGTTTCCACTGCTCCACCATATAAGCAGTGCTTTTTCCATCCGTTCCCGGCATTTCAAGATCCAGTCCTGCCTCTGCCGATTTCACCCGATCGTCCAGTCCGAACCAGTCCGTCATGACCAGTCCGTCAAAGCCCCATTCTTTTCGAAGAATATCGAACAGCCAGCGGTTTTCTGCACAGTATGTTCCATTGATCTTCGAAAGGCTCGTCATGACCGCTGCCGGTTTTCCCTCACGGATTGCAATTTCAAACGCTTTTAAATACAGATCCCGCAGGACATCTTCCTCACAGATTACATTCAGATATTCCCGTTCGGTCTCCTGATTATTTGCAGCAAAGTGCTTGATACATGCGCCGACCTGCTGTGACTGCACGCCGCGGATATAGGCACCTCCCAGTCTTCCTGCAAGAAGCGGATCCTCGGAAAGATATTCCACATTTCTTCCGCAGAGGGGATTCCGTTCCAAATTAACCGCCGGTCCCAGCACCAGATCCACTCCGTACGCAGCCGCCTCTGATCCAATGATTGTTCCTACCTGCTCTGCTACATCCGGGTTCCAGGATGCCGCTACTGCTACTCCCGCCGGCAGACAGGTCGCCGGTTCACTTCGATTAATGCCAAGAGAATCCTTATCCTTTTTCTGATAGCGAAGCCCCATCGGTCCATCGCTCATTTCCAGGGATGGAATATCGTATTCCGGCAGTGCTTTTGTATTCATAAACTGATCGCCGCAGAGAAGCGAAATCAGTTTTTCTGTTTCCATCTCTTTTATTTTCATTTGCTTTCCCCCATTTTTTTTCAGCCTTTTACAGCTCCAATAGAAATTCCTTTTACAAAATATTTCTGTACGAATGGGAATACGATCAGAATCGGAAGCAGTCCGACGATGGCGATTGCCATACGCACGGTCTCCTGCGGGATTCCCCCTCCTACGCTGGCCAGGTTGATATTACTGTTCGCATTTTTGGAAAGAAATTCGATGTTTTTAATCATATTATTCAAAAGCTGCTGAATGCTGAATTTGTTAGTATCTGTAATATAGTATAATCCATTCGTCCAGTCATTCCAATAACCAAGTCCGGCAAATAATCCGACCGTTGCAATGATCGGTTTACACATAGGAAGAACTACTTTGCGGAATACCTGAAACTCTGTTGCACCATCAATTTTGGCAGCCTCACTTAATGCCGCCGGTACATTTGACTGAATATACGTTCTTGTCAGAATCACATTAAAAGCACTCATCAGCAGACCCGGTATAATTAATGCCGGAATCGTATTTTTCATGTGCAGGTAGCGGGTATACATAATATAGGTCGGTACCAGTCCACCATTAAACAGCATCGTGAAAAACAGATAAAATGCAAGAAATGTTTTTCCAGGAAATTTCTCATGTGCCAGTACATACGCATACAAAAGTGTCATCATCACGCCAATCGTTGTTCCAATCGCGGTTACCAGAATGGTGATTCCATATGCATGGAAAACCTGTGCCCTCTCGTTCCAAATGTACCTGTATGCTTCCAGACTCAGTTCTTTTGGGAAGAAAGAATATCCATGCAGCACAATCTCATTGTTGCTTGTAAACGATGCAACCACCAGAAGCACCAGCGGAATCACCATAATCAGTGAAATCAGTGCCAGAACTACCGTGATCATTCTCTGATAACGCCGTTCCTGTTTTCCTACCATAATTTTGTCCTCTTTTCTGTCAGAACAGTGCATTCTCACTGCTGTAACGTTTTGTAAGCCAGTTTGCAATCATGACAAGTGCAAATCCCATCAGCGACTGATATACACATGCTGCCGATGACATACTGATGTCACCCAGCTCAATCAGTCCTCTATATACGTAAGTATCAATCGTGTTGGTTGCATTGATCAGCGCTCCCGAGTTCATTGGTACCTGATAAAACAGACCAAAATCAGAATAGAAAATTCTTCCGATGGACAGCAGTGTCATTGTGATTACTGTAGATTTCAGCAGTGGAAGGGTAATACATTTGATTTTATGCCATCTTGTTGCTCCGTCAATCTCAGCTGCCTCATACATTTCCTGGTCAATTCCAAGAATCGCTGCCAGATAAATAATGGATGAATATCCGGCTCCCTTCCAGCAGTTTACAAAAATCAGGATGAATGGCCAGTATTTTGACTCGGTATAAAATGAGATATTTTCTTTTCCAAGAGAAGTCAGCAGTCCATTAACAAAGCCAGTACGTCCGCTTAAGAACGCATATACCAGATAGCTGACAATGATAATCGAAATCAAAGATGGAATCAGAACAGCAGACTGAAAAATTTTCACTTTTGTCTTGCTTCTTAATTCACTCAGTAAAATTGCAATCAGAATAGATACCGTCGTATTAACGACAATAAATGCAAAATTGTATAATAATGTGTTTCTTGTAATCAGTGCTGCATCCGGTGTTTTAAACAGATATTTAAAGTTGGAAAGCCCCGCCCAGTCACTGTGCAAAATTCCTTTTGCAAAATTCAAATGTTTAAAAGCAATGATGATACCGGTCATCGGCACATAGTTATTAATTAAAAGATATAAAAATCCCGGCGCTACCATTATATATAATGGAAATGCTCTTTTTATATTTTTCCATGTTTTCTTTTTTCCCATAGGAATCCCTCTTTTTCTGTCTCAAAAGCCAGGGCCGGCCGATTCTCATCGTCCGACCCTGTCTGCCTTGTTTATTTATTTGCAAGCCATTCGTCTACCTGTTTCTGCATATCTTCGATAATATTGTCGATACCTGCTGATTTCAGTTCTTCATTGAACTGCGGCAGTGTCGTACTTGGATCTGCATCGCCGTTTTCGATGATTGCTTTATATTTATCTGTTACGTTTGTAATTGCTGTAATTTCATTTTTTACATTTGTCGTGTCATAAATGAATCCATATAGCGGAGATTCCTGTGCAGTATCATTGTATTCCGTAAATTTCTCATATACATTTTCCGGATCAGTTTCCCATGCATAGCCAACAGAACCATTACCACAGAGCCACAGCTCGTTGCCCCAGCCTACCGAATCAGAAGTTACTCCATCTGGATAAGATGCAATTCCATCCGATACAACATAATCTTTGCCTTCAATTCCATATCGGAACAGATTCTGGAAGTCGGAGTCTGAGTACAGCAGATTCAGGACTGCAAGAGCTTTTTTCGGGTTCTCGCACTGTGCCGGAATTACCCACTGGCAGAAGTTAACAGAGGAAGTACTGATAGTGCTTCTTCCAATCGGAATCGAAACGATTTCTTTACCGGAGTTCATTGTTTCCTGTGTTGCAGTTCCCGGATGCTGGTTTCCATAATAGCTGAACGCTGTATTAGCACGGAACAGATCCTGACGGGTTGTTGTATTCGTTGTAGAATCTGGCATAAAATAGCCTTTCTGGTTCCAGTCATATGCTTTTTCAGCCATCTCTTTGTACTTTTCTGTGTCATACGTATTAATAACGGTGATTCCATCGGATGCATCATCATCGATATCAACGCCGACACCTGAAGTTACAACATCAAACTCTCCTTTTACATAGTTCAGGAAACATCCATTGTTCAGATCCGACGGAATCATCGGATAAAGTTCCGGATGTACTTCCTGGCATTTTTTCAGTACTTCCTCGATATCATCAAAGTTTTTGATATCTTCCGCTTTATATCCAAGCTCTTCCAGAATGTCTGCTCGGCACATAAATCCTGCCTGGGATGCAAGGTCACGATACGTCGGCAGTCCATACAGATCACCGTCGAAATAGCATGCTTCAATATAACGCTCCATTGCACTGTATGCATCCGGTGCATACGTCTCTACCAGATCATTGATTGGATAGAGCTGTCCTCTCTGTCCATCTTCACGAATATTGGACATCAGAAATACCATATCCAGTTTTTCACCGCTCGAAAGCATCAGGTTCGTCTGGTCGTTATAAGCACCCCATTCAATAATCTGAAGTTTTACTTTTGCATCTACCTTTTCTCCGATGATCTCATTCATTGCATCCTCTACGGCCTGCATATCTGCCGGTGATGCATTAGATCCTGGCCATACCATCAGAAGTTCTTCTATTTTTCCATCCTTCAGATCGGATGTACTATCTCCTGCTTCACTTTGGTTCGATGCTGTTGTCTGCGCAGAATCTGCCTTTGTGCTGTCCGAACTCTTGCTGTCCCCACATCCTGCAAGAAGTGATGCGGTCATTGCCGCCATCAAAACTGCTGCTGCCATTTTCTTTCTCATTTGTGTTACCTCCGTGTTTTTTGATGGTTTTATCTTACCGCACTTCCACTTCTCTCTCAATTTCAATCCCGACCCGTTTTATAACAAAAACGACTTATCCTTTTGCTTTTGCCGCACGATATTCCAATGGTGTACGTTCGGTCTGTTTTTTAAATATTTTAGAAAAATAGGCCGGCGAATCATAGCCTGTCCGAATACTGATTTCAGAAATCGACAGCGTCGTCTCCCGCAGCATTTTCTTTGCCATCAAAATTCGATAATGCTGTACATACTCCATCAGTGTATATCCTGTCTGTTTCTTAAACTCCCGGTTGATATGATCCTGGTTCAGATGCACCAATTCTTCAATCTTCTTTCGTGTAATCACTTCACTGTAATGGCTTTCCAGATACTTTTTAATCGTATTGACCGCATCTGCTATCTCCGGATCTGCTTCCGGTTTGTTTTTTGTTTTATACTCCTCCAGCTTTTCCACTGCTGAAGCAATTGTTTCTTCCAGTTCATCAAAAGCAATCGGTTTCAGTAAATACCGGTAAACCCCAAGGGAAATTGCACTTCTCGCATAATTAAAATCCGGGTACCCAGTCAGAATAATATTGATAATTTCAGGATACATATCCTGAATCCATTGAATCAGACTCAGACCATTCTCTTTTGGCATTTCAATATCGCAGATCACAAGATCAATTTTGGAACTACTGATAATGTCCCGTGCAAGATCCGTATTGTAGGCCGTAAAAACCTTTTGAATTCCCTTCTTTTTCCAGTCAATTGCCTTCTCCATAATATGCAGCATGGCAATTTCATCATCTACCAGCAGCAGATTCATTTTTGCTCCCTTCTTTCTACTGTTTTTCTATTCTCGGCAGTAAAATGCGAATTTCACTATATCCCGGCTGACTTGTAATTTTTAATTCATACGCCTCCCCATAAAATTCACGGATACGTTCCTTCACATTCTGTATTCCGATATGTTCTCCTTCTTCTTCAATTGACTCATTCCGATTAATTTTATCAAGAATTTCTTTCTTAAATCCTAAACCATTATCTTCGATCAGAATCAGCAGATCATGCTCGCCTTCTCTTTTTACTGTCAGCTCGATTTCCAGATGCGGAACCAGCATAATATTATGTTTTACACTGTTTCCAACAAAAGTCTGAATCACCAGTGGAAGAATCATTTCATCCTCCATTTCCGGTTCTACGTTTACCTGAATTTCCAGCATATCTTTATAACGGCAGTGCTGAATTTCAACATAGCTTATCAGACATCGAAGTTCTTCTTTCAATGGTACAAAGGTTCCTTTCTGCCCCATCAGATAACGGAAATATGCAGCTGATACCCGGCAGAGTTTCTGAATTTCTTCAAAATCCTGAATCTGTGCCATTCCATGAATCAGATTTAAAATATTGGTATAAAAATGCGGCTGAATCTGCACCTGCAGGAAACGGCTTCGCGCCCTCTGCCGCTCCAGCTCTTTTTCATAAACATCAATTCTTAAAATCTGAATCTGATCTGCCATATGATTAAAGGTCTGATAGAGCTGTCCGATCTGAGATACATTTTCCCGCTCCGGCAGACGTACGTCCAAATCCCCGGTACTGTACTGCTCCATGGCTCTTCGAAGCTGTTCTAATGGCGCAAAGACTGTTTTTCCCTGCAGACCAATTGCCATCAGAATGCTGGCAATTGCAAGCATCATGACTCCCATTAGCAGAAGCGTTCCGAACGTTCCTCCCGGGTCCAGCATTCCTTCATCCATACTGACATAAATCTGTGCATTTGTATATTTCAGTGGATAAACACAAGTTGTACTAATTCCGCTTTTTCTTGTCCCCTGGTGTATTTTTACTTCTCCTGTCTCATTATCCCGCACTTCTACGCAAAGATCTTTTCGTTCTCCGACAAAACCAGATACAATTCTTTCCAAAGAAAATGCAGCTCCAATGTATCCATTTTCAGCCGAATAAATACGCGCCAGGTACTGATGTCCATCAAATTCCATAAAAATCCAGTTTTTCTCTGGTTCCTGATATTGGTTCGCGATATAAGAAATGATTTTCTCTTTAAACGCTCTCTGATGGGCATAAGTTGTCCCTTCCTCTGTGCTTACAAAATAAATATTTCGTTCCGGCACATAGACAAACAGCATCATTTCCCTTCCATACCGTTCTCCCATTTCGATCATGATTTTCTGCTGCTGTACTTTAGCAGTTTCCACCGTTAGCGGATCTTTCGAAATACACAGCTGCTGATAATATGGTGTTGAATCCGTTCCGCTCATCAGCAGAAGCGCTTTTGAAGTTGATGCAAATTTATCCTCCCAGAACTGACCGTAGCTCTCTATCGTATTAGAAAATAGCCTCTCCGTCTTTCTTCTGTCTCTCTGAATCAGAAAAATACTTACAAGCTCAATAATGAGGACAGCTAAAATCATAACTGTCCCCATGATCCAGAGTGACTTGTAAATAACTGACTTGTCCTCTGTTTTTTTCATTTTCTTTTCCTCATGCAATCTTCTTTAACAAATCACCAGTTCACCATCAAACGCCTGCAGCGTGCAGGTATCTTCCATCTTTTTCTCCTGCAGCACCCCATATCCATTTTCTGGAAGCTCTATTTTCTGCTCCTTTCCCGTCAGATTCACATAAAAATACTGGTTTTCCGCTATTTTTCTTCCAATTACTCCCTGCGGTGTAACCACGGACTGCATACTTTTTTCCCTGCAGCATTCATCAAGAACCTCGCCTAAAAGTTCCGGCTCCGTTTCACAAAACAAATAATACGCCGCTCCTTTTCCATACCGATTTCTGGTTATAGCTGGAATCTGATGTGTCTCCTCACGCTGCAGGACTTCTGCATCTGTTGCTTTGATCTGCTCATAATAATCCACATCAATCCATTTTTCTCTCACTTTCAGAAGTTCTCTTCCGTTTGCCGGATTTCTGCGAAGCTTCTGCTCTTCTTTTTCAGAAACTTCCATACCTGCGGTCCTCTGATATCCAACAATTTCTATTCCAAATACATCAGTCAGGTTTCCTGGTCTCGACGTGTCAAATACCTGACCGGTTTCTTTTACCCATGCAGAATACCCTGTCATAATTGCCGTACCGCCATTTTTTACAAATTCCCGCACCGTGTTTTCCTGCTCGTGATCCATTACAATTTCACCCGGAATAATCAGAATCTGATATTGTTCTGTCATTTGATGCAAATCTACAACATTATAATTCAGGTTTCTCTCTTCCAGAATCCGATGCGCGATGGCAAGGTTGTTGCTGTATGGCATTCGATACTGCATTTTTGCATACGCAGCCATAAGCTCACTGTCATAACTGTAAGAAACAGCAATCTCTGGCTGCGGCAGATATGGAAATCCGTATTTTTCCAGCTTCCGAAAATCCGATGCAATCCACTGGTATTCCCGATAATTTTCATTCGGTCTTCCATCATGATTCAGCATACCGGTCAGATATTGTTCTTCGCCATTCAGCATGCTTCGCCAGGTCCATCCCAGCATCATCTGCATCCGATGCAGCAGACACCAGAACGCATACATTCTGTTCATCCCCATTGCCGCATGATGAATCCCGAAACCACCTGTCACAAATTCAATGCACCACATTGGTTTTCCAGTTTCAGCAATCCGTTTCATGTACCAGGAACCCGTTTTCCAGAATCCCATACTCTCCCTGTTTCCATAGCCAGGATAAAAACCGATGCCAGGATAGTCAACAAATCCAGATGCTGCCTTCAAATAATCAAATCCAAGCGTCTCATATTCTGCAAAGTGGTTCGATGTATGAGCCTTTCCCGGCGCATTTTGTTCTACCGTTTCTGCCAGTTCTGTAATAAAATCTGCGATACCATCGGAAAAGAAGCGCCGCATATCCAGCCATGCCTCCGGTGCCCCGATTTCGTATTCATTTACCTGCATTGCAACGTCTTCGAAAGATGAAAGCTTTCGGCTCCAGCGCTGGGTTGCCCAGGCATGATTTAGTGCTTTTATTGTTTTATATTTCTTTTCCAGCCATTTCTGAAATCTCTTCTTCGACGCTTCAGAATAGGATGGATAGCCTGCTCCCAGCTCATTGCACAGTCCAAACGCAAACAGCGCCGGATGATTTTTATAACGGGAAACGATTTTTTCAGCAAACCGCAGTGCATACTTCTGATACTCTGGATCAGAAACATCGTCCATATATCGGCGCAGCGGTGCCTGTGGAGCTCCATTTTTTCCTCCTACATTGCATCCCGGGCAAAGTTTATGAACCCAGATCGGTGCCGGATGCATCGACACATCCAGTATTACATTCAATTTGTATTTTACGCATAACTCCATAACCTGATCAAACCATTCGAAGGTATAAACGCCATCCTCCGGCTCATAGCTGTCCCAGCACAGATGTCCCAGCCGTACTGTATCAAATCCAGCCTCTTTCATCAATTGAAAATCCTTTTCCCACCGCTCCTTCGGCCAATCATGCGGATGATAATTTGTCCCGATATATAAACTCATTTTATTCACTCCGTTTCTGTTTTTTCTTACCTCCATTTTGCAGCAAAATCATTAAAATTCCTATGACAATTACGACGTAAAATATAATTTTATCGAGTTTTTCCTGTTTTTCCATTTTTTCTTAGTCAATTATATTCTAAAGTTGTCTATTTTTCCACTCTTTCTCTGCTTTTTCTTTTTCGAATGCCCAACATCTTACTATGCTGGACAAATCTATTATAAAAGCAGAATTATCTTTATGAGGATTCGTTTTCCGCTAAAATAGGATAACAGCAAAAAAATCCACAGAGCCCTTATCCCCCTGTGGATTTTTCTATTTCTATTCTATTTTCTTCTCCACCCGGTACTTCTTCGGCGATATTCCATAGCGCTCCTTGAAAATCCGATGAAAATAACTCATATTCTCATACCCGACCCGCTCACTGATGTCCGCCACGGAAAGTCCTGTCGTTTCCAGCAGATACGCGGCCTGGGTGAGGCGTTTGTTCTGGACAAGTTCAGTGTAGTTTTTCCCGGTCAGGCGGCGGATCATGCGGATTAAGGTGTAAAAATCGTAGTGCAGTTCTTCCGCCAGTTCCGAAAGACTGCCCTCCCGGTAATGTTCCTCGATATAGCGGTATACGCCGAGCAGCATCTCCTGTTCAAAATACTGCTCTCCCACCTGCACGCGTTCGGTGTAGTTCATGAGCTGCAGGAATAAAAGGCCCATCGTAATCTGATTGATGCTCCGCTTATTGCTCTGGTGATGTAAGAGCGTCCAGACGAGATTTTCGATCAGATTCTGCACCGGAAGGACATCCGCGATTCTGTAATGCAGATAACAGAGCGGTACCTCCCCGCTTTTCAGACAGCCGACGATAAAATCCTTTAACTGATTCTCCTCTGCCCCGATCATCCGCAGCGTCTGGTCGAAAAACTCCGGCAAGATCAGAAAGTTGACCGCGATATCGTCACGCCCCGCCGGTTCGATTTCCTGCACTGCATTCTGGTTCAGAATCAGCAGCTCGCCCGTTTTCAATTCGATCCGTTCCCCGTTGATGGTGTGCACGGTGCTTCCCTGGCACATGTAGATCATCTCGACATAATTGTGGCTGTGCGCCGGAAAACGAATAAACCGCGTGTGCGGCCGAATATCAATCAATTTTCCCCGCTCCAGCAGCTTTCCCGCATCCATCACAAACTTCTGCCCGCTCGAATACCGCTCCTTTTCCACTTCCGTCTTGCCGTCCAGAATCGCCTGTTCCTCCTCCGTAATCCGGGACAGGTCTGCTATAATTTCCTGTTTCACGATTATTCCTCACATTTTTCACGTTTTTTCTGCTTTCTATTATATTCCATTCTAGTGCAAACAAGCAATGTACTTTTTATTCCGCATTACGCAAAAAGACTCCGGCGGTTTTCACTCCGCCAGAGCCCTGTTTTTCTTTCTCTTTATTCTTTTACAGCCCCCAGCATAATACCATTGATAAAGTATTTCTGCAGGAACGGATAAACCACCAGCATCGGAACCATTGCAATGAATACCTTTGCTGCATCCAGCGACTGGTTGGACAGTTTGTCCATCTTTTCGATCTGATCCATCGAAAGATTTGTTGTCTGGATATTAACGACCATCTGTTTGATGTAAGTCTGCAGTGGATAATGCTGCTCCCCACTCGAAAGTACAAGTCCCTGGAAGTATTCGTTCCAATAACCGACGCTGGTGAACAGGATCAGCGTTGCGAAAATTGGAATTGCGCACGGAACAACGATACGGAACAGAACGGTCCATACACCGGCGCCGTCAATCTCTGCTGCTTCCATCAGCTCTTTTGGAAGGCTTCGATAGAAATTGATCAGAAGAATCAGGTTAAAGACTGGGAGTCCTCCGCAGAGGATCAGGCCGACCATATTGTCGATCATGCCGTAATTGACCATGGTGATGTACCACGGAATCGTTCCTCCGTTGAACAGCATACAAAAAATGACGATCCACATAATCACATTTTTCGGATGATATTCATTCGCTGATTTGGACAACGGATAGGCGAAGATGGCAAGAACTACAATCGTAAAAATTGTTCCGAAAATCGTTCGCTCTGCAGAAATCAGGAACGAGCGGAAGAACTGCGTATCTCCCATGATCTGCTGATACGAAGCCAGGGAAAATCCAACCGGATAGAAGCTTACCTTTCCTGAATTTGCTGCTGCTTTATCAGAAACAGAAAGACAGAGTGTATACCACAGCGGATACAGACAGCTTAAGGAGAGCAGACTCATCAGAATGATGTTAAATACATTGAATATTTTACTTCCAAGACTTTTGCTTTGAATCATGATTTTTGTCCCTCCTTAGAAAATCTTGTAGTCTGCGGCTTTGTATGCAACGATGTAGGAAATGACAATCAGTGTAAAGCTGATTACGGATTTAAAGAGACCCGCCGCTGTTGCCAGCGAGAACTGTACGTTCAGAAGACCCATGCGGTAAACCCAGGTATCAAGGATATCTCCTGTTGAATAAACCAGCGGGCTGTACAGATTGAAGACCTGATCGAAGCCTGCATTTAAAACATTTCCAAGGCCAAGAATACTTAATACAACGATGGTGCTTGCAATACCCGGAATGGTGATATTCCATACTGCTTTCCAGCGGCTGCAGCCGTCAATCGCTGCCGCTTCGTAAAGCTCCGGGCTGATACCGGTAAGGGCTGCCAGATAAATAACGGCATTGAATCCGAACTCTTTCCAGACATCCGAACCGATGACTAACTGACGGAAGCAGTTCTCCTCGGAGAACCAGATCTTTCCCTGGATTCCGAATACACCGAGAATCGAATTGATCACGCCTTTGTAACCGAACATTTCCAGAAGAACGCTTGCCAGGATAACCCAGGAAAGGAAGTGCGGCAGATAAACGATCGTCTGTACCGCCTTTTTGAATTTCACCTGACGGATTTCATTTAATAAAAGTGCAAATGCCAGCGGCACAATAATATTCAGAATCAGTTTGGCAACTGCAATGACCAGCGTATTGATGATTACGCGTTTACAGTCACTCATGGAAAACAGATAGGCAAAATTTTCCATTCCCACAAAATCCGAATGCCACAGGCCGGACATCGGATTGTAATCCTCAAATGCAATGACAATTCCAAACATTGGAACAATATTAAAGAAAAACAGCCAGACCATTCCAATCAGAACCATAATATGATAGTTCCAGATGGTTCTGGAATTTCTTGTTTTTTTCAGAACTCCCTTTTTCTTTGACGCAGAAGCTGCTTTCATACAGATCCTCCCTCCTGTCATTTCCATATTTTCCTTTTATTTCCGATGGACAGAACGTATTCTGTGAAAAAGGGGAAAGCTGACTGCTCTCCCCTTTTCGCAAAGCAGGTGATCTTTCAGGATCTGAAAATCACATTGAAACGGTCTGCCTTTTTCCTGTTTTAGTATTCTGCTACTTCTTCCAGAATTGTATCGCCGCCTTCAGACTTCCAGTTCTTCACGAACTCATCGTATGCGCTGATATCCGATTTTCCGGTGATGACTTTCATAACCATCTCATTTTCCATGGACTGCAGGTTTGCCCATTTTTTCTCCATGGTAGCTGTCTGGCTGAAGATGCAGCTTCTGACTTTGTTGTTTACTTCTGTCGTAGCGTACGGACGGTCGCCGACCAGCAGAGAATACATTCTCTGGAAGTTACCGAAGTTTTCAGTGCTGAAATCTTCGATAGAGAGCTGTTTGTCTTTTTCGTATCCAGGAACGGTATCCTTAATAACCGAAACATCGTTTGCCAGCAGTTTGTATGCACTGGATACACCTGCATAATCTTCCGGCTGGGTTTCGCCGTTTAATACTTTGATCAGTTCATGATAGGTGTATTCACACTCATCAGCCGGAGCCATCAGTGTTCTGACTGGCCAGAAGCTGAGCGGCTGCTCGGAAACATCAAATTTGCTCTCATCTCTCAACAGAACGTTGGCCATGATGATAACTGCTTTGGCAACATCTTCGGAAACATTTTTGTTGATGACACAGTAACCTGTTGTTGCAGATCCAAGTCTTACATTCCATTCACCGTCATCGGTGTAGATCGGATAGGTCTGCCAGTTTGCATCCGGCTCGTTACGGTATGCATCACCGATTCCATAACCGGAAACCCACCATGCGCCGAAGAACATGCCAACTTTTCCGGCATTGATCTGCTCGATCGTGGAATCTCTTGTTCCCATCTCAGGATCAATATAGCCTTTTGCGTACCAGTCCGCCAGACGCTCCAGTGTACTTCTGGTTGCATCGGAGTCGGTTCCATATGTTACGTTTCCGTCATCATCTTTTAGGAACAGTCCCGGATATGCGCCGTTTGCGGCAAATACTGCGTCAAATCCGCCTGTTGTTGTGCCGGTATCCAGGAAACTGGTATAGCATTTTGTATTTTTATCCGGACCAGCCAGCGGAATGGTATCTTCGCCTGCCGGTTTTTTCTCCGCAAATACTTTGGCAATATTTTCTACATCGTCCAGAGTTTTCGGTGCATCGAGACCATACTCATCGAGCCAGTCCTGACGAACGTTTAATACCTGAACGCTTCCGGTTTCTACCTCAACTGCCGGGATTGCATACTGTCTGCCGTCCACGCTCGCTTCTGCAATAGCCTGTCCATCGGTCGAATCCATAACTTCTTTTACCTGATCAGACTGTACTTTCTGGAACAGATCGGTCAGATCGTATAACTGACCTGCTTTTGCGGCTTTCAGCATATACTCTCTCGATACCGTCATCGCATCCGGAAGGGTATTGCTTGCGATACAGAGCGCTACTTTCTGTGTGTAATCATTTCCAGATGCTGCGGTCCAGTCTACAACGACTTTGATGTTGAAGTTTTCCAGAAGATAGTCGGTGTACTGGTTATTATCCACGCTCAGTCCGTCCGGCAGAGTATCGGTTGCGCTGACACCCTGTCCTACGTGTACCTCGACAACTTCCGGGAATTTTTTGAACGCCAGATCCTCTCCCTCTTCCTCAGAAGAATTATCAGCCGTTCCGGAAGATGCTGTGCTCTCAGATGATGCTTTACTGTCCGATGTGCCTCCTGTGCTGCCGCCGCTGCTTCCACATCCGGCCAGCATACCTGCGGTCATCGCTGCTGTGAGTAAGATTGCAACAAGTTTTTTCCTTTTCATGTGTTTTCCCCTTTCCTCGTTCGTCATTTTGTTTCTTTCGTTTTCTTGTAAGTCTATTTTATGATACATTTTGACGAATTAAAACAGCCTCGTGTTCTACTTTTTGAGAACATTTATACAAAACCAGGATCCATTTCATCCAAAAAGCAGACATTTGTTCTCTGTCCTTCAAACAAATGTCTGCTTTTTCATTCCCATACTCCGGCATTCTGCTAAAACTCCTGCCGTTTTAACTGTTTTTTATATTCGGCAAAGCCAATACCCATACTCTGCTGAAACAGTTTTACAAAATATTTTTCATCATGATACCCGACAGCATCCGCCATCTGTTCTGCCGAAATCTGCGGATTTTCCCGCAGCAGACGGCAGGCCAGCGCAATCCGTTCTTTTCGGATATAACTGTTGACCGAATAGCCTGTGCATTTCTTGAAACAGACGGAAAAATAACTTCTCGACATTCCAACAGCATCTGCAATCTGCTCCGCTTTCACTTCAGAATCCACCAGATGATCTTCGATAAAAAGTACCGCTTTTAAAATCAATATCTCCGTAACAGCCTGTCCTTCTCCGTTCTGTACCCGTTGCCACAGATCCTGTCGTATTTTTTCTGTCAGTTTTTCCGGCTCCTGCAGATTTTCATATTCCTGCTCCTCCATGAAAATGCCAAAGGCATTCTGAATTTCCTGCAATGTCTGCATTGTGTACCGGTATTCCTGTTTCTGACTGGTCGGAATTGCCTTCCAGAGATTACAGAGTTTTTGTGTTTCCTCTATATTATAAATCCAGGTCAGCGAAGCCGTCTCCTCCCAGAGTTTTCTCCACTGTTCCTTCTCTTCCTGATCTGCCACAGTCTCTGTCTTTTTCCGATTTATTCTTCCCCCCGCCTGCATCTGCTGCTCTTTTTCTTTCCGTTTTCGAATATGCTCCGCCGCACGCAGGAACACCTCGCCGCATTCTTCCGGTTCAAGCTGAAGCTTCGAAATATAATCAATTACCCCGAGCCGCAATGCTTTCTGCACATACGTAAAATCCTCATGTGCGGAAAGCACAATATAGTCCATGGAAATTTCCCGCGCCCTGCACTCGCAGATAAACTCCAACCCGGAGAGCACCGGCATCGTCAGATCCACCACGGCCAGATCCACCGGATGTGTTTCAATAAACTGCAGTGCTAACGCTCCGTTCGCCACATCTCCGGCGACCTCCATTCCGTATTTTTCCCACGGAATCAGTGAAATCAGTCCCTTTCTTGCCAGCTTATCATCATCAATCACCAATACCTGATACATTTGTTCCACCCCATTTTATCTTTTTCTCTTTTCCTTCTCGTAGTTCTTTTTTTATGCCGGAAGCACCGGAAAATGCAGGGTAACCTCCGTTCCTTTTCCCAGTTCACTCTCTATTTTCATCTCTGCTTCTTCTCCATAGAATGATTTCAGTGTCATCTGCACATAACGCAGACCGATCCCCTTTCGTTCGTCTTTTGCATTCTGCTCCATCTTCTCCGATATTTCAAAGCCCTTTCCATCGTCCCGGATTCGAATGGTAATTATCCCATCCTGTTCCGACGCTTCTACCCACAGGGTTCCAAATTCGTCCATATTATGGCAGACCGCATTTTCTGCAATCGGCTGCAGCAGAAAGCGGGCACACCGCGTATTCAGGTACTCTCCCTCCGCAATATCAAATTCACTGGAAAAATCATGCGTCATCTGCTGCAGTTCCAGATAATACTGCAGGTATTTCAATTCGGTACGCAGTGTCGTGTTCTGCTCCGCCTTCCCGAGGGAATAACTCAAAATAAAGCCGAGATGCTTCACGTAATCATCGATCTCTTTCTGATGATTTGTCAGCGCCATCCAATGAATAGAATTCAGCGCATTCATCAGAAAATGCGGATTGATCTGATACATCAGCTTTCCCAGCTCCAGATCTGCTTTTTCTTTTTCCTTCCGCTGCTCACTCTCAATCAGCTCCTGAATCTGCGCTTTCATCTGATTGAACGTTGCAAAAAGCTGATTGTATTCCGCAAGCTGAACCGGTGTCTCTGCCTCAGAAAAATCTCCTTTTCCAAAATGGCGCATTTCTTTTTCCAGTACTTTGATCGGATGCGATACCAGCCAGATCTGTGAAATTGCGACTACGGCAAGAATGGCCAGTGAAATAAAAATCACGCTTCCTGTCAGCAGGGTCCATTGATAAATTTCGCTCTGGTATTCATAAGTTGGAAGCAACAAAACCGTATAAAATCCATAGATATTCTTTTTGGCAACTCCCTCATATCCGTTCTGCTCTATTCTGCCATCCTCATCCAGTTCAAGGATATCTCCTTTTGCAAATGTTTTCTCGCTGGAATACTCTACTTTCTTTTCCGGATTCAGCTGTAGCAGCACATATGGTATTTTTTCTAATTCGGAACGTTTCTGCAGCATCAGTGCTTCATCTGATTTTGCTTCTAAATAAATCCAGGCATCTGTGCCATCTGAAAATGATGTTCTGCGTCCCATCGAAACAACATTATCATTTCTCACACTGTTGTAGCTTTGATGAATGGAATGATATGTAACTTCTCCCGTATCAACCAGCTTCGACAGTGTTTCCGGCTGGAATGTCTCCTTCTTTGTGCTGTACGTGGAAAACAGAATCTCCGGTGTCATTTCCCGGCTCTCCCCCTGAATCAGATAAGCGCCCAGCATAACATCTTCCATCTCCCAGGTTGCGACATTCAGGGTCTGATAAAAGTCCTGATACTCCAGAATTTTATCGTACTGCTCTTCTGCCGTTCGATAAGCATCATATTTTTCCCCGACCAGTCCATTCGATGTCATCGTCTGTGACAGACGCAGCAGCACATTGTACTCTGACTCAAAGCCCTGATTCACTTCCTCCAGTGTTGCTTTCAGCGATGTTTCCATTTTTGATTCCCGCATGGCTTTCATGGAAATCCGCGTGACAAAAATAATCAGCAGAAGACAGAGCAGACTGCTGCATGCAAATACCATTAAAACAATTTTCTTCAGGGAATATTCTTTTCTCTTTTTTGACTTCCCCATTTTTTCTCCATCCCCCATCTGCACATTCGTTTTTAAACGTTTTTCACAAAACGAAACCTCATTAATACCATTTTAACAACCAATTGCTGTTCCGTCCAGTCACAAGTTGCTCTGATTTTCTCTTTTTTATGGTCTGTGTTTTTCAGAAATCATGTTTTACACTTTACAAACTTGTCTTCCTAAAGTATACTTGAAGCAGTTGATTTTTCATTATTTCAAGGAGGTTTTTCCATGGAACAGCAGACCTACACCATTCGTGAAATGTCCGAGCGTTTTGGACTTCCGGCCTCTACGCTTCGTTATTATGAGGAGATCGGGCTTTTGACGGATGTCATTCATACCGAAAGTAAGAAACGAATTTACACCCAGCAGCACATTGACTGCATGACCGCAATTCTCTGCTTCAAGCGCACCGGTCTTCCGATTGCGGGGATTCAGGAGTTTTTCCGGCTTGAGGATGATATCCCGGGAAATATTGACCAGATGGTTGCCATTCTCGAAGAACATGAGCAGAATATACGCGAAAAAATCGAGCGCATGGAATCCGATCTGGAGCATATTCAACAGAAAGTGCGGTATTACAGTGCGGTTCGCGATGCGATTAAGAATGGGGATGAAATGCCGTCGTGGGATTCCTGCAGCTGTGAGGAGAAGGCGCAGTAGATTTCTCTCCAGGCTTTTCCGCCGCAGACACACACAAGTTTCAAAAGAGCAGGTAAGAAAAGGGACCAACATCCACTTTTCTTACCTGCTCTTCTTATTTTTTCTATCACCTTTTCCCTTCATACCCGGAATTTTTTCTGCATTTCCCGCATAAAATCTTTTCCGCGGAAAAAAAACAGCCCGATCAGATACAGCACACTGAGGCCCACGCAGATCACGGACGGCCAGGTAATGCGGACAGTTCCTGTCAGCCACAAAATCGCCGGAACGATTCCTGCTGCTCCGGACTGCATCAGATAAAAAAGATATTCACTGACCTCCATTTTGTACGCTCTTGCCAGAATCTGCATCGTCGCGCCATTCAGAAGAACGGCGAGCGGAATTGCGAAATCGACAGACCAGCCGATCCAGCCCGTCGCATAATCCCACAGAATCGCACCGATCATAATAAAGATCAATTGCCACATACTGTTTTTGAGTGGATTTTTCCGTTTCTGATATCCCACCCGGATCAGAAGCCAGGCGCAGAACACACCCGCTGTCGCATAACCTGCCCACCACATCTGCGGCGTTGCAAGGAAATTCATCATCCAGCAGAGTACGACAGCCGCGATGCAGGTGAAAGAAAAAATTTTCAATCCCAGTTTGGCCGTCCCGTGCGGCTGTTCTTTCTGTCCCGGAAAATCATTTTCCTCCTGTTCACAGACAATGCCCTCTTTCTGCAGCAGATGCATCAGGTTCCGTTCAATATTGGAATCGGCGATTTTAGATGTGATTCCAAGCACCATGCTGTCCCCGTAGGAGCAGGAACACATCTGTACTTTGTCTGTGCTGGTGAAAAATCCGAACCGCTCAATATATGTTTCATACTCCGGCGGCATCTGAATCCGGCCGATATTGGAATAGACGGTCGTAATGCTTCGTCCGCCGAGCGTCGTGCCCGCCATCAGCGCCAGATTTTTGATTTCCAGCGGCACGGCGCGCAGCACCGGATTCCGCTCAATCCGCACCAGATCGTTCATACGTGTGGAAATCTCCTGCTTCAGCGCCTCTTTCTGCATCGCGGCTCCCGTGATCTGCAGGGCATCCTCAAACGATGCCTCCGGCCCAAGATCACAGGCAATCTCGATCCAGCTCCAGAAATTCGTCATCGATGCAGATGGGAAAAAGTTACGCAAGTTGGCTGGAACCATCAGAGAAACCGGCTTTTTCAGCCTGCTTTTCGGGATTTCTTCATATACCGCATATACCAACGCCGCCGCAAGGTACGCCGTTACCGACACGCCATGTGCTTTTGCGCACTTATGAACTGCTTCCGCAGAAAGCAGAATCTCGGTAATTTCCATCTTCTCCTGCTCCAGATATTCGCCTTTGATCTGGTATGCCGGGCGGCTCTTTTCTTTTTCACTTTTCTTTCCGGTGTAATACTGGGAAAAGCTGTCCTCCTCGAAGTCCGTTTCCGTCAGCATATCTTCGCTGACCTTGGAAAATGTTTCCTCTGGATGGCGCAGGATCAGATAATTGCTCACCAGTTCTTTCAGAAACAGCATCGCTCCGGTGCCGTCTGTCAGGGCATGGAATACTTCGAAATTGATTCGGGTTTTATAGTAAGAAACCTGGAAAAGAAGCGTTTTGTGGTCGGGTACGTAAATCTCACTGCACGGCGGACGCTTTTCCTCTTCTACTTTTGCTGGCAGATCGCGCTGCTCCAGATAGAACCAGAAAAGACCTTTCCGCAGTACCATGGAAAACACCGGGTAATGCTCCATTGTCTCCTCCAGCGCTTTCTGCAGCAGATCCGCCTGGATGTCCTCTTTCAGTTGGCAGTAAAACCGGAAGACTCTCGTATCCTTTTTTCCGGTGGCCGCCGGAAATGCCTGTGCCGCGTTGTCCAGCTTTCTCCAGCGCGAAGAATGTTCTTTCTTCATTTTCTATGCCTCCTTACGCCTTCCGGTAGTGTCAAAAACTACCTGTTTTTTATTGTTCTAAATCCTTTAAAACCTTGATTTATCGGAGGTTTGCAAATAAAAAGAGCAATTACCTCCTTTTTTCGGTATAATGTAGTCACCACAACAAACAAAATACGAAAGGATTTAATTGCTCGTGAACATTATACTTTATTTATTACAATTAATTCAATACCAACATAAACAAATCTGCTGGCTTTTAAATTTTATCTGCAGATATATTCCCCTCAAGCAGTGGGCTTTCGATGTTTCCCATTCTCCAAAATATCAAAAGTTCAAAGTTGACGAACTCCCTCTGATCACGGACTTCCGTCAGGACTGGACTTATAAAGAGCTCATCCCTTACTACGAAAAACGTTATGGTAAGAAGATCCGCCCGATCAGCCGACGCTCAGAGTGTGATATCCCAGACTCCTGCACCTGTCCCCGCTGCGATGCCCCTAAACCATTTCTCTACAAGAACAACGGATCCAAAGGTCAGCTCCTATGCAAGATCTGCGATGCCAGGTTCTCACCTGATGAAAGCAGATTTTCCGCTGTAAAACTACGCTGTCCCCACTGCGGCAACACTCTGGTTCCTAAAAAAGACAGAAAACATTTCATTGTCCACAAATGTGTGAATCCCAAGTGCTCATACTATCTGCACAATCTAAAAAAGGTAGATAAGGCAGATCTGAAAGAAGACTATGGCAAGAATAAATACAAACTCCATTACATCTACCGTGAGTTCACGATGGATTTTTTCAGCATGGACTTAAATACCCTGCCTAAAAATGCTTCTTCCCTTAAATTCAGTAAGCACAATGCCCACGTCATGTCCTTGTGCCTGACGCTGCACGTCAATCTGGGACTTTCCCTGCGCAAGACATCACAGGCTTTAAAAGACCTGTATAACATCAGCATCTCCCACCAACAGATCGCCAACTACTGTAAGACTGCAGCCATCTGCATTAAGCCTTTCGTGGATCAGTACCCCTACGAAAAGAATGAGGTCTTCACTGCTGATGAAACCTACATCAAGATCCGTGGTATCAAAACCTATGTCTGGCTGATCATGAATGCTGCTACCCGCTCTATCCTTGGCTATCAGGTATCTGATAACCGTGGTGTCGGGCCCTGCATCCTTGCTATGCGTATGGCCTTCCAGAATCTCAAAAAGCTTCCGGAAAACTTTAAATTTATTGCTGACGGATACAGTGCTTATCCCCTTGCCGCTATGGAATTCGCAAAGAAATTCGGCAAAGATTTCACTTTTTCCGTCACTCAGGTCATTGGACTTACCAACGACGATGCTGTTTCTACAGAACATCGTCCATTCAAACAGATGGTTGAACGACTGAACCGTACTTATAAAGCCTCTTACCGCCATACAAATGGGTTCGACAACATCGACGGTGCCAACTATGATCTGGCACTCTGGGTCGCTTACTATAACTTCCTGCGTCCACATAAGCATGCAGGCTATAAAGTCCTCAATGAAGTAGAAATGCTTCAGGGTGCCGACAATATGCCTGGCAAGTGGCAGCTTCTGATCTTTCTTGGACAACAGACCATTCTGAACATACAGAAAAATGGTACTGCCGCATCGGAGCGGAACTGTTGTCAATAGAACCGTGGAATACCGGAACAGACGGCTTTGCCGACTGCGAGGATATGCAGCGAAAGTCTATTGACATAAAGTTCTCGGATTATCCTATCCAGCAGAAAAGGGGTAGCTGCGCCCTTTTCCTGCCTTCCGGCGAGGATGGGCTCGGGCAAAGCCCGAAAATGGGTCAAGGGACTGGTTCCTTGTGGGTTCTTAGGGCAACGCCCTAAGCCCTCGGAGAGCTTATTGGAATTAATATCTGCAATTTTCAACGAATCATGAAAGCTTATCACAGCCTATAATGAAAATAGAGGATTGACCTCCACTACTTTTTTTACTTCCTGCCTTGTTTTACAATAGTTATTGACAGGATTAAGTTTGATTGTACCTTGGAGGATTTTCACCCCGTTTTTCAACGTAAATGTTTTGCCCTTGAGTACAGCATATTGTCGCATCTTTTACAGATAGCACGAGTAGCAAAGTCCATATTATCTCGGGCAAATCTCCTGTCAATTCTATTATAAAGGAGGCTGTCTGTATGAAAGATCTTTTAGAAATTTCCTGTGGTTTGGATATCCACAAAGAAAAAATTGTTGCATGTATCCTAACTGGTCCATTAGGTAAACCTACTCACTCTGAAATTCGTGAATTTACCACTTTAATTCCTGATATGCTTGCTTTACGAGACTGGATCATTTCAGAGAATTGCCATCATATTGCAATGGAAAGCACTGGCATTTATTGGATTCCAATTTACGAAATATTAGAAGATGCTTTCTCTGGAGATATCACTTTATTAGTTGTTAATGCCCGCCATATGAAGAACGTTCCTGGCAAAAAAACTGATATACGTGATTCTGAATGGATTTCTACATTACTACGTGCAGGACTCCTTAATGCAAGTTTTATTCCAGAAAAAAGGATTCGTGAATTTCGTGATTTAAACCGTTATCGCAAGAGTATTATCCGCGATATTACTTCCCAGAAAAACAGGGTTGAAAAATTCCTGCAGAGTTCCGGTTTTCGTCTGTCTTCTTTTATTTCTGATATTTTTGGTGCTTCCGGCAGAAACATTATTCTACATTTGATGGAACATGGACAGATTGATAAAATGTCTTTGGATTCTTATCTCAAAACAAAAACCAGAAAACGCATTGATGAAATCCTCATGTCTGTAAATGGGACTCTTTCAGAACATCAAAAATCTTTCTTAAAAATCCTCATGTGTCATTATGATTCCATGAAAGAGCATCTTATTGAAATTGAAACTCATCTTCAGGAAGATATGCTTCCATTCGCTTTACAAATTGAACAGTTAAATACTATCTATGGAATAAGTACAACTGCTTCCTGTGCAATCATTGCCGAAATCGGTACAGATATGAAACCATTTAAAACTGCAGAACACATCTGTTCATGGGCCGGTCTGTGTCCCGGCAATAACGAGAGTGCCGGAAAAAGAAAAAGTACCTCTATCACAAAAGGCAATCCTTATATAAAAAGTATGCTTTGTGAGATTGCCTGGGTAATTGCCGGCAAACGAAACACATATCTTTCAGCCTGGTATTGGAGAATCAAGCAGAAAAAAGGGGCCAGAAAAGCCATTGTCGCTCTTGCTCGTAAATTACTTGTTATCATTTATACAATGCTAAAACAAGGCACTAATTTTGATGAAAACTGTTTTGAAGTCAGGCGCAAAAACTGTGAGCAAAAACAACTTTCCCGTTATATACGAGAATTAGAAAAACATGGCTATACGGTTGAAGCTCAAGTATAATCCATCTTTTGTACAAATCATATTTCACTGCTGGCAGCCATTATTATGACTGCTTTATAGTGATGCTTTCATAATTGTTGAAAACATTTGTTGTCAAGGTTCAAGTCTTGGCTGCGATTTTTATTTTCGTAGCAAGGTCCATTTGAGCCTTTTTCTTTGGCTCTGTTTTTTCATAACTTATTTGACACTACCCGCCTTCCCGGGTGTTAATTTTTTCTTCACTGCTGCTATGTTTTCCAGTTCTTCGTCTGCATTTTTCTGCTGTTTTTCTTTCCTTAAAAATGCATTCATATACTGAAAACTTTCCTGCACATATAGGTGTTCAATGCCAAGCGCAAAATAGCCGTGCAATGCGCCCTTGATCCGATGATGTTCAACCAGATTGCCAGCCCTTTTCAGCTTTTTCGCATAATCCTCGCCCTCATCGCGCAGCGGATCGTACTGCGCCGTCAGTACCAGCGTGTCCGGCAGTCCCTGCAGATTTTCTGCCAGTACCGGTGCAAAGTACGGATTTTTGCGGTCTTCTTCGGTCCGCTGATACAGAATTACATAATCTTCCATTTTGACACTGGTCAGAAGGTATCCGGTTCCATTGGTTTTCACGGATTTGTACGGTGATTTCTCTGTGTAACAGGAATTCACCGCCGGATAAATCAAAATCTGTTTCCCCGGCAGCAGTTCTTTTTTATCCCTCGCCATCAGGCAGACCGCAGCCGCAAGATTTCCTCCTGCGCTGTCGCCCATGATCGTGACATTTTCCGGCGTTACCTCCGGCAGAATCTCCCCGCGCAGCATTGCCTGGGCGGCGGCGTAGCAGTCTTCTAAGCCTGTCGGGAAACGATGCTCCGGTGCAAGACGGTATTCTACCGATACAACAATCTGCCCCGTCGACTGCGCCATGCGTGCGCAGACACGGTCGTATGTCTCCACGCTCTCGGTTGTCCAGCCGCCGCCATGGAAGAACAGAATCGCTTCTTTTGCACCATGCTCCTCCATTTTTTCATCCGGGAAGAACAGCCGAATCGGAACCTTGTAGTCCCCATTATATATTTCCATATCCAATTTTCGCAGAAAAATACGGATCGGATCCAGCTTCTTGATATCGGCAAGCCGACGGGCGGATTCTACTTCAATTCCGCCGTAGGACAATACATTTAAAATGGCTTTGACTGCTTTTTTCATTCGCTCTCTCCTCTGTTGCTATTTTTCTGCTTCTGTTTTTCGTCTAGTTGCAATGTACTGCTTCAAAAATTCATACATCTGCTCATCCGTTGGCGGACAGCCTTTCAGATTGCATGCGAACCCGGAAGTACAACTTCCTACACCAAGCGCCCCGCTCTTTCCCCGGTATCCCTGCCCGATGCAGATTTTTTCGCGGAGTTCCGGCAGCAGTCCTTCCTCTTTCAGCCGGTCGAGCGCCGGGATCAGATAACCGTAGCAGGCACTGCAGGACTCAACTTCCTCTACGGCATCCTGCAGTTCCACGATCTTCCGTTTTTCCGGAATCACTCTTTTTTCACCAATTTCGCCAATTTGGCGGATTGAAAGCCGTGTGAGATCAGCGCTGCCCACGCCCAACTCTTCTGCCATTTTGACATACGGGACATCTTCTGGCTTATAATGCAGTTCCGCGCAGACATATGCATCGATCAACACCGGATCTAACCCAGCGAAAAGGCGATTCATAATAAACGGATTACCGCCATCCTCAAAGTCAAGGTCTCCGCAGATATTATCCACCAAAATAAAATCCTGATGAATCCCCAGCCCCAGATGCGCAATTGGCCGATGAAGTCCCATGGCATGAAAATGACGTTTTTCTTTATTCGGCAATAGACCTTTCATGTTTTTCAGTGCGCAGGTAATTTTAGTCTGGCAATGGCCTTTCATGACCGGGACATTGATCATAAAATCCACCTTTTTCGCACATTCGCAAATTTGAAGTTCCATATCACCACACTGCACCGGCATGCTTTTTTCCTTCTGCGCATTGATAAGCGGAACGCCGTACTGTTCCGAAAGCATACGGTATCCACAGACCTCAAACGATTCCTCCGTCTTATCTCCCACCCAAGAGCCTTCCATGATTTGAAGGTTAGTAAATCCATTTTCCTGAAGATATTCGATGATCCCCGCAACCACCTCCGGATGTGTCGTCCCTCCAAACTCCGCCGGGACAGGTGCTACCAGATTTGGCTTAATACCGATGAGACTGACCTTCGAAGGAATGAGCGTAGCTAAGGCACATTTGTTCAAAAGCTGTTTTGTCATTTCTTTATATTCTATTCCCTGTATCTGGATAATTTCGTTTTTATTCATTTAGCATTGCGGCCCCTTTATTCTGATTTGATTTTTTCTGACATTCGATATTCTTTAGTATATAATAGTTACTGCTTTCTTTCAACTCATCCAAAAACAAAATCATTTCCTGTGAACTGTAACCATTCCCATCATCTCCAGCTTCATAGAAAATTAAGCACTGTATGCTTGTAAGATTTCCAATCGCATTGTATAATAACTGGAAGACGGTACACAGAAAAAGTACCTCATCAGAAAGGAACTGACATGAGTTTTGAAGATGATTTAAAGGATGTCGGCGACAGTATTGGAAAGCTTGTGGATAATGCTGTAAATTCTCAGGATTTTCAGGAATTAAACCGGAAGATTTCAGACACCATCAACCAGTTTGTCTACCCAAACCGGAAGGGACCATTCCGTGCAAATGGCACACAGGAGCCGTCCCGCGGCTATTCCGCAGATACTTCCTACAGCAGCCAGCATTCTTCCCATAATAATACAGCGCAGCAGACCGGACCGCATCACTATTCCTACGGGCCGGGAGGCACGATGCCGGGTAAGAGCGCGAACCCGGTTCCCAAACCTTTCCATACCTGGCAGACCCCCCAGAATACGGAATGGAACAGCCGCATACAGGAACGTCGTGTACTGCGCGAGCGCTTTATGCCATCCACCGATCTTGCACTTGTTGGCGGATTTCAGACGGCTGCCGGCTGGGGTGTCACCGGACTGTTCGGCTGCTGCACAGCGCTTAGTCTCTATTCCTTATTTGCAAGTCCGAATGACAGCGCGCTGATTCCTTCTCTTATTTTTGCCGCATTTACCATCGGCGGCGGCATTCTTCTGAAAAAAGGAAGTAAAAACCGGCGTCTGGTCCGCCATTTCCGCCAGATCTGTACGCTGATCGGCACAAAGGAATATATTTCTACGAAAGAACTCTGCGACAGTATGCACTGTGAGAAAGGTGAGCTTCTGACCGATATTACGACCATGATTGATAAATCCATGCTGCGCCAGGGCCACCTCGACGAGAATGGTACCTGTCTGATGGTGACAAAGGACTGCTACGACCAGTACCGCGCAATGCTCGCCAGCCAGAAGGAACAGCAGATTGCCGAACAGAAAGCACGTGAACAGCTGGAGGCCTCCGGTGTAACGCCGGAATATCAGCAGATGCTGGAAGAATGTGAATCTTATATTCAGAAGATCCATCAGTGCAACCTGGATCTGCCGGGTGAAGTCATCACAGCCAAGCTGAGCCGTCTCGAAACGGTTGTTACCCGGATTCTCGAGGAGGCAAAAAAGCGCCCAAAAGAAGCCGCCGCCCTGCGGAAATTTATGGATTACTATATGCCGACAACCTGGAAGCTGCTCGACGCTTACCGTTCCTTTGAGAACGAACCAATTCAAAGCGACAATATCCTCCGAACCAAGAAGGAAATCGAGGACACACTGGATACCATCAATGCCGCATTCGAAAAGCTGCTTGATGATCTGTTCCAGACAACGGCATGGGATATTTCTTCTGATATCTCTGTTCTGCAGACGATGCTGGCGCAGGAGGGACTGACAAATCAGGCAGGTCCGTCAAAGCAGGATATTGAGCCGCTTCACATGTAACTATTCAAAGCTATACAATTGAAATCAAATCACCGGTTACGTTTCCGTACCGAAGAAAAGGAGAATAGAAAACATGAATGATTTTATAAAGGACACCACTGAAATTCCAAGCTTAAGTTTCGGCGCTCCGGAGCCGGAACCGGAACTTCCGGTACAGCAGCCGGAAGAAAAGAAAGAGGTCATGGATGATTCTGTTCTGTCCGACGAACAGAAAGCCATGGTGGATGCCTTTGTTTCCCAGATTGATCTTGCCAATACAAACGGCATTCTGCAGTACGGTGCCGGTGCACAGAAGAAAATGGCAGACTTTTCCGAGAAAACGCTGGAGAACGTCAGAAGCAAAGATCTCGGGGAAATCGGCGATCTGCTCACCTCTGTTGTGACAGAGCTGAAAACGTTTGACGCAGAAGAAGAAAAGGGACCATTCTCTTTCTTTAAGAAAAGCACGAACAAAATCAATGCAATGAAAGCGAAGTATGACAAGGCAGAGGTGAATGTCAATAAAATCTGTGACGTGCTCGACGGCCACCAGCGGCAGCTTCTGAAAGACATTGCCATTCTGGATCAGATGTATGCACAGAACCTGAATTATTTTAAAGAGCTGACCATGTACATTCTCGCAGGAAAGAAAAAGCTGGAGCTGGTACGTTCCACAGAACTCCGTGATCTGCAGAATAAAGCGCAGATGACCGGAAAGGCCGAAGATGCACAGGCTGCCAAGGATCTCGAAGATCTCTGCAACCGATTTGAGAAGAAACTGTATGATCTGGAACTGACCCGTATGGTTTCGATCCAGACAGCGCCGCAGATCCGCATGATTCAGAACAGCGATTCTGTAATGGCCGAAAAGATCCAATCCACACTCGTCAACACCATTCCGCTCTGGAAAAACCAGATGATCATTGCACTCGGCGTTCATCACTCGACTGAGGCTGCCAAAGCACAGCGCCAGGTTTCGGATATGACAAATGAGCTTCTGAAAAAGAATGCGGAGAATCTGAAGATGGCAACGATCGAGACTGCAAAAGAATCTGAGCGCGGTATCATCGATATGGAAACCTTAAAACAGACGAACCAGAGCCTGATCTCTACCCTCGATGAAGTGATGAAGATTCAGGAGGACGGCCGCCAGAAACGTGCCGCCGCTGAAGTTGAGCTGGTACAGCTCGAAAATGATATTAAGAAAAAAATGCTGGAGCTTTCTGCAGGCGGACAGCACTGATACTTTTTGTATCCTATATGAAAAAAAACGGAGAAGCCGCTTTTTCTGTGGTTTCTCCGTTTTTTACGTCCTGTCTCACCCTTATCTCGGGCGTTCTGCCTTTTCATTCTTTCTTCGGTATTCCGTGAAATAAAATTCAATATCAAAGCAGGTCTGCTCATCGCCCTCTTCTACCATCTCCCAATCCGGTGATTCGTCAAGATCCTCAAAGAAGGTATCCGCCTGATACGTCATGTCAATTCGTGTGACGTATGCCGTATCACAGTATGGGAGAAGCTGACGGTAAATTTCTCCGCCGCCCGCAACATAAATATCGTCGTCCTCATACGGCTTTAACACTTCCATCAGCTCTTTGATACTGTGGACAACGGTTGCGCCGCGGACAGTCCATTCCGGATCGCGACTTAAGATAATATTCGTTCTGCCTTTTAAGGGCTGCCCTGCCGGGAGTGTAGCAAGTGTCTTTCTTCCCATCACGACAACGTGTCCCATCGTAGTTTCACGGAAGAATCGCAGATCAGACGGAATACTTACCAGCAGCCGTCCCTGATATCCCAGACCCCATTTGCGGTCCGCACTTAAAATTGCTTTCATTTTGTTTCCTCTTTCTGTGTTATTTTCTCATCCATACTGCCGGAGCGGAACCCTTCCAGATCCATCGTCAGGTAAGAAAAGCCGAGCTTTTTCAGATATGCAATCATTTCTTCTCTCTTCTCAAGCACTTCCCCCATACGCTCCGGTGCGATTTCAAGACGCACCACATCGCCATGTACACGCAGGCGGAGATTCTCTTCCGCACCGAACAGCGTATGAAGCCATGCTTCGCCGTCCGCAATCCGATCCAGAACGTCATAGTTAATTTCTGCCCCGTAGGGAAGGCGTGTCGCCATACATGGAGTGGATGGACGGTGTGCTACGGAAACGCCGTACTTTGCAGCAAGTGCTTTTACCTCTGTTTTTGTCACATGACACGCTGCAAGCGGGCTGATGACACCATATTCTCTCAGCGCTTTTCGCCCCGGCCGGTAGACATGAAGGTCATCCTCATTTGTTCCGTCGAGTACCTGGGTGACACCGTGATCGCGGGCAAATTCCAGAAGTTTCCCAAATAGATAGTGCTTACAGAGATAGCAGCGGTTTTCCGGATTGTAACGGATTGCCTCCTGCTCCAGCTCATCAACAAAAAGGACCTCATGAACAGCGCCAACCTCCTTTGCTACTCTTGTCGCTGTCTCCAGGTCGCAGGGCGGATGCAGCCGTGTCTGAAAGGTTACTGCATAAACCTTTGTTCCATATTTTGCAGATGCATCCATGACAAGCTTCAGCAGCAGACTGCTGTCCACACCGCCGGAGAATGCCAGACAGAGATCCTGTTTTGCAATCTCGTCAAGTTGGGTAAGCAATGCTTTTTCCTTATTCTGCATATCTGTTTTCTGTTCTGTCCGGTTCTTTTTCTTTTCCTGTAATTCCATCGTATCTGTCTTCCTTTCCTGTAAAATGGCCGATGTCTTCTTATCAGAAAATCCATCGGCGGCACTGCTGCCCCGATGGATTTTCTCATACAGGTATTCCTGTTCTATTTTTTATCGATATGTCGGATCGCTTCCGAAAGCACCGCCTGTCCAGGTATAACGGGTCGGGTTTGTCAGCGGATAATCCAGATTGTCGCCAATGCGGACCGTTGTTCCGCTGCTGACGTTATCATAAATCCATTTTGCATCGATTGCAGTCAGTCTGACACAACCATGTGACATCGGTGATCCCAGGGAATTGAAGTCTACGGCAGAGATCATATTCAGATCCGGTGTGCTGCTTGCTACGCCATGGAAGTAAACAGCGCCATAAATCTGTGATACATATGGTGCCCAGCACACATAATCTTCACCTCTCATTTGCTTCTTTTTCAACTGCCAGCCGATTTTATATGTTCCTGCTGCGGTGTAACTGATTGGATTTCCTACGGAGCAGATCATTGATTTGATCGGGGTATCGTAAGAACCGGTTGCACTGTTATAGCCGTAAATGGTGACACGTCCGCGGGTTCTGTCTACTGTGATGTATTTGGATGACGGATTGAAGATGCTTGTCACATCCTCCATCAGAGAACCGTCTGCTTTGCGGTAACGGCGGTATTTTCCGATGTACTCCCATCCTTCCGTGATTCTGCGTCCGGAAGCATCGAATTTGTACTGTTTTCCATTGATCGTAGCGGTGCAGTTCTGATATCTTCCGCCCCAGCTGCGGAAATAATACTGAGAACCGTTCAGTGTCAGCCACTGGTCATGGTACATGCCGCCCCAGCTCTTGAAGTAGTACCAGTTCTTATCATGAAGAATCCACTCGTCATGTGCCATGCCGCCCCAGCTCTTCATGTAATAATAGTTACCGTCATGGTAAACCCAGCCGGTCAGCATTTTTCCATCTTTATCCAGATAATAATAATTTTTATCATAGAGGAACCAGCCTTTTTGCGTCCGTTTGGTTCCATCTGCATTAAACCAGTACCAGGTATCGCCGGACTTGCCCCATTCGTTTTTATACATACCACCCCAGCTCTTGAAGTAGTATTTTCCATCGAGCCATTCATTGGCAAGCATGGTTCCATCGGATTTCAGATAATACTTATTTCCTTTGTAGGTCAGCCAGCCGCTGGTATATTTCTTTCCATTTCCGTCAAAATAATACCATACATTGTTGACTTTTGCCCATGCGTTTTTGTAGGCCGCACCCCAGCTGCGGAAGTAATAGGTGTTATCCAGCCACTCATTAAAAGCCATTTTTCCATCGGCTTTCAGATAATAGCTGTTTCCATTGTAATCCAGCCAGGAATTCGTCAGCAGTTTTCCACTGTCTGCCGTCGTCCAGTACCAGATCGTCTGAGTTGCGGTTTTAATTTTTTTCCAGCCAGTTGTGGTCGAAACGGTTCCGTCAGCTCCGACATAGTAATAATTGCCTTCATATTCAGCAACATCATTGACGCGCATACCGCCCCAGCTTCGGAAGAAGTACAAGGTTCCATTCAGATTCAGTGCATTGTCTTCCATATGGCCGTCTTCGTGGAGATAATATTTATTTCCATCGTAATTGAACCAGCCGGTTCGTACGCCGCCCCAGCTTCGGAAGCTGTACCATTTTCCATCAATTTCAGCCCAGCCGGATTTATTTTTCTGATTGCCGGTCTCCATCTCGAAGCTTCCGTCTTTCATGTCTCCGTTCGCATCAAAGGAACCTGGTTTCATATAGTAGGTTGCTGTATCTACCTTTTGCCAGCCGGAAAGGAGTTCTCCAGTTTCTGCATCTACCAGATACCAGGTAGAACCTACTGTCAGCCAGCTTACGGTACGGTCTTCCTGCTGATATACGGTGTGGTTTCCAAGAGATACGGTGCTGTCTGCATTCAGATAGTAGGTATGCGTTACCCCTTTTTCATCGACAACAGTCTGGAAACCTGCCTCTTTTACGCGGGTGCCGTCATCGCCAAACAGATATGTTTTATCTCCTACCTTCTGGGTCTTGCTCCAGATGGCATAGCCGTTTTCATCCGCATAGTAATCGTCTACGCTTCCATCATTAAATTCGAGTGTAACAAGTTCATTTCTTTTCAGTTCCGGTGCAAATACTTTTCCTTCACAGATACCCTGCTGCATCGAACCAAGTCCGTCTTTTGCAGGATCTTCCCCTTCTGTATCCAAGTAGTAGGTTCCGGTTTTTCCATCTTTATCCGTAAGTTCTACTTCACCGGTCAGCATGTAGCCGTTTTCATCAAACGCATAACCGACACCGTCGATTTCTATTGGTCCGGTAGCAGCTACCACCTTATTATTCTCATCCAGAACTCCGTACTGAAACTGTTTCTTTCCATCTCTTTCAACGCTGTTCCAGCCTTCCTTCAGATTACTTACTTCCGGAGCCGGAGTTGCGCTCGGCGTCGGTGTCTCGGAAGGGGTCTCAGTTGGTGTTACGGTTGGTGTTGCGGTCGGTGCTTCGGTCGGTGCTTCGGTTGGAGCCGGAGTCTCACTCGGTGTAACCTCTGGGGTCTCAGTTGGCGCCGGAGTCGGAGTCGTTTCTTCGTCTTCGGCCTGAGCTACAGTATCACTTTCCGAATTTACCGGTAATGGACTGGTTTCTGTAGAAGCTGCATATGCACCGGCTGGTGTAACACTTACCATGACGCCAAGTACGGCTGCGGCCAGAAACTTTCTTTTCATTCTTATTCATCCTCCCATTTTTTTACTCTTATACAATTTATAGCTTACTACATTTTTCCATCTATTTCAAGTTATCCGCCGGTAAAATACCTTACAAATTTCTTATGGTTTTTTCCGGTTTTTCGGGCAGAAAAAACCTCCCGGCTCCGGTTTTCTTGCCGGATACAGGAGGTTTTTCATTTGTTTCTTTTTTATTCGTTTACGGTAGTAGATCCGTAGATTTCTGTCTGAAGTCTGGAAATGGTTGCCGAGAAATCCGGAACAAGCATCTCACCCTTGCTGGAGTACAGATCATCGTATGGTACACGGCTCTGTACAATCTCATAGGAGAGGATCGTCGGCAGCTCTCCGATCAATGTCATCAATGTAGACTGATCAATGTTATGGGTAACACTTGGAAGAATGGTATCCGCCAGTGCACTCAGTTCTGTTACGCTTGACGATTTCATTTTCTGCATCATCTTGCTTAAAACCTCTCGCTGACGCTCCGTTCTCTGATAATCAGAATTTCCAACGTAACGGATTCTTGCATATGCAACTGCCTGATAGCCATCCACATGCTGCTCTCCGCCTGCTGTATACTGATGGGCGGAAGCCTCCACATTACGGAGTCTGCACATTTCATCAACATATTGGTTCGCTACACGGATTTCATCATCGCTCGGCGAAAGCTCGATTCCGCCGATATCATCGATAATGTCAATCATGGAATCGAAGTCAACACTTGCATAATTGTCAATCGGCAGTTTGTAGTTGTCCTCGATGGTTCGTACAACCAGCGGACCGCCGCCATATGCGCAGGCTGCATTCAGTTTTTTCACACCGACATCCGGGATATTTGCATACAGGTCACGCATAAAGGATGTCATGTGGATCTGTTTTGTATCTTTATTGATGGACATCAGAATCATGGAATCGGAGTTTCCATACCACGTTTTGTCACGACGGTCAACACCGATCAGCAGAATGTTGTACACGTTATTGTTGTTTGGAAGTTCAATGTCCTGTGTCTCATTTAAAATCTCAGACTGCAGGGCATCCGTCTCCTCATCAGTCAACCCGGTACTTTCGGTCTCAACCTCTGTGGATTTATTGATCGTGATTTTATCGTCGCTTACGTAGTTACTCTTGCTGTAATAGTGATTGATTACAGCATAGACACCGACGAGCACAACCAGTACAACTACGAGAAGGATGGTGAGCACATTAACCCAGCCGAATTTCTTCTTTTTCTTTCCTGAGGAATGGCGTCTTTCCGGGATTTCATCCTCGTCATCATATTCTTTTCTCATAACGACCTCTTTCATTTTCTTATTTTCCGGTATTTTCCAGCCGGATATCGTTTATAATATAGTCAAAAAACGGACTGCTGTCAAGTGTGCAGTCCGTTTTGATTGATTTCCGTTTGCAGTTCTTTTTCCTACCGCTGCATTTTCTCCCACTGGTTCAGTGCAGCCTCAATGACTTTGTCCATATCGTAATACTTGTATTCTCCAAGTCTTCCGCCAAAGATAACCTTCTCTTCTTTTTCCGCAAGTGCGGCATATTTCTGATAAAGTTCCTGGTTTCTGGCATCATTCACCGGGTAGTACGGCTCCATCCCCTCTTTCCAGTCGGTGGAATACTCTCTGGAAATGACGGTCTTTTTCTGGGTTCCGAATTCGAAATGCTTGTGTTCGATCACACGCGTATACGGTGTCTCCCGATCGGTGTAGTTTACTACAGCTACGCCCTGATAATTGTCGGTATCCAGCACTTCTGTTTCAAAGCGCACCGTACGGTATTCCAGCTTGCCAAGTGCATAATCGTAAAACGCATCAATCGCTCCGGTGTAAATCACCGTCTCACCCATCGCCAGGTACTTTTCTTTATCTTCCAGAAAATCAACACCTGTCTGTACATCCGCTTTTTCAAAAAGCCGCTCTGTCAGAACGTTATAGCCGCCAATCGGAATTCCCTGATAAAGGTCATTGAAATAGTTGTTGTCATACGTAAAGCGCACCGGAAGCCGTTTGATGATAAAGCTCGGCAGCTCACTGCAGTCTCTTCCCCACTGCTTTTCTGTATAACCCTTAACCAGCTTTTCATAAATATCTTTTCCAACCAGTTTGATCGCCTGCTCTTCCAGATTTTTCGGCTCTCCCGGAACAGCTTTTCTCTGCTCTTCGATGATTGTTTTCGCCTCTTCCGGTGTGCGGATTCCCCACATTTTACTGAAGGTATTCATATTGAACGGCATATTATAAATTTCGCCTTTGTAGTTGGCAATCGGCGAGTTTGTATAACGGTTGAATTCTGCCAGCGAATTGACAAACTGCCACACCTCTTTATTCGAAGTATGGAAAATATGCGCTCCATACTTGTGTACATGAATTCCCTCGATTTCTTCGCAGTAAATATTTCCGCCTGTATGATCTCTTCGTTCCAGTACAAGACAGCTTTTCCCTGCCTGACCGGCAAGATAAGCAATCACTCCGGAATACAGACCGGCGCCAACCAGAACATAATCATATTTCTTCATTGTTCTTTCTCCTTACAGTTCTTCCCCAAGTCCCGTCCGGATGGAATTGACAAGGAACTGCAGAGCTTCCTCCTCGTCCTCTCCCTCGCAGAACAGCTCAATTTCGTCTCCGCATTTGACGCATGCGCCAAGGACGCTTAAGACGCTCTTTGCATTTGCTGTATTTCCATCTCCGTAGTGGAATGTAATAGATGATTTAAACTGCATTGCCTGTTTGCACAGGGTTCCGGCCGGGCGAAGATGAAGGCCGGTTGGATTTTTCACGGTCACTTTTCCGCTTACCATTGGTTTCCCTCCTAATTTGTTCCTGTCGTTTTATTTGCTACTGCTTTTTCTTTGATATGAATCGTTGTCTTGACACTGTCTACGAGCTCATAGCCATCCGGCAGTGTGATTTTTACCGGTACCTCGTAATCCCCGACACCCATTCCATTCAGATCTATGGATGCGTTGATCTGGGAAGTATCTAATTTGGCCAGATTTTTGTCCGATGCTTTAATGCGGATTGCAAGCTGTGTCTGATCATACAGAACGGTATAAGTGGACTGAAGATTGCTCGTCTCGATCTGATCGACATCAAGTTCAAATTCCCTGCTCTCATTCGGCATAACCGTTACGTGAACGGTAACGGATGCAGACGAACTGGAGGATACTTTCAGATCTGTCACATCGGCGAGAACATCGCTTAAGTCAACCGTCGTCTCCACATCGGAGCGTTGTCCTGCAACGGAGGTATAGTCTTCCGGAATTTCAATCGTATTGCCTTCATCCGCCAGCTTTGCAAGTGCCTCCTCGGATCCGGCAACGGTGATTTCCTCCGGTGTGGTATAGATATTTTTAATCTGATAGCCGTCTGCCGGAGTTCCGCTGTACAGTGCACTCAGCTTAATACCGGATACACGGCGCCACAGTTCAATATCCACATCCACCTGCGGGGAGCCGCTGTCGAAATTCAAAAATTCCATCTGGGATTCCGGCATCTCATCCTGGTTTTTATCAATAATCATCAGATCCGCCGTGACGGTTCCGGAGTTCCGCATATTGGTTACATCTACTTTTGCCACCACACTGCTGATCTTATTGATCAGGGACGTCGGGCCGGAAATGGTGATGCTCTCCGGATCGGAAGTCATCGTTCCCACTTCGTAATCTTTTGCCGGTTTCGTATTTCCTGCGTCAATTGTGATCGGGAATTTTTCGCTGTCCACATCCTCGATTTCCACAGGGATCGTTGCTGTCACTGTGCTCAGTTTTTCCTGTTTTACCATGGAGCACGTTGCCTTGATCGGCACATAAACCGGGTTTGTATCCATCGTCACAATCTGGGTCAGATCGGCCGTGACGGTGATATCCGATGCTTTCAGCCGGCTGACAACCGAGTTGTTGTCCGTGACAGTAACTGTGACCGTCTGGTATTCCTCCTCAATCTGGTATGTTTTCTTTCCGGCTGCGATGTAGGCTTCATTGGTCACCTGCACGGGGACATCAAAGCGCTCTTTCACAATCGGGTCATTCACACTGACCACAACGTACCAGATTACAATGGCAATCAGGATAGAAAGAATTTTCAAAGGGAGATTGTTCAGAAGCTTTTTCAGAATTTTCTTTTTCATTTCTTCTCTCCCTCCACTTTCTGACGCATTCCGCCGATATGCCATCCTTTCTTCTCTTCCGGTTTTTTCGCGAGCTTCTGGATTTTGTGAAGCTGCTCCCGAAGGTCGCTCGGTGTTACTGCCGTGTGGAGTTCTCCGCCGGAAGCATACGACACATTTCCGGTTTCCTCGGAGACAATAATCGTAAAGGAATCCGTCACCTCACTGATGCCGACACCTGCACGGTGGCGTGTTCCAAGATTCTTGTTCAGATCCATGTTGTCGGACAGCGGCAGGTAACATGTTGCTGCCGTGACACGGTTGTTCCGTACAATCACGGCTCCGTCGTGCAGCGGCGTATTGTGTTCGAAAATATTGATCAGCAGCTGGCTGGTCAGAACGCCGTCAATCGGGATTCCGGTCTTTTCATATTCCTCCAGGGTGATGGTCTTTTCGATGACGATCAGCGCTCCGGTCTTTACTTCTCCCATTTCAAAACTGGCCCTTACCAGTTCATTGATGGTTTTGTCACTGAACCGTTCATTTTCCTCCTGGCCGCTCGCAAAAGAAATGGCAGACAGCGGATTCTTTTCTCCAATCTGCTCGACCACTCTTCGAAGCTCCGGCTGAAAGATAATTACAACCGCTGTGATCGCCGCCCCGCCGATGTTTCCGAACAGCCACAGAATCGTCTGCATTTTCAGCACGTTTGCAATGATGACAAAGACACCAATCAGAAAAATACCTTTCATCAGCGTATAGGCCTTTGTATTCTGCAGCCAGCGGATCAGGTGATAGACGAAAAATGCAATGAGCAGAATCTGCACAATATCAATCAGTTCAATTTGTTTTGGCAGCCCGTAGTCTGCCGTTCTTGTGACAATCCAGTTCCACACGCCACGCACACTGTCACTTCCTTTCTTTTCCCACGGCCGGTTTTCTTCTGATTTTCAAAATTCTTTTAAAGATCCTTTAAGGTGTCCTCCAGCATGCTCTTATAATCCACATCCTGATAATCGCCCTCGTCCAGCGGCGGAATTTCTTCTTCCTGAATTTCTTCTGTTTCGTTTATTTCTTCTGTTTCGTTTATTTCTTCTATTTCTTCTTTTTCCTCGATCTCATCAAGATCCCTGCTGTTCCCGGATTCTTCTGTATGTCCAAGATTTGCCAGAGCATCGAGTTCCTCGTCTGTCAGATCCGGTTCTTTTTTCTTTTCATTCCGAATATAAGTCACACAGCGCTGTGCCTTTGTCACATTGAATTTTGGAACGGCTTTTACGTAGTAATAATAATCGTCGTCATCATATTCCAGGTATTCTGTCCGGGTGTAGTCTGCACCGAACAGGAAAAACTCCAGAACAAATCCAACCAGACAGCCGGCCGCCGCCCCGATCAGAACCATCGGGAGTGCAATCTGTACATCCAGTGCCAGGCTTCCGGCAATCATAATAACCGCATAGGCAACCGAACCTGCCACAATGGAAATCTGCCATGCATAGTCCGCACTGCTGTGGCGGATTGCATTGACAAGAAGTACGGTCAGTGCGCAGGCGATCAGAACCAGCAGCATTTCCTCATTGCGGAAGAGGCCGTTGAAAAATTCCTGTACGACTGCCGTGATCTCCGGTGCTTCCGCCGCATGAAGCAGCGGCTCCATTTTTCCGTGAATCATGTCGCACATATAGTAGACAACGACACCGCAGGCTGCTGAAAATGCAGAGAGCGGCGTGCCGGCAAGACCATAGGCAACCGGAACGGCAGATGGCACGTGAAGCCAGAATGCGAGCGGTGTCAAAAGGAGTGCCGGCGCATCCTTCGGCACAAAGCGAAGATATAGAAACCAGAGCACCAGCAGAACCAGCGCCGCAAGACCCGCGATTACCATGTGAAGTGCAAAGCAGTGGCCGATGATCACCAGCATTGCAAGGAAAACCATTCCATTCAATGGCAGGATGGCGCAGATCAGTGACAGAATCAATACCACATACATGCTGTCCAGCATCTTCAGATAGCCGAGATTGGAATTAATACCACGAAATACAGCAAGAGCGAGCAGAAATTTCACAATCGGAAGTACGATTCCGCTGCAGGAGCCGTAAAACTCTTTTAATTTTTCTTTCAGTTCAATCAATACTGTCATGTTTCCTTCCTCCTGCGCCCGGATTTCTTCCCGCTTTTTTCCTGTTCCTCATACATGTTCTGCAGGTCATCCAGCTCTTTTCCATACCATTTCAGCTTTTTCTGTGCTCCCTGGTAACGGATCGTGCTGATCACATACACGGCAATGGAATAGACTGCCAGAAAACACAGATAGGACGCGATCAGACACCCTGCTGCAAACTGCAGGTCGATTGTGTCTATCTCGTCCACCAACCATTCAATATGATATAAGACTGCAACCGCAAGTACCAGAATGTATCCGATGGAAGCCAGAAAAAAATTTTTCAGAAGCTCTTTTCCGATGTAATCACTCCGAAAATAGCGGCCGATTCGTAAGGCATTTTTTTCTTCTTTTTTTTCGAAAAAAGCCAGTTTTGTCATCTGACGAATCCTTTTTTCGTCCAACATGCCTCTTGGTCTCCTCTTCCCGTTCTAAATTATGTTTATTTTACCATATGTTTCCGATATTGGAAAGCTATTCTCAAAATATTCACACACTATTTTACAATTGCCGCACAAACAAAATCCACCTGTTCTGCTCCATTCACTTTCAACAGTGACGCAATGGCATCAACCGTGCTTCCCGTTGTGTAAATGTCATCTACCAGAAGAATCCGGCAGTATTTCATCTGTCCCGGCTTTGCCAATGCAAAAGCTCCCTCCAGGTTTTTCCGCCGCTCGGCGGGACCAAGCTCTTTCTGGCGTTTTGTTTTTTTCACACGGCGGATCAGGCGGGCATTCATGGGAAGTTCCATTTCTTCTGCCAGCTTTTCTGCAAATACCTCCGCCTGATTGTAGCCGCGCTGCCGCTGTCTCGCCGGATGAAGCGGCACCGGAACGAGCACCTCCGGATTTCTTCTCTGGATCTGCTTTCCCACATAGAAAAACGCCGCGTGAGCATAAAATCCAGCGTATTCCTGCCGTTCATGATATTTGAACCGCATCAGGGAAGCCTCAAGTTCCCCGTGGTAACCGTACGGCGCAAAACCGCGGTCGAAGCTGTGCCTCGTTCTGCTGCAGTCCCGGCAGAACTCTTCCTCACTGCCCACGGGTTTCCCGCATTTTTTGCACCGCGCGCCCAGAATCGGATGGATCTTTTCCACACAATTCCGGCATAGATACAGCTCCTCACGTGACAGCAGTCCGTCACAGATGGGACATCGTCTCGGATAAACTGCGTTTAAAAGCCAGTTTCCTGTTTTATTTTTTTCTTTCATGTAACCTGCGCTTTCCCTTATCCACTCTGCCGGATGCAGCCGCATCCATGCCCCGGAAAAACGTGTTTACGCGTTTTCTTCCTGCATTTCCCGGATTCTTCTGGCGAGCGTTGTATACCGGTTCGCCTCGATATGATTTCCGATCATTGCCTGGAATGTCACATCACTTCCGACGATGGTGACACACTTTCTGGCTCTCGTCACGGCCGTATACAGAAGATTCCGCGTCATCAGCATGCGCGGGCCGCCGAGCAGCGGAATCACAACCGCCGGGTACTCGCTTCCCTGCGCTTTATGTATCGTTGTGGCGTAGGCGAGCTCCAGCTCGTCCGCCTGTTTGAACGTATAGTCTGCGAATTTTCCTTCCTCAAACTCCACGGTGATCACCTCGGTATACGGGTTGATGCTCCGGATCATGCCGAGGTCTCCGTTGAATACACCCATACCGCGCTCCGCCACGATTCCGTTGATGCCGCGGATTTCCCACTCCATCTGGTAATTGTTGCGGATCTGCATGACCTTGTCGCCCTCGCGGAGGATATTACCTCCATTTTCCCGCTCGGCTTTGTCCGGTGCGGGCGGGTTCAGGTATTTCTGCAGAATCTGATTCAGATTTTCCACGCCGAGTGCACCTTTCCGCATCGGAGTCAGAATCTGGATATCCTGCGGGCGGGCATCCACATAACGCGGCAGTTTCTGGGACACCAGCGTCACCAGCACTTTCCAGATCACGTTGACATCGTACCGTTTCAAAAAGAAGAAATCTTTGCTCTTATTGTCCAGTATAACCTCTTCCCCATTATGGATCTTATGTGCATTGACAACAATATCGCTCTGGGATGCCTGCCGGAAAATGTGCGTCAGGCAGACAATCGGAAAGCATTCCGAACGGATCAGATCCCGGAGGACACTGCCCGGGCCGACACTTGGAAGCTGGTTCTGGTCTCCCACTAGGACCAGCCTTGTTCCCGGCACAATCGCGGAAAGAAGGGCATGCATCAGGTGGATATCAACCATCGACATCTCATCAATGATGATGACATCCGCGTCGAGCGGATTATCTGCGTTCCGCTCAAAATGCACATTTGCCGAGGAGTCATCCACATTTCCCGTCAGTTCCAGAAGACGATGGATCGTGCAAGCCTCACAGCCAGTTGCCTCTGTCATTCGTTTCGCCGCTCTTCCGGTCGGCGCTGCCAGGAAAATGTCGAGGCCTTCTGCCTCAAAATAATGGATCATCGCATTGATGGTCGTCGTTTTTCCGGTTCCGGGACCTCCGGTCAGGATCATAAGACCGCTGTATGCCGCCTCAACGACTGCCGTCTTCTGCATCTCATCCAGCTCGATCTGATATTTTTTCTCGATCTTTCCGATCCGCTTTTCGATTGCCTCACGGTCTTCCTCGCATGTAATATTCAGCTCATGCAGCATGCGCGCCGTACTCAGTTCCAGATAATAATACTGGCTGGCGTACACAATCCGCAGCGGCTCATCCCCTTCCCGTTCGGCCGGGAGCTCGCGGATGACCGCTTTTTTGTCGATTGCCATATCCTGCAGAGATTTCTGCATCCGCTCCGGTTCTACGCCGAGAAGTTCCTGCCCTCTCCGAAGCAGCACCGGTTCCGGCAGATAGACATGGCCTTCTGCCGTCGCCTGATTCAGCACATACGAAAGACCGCTCTTGATGCGGAATTCGCTGTCCACGGCAATCCCGATTTTTCCGGCAATCTCATCCGCCGTCCGAAATCCCACGCCTGCGATATCTTCCGCCATTTTATACGGGTTTTCCTTTAAAATCCGGTACACATTGTCCCCGTACTGCTGATAAATCTTTGCACCGAGATTCAGCGCAATGCCATATCCCGAGAGGAAAATCATCGCATTCTGCATTTCGGCTTTTTCTGCCACCTGCTGTGCAATTTCACGCGCTTTCCGCTCGCTGATTCCCTTTACCTCCGCGAGGCGCTCCGGCTCTTCCTCGATGATCCGAAGCGTATCGTCACCAAAGCGGCGCACAATTCTTGCCGCCAGCGCCGCACCGACTCCTTTGATCGCACCGGAACCGAGATACCGCTCCAATGCAACAGAATCCTGTGGAACTTTCGTCTCATAGGATTCAATGCGGAACTGCTTTCCATAGGCAGCATGTTCAATATAATCTCCGGAAGCCTCGATCAGCTCGCCCTCTCCGATCATCGGAAGCGTGCCGACGCATGTCAGCTCGCGCCCCTTCATGCTCAGATTCAGGACGGTATAGCCGTTCTCCTCATTTCGGAAAATAATGTGTTCTACGTAGCCTTCTACTTTTTCTTTTTCACTCATCTTTTATCAAAATTGGCTTTCAAATTCATTCATCACTTCGCGGTACTGGCCGGTTCCAAGCGCAACGACGCTCGCCGGATTTTCTGCTGTCACGGTATTGATGCCGGTCCGCTCCTGGATCAGCTCGTCCATTCCGTCAAGGAGACTGCCGCCTCCGGTCAGGATAATGCCGCGGTCGGAAACATCGGATGCCAGTTCCGGCGGCGTTTTTTCCAGCACGGCACAGATCGCGTCCGCAATCTGGTTTGTCGTCTGGGCAAGGGCACCTCGGATTTCGTCGGAGGAAACCGTAATCGTCGCCGGAAGTCCGGTGATGACGTTTCTTCCCTTGATCTCCATCGTTTTCTCCTCGGCCCGCGGATAAGCGGAACCAATCCGGATTTTCACTGCCTCTGCGGTCTGTTCTCCGATAAATACGTTGTATGTTTTCCGTACATAGCGGATGATATCCTGGTCAAATGTCTCACTGGAAATCTTGACCGAATTGGAAACAACGGTTCCCGCAAGCGAGATCACAGCGATATCCGTCGTGCCTCCGCCGATGTCCACGATCATATTTCCGCATGGTTTCGTAATGTCAATTCCGGATCCGATTGCCGCTGCCACCGGCTCCGGCACGATCAGCACTTCCCGGGCTCCCGCCTGGTACGTTGCCTCCTCCACAGCCTTCCGCTCTACTTCCGTCACACCGGACGGCACACAGATGCTGATTCTCGGTTTCCGGAATGCTCTTCTTCCCATTGCCTTCTGGATAAAGTAGCGCAGCATGCGCTCGGTGATCAGAAAGTCCGTGATCACGCCCTGCCGCATGGGCCGGACCGCCATAATATTGCCCGGTGTCCGTCCAATCATCTGACGCGCTTCTTCTCCAATTGCCCGTACTTTATCTGCATCTTTATCATACGCAACTACGGACGGCTCCTTTAATACAATGCCTTTTCCCTTGGCATAGACCAGGATGCTGGACGTCCCCAGATCAATTCCGATATCGGTCGTTGCAGCCATAGTAATCCCCTTTCCTGTTCTCTTTTATTTTTCTTTATTTTAATCTGTTTGAAATTTGTATAGAATAAGTTCGGGTTCAAAACACCCGAAACACAAAAGGATCAAATGTGTTCTGAGCCCAACCCGCTTCTTATTATATACAATCCCTTTTAAAATGGAAAGGATTTTTTAGAGATATTTTTCGACATATTTTCCGGTGTAGGATACCGGGCTCTTGGCCACTTCCTCCGGCGTTCCGCACGCAATCACGGTTCCGCCGCCGTCTCCGCCCTCCGGTCCGATATCAATAATATAGTCCGCCGTCTTGATGACATCCAGATTGTGTTCGATAACAACGACGGTATTTCCGCCCTCGGACAGGCGGTGCAGAATCTCCACCAGTTTGTGGACATCCGCAAAATGAAGTCCCGTCGTCGGCTCGTCGAGAATGTAGATTGTTTTTCCCGTGCCGCGGCGGCTCAGCTCTGCTGCGAGCTTGATACGCTGCGCTTCTCCGCCGGACAGCGTGGTGGACGGCTGGCCGAGGCGGATGTAGGAAAGGCCGACATCGTACAGGGTCTGTAATTTCCGGAAAATCGACGGTACCGGCCGGAAGAATTCCAGTGCCTCCTCGACCGTCATATTCAGCACATCGTAGATGCTCTTTCCTTTGTATTTGACTTCCAGTGTCTCACGGTTGTACCGTTTTCCATGGCAGACCTCACATGGCACATAGACATCCGGCAGGAAGTGCATTTCGATCTTCAGGATACCGTCGCCGCCGCAGGCCTCGCATCGGCCGCCCTTCACATTAAAGCTGAATCTTCCCTTCTTGTAGCCGCGCGCCTTGGCATCCTGCGTTGCCGCAAACAGGTCGCGGATCTGATCGAACAGACCTGTGTACGTTGCCGGATTGGAACGCGGTGTTCTTCCGATCGGGGACTGGTCGATGTCGATGACCTTATCGAGCTGTTCCATACCGATGATGTCTTTGTGTGCACCCGGAATCGTCCGCGCACGGTTCAGATCTCTTGCCAGCCGTTTGTACAGAATTTCATTGACAAGAGAACTCTTTCCCGATCCGGAGACTCCGGTCACGCAGGTCATGACACCGAGCGGGAAATTCACGTTGATATTTTTCAGATTGTGCTCTTTTGCTCCGACTACCTTCAGCCAACCCGTCGGCTTTCTGCGCTCGGACGGAACCGGAATTTTCAGTTCTCCGCTTAAGTATTTTCCGGTGATGGAATTCGGATTTTTCATCAGATCTTCCGCCGTTCCGATCGCCACCAGCTCTCCGCCGTGCTCACCGGCTCCAGGGCCGATATCGACAACGCAGTCAGCGGCGCGCATCGTATCCTCGTCGTGCTCCACGACGATCAGGCTGTTTCCGAGGTCACGCAGATGTTTCAGCGTCGCGAGAAGTTTGTCGTTGTCTCTCTGGTGAAGACCGATGCTCGGCTCGTCGAGAATATAGGCGACACCGACAAGGCCGGAGCCGATCTGCGTTGCCAGACGGATTCTCTGCGCCTCACCGCCGGACAGCGATGCCGTTCCGCGCGCCAGGGTCAGATAGTTTAATCCGACATCCGCAAGGAAGCTCACACGCGCACGGATCTCTTTTAAAATCTGCTTTCCGATCAGCAGCTGCTGTTCGGAGAGTTCGAGGTTCTGCATAAACTTCTGCAGATTGTCGATGGAAAGGGATGTTACTTCAAAAATATTTTTATCTCCGACCGTCACACCAAGCGACGTCGGTTTCAGACGCTGGCCATGGCACGCCTGGCACGGGGTCACACGCATGAAGGTTTCGTATTCCTGTTTTGTAGAATCCGATCCGGTCTCACGGTAGCGGCGCTCTACATTTTTGATCAGCCCCTCAAAAGCCACATCGTACACACCGACGCCGCGCTGACCGCGGTAATGCACCTTGACGGATTTTCCGTTCGTTCCGTAAATCAGGATATCGTGGATTTTTTTCGGATATTCACAGAACGGAGTGGAAAGTGAAAAATCGTACTCCTCTGCCAGCGCATCGAGAACGGCTCTCGTATAGCTCGATTTGTCCGTGCAGGACTGCCAGCCGAGCACGGTGATGGCTCCGTCTGCGATGGATACGGTCTTATCCGGAATCATCAGATCCTCGTCGAATTCCATCTTGTAGCCAAGGCCGGCACAGCTCGGGCAGGCGCCGAACGGGTTGTTGAAGGAAAAGCTTCTCGGCTCAATCTCCTCCATGCTGATGCCGCAGTCCGGGCAGGAAAAGCTCTGGCTGAAGTTGAGCTGATTTCCGTCCATCGTGTCGACTACCAGAAGGCCGTCCGCCAGATCCAGTACATTCTCGACGGAATCCGTCAGACGTTTCTCAATGTCCGGTTTGACTACAAGACGGTCCACAATAATGGAAATGTTGTGTTTCAGGTTCTTATCCAGCGTAATCTCCTCGGACAGCTCATACTGGCTGCCGTCGATCATCACGCGGACATAGCCGCTGCGTTTTGCCTGTTCGAGCACCTTTTCGTGTCTTCCCTTGCGGCCGCGCACAACCGGCGCGAGAAGCTGGATTTTCGTCCGCTCCGGGAGTGCCATGATCTGATTGACCATCTGGTCCACCGACTGGCGGCTGATGACTTTTCCGCACTTCGGGCAGTGCGGAATACCGATTCTCGCGTACAGAAGACGGAAGTAATCGTAAATCTCCGTCACGGTTCCGACGGTGGAACGCGGGTTCCGGTTCGTCGATTTCTGATCGATCGAAATAGCAGGCGGCAGACCTTCGATGCTGTCCACATTCGGTTTTTCCATCTGTCCTAAGAACTGGCGCGCGTAGGAGGAAAGGCTCTCCATGTACCGCCGCTGGCCCTCCGCATAGATCGTGTCAAACGCAAGCGAACTCTTTCCTGAACCGCTGAGGCCCGTAAATACAACAAACTGGTTTCTGGGGATATCGACATTCAGTGCTTTCAGGTTGTTCTCCCTGGCTCCCCGTATTCTGATAAACTCTTTTTTCTCTGCCATAACTGTTCCTCTTATTAATTGGAATCCCTGTCCGGACAGGGACAGGAATCTTGTCTCGTTTTCTCCCATTATAGCACACCGCCGTGCGTTATGCAAACATTTGTTCTATTTCTTTATCATCTTTTTACAGCAGAAAATCTGCCAGAATCACATTGCTGACGGAAATCCCATCGCGTGTCAGAACCAGGCGCCCGCTGTGTTCCTGTAAAAGATGCATCGCTTCGTATTTCTTCAGAACCCCGCCGTATACGGCATGGATCTCCTTTCCAAACTTCTCCTCAAACTCCGCCGTCGAGATCCCTTGTGTCATTCGAAGGCCGAGAAACATAAATTCTTCCATGGCATCCTGCCGGGAAAGAATTTCCTCATCCTCACGGATCTTTTCCAGTGCTCCGCACGCTTTCAGATACAAAGATCGATCTGCCGTGTTCGTCCACCGGCGGTTTCCGAATAACGATGCCGCGGAAGGCCCGAACCCCAGATAATCCGTCCTTTTCCAGTAGCCGATATTGTGGCGGCATGCGAAGCCCGGCTTTGCATAATTGGAAATCTCATACTGGAAAAAGCCGTATTCTGCGAGGATTTCCGCCGTTCTGGCATACATTTCGCGTTCTGTGTCCTCATCCGGCAGATCCAGTTTCTGCTCCGCAAACGGGGTTCCCGGCTCCACGATCAGGCTGTAGGCGGAAATGTGCTCCGGAGAAAGCTCCGCGATCGTCCGAAGACTCTCTTCCCATTTCTCTTCACTCTGCTCCGGCAGACCTGACATCAGATCCACGTTGATATTCGCAAACCCGGCATCCCGTGCCAGCACAAAACTCTCCTGAAATTCCGCAAACGTGTGGATTCTTCCCAGCCGTTTCAGCTCCTCATCGTGAACCGACTGACAGCCGATACTGATCCGGTTGAAGCCGCTCTTCCTGTAACATTTCAGTTTTTCCGCATCCAGCGTTCCCGGATTGGCCTCCAGCGTAATCTCAGCATCCTCTGAAAAAACGTACTTGCTCCGCAGTTTTTCCATCACACGGGCGAGCATTCCGGCATCCACTGCGGATGGTGTTCCGCCGCCGAAAAAGACGGAAATCACTTCCCTTTCTGCCGTCTCTTCCGCTGCATCGATTTCTGCCAGCAGAGCCTCTTCATACTCCTTCTGCATTGCTTTCGTGCCCGGTCCCGAGACAAAATCACAGTAGGCACATTTCCGGATGCAGAACGGGATATGCACATAGAGTTCCAGTGGTTTTCTTTTTTTATTCATTCTGCTTTTCCTCCGTACGATCGAAAGACCGGCCCCTGCGCTCCCGCAACAGCAGGCGGCGCCGACAGGCCGGTCTCATTTTTATCTCTTAATTTTCATCCAGTTTCAGCACGCTCATAAAGGCTTTCTGCGGAATCTCCACGTTTCCTACCTGGCGCATCCGCTTCTTACCTTCCTTCTGCTTCTCCAGCAGCTTCTTCTTTCGGGAAATATCGCCGCCGTAGCACTTGGCGAGGACGTCTTTGCGCATCGCGCGGACGGTTTCTCTGGCGATAATCTTCGATCCGACAGCCGCCTGGATCGGGATTTCGAAGAGCTGCCGCGGAATCTCTTCTTTGAGCTTCTCGCACATCTTTCTTCCGCGCTCGTAGGCAGATCCCTCGAATACGATGAAGGACAGCGCATCCACTTCTTCTTTATTGACGAGGATATCGAGTTTTACAAGCTCGCTTCTCTCATAGCCGAGCAGCTCGTAGTCGAATGACGCGTAACCTTTGGAGCGGGATTTTAAGGCATCAAAGAAATCGTAGATAATCTCATTCAGCGGGAGATGGTAATGAAGCATCGCACGCGTCGTCTCCATGTATTCCATTCCCTGATACTGGCCTCGTCTCTGCTGGCAGAGCTCCATGATCGGTCCGATGTAGTCGGTCGTCACCATAATCTCTGCTTTTACCAGCGGCTCTTCCATATAATCAATCTCGGACGGATCCGGCAGATTCGACGGGTTGGTCAGGTCAATGACGGTTCCGTCGGTTTTGTGAACCTTATAGATAACGCTCGGTGCGGTCGTCACGAGATCCAGATTGTACTCACGCTCCAGGCGCTCCTGAATAATTTCCAGGTGAAGCAGTCCAAGGAAACCGCAGCGGAAGCCAAAGCCGAGTGCTGCCGATGTCTCCGGCTCGTAGAAGAGGGATGCATCGTTTAACTGCAGTTTTTCCAGCGCGTCGCGCAGATCGCCGTACTGTGCGCCGTCGGCCGGGTACATGCCGCAGTATACCATCGGGTTGACTTTTTTGTAGCCCGGCAGTGCTTCTGCACACGGACGGTCGGCATCGGTCACGGTATCACCCACGCGGGTGTCGCGCACGTTTTTGATGCTGGCGGTGATATAGCCTACCATTCCGGCGGAGAGCTCGTCGCACGGGATCAGACGGCCTGCGCCGAAGTAGCCGACCTCGACAACTTCCTCGACAGCGCCTGTCGCCATCATGCGGATTCTCGTTCCTTTTTTCACGCTTCCTTCCATCACACGGCAGGAAATGATGACGCCGCGGTATGCATCGTAGACGGAGTCGAAAATCAGTGCTTTTAACGGTTCCGTCGGATCACCTTCCGGTGCCGGAATTTTCTGTACGATCTGCTCGAGCACCTCGTCCACGTTCAGGCCGGTTTTTGCGGAAATCCGCGGAGCATCCTGCGCTTCCAGTCCGATGACATCCTCGATCTCTGCAATTACACGGTCCGGCTCGGCGCTTGGAAGGTCTACTTTGTTGATGACCGGGAACACATCCAGGTCATGGTCAAGGGCGAGGTAGACGTTGGCAAGGGTCTGCGCCTCGATACCCTGCGATGCATCGACAACGAGCAGCGCGCCGTCGCATGCGGCAAGGCTTCGGGAAACCTCATAGTTGAAGTCAACATGGCCCGGGGTGTCAATCATGTTTAAAATGTACTCCTCGCCGTCGGCCGCTTTGTATACGGTACGGACTGCCTGTGCCTTGATCGTGATGCCGCGCTCACGCTCCAGATCCATATTGTCCAGCACCTGATCCTGCATCTCACGCTCGGTCAAAAGGCCTGTTTTCTGAATAATACGGTCCGCAAGGGTTGATTTTCCATGGTCGATATGGGCAATAATACAAAAATTACGAATTTTACTCTGATCTATTCCTGACAAGTTTTTTCCTCCTGCTTTTTCCCTACGATACCAGATTGCTCCATATTTCGTACTCCCGCAATCTGTCTATTTTGTATGATACGAAATTCCACTCAAAAAAGCAAGATAAATTTATCCGCCTGATGCCGGACTTTTGCCCGACAGAACCTTATGCAGGATATCCGAAAACGGCCCCATTGCATTTTTCACCTCCTCGACCGTATTCGTCTGCGCACCAACCTCGAGAAGAACAGATCTCGGGCGGAGATGGAGGTTGTAGCGGTAGCCTTTTAAATAGATACAGCGTGAAAAGCCGGGATAATACTGTTCTGCCTCATACTCCATCTGAAAGGAAAATGCAAGGTTTTCCGCCTGATACGGATTGGGCAGGCTTGTCAGTTCGCCGCTTTCTTTCGTGCGGGAAAGGCCGTTGAAAAACATGATCTGCGCGGTCGGCTTTCCGTTGATTTCTGTCACAAGACGTTTTGAACCATTGACCCCGTCCCGGTGCAGGTCGATCACGACCTGAATGGACGGGTGTTCTTCCAGCGCCGCTGCGATGACCGGCTCCGCGTAGTTGTAGGCGCGGCTCCGCTCGAGACAGCCTTCTTTCATGTCAAATGCCTCTGTAATATGAAGCACTTCGTATCCGTACTGCTTTTCCAGAAGCTCCTGCAGATCATCACCGAGGCCGATTACCGTGTCCGCCCTTTCTCCCGGACGGGAATCGGCGAAGGTTTCCTGCGAATGGGTATGATAGATCAGAATCTGCGGGCCTTCGGCATTTTCCGGCAGGGTCAGGTCTTTTCCGAGCAGGGTGCTGCCGTCGATCTCGCCCGGCAGGACTGAAGTGTTGGGATCGACAACGAAGAAGCGGTTCAGGAGCGCCTGCTGGTCAGCAAGAAGGTCAGGGGAAATTGTCTCCTGAATCGTGTCGGCCTCCGGGTAGAGAATCTCACGCGGTGCGCCGCCGGTTTCGATGGTCTCCTCCGGGACAGACTGCGGCGCTTCGGGTTCTGCCGTTGATGCCGACTCTCCGGCTGCCGGTTCTGTGATTCCTGTTTCCGTCTGCTCCGGCTCCGTGATTTCCATTCCATCTTTTTGAGTTTCATCTTTTTGAGTTCCATCCTTTTGATCTTCCTCAGTTCCCTGCTCCTTCGATTCTGTCTGCCCTCTTTCTGCTCCTGGTCCCGGATTCGAATCCTGCTTCGCCGTATCCGTTTCCGCTGCTTCTGTCCCGGCAGACAGCGTATTTTCTGCCGTGCTTCCCTCCCGAAGCGCCGGTATCTGATCCCGCACTGCCGCGAGGAGATTTTCCATCCATCCCCTTCCGTCCTCTTTTCCATCATAAAAAAGAAGCGGCATCATCACATCCACGGATAACTGCTCCGCCTGTGCTGCCGCCCGCTGCAGCAGAACTTTCCCCTCTGAGAAATGATTTTTCCGGAGAACCGCTGCACTGCGGAACAGCAGTATACTGCAGGACAGGAAAAGACATCCCCATCCGAACCATCGTCCATTTCGCCTGGCATTCCACATATTATCACCATATTCATGATATGTTACAGTTCCCCGGAAAATGCCTGATTCATACCTGCCGCAAGAACCCCGGCCAGGCGGCGGACCATCTCGTCGATCTCTTTTGTCGTCACGTAAAGGCTTTCGAGCGCCGGTGAAATGACTTCTCCCAGAAATTCATCCATCTCGGACTCCTCCAGCGATTCCAGAACGCCTGCGACGGCATCGTGGACGATCGTTCCTGCCCCTACAACGGTCGGCACACCGATTCCGATGACCGGCACGCCAAGCGTCTCCTGATTTAAGGCATTGCGGTGGTTTCCGACGCCCGAGCCCGGCCAGATTCCGGTGTCGGCAAGCTGGATCGTACAGTTCAGCCGGTGAATACTGCATGCGGCAAGGGCATCCACGGCGAGAATCACATCTGGATGGGTCTGTTCTGCCGTTCCGCGCAGGATTTCCACTGCCTCCATGCCCGTCTGTGCCATAACGCCGGGAGCAAGGGCACTCACTTCCCGGCCCTTCTTTCCGTAGGTGCGCACCAGATGGCGCGTAACGTTAAGCTGCTCCACCGTCTCCGGCCCGAGCGCATCCGGCGTGATGCCGCGGTTGCCAAGGCCGGCCACAAGAACGGATCCGCACGCTTCCGGCACCATTTCCATCAGACAGTGGGAAAACTCCTCCGCCGCTTTCCGGCTCTCCTCCTCGTCTGCCGTCAAAAGCAGCGGCGCTTCGATCGTCACATACGTCCCTTTCGGCTTTCCCATCATTTTTGCACCCTGCTCCGATGTGATTTTCACAATGGTTGTCTGAATTTCCGCCTTTCTTTTCTTCTTCTCAATCTCGACCCCGGAGATCTCCACATGGTCCCTCTCAAATTTTTCCTGATTCTCCATCGCCAGGTCTGTCCGCATCCTATACTTTCCTATCATACTTTTCTCCTTCTCCTGTATTTTTGTTGTAGTTTTTGCAATTTTTTCAAAAATATGTATTGACAAAACATGCGAAATATTATAGGATAATAAAGCATGTTTCAGTGGAGCGCCCGTGTCTGTTCCATTGAATAACATCCCTTAAATCACATTAATTTTAAAAATATTGGAGGTGTACAGTTTGGCTAACATTAAATCCGCAAAGAAAAGAATCCTGGTAAATCAGACAAAGGCAGACCGCAACAAAGCAATCCGTTCTGCAGTTAAGACTTCTATGAAAAAAGTAGATGCTGCTGTTGCTGCAAACGATAAAGAGGCTGCTGCTGCTGCATTAGTAAATGCGATCTCTACCATCGACAAGGCTGCTTCTAAAGGCGTTTATCATAAAAACAACGCTGCCAGAAAAGTATCCAATCTGAGCAAAGCTGTAAACTCAATCGCATAATAAAGATATAAAGCAAAGAGAACTTAGTCATACCGTCATGTGGCTGGGTTCTTTTTTTATGCTTACCAAAAGAGTGCGCCGCGACAGATCTTTTGATAAACACAGAACAAGGCGTATCGGCCAGTTTTCCTGTACCGGTACGCCTTGTTCTTTTTATAGCAAGACCCGAAAATAATGCAAAAAATTCAGCACCGCAGAGCGTGAATTACTGCGTCACAGATTTTCGTCGTACCCCGGTACGCCTTCAAATCTGTTCCTTGCAATTCGCGCTCAGCAGCACTGCCTTTTTTGCATTATTTTCGGGTCTTGCTATAGAAAACTCTGCTCTTACGCCGCCCTGCTGTATTTCGTAATCAGCAGCTCCACGCTCAGCAGATCGGAAATTTTTCCCGTCTTCACGTCCTCTTCCATCTGCACGCAGTCATTGACCGCCGCTTTTAATTCCTCCGCCGCATACCGGCGCGACATGGGAATATAGTTCCGCACAACGAAGCTCTGCAGTCCCGTCCGTTTTGCGATCGTCGCCTGATCGCAGTGCTCTGCCAGCAGCTCTTTGACCTGCAGCAGCAGATTGAACTGGCGTGCCAGCAGAAAGAGAATCCGCATCGGCGGCTCCTTTAAAGCCAGCAGATCCTGATACAGATCGAGCGCTTTCCGCTGCTTCTTCTCCGTTACCGCGCGGATCATCTCGAAAATCCGGTTCGTAATCTGCGTTGTGCAGACTGCCTCGATATCCGCCCGCGTGATCACATCTCTTCCCATCGTATAGCTGAGCAGTTTTTCCAGCTCCTGCGAGATATTTCCCATATCCGCGCCCGTCTTTTCCAGAAAATCTTCCATATCCTGGCGCGTGATCTTTTTTCCCTCTTTTTTCATCATGCCGAGTACCCAGGTCATCAGCGTCTTTTCGTCCTGACGAGCAAATTCCACTGCTCTTCCCTGCTTCTGCACCGCCTTGTACATACGGTTCCGCTTATCGACTTCCTCCTCCACGAAGATCAGCACCAGATAATCCGGCAGGGATCCCATGTAGTCTGCCAGCGCGTCGGCTTTGTTTTTGAAAAATCCTGTATTTTCCAGCAGAATCACACGGCGGTCCGCAAAAAACGGCATCGTCTCCGCAAGGTCAATCACTTTGGGAATCTCGGTTCCTTTTCCCTCAAAGCGGGAGAAATTCATCGTGTCGTCCTCCGGCAGCAGTGCGTTTTTCAGCTTGTTTTTATACTGATGCTTCAGATAGGCTTCTTCTCCGTAGAGCAGGTAGGCCTGCTTAAAATTCTGCGTTTTGATATCTTCTAAAATGCTTTTCATTCCATCCTCTTTCTTTCGTTCCGGCAGAAGCACGTTTGCGCAGTGCCGCAGCAGCCGGAGCTTTTGACCATTCAGGAGACGGGAAATTCCACATCCGACCGGTATCCGTGAACCGCCAGGCGGTCACGCTTCAGCTGTACTGTCACGGCTCCATCCACCGGTGTTCCGTAGATATGGCTTTTGCAGGCACGAAGCCGCTCCAGCAGCTCCCGGTGCGGATGGCCGTACCGTCCCGGCCACGCGCAGGAAATCAGGCTGATCTGCGGCTGTATGCGGTTCAGAAATGCCTCGCTCGTTGAATTTCTCGAGCCGTGGTGCGCCACCTTTAAAATCTGGCACCGCTCTGCCGCCCCCAGGACCTCTTCTTCTCCGCTTCCCTCCAGATCTCCCGTCAGAAGTGCGCGGCAGGCACCGCAGGAAAGCTGTAATACAACACTTCCGGCGTTTTCCTCTCCCGTATAGTCTTCGCCCGCTCCCGGATGAAGTACCGATACGGTGAGTTCTCCTGCACGGATCTCGTCTCCCTTTTTTAGATATTCTACCATAATTCCCGCTTTTTGTGCGGCTAAAATAAAAGGATTTTCTTTTTCGCTTCCTTTCATCCACACAGGCAGGAACAGATGGCGGATGCGAAGCGCCGTTTTCTGCTCCCCGATCAGCTCCAGCAGTTCGAGGATTCCGTTCGTGTGATCTGCGTCCGGGTGCGTGACAACAACGGCATCAAGAGCGGCAATGCCGCGCTGTTTCAGATATGGGAGAATCCTTTTTTCCCCGATCGCAGACGCACTGCTGCTCCCGCCGTCATTCAGCATCACAAAACGGCCGCTCTCCACCACCAGCGAATCGCCCTGGCCGACGTCCAGCGCTGTAATGGAAAACGTTTCCCGGGGACGGTAAAAAAGCAGAACACATGCAAAAAACATGGTAATACCAAAGAGCATCCGCTCCCGCCTTCGTGCCTGCGCACCTTTTCGTTTTGCCCCATCCGGATTCATCTCCCGTTTTCGTTTTCGCACATACAGTATCACCAGCAGACCGGTCAGAATGATTCCATATCCTGCCATCTGCCATTTTTCCGGCTGACCGCAGATCCACACATTTCCCGGAATCTGTGCGACCGCCGCTGTCATCTGCCGCAGAAGTGTGAGCAGGAACCGCGCCGGAAGCAGAACAACACTTCCCGCTTTCACGCTTGCCAGTCCCGCCAGAAGCCCCGCAGCACCCGTCAGCAGCACCGCCGTCATGACAGCTCCTGCAAACAGATTCGGCAGAAACGCAAAGAGCGGAATCTCATAAAAATACCACGCCTGCAGCGGGATCATGACAAGCTGCAGGGAAAGGTACACCATCGCAGCCTCTTTTCCTTTCGCCGCAAGCTTTTCCAGCCCTGTTTTTTCCCTGCGTCTCTTCCGTTCCGCCTTCTCCCCCGCCAGAACCGGATAAACCCCGGAAATGGCTGTTACTGCTCCAAACGAAAGCCAGAACCCGCTCTGCTCCAGATACGAGGGGTTTTCTGCCAGCATCAGAATTGCCGCAAGAGAGAGCGCACTTAAGGAATCATACGTCCTTCCCACTGCGACAGCTCCCATCCGCACCGCAAACATCACCACTGCACGCACGGTCGCCGTTCCGCTGCCGGTAAACATGCCATACAGCACCATACCGGCGGCCGCTGCCAGAGACGCGGGAGTTTTCGGCAGATGCAGCGCCATCAGCAGCCGTCGGAGTGCCATGCCGAGCAGCATCAGATGCATGCCGGAAACGGAAATCAGGTGCAGCAGACCGCTCTGCTGATACGCCAGATACGTCTCCTCCGTGAGTTCCGACCGTTCCCCGAGCAGCATCGCAGAAAGCACACCTGCCTCCTCCTCCGGCATCATTTCTTTTAAAACGACACAGCACCGCTCCCGCTCCAGCCGGAGCGCTTCGCCGAGATTCCACCGCCCGGCATCCACAACTTCCTCCCGCTCCGAAATCAAGTAGAACGCACAGCCTTTTCCCTCATAATATGTTTTCTCATCAAACATCCCCGGATTGCGCGGGCTTTCCGGCTTTTTTACAGTTCCGTACACCCGCACAGCGGCTCCGACCGGCAGATCTCCCCGCTTTGCGAGCAGATAAATTTTCCCTTTGCTTCCCTCCCCGCGCAGCACATACCCGTTGTTGCTGCTCTTTTTCTCATACGTTTCAATCGTCCCTGCAATCCACACCCTGCTGCCCTGCTGCGCCTGTTTTTCGTATTTCGGGTCAGAAAAAGGCGTGCCAAGAGGCACGCCCGCAATCCGCAGCAGCACAAGCACCAGCATGAATCCAAGACACGCCAGGCACATGGGCCGTTTTCTCATGTATCTTTTTCCTCCAGATAAGACAGGTCTTCCTCGTAGAACTGATTGAGTTTCATCGTTTCACGGAAGGTTACATCGCTCTCTCCGTTGATGGAAAACTGCACCTTATCCACCTTACAGTTCGCCGTGATGGAATCCACCACCGCATAAATCGGAATCTGCTCCGCCACACTCAAAAGTGCAGAATCCTTAAAAGATTTGTCAAAATTCACATAGGCAATCCGGTCAGACGTTGTAACGCTCAGGACATTCATCGTCTCAGGAAATACTGCGTAGTGGCCGTCTTCTTTCGGCCCCTTCATCAGCTGCTCCACCACGACACGCTCCAGCGGAATGTTCGTGCTGTACGGAACCCGCCGTGTCTCCTTCACCAGCCGGTCGCCCGCTTCATTTGCAAAATACAGTGTCAGCGTCGCATACTGATACTGATAAATTTCCCTTCCGGAATTTTCCAGAAAGCTGTCCGCCGTCATCGTTCCGATCTCGCGTCCTTTGGAATCCTTTAACGGATCCCCGTCGATCAGAAGCGTCACGCGCTCCACCTCCGGAACCTGCACAAAGGTACGCACCAGTCCTGCACGCACCAAAACCTCCTGCGGCCGCGCAAGCTCTCCGTATTCTCCGCTTAAGTTCAGCGTAAGGAGCCCGTTCTCCAGCGTATACGTCTTGATGGAAATCCCATTGGAAAGAAGTGCCTGGTTTCCGTCCTTGGCAGGTTTCTCCTGCAGCGCGTCAACCAGCTCCTTGATCAGTTTCTGATCCGTTCCTTCTTTTGGTTCATACGGCTCCTGCACCAGTGTTGTGCCGGTTTTGTCCAGGCAGTACAGGTGATACGCCGACTCCTTCTGGCTCTTCTGCCACTGCCCGCAGCCGCTAAGAAGCAGCACGCCGGCCAGCAGTACGCCAAGGATCCGTTTCATGTGCGCCACCTCCTACATCACGTAATTCAGAGGAATCCGCACGGAAAATGTCGTTCCCTCGTTTTCTTTGCTGTATACACGGATCGCTCCCCGGTGCATGACAATCGCGCTCCGCGCAATCGCAAGGCCAAGGCCGGTTCCGCCGATTTCCCGCGAGTGGGACTTGTCCACGCGGTAGAAACGCTCGAAGATATGCGCAATCGACTCCTCCGGGATGCCGATGCCGGAGTCTGCCACCGTCACGTAGAAATATTTGTGATCCGCATTTAAGGATACACGCACCCATCCATTCTCGTTGTTGTACTTGATGCCGTTTTCGATCAGGTTCGAGAACGCCAGCGAGAGCTTCGTCGCATCCACCTCCGCATTGACCGGGCGGAAGCTGTCGAGAATGAGCTCCACATTTTTCTGTGCGGCAATCGGATGAAGCCGCTTCAGCAGCTGCTCTAACAGCTCGTTGATATTGACCTGGGTGATATTGAGGTCTGCCACCTTTTTATCCATCTTGACCAGCGACAAAAGGTCGGTAATAATCTGGTTTTCGCGGTCGATCTCCGAGGTAATATCCTGCATGAACTCCTGATAAAGTTCCACCGGAACGCCCTCCTGCCCGTTCAGCGAATCCGCCAGAACCTTCATGGACGCAAGCGGCGTCTTTAACTCATGCGAGACGTTCGAAACAAATTCCTGGCGGGAATCGTCGAGCGTGCGGACGCGGGTCAGCATCTTGTTGAATGCGTCCGTGATCAGCTCTGTCTCGAGGTAATCCGGAACAGAAATGCTTTCGTCGAGATAGCCGTCGGTGATGTCCTCGATGGAACGGGTGACCTTCTGGAACGGCTTCATCAGAATGCCCGCGAGCAGATAGCCAAAAACCAGCACGAGAAGCGCAATGATCGAAAGAATCGTCATTCCCTTCGTCTCCAGAATTTTCATATTCGCACGGATCTCATCCGTCGAAATGCTGACGAGCATAACGCCGAGCGTCTCCTTCGTCTCGGTATTCTGAATCCGCACCGTCATTTCCAGATAGCTGTTTTTCCGGTCGTACTGGCTCGTCTCCTTGCCCTGAAAGCTCTGGATGACCTCCTGCGAGATAATCGTCTTTCCGCGGTCCATATCGTACGTATCTTTGATGACGCGGAAATCCTGATCGATAATCAGGATTCTGCCGCCGTAGATATTTGTCAGCATACTGAGCTGTCCGTTGATGACATCCGATCCAGGATCTTCCATGTAATTCTGCTGGATGAGCTGGTTGCAGATAATATCGCACTGATTTTTTACGGTAATGCTGCGCACCGATACCGCACGGTCCTCATAGCTGTTTACGATGCTCTTCTCAAGGATCACACACGGTACAATGCCGATGATCACAAGAATCACCGTGATGCGGAAGCGCAGACTCCGCAGAAACTTCCATTTTTCTTTGTTTTTAAGCCTGGAAATAGTAACCAACTCCCCACTTTGTGTGAACGTACTTCGGTTCACTTGGATTTTTCTCAATCTTTTCGCGCAGACGGCGGATATGTACATCTACGGTGCGCACGTCGCCCGGGTACTCATAGCCCCAGACAATGTTCAGCAGGTTCTCTCTGCTGTACACCTTGTTCGGATTGAAGACGAGAAGCTCGAGCACATCGAACTCCTTCGCAGTCAGATTGATCTCGCGGTCTCCGATGAAGACTCTTCTGCTCTCGCAGTCGATCCGCAGGTCTTTCACCTGTACGACTTTTGCTTTCTCTTCTTTTGGCTCCTGGCGGGCCGCACGGCGCATGATGGCCTTGATGCGTGCTTTTACTTCCAGAATGTTGAACGGCTTTGTGATGTAATCATCTGCGCCGTATTCCAGTCCCAGGATTTTGTCCATGTCCTCGCCCTTTGCGGTCAGCATGACGATCGGAACGTTGGAAAATTCACGGATCTGCTGGCAGACGGACAACCCGTCCAGCTTTGGCAGCATCAGATCCAGAAGGATCATATCGTATTCTTTTTCTTTTACCATGGAGAGTGCTTCCTCGCCGTCGTATGCGCAGTCAACCTCCATGCCGTCCTGCTCCAGGCTGAAGCGGATTCCTTTTACGATCAGTTTTTCATCATCAACTACAAGAACTTTCTTTGCCATTTCTTCTCCTTCTTGTTCTAAACCTCGATAGAACCCCTTATCTTTTCAAACATCTTTTCCTTGATGCCCTCAATGTTCATAATCTCCTCAATCGAACCAAACGGGCCGTTTGCTTCGCGGTAGGCAATGATGGCATCCGCACGGCTCTCTCCGATGCCGGAGAGTGTCATCAGTTCTTCTTTTCCGGCCGTGTTCAGGTTGACTTTGCCGGAACCGGAAGCCTGCTCCGTGCCGCCCGTATTCTGCTGCGGCGTTTCCGTGATTTCCATGTTTTCTGCCTCCTCGCGCGTCCAGACGGTGATCTGCTCTCCGTCTTCGATTTTCCGTGCAAGATTGAGGATTTTTTCTTCAGCATCCGGCAGAAATCCGCCTGCCGCTTCCACAGCCTGCACTACGCGGCTTCCGCCCGGCAGCGTGTAGACACCGGGGGAAGCGACCGCACCGCAGATATAAACCTGCACTGTTTCTTCCGGTGCTGCCTCCTGTGCCTCACGTTTTTCCGGAATGCCTGTGGTTTCTCCGGCGCTTTTTTCGGAAACCGTCTGCTCCTCATCCACTTCCTTCTGATTCCCGAAAACGGTTTCCGCCGTGCTCCCGCCTGTGCTATCTGACAGTTTGTATTCTGTATCCCTGTGGTTGCATCCGCAGAGCAAAAAAACCAGCATCGCCGCCAGTATTTTTGCATGTTTTCTGCCTCTGTCCTGCTGTTTTTTCAATTTCATGCTGTGTACTCCCTTCCGCTTCGCATCTGACGCGCAAGGGTCCCTTGTGTACGCATAACTACGTTTCTATTGTATCGGAGATGCCGCAAAAATACAAGTAGAAATCTGTACCTTTATTTCCACTGAAACACTACAATTCCCACAACTGCCACTGCCATGCCGAGCAGCTTGCGCACGGTGAAATCCGTTTTTTCCATACCGAAAAGGCCGAACAGTTCAATCAGCCACGCCGCTGCGAGCTGGGAAATGACGATCAGCATCGCCGCCTTCGCCGGGCCGAGGCCTGCCATACTCCAGATAACCGTGATCGTGATAAACGCGCCAATTGCCCCGCCGAGCAGCAGATACCACGGCTTTACGCGGAACAAATCCCCGATCGGCTCCCTCCCGGTGATGCACCATGCCGCAAGACAGACGGCAAACGCACTAATCTGCACCCAGCCGGCCGCCAGCCATGTACTCGTCTGTTTCGTCACCTCTGTGTTGAAAACGCCCTGAATACTCATCAGTGCGCCGGAAAGCAGCGCTGTTAAAACTCCCTCCATTGATTTTTCCTCCTGCTGTTTTTTTATGTACTCTCGGAGTCTTTCTGCGCTTGATTTTACGAGAAGATTTTTTGTCAGTTGTGCCCAAATTTCTGAGGCGTACGCAGTGCGTACGTTGATGAAATTTGGGTGCAGCTGGCGGAAAATCGGCCGTAAAAGCAAGTGCAGAAAGGCCCCGAGAGTACATTTTATACTATTCCTTTTTTCCCCGTTTTTATACAGAACTCAGGGACAGCAGAAAAACAGCCGCCCGGTCTCCTGCATAGGAAACCAGACGGCTGTCTATTTCACATTACTGTAATGCTTTCTCCAGTTTTTCAATCATCTCATCGATGTCATCTTTCGTAATCACAAGCGGCGGTACCATACGAAGAACGTCGCTTCCGGCGGAAATCACAAGAAGTCCGTTCTCAATCGCGCGGTTGATGACTTCTCCGACCGGACGGCCCGTTACGACAAGGCCCTGCATAAAGCCTTTTCCACGGCGTGCTGCGAGGCAGTCATATTTTTCCACCAGCTCGTCCAGCTTTTTCTCCAGATACGGAGCCGTCTCTGCTACATGTTCTACGACATTCTGTTTCTCATAGCATTCAAATACAGCATTGACAGCCGCGCAGGCCAGCGGGTTTCCGCCGTATGTCGTTCCGTGGTCTCCCGGAACGAGCGAATGCTCTGCCGTCTTTTTATTCAGCACGAAGGCGCCGACCGGAACGCCGCAGCCAAGTGCTTTTGCACACGTCATGACATCCGGCTGTACGCCGTAATCCTGCCATGCGAACAGTTTTCCCGTTCTTCCCATGCCGCACTGGATCTCATCGAGGATCAGCAGGATATCATGCTCGTCACACAGATCGCGCACGCCCTGTAAAAATTCTTTCGTTGCCGGATAGATACCGCCCTCGCCCTGTACAGTCTCCATGATGATCGCACATGTCTTGTCGGTAATCTGTGCCTTTACGCTCTCCAGATCATTAAAATCCGCAAATTTAATGCCGCCGATCAACGGTTTGAACGGATCCTGATAATGCGTATTTCCTGTTACAGAAAGCGCTCCAAGGCTTCTTCCATGGAAGGAATGGTTCATCGCGATGATCTCGTGATCGTTGCTGCCATCTTTTAAGTAAGCGTATTTTCTCGCTACTTTGATGGCTCCCTCGATCGACTCCGTACCGCTGTTCGTAAAGAATACTTTATCCATGCCGGATGCCTTCGCCAGCTTTTCCGCCGCGGAGCCCATCGGAACATTGTAGAACAGGTTGGAAACATGGATGACTTTGTCCACCTGGTCTTTCACTGCTTTTTTATAATCGTCATTGCTGTAGCCGAGCGCATATACCGCGATACCTGCCGCAAAGTCCAGATATGCTTTTCCGTCGGTGTCATACAGATGAACGCCCTCGCCGTGGTCGATCACAAGCGGGAACCGGTTATAGGTGTGGAGCACGTACTGCTCGGTCTGTTCCATATACTCATTCGTCTTCATGATTGAATTTCTCCTTGTTTTCCCCTAAAATAGCCGTACCAATTCCTTTGTTCGTAAAGATCTCAAGCAGCAGGCAGTGCGGGATTCTTCCGTCCATGATGTGGACTCTCGATACGCCGTTCCCGATCGCATCGATGCAGCCCTGCAGTTTTGGAATCATGCCGCCGCCGACATTTCCGTTTGTGATGAGATCTCTTGCTTCCTGTACGTGGAGCTCGGAAATCAGGCTCTCCGGATCCTTCGGATCTTTGTAGACACCCTCGATATCGGTCAGGAATGCCAGTTTTTCTGCATTTAACGCCTCAGCGATGGCGCATGCCGCGTCGTCTGCGTTGATATTGTAAGTATTGAAATCATCATCCATGCCTACCGGGCAGACAACCGGAAGGAAGTCGTTCTCCAGAAGATCGTACAGCACCTTCGGGTTTACGTTCTTGATATTTCCAACGAAGCCGATATCCTCGCCCTTGGACAGCTTCTTCTCTACATTTAAGAGTCCGCCGTCTTTTCCGCTGATGCCGACAGCATTAACTCCGAGTGACTGAATCATGGTGACAAGCTCTTTGTTGACCTTATTCAGCACCATCTCTGCCACTTCCATCGTATCGGCATCCGTTACACGAAGGCCGTTGACGAATTTCGGTTCCATGCCGACTTTTCCGACCCAGCGGCTGATTTCCTTTCCGCCGCCGTGTACGATGATCGGTTTGAAGCCGACCAGTTTCAGAAGAACCACGTCCTGGATGACGTTTCTCTTTAACTCTTCATCCACCATTGCGCTTCCGCCGTATTTGATGACAATGATTTTGCGATTGAACCGCTGAATATAAGGAAGTGCCTCGATCAGCACATTTGCTTTGTCCAGATACATCTGATTTACCATGATTTTTTCCTCGCTCTCCTCTTTTGATTCCTGGTTCTGCTGTACCGGAAATACGATTTCCCGGCACGTTTTCGTTGTATTCCCTCAGAATTTCATCCGAATGTTTTTAAGAACGGTAATCCGCATTAATTTTTACATAGTCATAGGTCAGGTCGCAGCCCCATGCCGTTGCTGCCGCCTCTCCCATGTGGATGTCGGCGATCGCAGTTACTTTCGGCTCGGAGAGGATCTTCGTTGCCTCCTCCTCGCTGTAGTCAACGGCAACACCTTTCGTGATAATCTGCAGTTTTCCGGCTGCGCTCTCAAAGTAGAGATCTACATTTTCCGGATCGAATTTTGCTCCGGAGTAACCCATCGCGCAGAGGATTCTTCCCCAGTTGGCGTCATGGCCGAAGATTGCCGCTTTCGTCAGACTCGATGTGATGACGGATTTTGCCAGTGTCACGGCCTGCTCTTTGCTCTCGGCTCCCTGAATCGTCACTTCGAACAGTGCGGTTGCGCCCTCGCCGTCGCCTGCGATGTGCATCGCCTGTGTTTTATTGACTTCAAAGAGTGCTTCTTTGAAAATCTTGTAATCCTCGTTTTCTTCCGTAATTTCCGGGTTTCCGGCAAGACCGTTTGCCAGAAGGAGAACGGTATCGTTTGTGGAAGTATCCCCGTCTACGGAAACCATGTTGTAGGTGTCCGGTACGACTTCGCTTAACGCTTTCTGCAGCATCTCTTTTGAAATATTGGCATCGGTTGCCACGAAGCTCAGCATGGTGCACATATTCGGATGGATCATGCCGGAGCCCTTGCACATGCTGCCGATCGTTACGGTTTTTCCGCCGATTTCGATCTGAACAGCAACTTCCTTCGGCTCGGTGTCGGTTGTCATGATCGCCTGTGCTGCTGTAGCTGCGGCTTCTCTTGTAGCTGCAAGCTGCGGTTTCAGCATTTCCACGCCGGCTGCGATCTTATCGATCGGGATCTGTTTTCCGATAACACCGGTCGATGCAACGAGAACGGAGTCCTCTGGAATGGAAAGTGCAGCTGATGCTGCCTCTGCGGTTTTTCTGCAGTAGCCATAGCCCTCCTCGCCGGTGCATGCATTGGCGATTCCGCTGTTGCAGACGATTGCCTGTGCGGTTGGATGGTTGTATACAATCTCCTGGTCCCATTTGACCGGAGCTGCTTTTACGATGTTTGTAGTAAAGGTTCCTGCTGCTACGCACGGTACCTCGCTGTAGACAAGTGCCATATCCTTTACGCCCTGTTTTTTAATTCCTGCTGCGCCGCCTGCTGCCTGAAAACCTTTTGCAGCAGTGATGCCTCCTTCAATCTTTTTCATTCTTTTATCCTCACTTTTCGTAAATTCCGTCTGTTGTCTGCTTCTGTCTTTTTTACGGGAACATCGGCGGCATGCACAGGCCTTCGTTTTCCGGCAGGCCGAACATCAGGTTCATATTCTGTACCGCCTGTCCTGCTGCGCCTTTGACCAGGTTGTCCATCGCACCCATCATGATGATTCGTTTCGTTCTCGGATCGATCTTGAAGTTGACATCCACATAGTTGCTTCCCTCGACCCATTTCGTCTGCGGGCAGACATCCTTATCGAGAACACGTACAAACTGCTCGTTGGCATAATACTTATCATAAACGGCTTTAACCTCTTCGTAAGTCACATCTTTTTTCAGGGATGCATATGCCGTTACGAGAATGCCGCGGTTCATCGGAACAAGATGCGGGGTGAAGTTCAGGGTGATCGGGTAGCCGGCTGCATAGGAAAGCTGCTCCTCGATCTCCGGTGTGTGGCGGTGGCCGGCAACGCCGTATGCCTTGATATTTTCATTAACCTCGCAGTAGAGGTTGTCCACTTTCGCTCCTCTTCCTGCTCCGGAAGTTCCTGATTTTGCATCAATAATGATGGTGTTTCCATCAATCAGATCTTCCTTTAATAAAGGATAAATCGAAAGAGTTGAGCAGGTCGGATAGCATCCCGGGTTTGCCACGATGCGCGCTTGTTTTACTTTCTCACGGTTGATCTCGCACAGTCCGTAAACCGCCTCGTCGATATACTGCGGGGATTTATGCTCGATCTTGTACCACTCTTCATACGTTTTTACATCTTTAATACGGAAATCGGCGCTCAGGTCGATGACCTTTACTTTCGAAAGAATTTCATCATTTACCAGGGAAGCACAGAGTCCCTGCGGAGTTGCTGTAAAAATGACGTCTACTTCCTTTGCAAGCTGCTCCATGTTGTCGTCCTTGCAGACATCGTCTACTAACTGAAACATATTCTGGTAAACCGACGCATATTTCTTATCGATATAGCTTCTGGAACCATACCATTTAATCTCCACATCTTTGTGTCCCAGGAGAATACGCACCAGCTCGCCTCCTGCATATCCTGTAGAACCGATAATTCCTGCTCTGATCATACCTTTTTCTCCTTTTTTCTTTCGCCCGTTTTCTTGTCTTGCCGGACATTTTTTCTTTTCTCTTTATGATAGCTCAATTATTTTCTTTTTTCAATGAAAAATCTTTGTTTTCTGCTGTCATATACCGTCGATTGCATAAGTATACATCTCAAATGTATATTATGCAAGTTTTTTTTGAATTTCTGAAAAAAAGCTTGCATAATCCTGTCGTATGATGTATATTTTAGTCATTGACGATGCACCGCGCATATAGGTGCACGAGAAATCCAAGGAGGATCTTACATTATGAAAGAAAAAGTTGTACTTGCCTATTCCGGCGGACTTGATACTACTGCCATTATTCCGTGGCTGAAAGAGACCTTTGACTACGAAGTAATCTGTTGCTGCATCGACTGCGGCCAGGGAAACGAGCTGGTTGGCCTCGATGAGAGAGCAAAACTTTCCGGCGCTTCCAAATTATATATCGAAAACGTTATCGACGAGTTCAGTGAAGACTTCATCATGCCGTGCGTAAAAGCAGGCGCTGTTTATGAGAACAAATACCTGCTCGGTACTTCCATGGCACGTCCGGTTATCGCAAAGAAACTCGTTGAGATCGCAAGAAAAGAAGGTGCTGTTGCCATCTGCCACGGCGCTACCGGTAAAGGAAATGACCAGATCCGTTTCGAGCTCGGCATCAAAGCCCTTGCTCCGGATATCAAAGTAATCGCTCCTTGGAGAATGACCGATGTATGGACCATGCAGTCCCGTGAAGACGAGCTGGCTTACTGTAAAGCACACGGCATCGACCTTCCGTTTGATGCAAACCACAGCTACAGCCGTGACCGTAACCTGTGGCACATCAGCCATGAGGGACTTGAGCTTGAGGATCCGTCCAACGAGCCGAACTACGACGATCTTCTCGTACTGACCACTCCTCCGGAAAAAGCTCCGGACGAAGGCGAGTACGTAACCATGACCTTTGAGGCCGGCGTTCCGAAGACCTTAAACGGAAAAGAAATGAAAGTTTCTGAAATCATCACCGAGCTGAACAAGCTGGGCGGAAAACACGGCATCGGTATTGTTGATATCGTTGAGAACCGTGTTGTCGGCATGAAGAGCCGTGGCGTGTATGAGACACCGGGCGGAACAATCCTTATGGCAGCTCATGAGCAGCTTGAAGAGCTCATCCTTGACCGTGACAGCCTTTCCTTTAAGAAAGGAATCTCCGAGAAGTTCGCCAACATCGTATACGAAGGAAAGTGGTTCACACCTCTTCGCGAGGCATGCCAGGCATTCGTAGAGTCTCTTGACGAGAAGGTTACAGGTGAGGTTAAGATGAAGCTCTATAAGGGCAACATCATCAAGGCAGGCACAACAAGCCCTAACTCACTTTACAGTGAGACACTTGCAAGCTTCACAACAGGTGAGCTCTATGACCACCATGACGCTGAGGGCTTTATCAACCTCTTCGGTCTTTCAATGAAAGTTCGTGCCATGTTAGAGGAGAAGAAGTAATGAAAACTATCGATATTGTTGTACCATGCTATAACGAACAGGAAGTTATCGCAGCTTACTACGAGGAAACCTCCAAGCATGTGGCAGCTATCAATAATTACTCTTTCAGATACATTTTTGTAAATGACGGGAGCAGGGATAACACCCTGCTCCTGCTAAAGGGACTTGCCGCAGACCATGATGATGTACGGTACGTCTCTTTTTCGCGTAATTTTGGTAAGGAAGCCGCCATGTTTGCGGGACTAAAAAATACAACCGCGGACTATGTCATCGTGATGGACGCAGATCTTCAGCACCCTCCCGCACTTTTCCCAAAGCTTATCGAAGGAATTGAAGAAGGGCATGACTGTTGTGCTGCCTACAGAACAACCCGCACAGGTGAAAAGAAAATCAGAAGCTTTTTTTCACAGTCATTCTATAAGCTTAACAACAAGCTGACCAACACAAAGATGCCTTATGGTGCGGTAGATTATCGTATCATGTCAAGACAGATGGTCAACAGCCTCGTGGAGCTTCCTGAAAAAGAACGCTTTTCCAAGGGCTTGTTCTGCTGGGTCGGTTTCGACACTAAATGGATTCCTTACGAAAATGTTGAGCGCACCCTCGGAACAACCAAATGGAAGTTTTCCGGTCTTGTTAAATATGCGATGGACGCAATCATCTCATTTTCCGTTGCCCCTCTGCGCATGCTCTCCGTCATAGGTGCAACAATCAGTTCCCTTGCACTTTTATACGGATTTTATCTTCTTATAAAGACACTGGTGTTCGGAAAAGATTTACCGGGCTATGCCTCCACCATCATAATACTGCTCTTCCTCGGTGGGATTATAGAGCTTAGTATAGGTATCATAGGTGAATATCTGGCAAGAATCTTTACAGAGGTGAAGCAGCGTCCTATTTATATAGAAAAGGAAAGCAACATAAATAAAGATAAGGAAAAAGACATTAGTAATGAAAAATCTGATAAATAAGCTTATAGAGAAATTTTTTACCCGTGAAGTTATTAGTTACCTTATTTTCGGCGTGTTGACAACCGTTGTAAATTTTGTATTCTACTGGCTGTTTACTGAGGTTTTTGCGGTATACTATATCACCTCTAACGTAATTGCATGGGTTTTTGCGGTAGTTTTTGCATATATAACAAACAAATTATTTGTATTCGAGAGCAAAAGCTGGGAGCCTGCCATCGTTTTCAAGGAAGTCATTTCCTTCGGAGCAGCGAGAATCATCTCCCTGCTTTTTGAGACAGGCTTTCTGGCACTCACCGTAGAAATAATAGGAGTACCTGAGCTTATAGCTAAGGTAATTGCAGCAGTTTTCGTGGTAATCATAAACTACGTTGCCAGCAAATTATTTATATTTAAGAAGAAAAAATAGGGGTTATTTTTGACATGAGATTCAAAGAAAAAAAAGCAATACATCCAATGTATTTCATTTCTTTTTTCCTTCCGCTGATTATCATGATTGCAATTTTTGCAGTCCGCGGAATATATCCTTTCGGTGACAATGTATATCTGCGTTCAGACATGTACCACCAGTATTGTCCGTTCTTTTCGGAGCTGTGGGACAAGATACGCAACGGCGGCAGTCTTTTTTATTCCTGGGAGATAGGACTGGGTTCTAATTTTTCCGCTTTATATGGTTATTATCTTTCCAGCCCGCTCAACTGGTTTGTGGGATTTTTTCCTCACAGCTTCATAATTGAGCTGATGAACATAATTATTCTTATCAAGCTTGCTCTCGCCTCGACAACCTTTACCTATTATATTGCAAAGCGCTTCAACGTGCGCAATATAACGGTATCAATTTTTGGTATGTTTTACGCTCTTTCAGGCTTCACGGCAGCATTCAGCTGGAATCTCATGTGGTTCGACTGCATGCTTCTGCTCCCACTGGTGCTGTTAGGGCTTGAAAGTCTTATAAAAGAAGATAAGGGTCTGATGTACTCAATCACGCTCGGACTTACAATACTGTCCAACTACTATATTGCCATCATGGTATGCATAAGTGTTGTTTTCTATTTTTTTGTGCTGCTTGTGACAATGCCTGTTCCTGAGAAAAAAACAGTATATCTTCAGAAAATTGGTTACTTTACAATATTTTCACTGCTTGCAGGTGCCATGTCCGCCGTTATACTGCTTCCTGAGCTCTATGCTCTCGGACTCACAGCCTCAAGCGACATAAGCTTTCCAAAGACACTTACCCAGTATTTTTCAGTTGTTACTGTCCTCAACAGACAGCTTGCAAATACAGAAGTGTGCATAGGTCTTGAACATCTTCCAAACATATATTGCGGTGTGGCTGTATTCCTGCTCTACCCGCTATATATTTTTAACAGGAAAATAAGCGCCCGCGAAAAGATTGCAAAATCAGTTCTGCTCTTTGTATTCATATTCGCGTTCAGCTTCAATATACCGAATTTTATATGGCATGGCTTCCACTACCCTAATTCACTTCCTGCAAGGCAGTCATTTGTCTACATCTTCATACTGCTCACCATGTGCTTCGACGCATACAAGGATATGAAGGACTACAGCACAAGCCAGCTTGCAAAGGCATTCGGATTATTTTTAATCTACCTTCTGTGGCTCGACCACAGCGGCGGAGATAACGACCCTGAATATGGCATTCTGTTTGTGAATGCGTTTTTCATGCTGTTGTATGTGATTGTGGCACTTCTCTACAAGAAGGATAAGCTCAAGATACACTTTATCGTCTTTCTTCTGTTCTGTGTAAGCTGCATAGAATGTACGATGAACATGGAGGAAACCGGCTACAGCACCACAGGGCGAAGCGCATATTTCAAGGACTATGACTCTGTAAAGACCCTCACCACGGAGCTTTCCGAATCCGACGATACCTTCTACCGTATCGCCAAGGCTTTCGGCTACCGCTCAAAAAACGATGCCGCATGGCACAATTTCAACAGTGCAAGTACCTTCTCGTCCACCGCTTATGCCGGTGTGACAGAGCTGTTCGGAAGACTCGGGCTTGAACATTCCATGAATGCCTACGCAGACCATGGTGCTACCCCTCTTGTATACTCAATGTTCGACATCAAATATATTTTGAGCAACAAGGAGCTTACAGATACCACAACGCTGGAGCTTGTCGGCACAGCTGACGATGAGTACTTATATCATGCAAAGTACACTCTTCCTCTCGGCTACATGGTAATTCCAACCATAAATGATGACTGGAATTACAAAAACAGCAATCCTTTCTCGGTACAAAATGATTTTGTACAGGTGAATACAGGCATTAACTCTCTCTTTACAACAATAGATTTCAATAATAACGATAAAGGTGGAATAACGATTGATGTTGAAAAGGATGAACATGTCTATGTATATATTGGTAATAAATCAGTAAAGACAGCCAAGGTTACCATAGGCGAGAGCAATGAGAACTTCGCCGGTATCAACCACGGCAGAATAATTGACCTTGGCTGGCAGACTGCCGGAACACTTATAAAAATAGCGGACAAGGATGGCGAAGAAGCCCTCAATGCATACGTCTACACCATGAACGCGGACAAATTTATTGATGCTTACAATATCTTAAATACACAGGGACTTGACGTTACAGCCTATTCCGATACTAAAATTTCCGGAACAATACATGTAAATGAAGCCGGAATACTGATGCTGTCAATCCCTTATGATCCTAGCTGGACACTAAAGGTAAATGGAGTTAAAACGGAAATCACTGAAATTGCAGAGGCTCTCATCGGCGTTGAGCTCGAACCGGGTGACTGCACGATTGAGCTCTCATTCACACCGCGTGGCTTCAAGCCCGGCGTAGTGATTACATTTACATCTGTTGTAATACTCTTCATCATATACTGCTTCTACAGAAAGGAAGCCGGCAAGGGATTTCTTCCTTTTACAAAAGTGAAGGGGATTCCGGATAATAGTTCCGAAAGCACAGCCAAAGCGGCAGCCGACAGTAACAGTTCTATTTCAGGTACTAACGCTGTTGCAAATGACAATTCTATTGCTGATAATAACGCTGTAACAGATAACGGCTCTGCTGCAGGCAATGATGTTTCACCAGATGACACATCTTCGGATATAACAGACAAAAAAATATAAATTACTCTATGGAGGACACAACCATGAAGCTCTGGGGCGGACGTTTCACAAAGGAAACCAATCAGTTAGTAAACAATTTCAACGCATCTCTTCCCTTCGACAGGAGATTCTATAAGCAGGACATTGAGGGAAGCATCGCACATGTGACAATGCTTGCAAAGCAGGGAATATTGTCAAATGAGGACAAGGAGGCAATTATAGCCGGACTCACCTCAATCCGCAATGATATAGACAGCGGTGCCTTACAGTTCGATGACGAAGCGGAGGACATCCACAGCTTCGTTGAAGCTGAGCTTATATCCCGTATCGGTGATGCCGGAAAACGCCTGCATACAGGAAGAAGCCGCAACGACCAGGTCGCACTTGACATGAGACTCTACACACGCGATGAGCTTACACAGACCGATGAGCTTTTAAAGGGTCTTTTAAAGGTGATTCTCAGAATCATGAAGGAAAACACCGAAACCTACATGCCTGGCTTTACACATCTTCAGAAAGCCCAGCCTATCACCGTGGCACACCACTTCGGCGCATATTTTGAAATGTTCTCAAGGGACAGAGGGCGCATTACAGATATTTACAAGAGAATGAACTACTGCCCTCTCGGTGCGGGAGCACTCGCCGGAACCACCTATCCTCTTGACCGTGAATACACAGCCTCTCTTCTCGGCTTTACAGGTGCGACAGCCAACAGCATTGACTCTGTATCCGACCGCGACTATTTAATCGAATTTTTAAGTGCCATGTCGACAATCATGATGCATTTAAGCCGTTTTTCAGAGGAAATCATAATCTGGAACTCCAACGAATACCGCTTTATAGAGCTTGATGACGCTTACAGCACCGGAAGCTCCATAATGCCGCAGAAAAAGAACCCGGACATTGCAGAGCTTGTCCGTGGAAAGACCGGGCGCGTGTATGGTGCTCTCATGTCATTACTCACAACCATGAAGGGACTGCCTCTCGCCTACAACAAGGACATGCAGGAGGACAAGGAGCTCACCTTCGACGCAATCGACACCACCAAGGGCTGTATACTCCTCTTCACCGGAATGCTCGACACAATGTCCTTCAACAAGGAGGTTATGGAAAAGAGTGCGATGGCGGGCTTCACAAATGCCACCGACGCTGCCGACTACCTTGTAAACCACGGTGTTCCGTTCCGCGACGCACACGGCATAATCGGCCAGATAGTCCTCTACTGCATAGACAAGGGAATCTCCATAGACGAGATGAGCCTAGAGGAGCTTAAGGCTATCTGCCCTGTATTTGAAAGTGATATCTATGATGCCATCTCCTTAAAGACCTGCGTTGAGAAGAGACTCACCAAGGGTGCTCCAAGCCCTGCTGCAATGAAGGAGGCCATTGCCAAGTATGAGGAGTATCTTGGCGAATAGCTGCAGATAGAATGTCTAAAGTTCATACAGACATTACGGCGGGAATCAGAATTAACTTCTCTTTCTGAATTTTAAAATAATACTTACAATAAAAATAAACCGATAATTCACATACTTCATGGGAATCATCGGTTTATTTTATTGCAGCTCATAGCAAGCTATTATATGGTATCTAGCTATTACATGGTATCATATTATTACATGGCGGATGCACTATCTTTCGCACTTATCCAGCTCTGCACCTGCTCTATACTCGCATTTACGGCGGTGGCAATGTTCTCAACCGCCATTCCCATCTTCGCAAGTGCCATCGATGTCTCCCTCTGTGCCTGAATACGTCCTTCCGCAATCCCACTTGCCAGTCCTTCCACACTGCCCTCCTGCTTCGCAGCGTCCAAGGCCTCCTCAATCTCATCCTTCATAAGTCTTCTCAGCGCTTCACACATTGTATTATCCCTCCTCACCTTCTCATATAGCTCATAGTTTGCAGACATACTCACCTGCAGCACCGCGTCCGCGTCTGATTTCTCACTCTTTCCTATGTAGCCCTCAGCATCCTTTAAAAATGTCTCTATATCCTTCTCATCCACATTTCTTGACAGCACACGAAAACTGTTATGCAGTCCCTGAGACAGCTCCTTTGTCACAACTATCTGTGTCGGAATAAAAAAATTCTTCAGATAATATATCCCATCATACATCTTTTCGATTTCTATTCCCTGTCTTTTTAGAGTGGCAATCATGCCTGCAGGATATGACTCACGCATCATTGAGATTGTAAGCTCATTGGCTGAAACCGCATCAACCTTCTCTCCCAACGCCTTGTACATACATGCATAGGCTGTTGCCTTATAAAAATCATCTATCGACATGGAATCTCCGGGACTTTTATATTCAATTATATTGTTCTGCCTGAATATGTGACCAATCTGATTTTTTATCCTGATGTTCTTATTCTTCTCAATTATCAGCAGATCTATCTGTAATGGCTTCCTGCTTAAATTATACTCCGAATAAAATTCAAGTATGTCTCTGTCCTCATTGAACTCAAGACGCGCGGCGGCACAAAATGCCGGGTGCCACTGAATCTTAACTCTCTCATTATTCAATTATAATGCCTCCTTGTGTGTTGCAGGAAACATTATGCCTTCCAAAACATTGTGCTCCTGCTGTTGTCTATGGGATTCAAAAGCACGAATGTCTTAAACGCGAATAATTAGATTATACAGAAATATAAGAACTATGCTTTTAGATAAAGATACCATAATGTATCATGTTTAGCAATAGTATTTGTAAATTTCTATATTTAATATTATATTTTGTGTACCAATTTTACCGTCCCTGATGCTTTTCCAGCTTTTTCTTCTCCTTCAATGTACATATCACATGGTGCAGGGCTGCGCAAGGATGATGAAGCATCATCCTCGGTCCCGAAAAACGCATTACCTCACGTATTTTTTCGCGCATTTCTGGCTTATAGCAGTGCACACTGCAGTTTGAGCAGAAGGTCTTGTTCTCCATGAACGGACAGCGGTCGCTCCTGCTTCGCGCGTAGCTTTCTAACTCCGCACATTCAGCGCAGAGCTCTTTTTTTGTACCATGCTTCCTGTTGCAGTACAGCTTTATCATAAGTGAAACCATAGCCTTCTCAGCCTCACGCTTGGCGGCAATATCTTTTTTATTACTCATAAAAATCCCCCCTGTCACTATCAGCTCATCCGTCCATTCTCAACAGAGTACACCTTGTCCGCAATCCTCATCGTGGACTCACGGTGTGATACAAGCACGATTGTCTTGTCCTCCCTGCCGTCATTGAGTGCCTTCAAAATGACTGCCTCATTGAGACTGTCAAGATTGCTCGTAGGCTCATCTAAGAGCATGAACGGCGCATTGTGCAGGAACGCCCGCGCAAGTCCGATACGCTGCCTCTCTCCACCGGAAAGTGTATCTCCAAGTTCCCCAACCTGAGTGTCATAGCCATCCGGCAGGCTCATTATGAAGTCATGTACGGAGGCCTTTTTGCAGGCTGCCTCAAGCTCCTCCTGCGTGGCATCAAGCTTGGCAATCAGGAGATTGTTTCTTATCGTATCGTGGAAAAGCTGTGTCTCCTGTGTCACAAAGCCTTCCATTCTCCTTAGATTGTCCGTATTGATATGCTCAATATCATGTCCGGATATATTGATACTTCCATTGTCAACTCTCCAGAACCGCATGAGAAGCTTAAGGAAGGTTGACTTTCCGCTTCCGCTCTTACCTACAATGCCTACAACACTGTTCTTAGGCAGTTCAACCGAGAAAGCTTTCAAGATATCCTCACCATCATAAGCAAATGTGACATTTTCTGCGTCTGCACCATCAAAACCTATTTCCGTTTCTCCGCTTACATCCTCAACAAGCGGGCTTTCCTCCAGAATGTCAAGCACTCTGTTTCCAGCGGCAAAGGTATTCTGTAAGGTACTTCCAAGTGCGGCAAGTGCCACGCAAGGTCCGAATGAACTCATGAGTGCAAGCACAGGGATAATCACTCCGTCAAAATCGACAAGTCCGTGATTGTAATAGTGCGCTGCAGTGAACAGCATTATCATGTCAAATACCAGAATCACCGTATTGGTCACAGCGGTATTTCTCCCCGAATTGTTCTTCATGCGCTTCTCATCCGCGGCAAGAGCATCGCTTCTCTCATTCATCTGTGCGGTACGCCCTTTCCCCTGCCCGAACTGTATAATCTCGTCAAGACCGCGAAGGTTCTCAAGCACGAAGCTGCTCAGCTCACCCGACATGGTACGGAACCTCATTCCGTCATCCCCGCTCAGTCTGCTCATGGAAAGTGGGATAACTATTCCTACCAGAAGATATGCGCACAGAGCAATCAAGCCGAATACAGGTTGATAGCTTCCAATAAACAGGCACATTATGATTGTAAAGAGAAATGCAATGCATATCGGCGAAATCGTGTGTGCATAGAACACCTCAAGAAGCTCGATATCCGATGTGATAATCGAAATCAGATTACCTCTGTCCTTACCCTCAAGCTTCGCAGGACATAGGCACCTTAGCGCACCGAATACCTTATCCCTTATAAGCGCTAAAAGCTTGAACGCAATAAAATGGTTGCAGCCCTGCTCCGCATAGCGGAGTCCGGCTCTTACAAGCGCAAAAAGCACCATGCACGTAAATATCACAGCCACATTAAGGCTGTTGCAGCCAAGATATGACAGGAGAGCATACCCCGCAAATATCGTTATGAACGAGGCACACAGATGCCCTGCAAGTCCCATTGTCACCGCTCCCACCATAAAGCCTGTGAGTGGTTTTACAAGACCAATCAGCTTCATGCATACCGTAAAGCCGCTTCTCACTTTAGGGCTGTTGCCATCCCTGCCTTTTTTCTTACTATTTAAATCTGAATTTCTATTTTTCTCGTTATTAACATCCACTGCCGGCTTCATTACGCATCAGCCTCCTTTCCAAGGTTTTCAAGGCTCTGCTGTGCATTCCACAGTCTTGCAAACTCTCCGTTTCGTGCAAGCAGCTGTTCGTGGATACCGCTCTCAGCAATATCGCCCTTCTTAAGTACATAGATACAGTCTGCATTCTTCACGTTCGCAAGCCTGTGGGATATGAGTATGATAGTCTTTGTCTTGGCAAGCTCCATAATCAGCTCCATAATGTCATTCTCACTCTCGATATCAATATTAGATGTAGCCTCGTCAAATATATACACAGGCGTGTCGTGAAGCAATGCCCTCGCGATTGAGAGCCTCTGTCTCTGACCTCCGGAGAAACT
>ERZ780150.65-NODE-65-length-111404-cov-41.108515_pt1 | contig 111404 bp, 90 predicted proteins | sample MGYA00511019_ERZ780150 | MGnify/ENA primary metagenome ERZ780150 (study PRJEB29588, sample SAMEA2151633) | human gut metagenome | biome: human gut; feature: human-associated habitat; material: faeces | place: Denmark | collected 2008/2010 ...
AGCGCACCTGCTTTGGGAGCAGGGGGTCGTGGGTTCGAATCCCGCTACCCCGACATGAAGAAAGTTGCTGTAAATTAATACTTTGCAGTAACTTTTTTTGTTTCTGTAAAGTTCTGAAACAACGCCGTTTTCAGGCAAATTTCATACAAAAACGGCAATCGGACACCAAGCGCGGTCTGGGGCCGGAAGTTACAGTCAGTCGGAAGTCGTGCGAGGAAACGGGAAGCAGGTACGATCGGATCGGCAAGGGCAGAAGCAGGGCGGAAGATAAAAGAAGCGCATAATTTTGCGGAAATAATTTTGTCTTTTCAGATTTTCGACTTATCTTTGTGCGCTCTTAAAATGATAAGGGTCCCAAATGTTCGGGGTGTAGCGCAGTCCGGTTAGCGCGCCAGCTTCGGGAGTTGGAGGTCGCTGGTTCGAATCCAGTCTCCCCGACAAATTGTAAAGGTTCGGAATGAGGATATACAAACTCATTTTGAGCCTTTTTTTGTATGTTGTCGCATTCTCTCTTGAGCGGATCTTTTTCTTGCAGCTGTCCTCTTCTTCGTTTCGGCCTGCTGCCTGCGGTTCGCTTCTTGCGTCAGTCTTCACGTCCCGACGCAAAAACCCCTGCCGAAGCAGGGGTGCCGGAAGCGGCGGCCAGCCGGCGGCGTCCCGCCGTTGACTGAACCTCAATAAATGGGAGTCTTTCCGCCTTCCGGCTGTAATGCCGGTCCGGAAACCGGCCGGAAGTCCGGGGCGAACCCCGGACCGCCGGTCCGAATCCCCGATTCTAGTGCGTGAATACCTTGCCCTTCTGGTGCTCCATGTTGTCGTACTTGATGCGCGACGTAGTGGGGTATTCGAGCTGTTCGAACTCTGCGACGGCGTTGCGGATGTCGCCCATCAGCATGTCGGCCATGTCGCGCGACATGCCCTGACGTACCACGATGCGCATCACGACCACGTTCTCGATGTTCTTGGGCATGGTGTACGCGGGAACCATCCAGCCGCTCTGCTGCAGTTTGGCCTGCAGGTCGAAGAGCGTCCATTTGGCCTTCTTGTCGTATTCGGGATCCATCATCCAGATGAAGAGCGGATTGACGACCTCCTTCGAGTAGTTCTTGAAGCACTTCATCGTGCCGATCTGCTGGTGGCAGTACTTGGCGACGTCCATCGAGTTCTGCTGAATCTCCTTGTAGCCCTCGAATCCCAGCCGGATGAAGTTGTAGTACTGGCCCAGAATCTGCGCCGCGGGACGCGAGAAGTTCAGACCCACCTGCGTGATGTTGGCGCCGAGGTAATTGACCGAGAACGACATTTCGTCGGGCAGATACTTCTTGTCCTTCCAGACCACCCAGCCAAGGCCCGGATATACCAGACCGTATTTGTGGCCCGACGTGGAGATCGACAGCACCCATTTGAGGCGGAAGTCCCACTTCTTTTCGGGTTTGAGGAACGGCAGGATGAAACCGCCCGACGCGGCGTCCACGTGGATCGGAATTTCGTAACCCGTCTTGGCGTTGTATTCGTCGAGCGCCTTGTCCAGCCCCTCGATGTCGTCGTCCAGACCCGTCCACGTCACACCGGCTATGGGCACGATGCAGATCGTGTTTTCGTCGCACATCTCCAGCGCCTGCTTGGGATCGAGCGTGATGTGATCCAGCGTCAGGGGCACGGTGCGCAGTTCGATCTGCCACAGTTGGCAGAATTTCTCCCATACGACCTGAAATCCGGCGCTCATCACCAGATTCGGCTTGTCGAAGGGTTTGCCTGCGGCCTTGCGGCGGTTGCGCCAGCGCAGCCATGCGGCCACGCCGCCCAGCATGCAGGCTTCCGACGAACCGATGCCCAGCGCTCCGGTCTTCCACTCGGCCTTTTCGGGGGTGTTCCACAGATTGGCGACGATATTCAGACAGCGGCCGCACATCACCGCGACACGCGGATACTCCGTCTCGTCGATATAGTTGACGTTGATCGCCTCGTTCATCAGGCGCGTGGCGTAATCATCCATGTAGGTCGTCACGAACGTCGCCAGATTGAGCCGCGGCTGCGTCTGCGGATAGGTTTCGTCCTTGACTAACTGGTAGGCGATTTCGGGCGATGTCTTGCCTTTGGGGATAAACTCCGTGGGCGCGGGATTGCGCATCTCTTCCGAACCGAAAATATCGGTCAGCGTGTCCTCGTTGGTGTGTCTTTGCTGATTCATAACGTAAATTTATTTTTGGTTTACGAGCATACGACCTTGCATGAACCGTGCCGCGTCGGAGTTGCCCGGACCTGAAATCCGGCGCGTTTTTTTCGCTCTGCAATCTCCGGCGGCGGCCTCGAAACCCTTTCCGCTTCGTACTCAACCTGCTGCCGGGCCGGCTTCCCGCAAATGCTGCCGCTTTTTGCGTCTCTCCTGCGTCTCTCCTGCGTCTCTCCTGCGTCTCTCCTGTTCTTCTTATTCTCCCCGTTCTCTCTTGCCTTCCTATCCTCGCCCCCCCCCCCTGAAAAAAGCGGGGGAATATTTGGAATCCCGGAAAAATTCGATATATTTGTGATATCAAAATAATATCACCTAAAACTTACGGATATGGAGAATGGAAATTTTGTCTACAAGGGCTGGAAATGCAATGGTTTTCTGGCTTTGACGCTGATCCTCGTCGGGTTGGCGCTGGGTGTGTGCGCGATCGTGTTCGGCGCGCAGCGTATCGACGCAGGGCTGGCGTTCGGCGTCGGGCCGGTCGTGATCGGCTCGGTCTGGTGTCTCTGCATGCTGATCTGCATGGCGGGCTTCATGCTGCTCGAACCCAACGAAGCCCGCGTCATGGTCTTCTTCGGCAAATACAAGGGCACCTTCTACGAAACGGGCTACTGGTGGGTCAATCCATTTATGTCGGCCAAGCAGATTTCGATCCGCGCCCGCAACCTGAACGTCGATCCGATCAAGGTGAACGACAAGACGGGCAATCCGATTATGATCGGTCTGGTGCTGGTGTGGAAGATCAAGCGCGACGACATCTATAAGGCGGTCTTCGAGATCGACGCTCCGACGACCGCCGGACAAACCGGGGTTTCGGCTTCGGCCCGCATGAACATCCTCGAAAATTTCGTGGGTGTGCAGAGCGACGCCGCGCTGCGTCAGGTCGCCGGCTGCTATGCTTATGACAATAACGGGGTTAAGGACGATGAATTGACGCTGCGCTCGAATAGCGAGGCGATCAACGACCAGCTCGAACACACGCTCAACGAACGCTTGGCGATGGCCGGCATCGAGGTGGTCGAAGCCCGCATCAACTATCTGGCCTATGCTCCCGAAATCGCCGCCGTGATGCTGCGCCGCCAGCAGGCCGACGCCATTATTTCGGCCCGCGAAAAGATCGTCGAGGGCGCCGTGTCGATGGTCCACATGGCCTTGGAGCGTCTGGGCAGCGAACATATCGTCGAACTGGACGAAGAGCGCAAGGCGGCGATGGTCACCAACCTGCTCGTCGTGCTCTGCGCCGACGAAGCCGCGCAGCCGGTAGTCAATGCCGGAACCCTGCATCATTGATTTAACTGCCGATGGCTAAAGAGAACAATAACAAGAGTTTCGTGCTTCGCATCGACGCCGCGACCATGGAGGCGCTCGAAGGGTGGGCGGCCGACGAGTTCCGCTCGATCAACGGGCAGCTGCAGTGGATCATCGCCGACGCCCTGCGCCGCAGCGGCCGCCTGAAAAAGCCCCGTCCCTCCGGACTCCGGTCCGGCGATTCGGCGGGTCTTTCACCGGATAATGATGCGGAAGTTAAGGCGGGTGACTCGTTTGGCGGTCGGCCGGACGATGTTGCGGGAATGCGGCCGGATGAGTCGGTTGCCGGTCGTTCGGGCGATGCCGTTTCTGCAAAACCCCCGGTTCCGCCCCGGAGCGATCATTCCGATGATATGTAAACTCATACTCTAATTGGTGTGAATAATCTGTTGAACAAAAAACGAATAGGGCAGTGCGAAAGACTCCATGACTCGCACTCGGTACGGGGCATGTCCGCTTTCCGTCCGGTGCGGAGCATGTCCGGTCTGCGTCCGGTGCGGAGTATGTCCGGTCTGCGGTATGGGCGGATTGTCTCCGGTTTGCAGGTCGTGGGCGGACTGCTGGTCTTTTTTCTCCTGCTTCGGCCCGACTGGCTGCCCCGCTGGGTCTATTGGGGTGTGCTGGCGCTGGGCGCCGCCCTCACCCTCGGCGAAATGGCGCTCGATTACCGCCGCCGTCGTCCGCGCCGGCGGTGGCGCGATGCGGGGCTGTTGCTGTTGTCGCTTTCGGTGGTCTGGATCGTCATTATGCCGCCGTTCTTTTTCTGGGGTGTATCCGACGAGAAGGAGTTGGCCCGCGCCACGCTGGGATTGGGCATCGCGACGCTCGTCGCATGCGTCGTCTGCCTGCTGCGCTGGCGGCGTTTGCGCGCCGAGGCTGAAATGCGCCTTTGGGAGCTGAAAGCCGAACGCCGAAGACGCGACATGCTTTGCGCCCGTGCCGCGGCGGAAGGAGGTGGGCGATGAGACTCCGGAGATGGTTTTATGCGATTGCTTCGGTGTTTGCGGTCGCGCTGGTGATGTTCCCGCTCAATTTTTTGTGGGTGGGGCAGTCGCCGCTGCATGCGGCGGTAAGTTCCCTGCTGTTCGGCCTGCCCGCACTGCTCTCTGCATGGACGCCCAAGGAGCGGCGCACCGGCAGGCGCAACGAATCCCGTGGGACTGCCGTGTGTGCGCAATCCCGCAGATGTGCCGGAGCCGGCATCCATGCCGCATCTGCCGGGCGTATTGACTCCGCCGCGAATGCCGGGGCCGCCATGCCAGCCGGGGTCGCAAGGTGCAGCGAATCCGCCGGTCATGCCGGAACAGTGGGAGGGCGCGAATCCGCCGGTCATGCCGGCGCTGAAAGGTTCGGCGAATCCGCTGCGCATCCGGAATCCTGCGGCCGCACTGCGTCAGCGGACGGCATCGAACCCGCCCGGCGGAAATCCCTGTTGTCGAAAGCCGCGCTGGGGATCGCTTTTTGTGTGCTGGCGGCGATGCTGGCGTACGATATTGTGACCGAAGGCGTGGCCGTCGGCGTTACGAAATCGGTCGGATTCGTCCTGTTGATATTGGTTGCCGCATTGGGAAGTAGATTGGGTTACCTAAAGTTTTAGTTTATGAAAAGAATAGTCGTTTTTACGGGCGCCGGGGTGAGCGCCGACAGCGGCCTTGCCACGTTCCGCGATTCGGACGGCCTGTGGGCCGACTACCGCATCGAGGATGTCTGCACACCCGAAGCCTTGGCGCACAACCGCGCCACCGTGATCGAATTTTACAACAAACGCCGCCGCGAGATGCTCGCCGCCGAGCCGAACGCCGGGCATCGGGCCATCGCGGAGCTGGAGCGGGATTTCGAGGTCGAGGTGCTGACGCAGAATGTCGATAACCTCCACGAGCGCGCCGGATCGTCGCGGGTGACGCATCTGCACGGCGAGCTGACCCGCCTGCGTTCGTCGCGCGATTCCGGGCTGATCGTCCCGATCGAAGAGTGGGAGCAGCGGCTCGACGCCACGGCTCCCGACGGGTCGCTGCTGCGGCCGCATATCGTCTTTTTCGGCGAGTCGGTGCCGATGTTCGAACGTGCGGCGGAGATCGCGCAGACGGCGGATATCATGGTCGTCGTGGGCACTTCGCTGGCGGTCTATCCTGCGGCGTCGCTGGTGCGTTACGTGCGGCCCGACATTCCGATTTACGTCGTCGATCCCGGCAATCCCGATACGGCGGGCATCCGCAATCCGCTGACCCTGATCCGCAAACGCGCTGCCGAAGGCATGCCCGAACTGGCCGCCCTGCTACGGGAACGCTATGCCGGATAGATAGGGTGTTGCTACGAAAGAGGGTGTCTGCACTGCGGCAGACACCCTCTTTTTTGTTCGTATTTCTCCCAGAAGTTTCCGCAATCCGCAGTTCGCGCGGCGTGCGTCGGCCGGAGGACTATTTCAGGTCCTTGAAATAGATGTCCAGCAGCTCTTTGGCGGCGATGAACGACGAGATCTTGTCGTCCAGCACGCGCTGTTCGTATTCGGCGATGCGCGATTCGACCGCGGGATCGTGGTAGAACGAGTTGCGCAGCACTTCGTTGATCGACTCGTACATCCAGTATTTGTTCTGGCGGTTGCGGTTGTGTCGGAAGTAGCCGTTGGCCTCGATGTGGTCGAGGAACTCCTCGACGCCTTTCCATACCTCTTCCAGTCCCGTTCCGGCTACGGCCGAGCAGGTGTAGACTTTGGGCCGCCAGCCCGATTCCGGCACCGGGAAGAGCCGCAGCGCCCCCTGAAACTGGGTTTTGGCGAGTTCGGCCTTGTGGATGTTTTCGCCGTCGGCCTTGGTGATTACCATGATGTCGGCCATCTCCATGATGCCGCGCTTGATGCCCTGCAGCTCGTCGCCCGCGCCCGAAATCTGCAGCAGCATGAACATGTCGACCATCGAATGTACGGCCGTTTCGGACTGTCCGACGCCCACCGTCTCGATGAAGATCACGTCGAAGCCCGCGGCTTCGCACAGCACGATCGTCTCGCGCGTCTTGCGGGCCACGCCGCCCAGCGATCCCGCCGAGGGCGAAGGGCGGATGAAGACGTCGGGATTGCCCGAAATGCTCTCCATGCGGGTTTTGTCGCCGAGGATCGAGCCGCCGCTGCGTTCCGACGAAGGGTCGATGGCCAGCACGGCGAGCTTGTGCCGCAGCGAGGTGACCATGTTGCCGACGGCTTCGATGAAGGTCGATTTTCCGGCTCCGGGGACGCCCGTGATGCCGATGCGGACCGATTTCCCGGCGTGCGGCAGGCAGCGCTCGATGATCTCCTGCGCCTGCGCGTAGTGCGCAGGGTTGTTGGACTCGATGAGCGTGATGGCCTGCGAAAGGGTGGTGATGTTGCCGGCGAGAATGCCCTCGACGTATTGGTCGGTCGAGAGCTTCGGCTTCTTGCGGCGCGTGAAGTAAGGGTTTACGATCGGCTGATCTTCAACGCCTTCGGTGACGTTCAGAGCCGTGTCGTGGTGCATGTCGGCGTACTCTTTTTCGTAATGGTTTATCTTGGTGAAAGACATGTTGTTATTTGCTTGATTTCTCGATGATTTCGGGTGTCAGTTGAAGTGAATTTCCCTGCCAGAGCGCCCTGTTTTTGGAATCGACCAGCACCCCGAACGGAACGTACTGCACGCCGAACGCCGTGAAGATCTTGCCTCCGGCGTCTATTGCCACGGAGATTTGCGGCGATAGGTAGGGTCTGAGCAGGGGGCCTATTTTGTCCTCTTTTTCCTGCGTTATGACAACCACGCGCAGTTTGGTACCCAATTTGTCCGTCATCGCCCGGAGCTGTTTGAGCGACGTGATGCAGGCCGCGTTCGACGACTGGAAGAACTCGACGTAGGTCAGCCGCGGCGTGGCCGCGGGTTTCTGTCCGTCGAGCCATGCCGGGACTTTCAGTTCGGGCACACGCTCGCCCAGAGCGATATTCTGCGCGTCGGCCGCCGCAAAAGGCAGCAGGGCCGCGAAGAGTAAAATAAGCAGTACTTTCTTCATAAGAGCGGACTTATTTTTAGCGAAGATAACAATTATTTGCCACATAGACGAAATTTTTTACTTGGACTTATGAAAATCGGATTCGACGACACCCCGGCCGCACCTGCCGGAACCTATTCCCAACACCTTGCCAGACTTTTGGCCGAGTATGCCCCGGAGCATGAATATATCATTGACGGAAAGCGCTGTAAGGAGTTCGACCTCTACCACGGCTTCCGGCCCGGACTTCCCTTTCCGGTGCTGCTGCGCCGCATACCGTGCGTCATGACGGTCCACAACCTCAATTTCCTGCGCTACCCGCATCTCTATTCGCTGGGCGAGCGGCTGGTGCTGCTGCGCCTGTACCGGCGGATGCTGCGTTCGGCCAGCCGGGTGATTACGGTCAACCGCGACGCGCGGGAGGAGCTTTCGGACCGGCTGCGGATCGACCCCGGCAGGATCGAGGTCGTGATGCCGCTCGCGGCGCGTATGCCGCAGAATCCGCCCGACGGCGCCGAGCTGGAAGGCGTGCGGCGCAAATATGCTCTGCCGCGCGATTTCGTGCTGATGCTGGGGACGGTCGAGCCGCGCCACAATCAGGAGGTGCTGTTCGAGGCGCTGGCCCTGCTCCGGGAGCGGGAGCGCGAGATGCTCGAAACGAGAGGGGCGGAGATGCCGACGGCAGCGGAACGGACTGAGGTGCGGGCTGCGGAGCGAACCGGGGAGCGGGCCGGGGCGGAAACCGGGGCGCGGACCGGGGAACAACCTGCAGGAGGTGCTGCGGAGCGAACCGGGGAGCGGACAGCCGGACGGAATGCGGAATCGGCTGCGGATGCGGGGGCTTTTGCGGAGGCTGTTGCGCGATCCGTGCGGGAGCCGGACGGCGGCGGGGACCTGAAGCCTGAAAATGCAGGCTGGCGGGACAGTGTGGCGTCGGACGGCGTCGGAGGGTACGGCGACGTGGAAGCCGGGGCCGGGTTGGCGATGCGCGGCGTCGGTGAGGACACTCCGGATGCGAACCGGAATACGGTCGCGGAGTTCGCCCCTGCCGGTCGGGTGCGTGTCCGCCCGGCGGACGGGACCGCTCGGAGCGGCGGCGCCGGAACCGACGAAACCGCCGGAGTCGTTGGAGTCGGCGAAGCCATTGGAGCCGCGGACCGGGGTGCCGACATGTCGGTCGGAGGTGTCTGCCGCAGTGCCCGTACATCCGTCGGAGATGCGGGCCGCGACGTCGGTGTGTCCGTTGCGGATGCGGGGCGCAGTGACGCCGCCGTTGCCGCAGGGCGGCGGGGCGGCGCCGAAACCGCCGGCCGACCCCCGCTGCCGCAGCGCGTCGGAGTTGTGGTGTGCGGCCGCCGTACGGCCTATGCCGACTTCCTGCTGGGCTATGCCCGTGAGCGTCACATGGCCGCGCGGGTGGATTTCATCTACGAACTTTCGCCCGAAGACCTGCCGGCGCTGTTCCGGCTGGCCCGGACTTTCGTCTACCTGCCCGACGCCGAAATCGAGGCTTCGATCGTACCCGTGGTCGAAGCGCTGAGGGCCGGGCTGCCGATGGTGCTGAGCGATACGCGGCTCAACCGCGAAGCGGCCGGAGACGCCGCCGTTTACGTCGATCCCGAAGCGGTGGGGGAGGTCGCCGCGGCATTGGAAAACGTACTCTGGGACGAGACCTTCCGCAGCGAAATGCGCCGGCGCGAAGGCCGCCGCGCCGAGCTTTTTTCGGAATACGCCGTCGCCCGCCGTCTGATCGACATTTACAGTTCGTTGTGAAGCGCGCGGCCGGTCCGAAAAGAGACAGATATTCCGAAAAAAATACGATAAAAGGCTTGGGTATTTCGAATTTAATGCCCTATCTTTGTGTTCGTTTTGTAACAGTGCCTTGAAATGACACGGAACATCCACTAACTTAAATTAATATTTTGCTATGAAAGTTTCTCATATCGAGCATCTTGGCATCGCAGTGAAGAGCCTCGATGAAGCAATTCCCTATTGGGAGAACGTTTTGGGCCTGAAGTGCTATGCCGTCGAAGAGGTCGCAGACCAGAAGGTCCGCACGGCGTTCTTCATGCTCGGTCAGACCAAGATCGAACTGCTGGAGCCTACTTCGGAGGAGTCTACCATCGCCAAGTACATCGAAAACCGCGGTGTCGGCATTCATCACATGGCGCTCGCCTGCGAGAATATCGAGGAGCAGCTCGCCGACGCCGAGGCCAAGGGCATCCGCCTGATCGACAAAACCCCGCGCAAGGGCGCCGAGGGCATGACCATCGCCTTCCTGCACCCCAAATCGACGCAGGGCATCCTCACCGAGCTTTGCGAGAATAAGAACAAATAGTGTAAAAAGGAATATTACGGAATCTCCGAATTCCGCCAAAGGCGGAACAAAAGTCCCTCCCAAGGGAGGGATTTAGGGTGGGGCAGACCTGTAAACGCGGCAGCAGGCCGCGGGCGATACCTGCCGGGGAATTCCGGGGTTCGGGAAAATTACAAACCTACATACTTATGAGTGAAATTCAAAACAAAATCAACCAGCTCATCGAGAACCGTGCCACCGCACGTCTCGGAGGCGGTCAGAAGCGTATCGACGCCCAGCATGCCAAGGGCAAGTTCACGGCCCGCGAGCGTATCCAGATGCTGCTCGACGAAGGCTCCTTCGAGGAGTTCGACATGTTCGTGACGCACCGCTGCTATGATTTCGGCATGGACAAGAGCCACACCTTCGGCGACGGCGTCGTGACGGGGTACGGTACGATCGACGGACGTCTGGTCTATGTCTTCGCACAGGACTTTACGGTAACGGCGGGTTCGCTGTCACTGTCGATGTCGGACAAGATCTGCAAGGTGATGGACATGGCGCTGCGCAACGGCGCGCCCTGCATCGGCATCAACGATTCGGGCGGCGCCCGAATTCAGGAGGGTGTCAACGCGCTGGCCGGCTACGCCAACATTTTCCAGCGCAACGTGATGTCGTCGGGCGTGATTCCGCAGATTTCGGCCATCTTCGGTCCCTGCGCCGGCGGCGCCGTCTATTCGCCCGCGCTGACCGACTTCATCATCATGAAGAAGGAGACGTCGAACATGTTCCTCACGGGCCCGAAGGTCGTGAAGACCGTGACGGGCGAGGACGTGACGCAGGAGCAGCTGGGTGGCGCCACGATGCACACCACCAAATCGGGCGTGGCGCAGTTCGCCGTAGATACCGAGGAGGAGGGCATCGCGCTGATCCGCAAGCTCATTTCCTATATGCCGCAGAACAACATGGAGGACGCTCCGCTGGCGGTCTGCACCGACAAGATCACCCGTCTGGAGGATTCGCTCAACGAGATCGTTCCTGACAGCGCCAACAAGCCCTACGACATGTCGGAGGTCATCAAGGCGATCGTCGACAACGGCGAGTATCTGGAGTCCGCTCCCGGCTACGCCAAGAACATCATCACCTGCTTCGCCCGTTTCAACGGCCAGAGCGTGGGTATCGTCGCCAACCAGCCCAAGTTCATGGCCGGCGTGCTCGATATCAACGCCAGCCGCAAGGCCGCGCGCTTCATTCGTTTCTGCGACGCGTTCAACATTCCGATCGTGACCCTCGTGGACGTTCCGGGCTTCCTGCCGGGTACGACGCAGGAGTACGGCGGCGTCATCACCCACGGCGCGAAACTGCTCTTCGCATACTGCGAGGCTACGGTGCCCAAGGTTACCGTTACGCTGCGCAAGGCTTACGGCGGCGCCTATATCGTGATGTCGTCGAAGCACATCCGCGGTGACATCAACTACGCATGGCCGACGGCCGAGATCGCCGTGATGGGCGCCAGCGGCGCCGTCGAGGTGCTCTACGGCAAGGAGGTCGCAGCGATCGAATCGCCCGAAGAGAAAGCCAAGTTCGTGGCCGAAAAGGAGAAGGAGTACAACGACAAGTTCTCGAACCCCTACAACGCCGCCCGCTACGGCTATATCGACGACGTGATCGAGCCGCGCAACACGCGCTTCCGCGTCATCCGCGCCCTGCAGTCGCTGGCTACCAAACGTCTGCAGAACCCGGCCAAGAAACACTCTAACATTCCGTTGTAGTATGAAGCGTGCGATTTTAACAGCAGGATTGCTCTTCGCGGCTATGGCTGCTTCGGCCAAAGGCGCCGATACGATCCTCGACAAGGACCCCGTCGGCATCTACGTTACGATCGTTTCGGTGGTGACGGTGCTTTCGGCGCTGATCGTCCTCTTTCTGCTGATCCAGCTTTTCGCCAAAGTCATGGTGAAGAGCGCGCAGAAGAAGGCCGCCAAGTCGAAGACCCGCGGCATGCTGGTCGACGACATGAAGGTCTCGGTGCCTGCGGGCTGCGACAGCGTGGTCAACGGCGAGATCATCGCCGCCATTGCGCTGGCCGTGAAGCTCAACAAGGCCGAGATGCACGACCGTGAGAGCGACGTGATTACTATCAACAAGGTGGCGCGCGTCTACTCGCCGTGGAGTTCGAAAATCCACGGTCTGACCCCGATGCCCGAACGAATCAGAAAATAAATTTAGAGAGCGCTCCGCAAGCCGTCCGAAATCCGCTTTCCGCCGCAGGCATGCCGGCCCCGCCGGGGCGGTCCCGATCGGTGCGAACGCCGGAACCGGGACTGCGGTCCGGAACCGGAAGACGGCGCGGAATTAAACAAACGAATTTTATGAAAGAATACAATTTCAAAATCAACGGTAACGACTACACCGTCGGCATCGAGATTCTCAACGACACCGAGGCCGATGTGATCGTCAACGGCGCCTCCTATTCGGTCGAGGTGCTCGACACGACCGTGAAACCCAGCGTGGCGGCCAAACCTCAGGTGGCGGCCGTTCCCGCTTCGCATCCCGTGCAGCCTTCGACCGTTCCGGTTACGAAGCCTGCCGCAGCGGCTCCCGCGGCTGCAGGCGAGTCGCCCGTGAAAAGCCCGCTGCCGGGCGTCATCCTCGACATCCGGATCAAGGAGGGCGACACGGTGGCCGTCGGCCAGACGCTGGTGGTGCTCGAAGCCATGAAGATGGAGAACAATATCGACAGCGACCGTGCGGGCGTTGTCAAGTCGATCAAAGTCAACCGCGGCGACTCCGTGCTGGAGGGCGACGTGCTCATAACTCTCGGATAGGCGTATGTTAGACTTCCTTTCATCGTCGTTCCTCGGCGAAAGCGTATCCAAGTTCGTGCACGAGACGGGATTTGCGCAGCTCTTCCTGCAGGAGGGCGGCTACAAGTACCTCATCATGATCGCCGTGGGGTGCTTCTTCCTCTATCTCGCCATCAAACACAAGTTCGAGCCTATGCTTCTGGTGCCGATCGGTTTCGGTATCATCATCGGCAATATCCCGATGGTGACCGGCCACGGAATCGGCATCTATGAGGAAGGCTCGGTGCTCAACTACCTCTATTTCGGCGTCCGTTACGGCGTCTACCCGCCGCTGATCTTCCTCGGCGTGGGCGCCATGACCGACTTCTCGTCGCTGATTTCGAACCCCAAGCTGATGCTTATCGGCGCTGCGGCGCAGATCGGTATCTTCGCGGCCTACATGGGCGCTCTGGCGCTCGGATTCCCGGCCAACGAGGCCGGTTCGATCGCCATCATCGGCGGTGCCGACGGTCCTACGGCCATCTTCCTGACGAGCCGTCTGGCTCCGGAGTACATGGGCGCCATCGCTATCTGCGCCTATTCGTACATGGCTCTCGTACCGGTGATCCAGCCGCCCGTGATGCGTCTGCTGACCTCGTCGCGCGAACGCCTTATCAAGATGCGTCCGCCGCGTGCCGTCTCCTCCACCGAGAAGATTCTCTTCCCGATCATCGGCTTCCTGCTGACGACGTTCGTCGTGCCCGATGCGATTCCGCTGCTGGGTATGCTCTTCTTGGGCAACCTTCTGAAGGAGTCGGGCGTGGTGAAGCGTCTGGCCACCACGGCCAGCAACCAGCTGATCGACATCATGACGATCCTGATCGGCATCACGGTGGGAGCTTCGACGCAGGCGTCGGTCTTCCTGACTCCCAAGACGCTGGGTATCTTCGTGCTGGGCGCATGCTCGTTCTTCATCGCCACGATGGGCGGCGTGCTGTTCGTCAAGTTGATGAACCTCTTCCTGAAGGAGGGCAACAAGATCAACCCGCTGATCGGCAATGCGGGCGTTTCGGCCGTTCCTGCCGCCGCGCGCGTGTCGCAGGATATGGGTATCCGCTACGACCGTTCGAATTACCTGCTGATGCACGCCATGGGTCCCAATGTGGCCGGTGTGGTCGGCTCGGCAGTTGCCGCAGGTATTCTGCTCTCGTTCCTCGGATAGGGGATTTCGATATTGACAGGGACGGCTTCGGGGCCGTCCGGTGTAAAGAGGGTTTCGGGTTGCCGAAGCCCTCTTTTCGTGCGACAAGGCGGAGTCGGAGTTTCGGTGTGCGGGGGCCGGAGTTTTCAGTGTGAGGGCCGGGGGTACGGGACGGAGTTCGCAGATGCCGGGGGGGCAGGTGCGGTTGGAGTTGGAGTTGTTGCAGTTGGGGGGGGCGGTTGTGGTTGTGGTTGTGGTTGTGGTTGTGGTTGTGGTTGTGGTTGTGGTTGTGGGGGATGTGCGGGCGACGGACTTGCAATTTCTCCTTTGTATGTTTTCGCTGTTTTTCGTATTTTTGCAAACTGAAAAAACGTTTTTATGAACCGGGTGAAGTGGATATTGCTGGGGGTATGTCTCTTCGGGATGCTGATCGGGGCGGCCGTGGCGTATTCCGGCTATGTGAAAAAGCGGCTGGATGCCGATGGGGCGGAGACCCGTGCGGTGCTCACCGCGAGTTTTTCGCGGACCGAATATGTCGGATACCGGCCCGGATACCGGGGGCGGATGCACCGCAGTTTCCGGGAAAAGCGCACCGTCTATTATTTCAGATACCGGTTCAGGGTGGACGGGACCGATTATACCGGCAAGGTCCGCAAAACGGAAAATCTCATGACGGCCCGCATCGGCGATTCGGTGGTCGTGCGTTATCTGCCGGACGATCCCGACGTACATCGCTTGGTCCGCAGCGAAGACAGCAAATACAGGGTGATCCGTCCCCGTTTCCATTGCCGTGTCCGCCGTTCGGCGTTCTGACCGGCTGGCGGGGCCGCCGCTCCGGCCTTCGGTGCGTTCGCGGCATGCTTTTTTAGCTGTTGCCGGGACTTTAATTGCCTTAAAATAAGAATTTTTCGGCGATTGTTCAAGTTTTTTATTTTTCGGATTTATTTGTTTTTGCAGTTCGGAAACTTTTTCGTACCTTTGCGCACCCGCTTTCGTGCGGGAAACGGATTACAATAAGTTAAATTAAACGTAAAACAAAGTGGATTCATTAAGCTACAAGACTATCTCGGCCAATGCATCGACGGTGACCAAGGAATGGATCGTCATCGACGCTACGAACGAGGTATTGGGACGTCTTGCATCGCAGATCGCGAAGATCCTCCGAGGCAAGAACAAGCCCAGCTACACGCCCCACGTGGATTGCGGTGACTACGTCATCGTCATCAATGCGGAGAAGGTGAAGCTCACGGGCAACAAGATGACCGAGAAGGTCTACACGCGTCACACCGGATATCCCGGCGGCCAGCGTTTCGCTACCCCGGCCGACTATCTGGCAAAGAAACCGACGTTCATCGTCGAAAAAGCAGTCAAGGGCATGCTGCCCCGCACCCGTCTGGGCGCCGCCCTGCTCAAAAACCTGAAGGTATACGCCGGCTCGGAGCATCCGCACGCCGCGCAGAACCCGAAGACCATTAAATTAAACGAGATTAAGTAAGAGTTATGGAAGTTGTAAACACCGTAGGTCGTCGTAAGGCCGCTGTGGCTCGCGTATACGTGAAGCCGGGTAAGGGTCAGATTACAATCAACCGCAAAGCGCTTGAAGTTTACTTCCCGCTCGAAATTCTCCAGTATCAGGTGAAGCAGCCGCTGCTGGCTACCAACACCGTGGAGAATTACGACATCGCCATCAACCTCGATGGCGGAGGTATCACGGGACAGGCTTCGGCCGCTCGCTTGGGCATCGCACGCGCATTGTGCGAAATCGACGCCGAGATGCGTCCGGTACTGAAGAAGGCCGGATTCCTCACGCGCGATCCCCGCGAGGTTGAGCGTAAGAAGCCCGGTCAGCCCGGAGCACGCCGCAAGTTCCAGTTCAGCAAGCGTTAATCCGAACGACCTATTTTCGGCAGGCACGGCGAGGGTTACAAACCGGAACGACTACCTATATATTATATATATCGCGTATTACCTTCAGGTTGCCCCGCCGCGGAAAATCCGCGGGACCGGCAAGGCCGCTACCCGCCGGATTGAAGAAAAGAGAATTAAAATTATTAAACACATTGAATTAAAATGTCACGTACAGATTTTAATACATTACTGGAAGCCGGTGCGCACTTCGGTCACCTGAAGCGCAAATGGAACCCTAAAATGGCTCCTTACATCTTCATGGAGAAGAACGGCATCCACATCATCGACCTGCACAAGACCGTGCTGAAGATCGATGAGGCCGCTGCAGCCATCAAGCAGATCGCCAAGAGCGGTCGCCGCGTGCTGTTCGTAGCCACCAAGAAACAAGCTAAGGAGATCGTTGCCGAAAAGGTGGCAGCCGTCGGTATGCCTTACGTTACGGAACGTTGGGCCGGCGGTATGCTGACAAACTTCCCCACCATACGTAAAGCCGTCAAGAAAATGTCGACCATCGACAAGATGAACAGCGACGGCACGTTCGATAATTTTTCCAAGCGCGAGAAACTCCAGATCGCACGCCAGCGCGCGAAACTTGAGAAGAACCTCGGTTCCATCGCCGACCTGACGCGCCTTCCGGCCGCCCTGTTCGTCGTTGACGTACAGAAGGAGTCGAATGCGGTAAAAGAGGCCAAGCGCCTGAGCATCCCCGTATTTGCAATGGTAGACACTTGTTGTGATCCGACCGACATTGATTACGTTATCCCTGCAAATGACGATGCCACCAAATCGATTGCCGTAGTGCTCGATGCCATGTGCAGCGCTATCGCCGAAGGTACCGAAGAGCGCAAGCTCGAAAAGGAGAAGGAGGCGCAGGAGGCTGAGGCCGGTGCCGACGCTCCCGTGAAGAAGGAGGGCAAACCCCGCATCAAGAAAGCCGTGAAGGCCGCTATCGATGCCGAGGAGGCCGCCGTAGCCGACGTCGTAGCAGCTGTCGAGACTCCGTTCGAGGAGCCTGCTGAGGTTGCGGCCGAAGAAGCTGCCGTTGTTGCCGAGGAGGCCGCTGCGGTTGCAGCCGAGGAGGTTGCCGAGGCCAAGGCCGAGTAATTCGGGCCTTTGGGAAAAGAAATTAATCACCTAAAAGAAAGGAAAAGTATTATGGAAATCAAAGCTGCTGATGTAATGAAGCTCCGCAAGATGACCGGTGCCGGTATGATGGACTGCAAGAAAGCCCTGATCGAAGCCGAAGGTGACTTTGCACGCGCTCAGGACATTATCCGCGAGAAAGGTAAGCTCGTCGTTGCCAAGCGTGCCGACCGCACCGCTACCGAGGGTGTCGTCGTTACGAAGATCGTAGGTCAGAAGGCCTATATCCTCTGCTTGGCGTGCGAGACCGACTTCGTGGCTCAGAATGCAGAATATACCGCTTCGGCCGAGGCGATGCTGGAGGTTGCCGTAAACAGCGACGCCGCAGACCGCGACGCCCTGATGGCTGCCAAGAACGCCGAAGGCCACACCGTCGAGGAGATGGTGACCGAGAAATCGGGTCAGACGGGTGAGAAGATCGAGCTGGCATACTATGCCCGCATCGAGGCTCCCTACTGCGCCGCTTACGTACACTTCAACAAGAAGCTCGGTACGATCCTCGGCTTCAATAAGGAGGTTCCGGCAGAGGTTGCCCACACCGTCGCCATGCAGGCCACGGCTATGGCTCCCGTGTCGATCTCGGAGGCCGACTGCCCCGCAGAGGTTGTGGAGCATGAGCGCAAGATCGCCGTCGAGGCGATGAAGCAGGACCCCAAGAACGCCAACAAGCCCGAAGCCATCCTTGAGAAGATCGCCGAAGGCAAGATGCGCAAGTTCTTCGAGGAGAACACGCTGCTGGCTCAGGCCGTAGTGGGCGAGAAGGAGTCGATCGCCGACTTCATCCACAAGGCTGACAAAGAGGCGACGGTTATCGCTTACAAGCGTTTCGCACTGGGCGAATAATCCGACCGAAGGACGGCAAGACCGTTCGTATATTGTGAAAGACCGGAACTCTTCGATGAGTTCCGGTCTTTTCGTGTGTATGGTCTTATGGGAGCCTTTTTATAGGGTGTTTCATAGGAGGCCGGCTTCTGTGCGGAATATGCCTGACGTATAGTCGGCAGCGGCCGGAAAGAAGCCGAATGGCGATTGCCGAAGGGTGTCGGCTTGGCGGTTTTTTGTGTCCTCATGCCGAACGAACGTATGGCGCTTTGCGCTTGCCGGAAATAACGCTGTCCGGATTTTCCCGGAGTGTTTTCCGGTTGTTCTCGATTGTCTGTTTTGCCCGGCTGTATTATGTTGTCGGCTGTTTTTGCCTCGTCTCCGGTTGTGCCCGATCTTTTCGGCCAATCGGTCGGAAACGACCGAAAGGCGCTTTTCCGGTCATTCACGCTCTGTTTTCAAGACTTTTTCGGATGCCGCAAATTCCGGTTCTATCTGATTCCCAGCCGCCAGAGTGCCCGCAGGATGAAGCGTCTGACGGCGGCGGGCAGCGTCAGCCAACAGCGGGACTGCCGTCGCCACCGGCGGGAAGCGGTGGAGACGATGCGGCCGGAAGGGCGGATGACAGCCGTCATAACGGCCGCTATGTCTGTCGCTGCGCAATGTTCGGTCATCCGGTGGTTGCCGTCGCCTGCGAGGGTGAAACGAAGCCGGGGCGGGGCAGGTGCCGTTTCTGCGGGTGTTTGGCCGGTATTGCTGGTCGCTTGGGGATTTTCGGAATTTTCGGTGCGTGCCGGAAGCGGAGGGGTCGCCTTGCCGTTTTCCCGGAGCGCGGGGAGCGGAGCGGGAGTATCTCCGGCGTCGGAGGCCGTTGCCGACGCTTCGGTTGCCGATGGCGCTTTCGTTGTTGCTGCTGTTGGTGTTGCCGACGCTTCGGTTGCCGACGCTTCGGTTGCCGATGGCGTTGCTGTTGTCGCCGCTTGTGTTGTTGCGGCCATTGGTGTTGCCGACGCTTCCGGTGTCTTTGTTATTGTCTCTACCGTCGTGTTTGCCGATTGCGGGGGCATCTCCCCGCTCTCCGGTTCGATGCGGAGAATGCGGTGGAGGATATGGCGTCCTTCGCAGCGGAACAGCACCACGTCGCCCGGTTGCAGGGCCTGACTTCCGGACGGAAGGCGGTCGGTGTCGGAATTTGCGGCGGTGTCGGGGGCGGTTTCGTTTCGCGCGAGTCTGTTGTGCTTTCGGGCGGCTGCCGCCGCTTCGGAATTTCCGGTGTATCGGGCGATCGGAGTCAGTACTGCGATGTCGCGTTCGCTGCGCAGCAGGGGCCGCATGCTGTGGCCCTTCATGCGGATCTGGACTTCGTGTCCTTCGGCGAGCATCGCTTCGACCTGCTCGAAAAACAGACGGTTCGAAAGCTGCATCACGGGCGGGGATTTGCGGATTCGCCGCCGAAAATCGTGCGGCAGGCCAGTTCGGCGGCCGCGGCGTCGGGCCGGCATTCGAGGTGGTAGACCGGGACCTGCGCCACGACGGCCGAGACGGTTGCGCATACGGCGTCTTCCAGCGTTTCGTCGTGGGCGAACGACGGCGGGCACGAGGGCAGCAGCGCGCCGATGGCCTCGATCGCCCGCAGGCGGCGAATCCGGTTGTGCGGAGCCTGTGACAGCCGTACGATGGCCCGGATCGGCTGGCATACGTTGCGGTAGCAGGGCGTTTTCCCGCTCCACGGCGCACCGAAGACCATGGCCTGCGGTTTTACCGGGGCGCCGGTTGTCGCTGCGCTTGCGTCCGGAGTTTCAGCCGCAGCTATGGGGGCGTTCGCCGGATTTTGGACGGCTCCGCAAATCGGGTCTGTATCTGCTGTCTGTACGATGCGGACGATCGGACTGTCGTCGTTGAGCAGCTCCGCACCGGGGATATGTTCGCGCCACAGGCGGGTGTGGGTGCTTTTGCCGGTGCCCGATTCGCCGAGGAACAGCACGGCCCCGCCGTTCAGGCTGATGACCGACGAATGGATGGCTGCAGCCTGCCGCGCCACGGCGGCGATGTTGAACATCGACCATAGTCCGAAGCGGAACAGCGCCGGGTTGTGCCGCAGTGTGACGTCGGTCGTGACGAGCGGTGCGCCGAACGCCTTGCGGAAACGGGCGGCGGCGCTGCCGTCGCGCGGCGTCATGGTGAGCAGGTAACCCTCCGCGTCGCGGCCGAAGCGGCAGTCGGCGTCGGCATCGGCGAAGTCGAATTCGTCGAGTTCGCGGTAGCCGTCCGCTTGGCGGATTTCGCCGCGGGTTTCGACGCTCAGGTCGGCCGGGCCTTCGTCTGCGGCGGCGAAGGGCGCCAGCGCCGTGCCGAAAGACCCTGCGGTGAATTCCTGCGGGACGGCGATGCGTATGCCTGCTATGATGTATTCCATAATTATTCTCCTATTGTGATGATTCGGGTGCAGTATTCGAGCGAGCTTTCGCGGTGGGCGATAACCACCAGCGTCAGCCCCTCGTCGCGCGCCGCCAGCTCGGCGATCGAACGGTTGATCTCCTCCTCGGTGCGGCTGTCGAGCGCCGAGGTCGCCTCGTCGAAGAAGAGCACGTCGGCCCGGCGGTAGAGCGCGCGGGCGATGCCGATGCGCTGGCGCTGTCCGCCCGAAAGGCGGCAGCCGCATTCGCCGACATGGGTGTCCATGCCTTTGGCAAGTCCCGCGACGAACTCTCCGAGCCGGGCGGCTTCCAGCGCTTCGGCTACGCGGCCGCGGTCGATTTCGTCGTCGGGAACGCCCAGCGCGACGTTGGCCGCGAAGCTTCCGTCGGCGATGAAAAGGTTTTGCGAGACGTAGCCGATGCGGTTTTGCCATGCGCGGCGGTTGGCGGCGGTGAGGGGCGTGCCGTCGATCGTTATTTCGCCTCCGGTCGGTTCGTAAAGTCCCAGCAGCAGGTTGAAAAGCGTCGTTTTCCCTGCGCCCGATGCGCCGCGGATGCCGATGCGTTCGCCCTTGCGGATCGAGAGCGTAAGGCCGCGGAAAAGCTCGTGCCCGTCGTCCGCGAAGCGGAAGCCGAGGTCGCGGACGGCGATTTCATGTTCGAAAGGCAGTATTTCGGGCGCGCATGCTCCGGATGTGCCGCCGGCCGAAACGGATTTCGTTGATTTTGCGGTGCAGGGCTGTTTGGCCGGGGCTGTTTGGCCGTAAAGAGCCGTTTGTCTGCCGGATGCGGTTCGTTTGTCCGGAGCCGTTCGCCTGCCGCGGGCGGTCTCGCCGCTCTCCGCCGCGGAGTATTCCGACGGCGGGATAGCGGCGGCGTCAGTGTGTGGGCCTTTCCCGGCTCTCTCGGCGGCGTCGGAGAGCGTGTCCGGCGATGCGGAGGAAGGTTCGTCCCCGGCCGTTGCGTCGCGCAGGACGGCGATCGTGTAGCGGTTGTACTTGATCGAGGTCCAGCCCGCCATGATGCTGCGCACCGAAGGCATCAGGCGCAGCGCGGCCACGGCGAAGACGCCGAAGAGCAGTTGTGCGCGCCCCTCCTCCGCGCCCAGACTCAGTGCGACCAGCAGGGCCATGCCCAGCGCCAGCCCGATTTCGGTAAAGGCCTGCGGAAGCATGCCGATCGCCGTTTCGCGCAGGCGCGTGCGGATCACCCGGTCCATCGCCCGGTCGAACGAGCGTAGCATCATCGGGAAGGCGTTGTTGATCTCGATGTCGGCATAGCCGCGGAAGGTCTCGGCCACGAGCCGCGCCTTTTCGCGCTGGGCCTTGTTTTCCAGCTCGCCGTAGCGGTTGATGCGGTTGCGCACCAAGCCGTAATAGATCCAGACCGAGGGCAGGAAGACCGCGACGGCCAGCGCCGCCGCAACGGGCGCGTACCAGAGCAGCGCCCCGAAGAGCAGCGTCAGCAGCATCGCTTCGGCGGCGATGGCGGCGGCGGGTTTCAGCACGCCGGCCGTGAAGGCCAGACAGACGACGTTGACGTTGCGGGCCAGTACGGCCGAGTTCGACGACTTGACGAACGGCAGTCCCCGGTCGTGGTAGGTGACGTAGAGCCGCCGCGAAAGGGTGCGGTAGAGGTCGTAGATGTAGTTGCGCTCGATGCGCGCCAGCCAGAGATTTGTCAGGCATTTGAGGACGATAACGGCCACCACGGCGGCGCAGACCGTCAGCGCGAAACTGCGCGGCGACGTGAAGCCCAGCGCCGTGTAGATGCAGGCCAGCTGACCGCCGCCGTCGAGACTCCGGGCATCGAGCGCCAGCGCCAGCACGGGCAGCAGCACGGCCAGTCCGAGGAAGTTCAGCCCTGCGCGCAGCAGCAGCGTGCAGGCCACGCCGAAGCCCCTGCGGCGGAATTTGTGCGGTATGATGCCGATGATTTCGTTCATGTCATTCCTCCACCTTTTCGATCCTTCCCAGTTTCACGTACCACAAATACCCCTCGGTTTCGGTGTAGCCCATCTGCCGCAGCAGGGCGAGGTATTCGCGCACCTGACGGCGGTAGCGTTCGGGTTCGCGGCCGCCGAACTTGTAGTCCACGACCACGGCCCGCGTGCCGCGGATCATCACGCGGTCGGGACGCCGCGCGGAGGCGCCGCCGGGAATGATGATTTCGTTTTCGTTGCGCACGCGCTCCCAGCCCCCGGCGAACCACTCGCGGGCCGCGGGGTGTTCCAGCGCGCGGGCGATCATCCGCCGCAGGGCGGCGGCTTCGGCGGCGGAAAGCGTGCCGTCGGCCTGCATCCGCTCCACGGCGAGGCGTATCTGCTCCTCGTCGTCGGCGTTTTCGAAGGCCTTGTGCATCAGGATGCCGAAATTGCGGGGCGAGAGTTCCACCTCTTCCTCCTGCTCGAAATAACGCTGCGAGGGGAGCCGCAGGCGCAGGTCGGCGCGCGCCGTGGGGTAGTTTTCCAGCACCACGTGCTCGGCGCCGGACGTTTTGCCGCCGTCGGCGACCGGGCCGCGGAACTGGCCGAATTCGAACCGCTCGCCCGTCTCGGTGACGGTGTAACGCCCTTCGGCGCTGCCCGCGAGGGCTTTGTCGCCGTCGGTGAAGAGGCTTTGGAGGAGCAGTCCGCCGACGGTTTTGCCGCCCTTTTGCGGGATGAAGACATGCAGCGATTCGGCGGCGCGCGTCAGCGCCACGTACAGCAGATTGACGTTGTCGACGTGCGAGTAGACCAGTTCCCGGTAGTACTCCGCCGAGAATCCCGATTCGGCCATCGACTTCTTGTATTTCACCGGAAAGCGTCCCACGGCTTCGGCGTCGCCGTGCGCCTCGGCCCAGACGATGTTGGTCACGTTGCCGCCCGACTTGGGGTCCAGCTGCCACGAGCAGTAGGGGATCAGCACCACGCGCTTTTCTAGCCCCTTGGCCTTGTGTATCGTGGTGATCTCGACGGTCGTTTCGCTCTCCTCGACGCTCAGCGAACGGTTCTGCCCCTGCTGCTCCCACCAGTCGAGGAACAGCGCGATATCGGCGATCTTGCTGGAACAGAAGCCGATGATCTGTTCGTGGATCGCCTGCAGGTAGGCCGTCTGCTGTTTGTCGTCCTGCAGACCGTGCCGCATGACGATGCGTTCGAACGCCTCTTCGGGCGACAGCAGGCGGATCGAGCGGAAGAACGTCCGTTCGTCGTCGGACAGCGGGCGGTCGAAGCCGCGGCCGAGGTAGTGGTTGTAGACGGCGCGGCTCAGCGAGTCGTCGGGGTTGAGCGACAGCCGCAGGGATGCGGCGATGAACGAACTGACGGGGGCGTTGCCCACGATCAGCGCCTCCTGCGTCATCACGTCGAAACGGTAGCGGGGATCGGTGTTGCGGCGTTTGAAGTCGAGCAGCTCGGCGGCGACCTTGGCGCCGTCGGTGGCCCCGCGCACCAGTATCATGATGTCGCGCGGCCGGAATCCCTTGTCCAGCACCTCGCAGATGCGCTCCACGACGGGCGGCTGCTCGGCGAAGGTCGAGACCGAGACGTAGCCCGGCCGGTCGCTCCGGCGGCGGGGAGTCTGCGCGTGTCCGCGGTAGGCGTCGCGCAGGGTGTCGTGCAGTGCGGCCGCCGCCGCGGGGTCGATGCCGCCCTTTGCGGCCGCTTCGTCGAGCGTCTCGTTCAGCGCCCGGTTGTCGGTCTCGACCACGCGGCCGATGATCTCGTTGTTGAACTCCACCACGGCGGGCAGGCTGCGGTAATTCTCCCTGAGTATCTCCACCTCGGTGCTGGCCGGGTCGAGCTGCGCCTGCGCCTGCGAGTGGAGGATTTTCCAGTCGCCGCCACGCCAGCGGTAGATCGACTGCTTGATGTCGCCCACGATCAGCACCGAGGTCGCCTCGCTCTGCGACATGGCGTTTTGCAGCAGGGGCAGGAAGTTCTCCCACTCCTTGACGGAGGTGTCCTGAAACTCGTCGATCATGAAGTGTTCGAAGCGGTTGCCGACCTTCTCGTAGATGAACGGCGCGTCGTTGTGGCCGATGAATTCCGAGAGGATGTATTTGGTCTCCGAGAGGAGCATCATGTTCTGCTCGTCGCACAACTGCTGCACTTTGGCGTAGAGGTCCGACAGCAGCGCGAAGCTGCGGTAGTTCTCGCGCAACAGGTCGCAGGTGTTCCACGAGCGGACGTTGGCGTCGTACAGATCGCACATTTCGCGCAGCAGGGGTTGCAGCCGGGCGGCGAGCGGCGCGGCGGGCGATCCCTTGGGCGCCCAGCCTTCGGTCGTCAGGCTCATCTTGCCGACCGTGGCGGTGTAGGGTTTCAGCTCTCCGGCCGCGACCGTGAGGAAATAGTGGGCGAAACTGCGGCTCTTGCCCGTGAAGTCCGCCGGGCCGACACCCGCATCGGCCATGATCCGTACGGCTTCGGCCGCACGCTCCCGCATCTGCTGTTTGGTCGCCGCGGCGCGCGCCGTCGCTTCGCCGACGATGCGGCCCAGCTCCTCGCGCGAGCGGGCGAGGGATAGGGCCTCCTTGTTCTTCTCCTTGAACAGTTCGCCGCCGAGCGTCAGGATACCGTCGCGGACGTCCCACTTCTTGCCCTCGTCGATGCGCTCCTGCACGAAGTCCGTGAGCCAGCGCTGCAGGTCGCGGTCGGTGGTTATCTGCTCGATGAGCGTGTCGGCGCTCTTGGTCAGCACCGAGGCGGTCTCGATCTCGACGTTGTAATTGAGGTCGATGCCCAGCTCCTTGATGAAGGCGCGCAGGATGCGCTGGAAAAAGGTGTCGATGGTCAGCACCGTGAAGCGCGAGTAGTCGTGCAGGATTTTCGAACGCACCTCCGCGGCCCGCCTGCGCACCGTGGCGGCGTCCATGTCCAGTTCGCGGCAGAGGTTTTCGAGGTAGGAGCTTTCGCCGCCCGAAGCCAGCAGGTGTATCTCCTTGAGGATGCGCGACTTCATCTCCTCGGTGGCCTTGTTGGTGAAGGTTACGGCGAGGATGTGGCGGTAGATGGAGGGCTGTTCGACCACGTCGCGCACGTATTTGTATGCCAACTGGTAGGTCTTGCCCGATCCGGCGCTCGCGTTCAGAATTTTCGCTCTCACTGTCCGAAATGTCGTTTTAGGTAGTAAAAGTACAAAACAAATCCCGAACGGCAAACCGGGGTTCGCAATAATTTCGTAAATTAGCGACGTATTAAAACCGAAAAGTATGAAGAAGATGATTCTGAGCGCGGTGATGCTGGTTTTGGCTGCATCGGGTTATGCGCAGGAAACGGGCGCTGCGGGCGCCGGAGAGCGCAACGAGTGGCTGCCCACCTTCGAGGCGGTTGCGGTCGATGCCGATCTGGACGTCAAATTCGTCCGGGTTCCCGACACCGAGGCCCCGAAAATCGTATACGACACCAAAGGCTCCTATACCACCAAGTTCCGCGCCGAGGTCAAGGACAAGACCCTGCGCATCAGCGAGAAGCCCGATTCGCGCCGTCCCGAACGCACCGAGGTGACGGTCTATTACAACGCGCTGCGGGCCGTTTCGCTGTCAGGCGCGGCCGCGACGTTCGAGGGGACGCTCGACGCCGCGGTGCTCGACGTGACGGTCAACCGCAAGGCTTCGCTGACGGCGAAGCTGGACGTCAAGGACCTCAAGATGGAGCAGACGGGATACAGCACGGCGAACCTTTCGGGTTCGGTGCGTTACCTGTCGCTGTATGTGTCGACGGGCAAGGTGGCCGCATCCGATCTGGAGGTGATGTCGGCCGAGGTCAATGCCCAGAGCAAGGCCGAGGTGTCGTTGTGGATCACCGACCGTTTCGTGGGCAAGACGACGACCAATGCGCGGATCAGCTACAAGGGCGATCCTAAGATCGTACGCGGCGGCGCGAAGTTCATGGGCGGCGAAATCAACCGCGTGGAGTAGCGGATGAAGGGTTTTCGCATATCGGTCCGCCGGAGCGTTCCTGCGGCGGGGCCTGCCGGCTTCTCCGGGCGGGGTGGAACGGGTATTCCTGCGGCGGACGGCGGAGCTGTCTGGCTTTGCCGGTGTAACCGGCGCACCTGCCGGGATACGGAGACGATTCGGCGGGGTGTCCGGTCCGGATGCCATTGTTTTACGGAACTTTGCTCTGAAAACACTGTAGGGCGGCTATGAAAGGATTTCTGGAAGAGGTCGCCGGGGACTTGTATGCCCGATACGGCGAGGGACTGTCCGAGAGGGCCGTGCTCTTTCCGTCGCGGCGTGCGCGGCTGTTTTTCGTCGATGCCCTGACGCGCATCGCCGGGCGGCCCATGTGGCAGCCGGAGTGGGTGACCGTCGACGACCTGATGAGCGAAATATCGGGCCTGCATGCGGGCGACCGCGTGCGGCTCATCACCGAACTCTATAAGGTCTATTCGGAATTCCACACCGAGCCGTTCGACAAGTTCTATTTCTGGGGCGACATGCTCCTCACGGACTTCGACACGATCGACAAGTATCGGATCGACGCGCAGATGCTCTTCCGCAACATCTCCGAAATAAAGGAGATCGAAGCCGACATCTCCTACCTGACGCCCGCCCAGCTGCAGATTCTGTCGTTCTGGTCTTCGCTGGGCGAGGAGGCCGATCTTTCGGAGGAGAAACGCCGCTTTCTGGCGATCTGGAAGACGCTCGGCCCCGTTTACCGCAAATTCCGCCGGCGGCTCGCGTCGCTCGGCATCGCCTACAACGGCATGGTCCAGCGGGCCGCCGCCGACTGCATCGCCGAAGGCGCGTTCGCCTTTCCCGAACCGCGGAGGTATGTCGTGGCGGGATTCAACGCCCTGTCGGAGTGCGAAAAGCAGCTCTTCAAATTCCTTGCTGTTGCCGCCGAAACCGATTTCTACTGGGATTACGACGCTTATTATAAGGACAACCCCGAACAGGAGGCCGGGATGTTCGTGCGCTCGAACGTCGCGCTGTTTCCGCCCCGGACCGAATTCGCGCACGACAACATGCGGGGCGAAAAGGAGGTCGTCTCCGTGGCCGCCGTGTCGAACGCCGTGCAGTGCAAATACGCCGCGGCGATTCTCGCGGACCTCGCACGCCGCCGCGCGCAGGAGGACCCCGAAGTCGCCGCCGGGCTGAAGCCCGCCTTGGGCAAGGAGACCGCCGTGGTGCTGACCGACGAAAACCTGCTGCTGCCGCTGTTGTACGCCCTGCCCGCCGATATAGGCCGCGTGAACGTCACGATGGGTTTCCCCCTGCGGCAGAGCCTTGCCTATACCTTCGTCGAACGCCTTGTGGAGCTGCAGAACCACCGCCGCAAAAAGGGCGGCGGCTGGACCTTCTACCATGCCGACGTGGCGGGTATTCTGGCGCATCCCTATGTCGCCGAGTGCGACGCCGCGCTGACCCGCACGATGCACGAGGAGATCGTCCGCGACCGGCGGATTTCGGTCGATGCCGCATGGCTGGGCCGCAACGGACTGCTGAAACGGATCTTTTCGCCTGCGGCGGAGTGGCGCGAGCTGTCCGATTACCTGCTGGGCGTGATCGCCGCCGTGGCGCGCCAGCCCTACGAGGGCGACGACGCTAGACAGCGGGTCGAATTTCTGGCCGTCATCGCCGAGCAGGTGACCAAACTGCGCAACTCGCTCGACGAATGCGACATCGAGCTTGCGACCGAGGTGTATACCTCGCTGCTGCGCCGCCATTTGCAGACGCTGCGCATCCCCTTCGAGGGCGAACCGCTGGAGGGGATTCAGATCATGGGTATTCTGGAGACCCGCAACGTCGATTTCGAGAACGTCATCCTTCTCTCGATGAACGACGACAATTTTCCGGGCAACCACGTCGCGCAGTCGTCGTTCATTCCCTACAACCTGCGTGCGGCCTACGAACTGCCCACGCCCGAACATCACGAAGGGGTCTATGCCTACTATTTCTACCGTCTGATCCAGCGCGCGAAGAGCGTGCACATGCTCTACTGTTCGCATGCCGACGACAAATCGACGGGCGAGCCGAGCCGCTATATCTACCAGCTGGATTACGAAAGCGGTTTCGACGTGCGCAGGATCGAGGTGGGGGTGGACGTGAACCTCGCCGAGACGGCTCCGATCGAGGTGGCGAAGGACGAGGCGGTGATGCGGCGGCTGGAACGTTTCGTCGATGCCGAAAGTCCCGCCGCGCTTTCGCCGACGGCGTTTTTCCGCTACGTGGCCTGCCCGCTGCGCTTCTATTTCCACTCCGTGGCCCGGCTCGAAGCCGACGACGAGATTTCGGAGGAGGTCGATGCGCCGATGTTCGGCACGATCCTCCACGCCGCAGTGCAGACGCTCTACGCCCGGATCGTGGGCGAGGAGCATCCCGGCCAGACCCTGCGGGCGATGATCCGTTCGGGCGAGGTCGCCGCGGCGGTCGAGCGGGCGATCAACGAAAATTATTTGCAGGACGAACGCGCTTCGGCCGAAGATTATACGGGCAACCTGCTGCTGGTGAAGGATATCGTCACGCGTTACCTGCGTGGCGGGGTGATGCCTTACGATGCGGCGCACGATGCGTTCGCCGTGTCGGGACTGGAGGAGCGGGTGGCTTATTCCTTCCCGTTCCGCGCCGGGGAGCGCGAGCTGGAGATGAAGTTCGGGGGCATCGCCGACCGTATCGACACGCTCGGCGACGGTGCGCTGCGGGTCGTGGACTACAAGACCGGGGCGCCGCATCTGGAGTTCGACGGCGTGGAGAGCCTTTTCACCGGAACCGGCAAACAGCGGCTGTCCAATATCCTGCAGACGCTGCTCTATTCGATGATCCTGCACCATACGCGGGGCCGCGACGCCGAACCCGCGCTCTACTACGTCCGCAGCATGAACCGCCCCGACTATTCGCCGCAGCTGGACGACAAGCAGCTGGGCGTCAGGGGGGCGCGCTATACGCTTTACCGCGAACGTTTCGAGGAGCTGCTGCGCGCGCAGCTGGCCGAAATGTACGACCCCGCGGTGCCGTTCCGCCAGTGCGAGGACGCCGATACGTGCAAGTTCTGCGATTTCCGGATAATCTGCAAACGGGGCTGAGACGGCTCAGAGTTTCACCCTGAAATACGACGCTCCGCTGCGGCGGGCCGCTTCGAGACCGATCTCGGAATCCTCGAAAATCAGGGTCTCGCGCGGCGTGCAGCCCTCGCGGCGCATGGCTTCCAGAAAACAGTCCGGGGCGGGTTTGCTGCGCGCGACGTCGGCGCCCGAAAGAATCCCGTCCACCGCGTTTTCCTCCGGCAGTCTCTCTTCTTTGCGTGACGTGTCTTCGTCCGGCGTTTCGAGACGTCGGACGGCTTGCGGTCCGGCGATTCCCAGATGCCGCATGGCGTTGTCGATATTGGCGCGGCTGCCTGTCGAGACGATCCACACGCGGCCGCCCTGCGCACGGAACTGCCGGCAGAAATCCCATAACGGCCTATTGAGCCGCACGGTGTCGAAAAACGTGGGGTAGAGCGCGATCTTGCGCAGCCGCAGTCGTTCGCGTTCGGCCGGGTCGGCGATGCCGATCCGGGTCAGGAATTCGTCGCACCGCATGCCGAAATAGCGGGCCGCATACTCCTCTTCGGTGAGCGTATAACCCGCTTCGCGCAGCGTGGCGACATAGGCGAGCGTGTTGGCACGCCGGGTGTCGGCCAGCGTGCCGTCGAAATCCAGAAGGATCAGTTTTATTTCGGAGCCGGGGTGTGTCATGTCGTGGCGGAAAATAGGGAACGCCGCAGAAGGCGCGGTTTTTTGAGTTTCGGTGCAGGCTGTCAATCGAACGACTGCATGCCCGACTGGGCGATGCGCATCAGACGCTGGTATTCGGTGGGCGAAAGCTCCATGAAGAAGTAGTGGATCGGGTCCACGCGCATGCCGTTGTAGCGGACTTCGTAATGGAGGTGGGGCGCCAGCGAAAGGCCCGTGTCGCCCGAAAGGGCGATGATGTCGCCGCGGCGCACCTGCTGGCCCTTGCGGACGTTGATCTTCGAGAGGTGGTTGTACGAAGTCTCGTAGCCGTTGCCGTGGTCGATGACGACGGTCTGTCCCGACGTCGAGTTGCGCTGGGCCACCTCGCGCACCGTTCCGTCGGCCGTGGCGAAGACGCGCGACCCTTCGGGAATGGTGTAGTCCACGCCCTGATGCGATTGCAGCGTCTTGTAGAAGGGGTGGATGCGCATGCCGTACGAAGCCGTGAGCAGCGTCAGCTGCTTGTTGATCACGGGCTGGATCGACGGGATGTTGTCGCACCGGCTGCCGGCCGAGTCGATGCGCGCCTGCAGATCGAGGTAGGTGTCGTTCAGCTCGTCGAGCCGCGTCTCCATTTCGGCCACGCGTTCGCGCAACTCGCGTTTGAGACGGCGCGACGAACGGTTGAAGATGTTTTCGTAGGTGGCGGCCTGCTTGCGCTCGTACTCCGAGTCGAAGTCGTAGGGGTCCGACTCGAAGAGGATGCGGAAGACGTTGCGGTCGCGCTCCGAGAGGTTGCGCATCACCGTCGTCAGCGTGTCGTATCGCTGGACGAGGGCCGTGTATTCGCGGCGCAGGCGGTCGGTCGAGTGCTTGAGCTCGTACTCGACGGGCGTGTCGAAGAACACCGAGAAACCGATGTAGTAGAGCACGGCGACGCCCGCCCATACGAAGAAATGGATCGTGGCGCGTATGATGTTCTGTTTGCGGCGCTTACGCTTGCGAAGCCGTATCAGGTCCTTTTTCCCGGCCATACGTTACATTTCGAAATTGGTTTCACGCATCCGCGCCATCAGGTCGTCGTATTCGGCGGCGGTCATGTCGCGGTTGAAATAGTTGACCGGATTCACGGGCGTACCCTTGTGAATCACTTCGTAGTGGAGATGGGGGCCTGTCGAGCGGCCCGTGTTGCCCGTTTCGGCGATCACCTGACCGCGGGTCACGCGTTCGCCCGGTTTGACCAGCACCTTGCTCAGGTGGGCGTAGCGGGTCTTGTAGCCGAAACCGTGGTTTACGAGCACCTGATAGCCGTAGCCGCCGTTGTAGCCGCTGCCGACGGCCAGTTCCACCTCGCCGTCGCCGGTGGCGTATACCGGCGTACCCCGGTCGCAGCCGAAATCGACGCCCGTGTGGGCCTGCACGCGGTGGAGTACGGGGTGGTAGCGGCGCGGCGAAAATGCGCCGATGTGGTTGTTGTGCAGCGCCGAACGGTCGATGGGCCAGATGGCCGGAACCGCCGCCGACATCTTCTCCTTGTCCTGCGAGAAGGCCTGCAGTTCGTCGAACGACACCGATTCGAGGTAGAGCGTGCGGGCCAGCGCGTCGAGCTGCCGCCACGTGCCGACCATCAGCGGGGCGTAGTCGTCGTCGAGCAGCGCGGCGTATTTGGTGTCGGGGTAGGGCTGCCAGACGCCTTCGATCGACATCGTGTCGGTCGAGAAGAGCGAACGGTAGACGTAGTTGTCGCGGTGGCGTATTTCGTCCACGTGGCGCTGCGCCGTGCGGATGCGGTCCTGCAGGATGCGGTATTTGATCACCAGATCGCGGTTCTCGCGGATGATGCGGTACATCTTCGGGGTGTAGAAGAAGTAGGAGAAGAGTACGTTGGCGATCGAGACGAGAATAAAACCGATGAGTATCTTGCGGATCAGACGGTAGGTGCGCAGGCGGAACGGGGCGGTGACCACGTCGCGCGTCAGTGTCTGCGCCTCGTGCGTCAGCGTGTGTGTATCCGATCTTTGCCCTTTTTGCCCCATCGTGGAAAAAACTCCTGTTAATAGGATGCAAATTTAACTTTAATTGTGTAATTTTGCAACCCGAAATCACAAACGAAAGAATCGGATAAAATCTTATATATGGAATCGAATAAAATTCGCCGCGCCTTTCTCGACTTCTTCGAGAGCAAGGGCCATGTGATCGTGCCTTCGGCGCCGATGGTCGTGAAGGGCGACCCCACGCTGATGTTCACCAATGCGGGCATGAACCAGTTCAAGGACATCTTTCTGGGCAACGCGCCCCGCAAATATCCGCGTGCGGCCGATACCCAGAAGTGCCTGCGCGTGTCGGGCAAGCACAACGACCTCGAAGAGGTGGGCCACGACACCTATCACCACACGATGTTCGAGATGCTGGGCAACTGGTCTTACGGCGACTACTTCAAGAAGGAGGCGATCGAGTGGGCGTGGGAGCTGCTGGGCGGCGTCTACAAACTGCCGGCCGACCGCATGTACGCCACGGTTTTCGAAGGCTCGGAGGAGGACGGCGTGCCCTTCGATCAGGAGGCTTACGACTACTGGAAGCAATTCCTGCCCGAAGACCACATCATCCGCGGCAACAAGCACGACAACTTCTGGGAGATGGGCGAGACGGGTCCCTGCGGTCCCTGTTCGGAGATTCATTTCGACCTGCGCGATGAGGCGGAGATCGCCGCCAAGCCGGGCCGCGAGATGGTCAATGCGGGCCATCCGCAGGTGATCGAGATCTGGAACCTCGTCTTCATGCAGTTCAACCGCAAGGCCAACGGCTCGCTGGAGCCGCTGCCGGCCCGCAACGTCGATACGGGCATGGGCTTCGAGCGTCTGTGCATGATTCTGCAGGGCAAGAAGTCCAATTACGACACCGACGTTTTCCAGCCTACGATCCAGCGCATTTCGCAGCTGTCGGGCAAGGCTTACGGCGCCGACGCCAAGTGCGACGTGGCGATGCGCGTCATCGCCGACCACCTGCGCGCCATCGCCTTTTCGATCGCCGACGGCCAGCTGCCGTCGAACGTCAAGGCCGGTTACGTCATCCGCCGCATCTTGCGCCGCGCCGTGCGTTACGGCTATACCTACCTCGGCTTTACGGAGCCGACGATCTGCAAGCTCGTTCCCGGACTGGTGGAGCAGATGGGGGAGCAGTTCCCCGAACTGAAGGCCCAGCAGTCGCTGATCGAAAAGGTGATCGAGGAGGAGGAGGCTTCGTTCCTGCGTACGCTGGCCACGGGCATCAACCTGCTGGACGGCGTGATCGAAAAGACCAAGGGCGAGGGCCGGGAGCTGATTTCGGGCAAGGACGCCTTCGAACTCTACGATACGTTCGGCTTCCCGATCGACCTGACGGAGCTGATCGCCCGCGAGCAGGGCGTCGGCGTGGACCTCGCGGCCTTCGAGACCGAACTGCAGGCCCAGAAGGAGCGTTCGCGCAACGCTGCGGCCGTCGATACCGACGACTGGGTGGAGCTGTTCCCCATCAGGGAGAGTCTCTTCACGGGATACGACACGCTGACCGAGCAGGTCCGGATCGCCCGCTACCGCCGCGTGACCTCCAAAGGCAAGACCTCTTACCAGCTGGTCTTCGACCGCACGCCGTTCTACGGCAATTCGGGCGGTCAGATCGGCGACATCGGCTATATCGAGAACGCCGACGAGCGCATCGCGGTCGTGGCCACCGAGAAGGAAAACGGACTGATTATCCATATCGTCAGGGAGCTGCCCGAAAATCCCGCGGCCGGGTTCACGGCCGTCGTGGACGCCGCGAAGCGTCAGGCCGCGGCCAACAACCATACGGCCACGCACCTCATGCACGAGGCGCTGCGCAAGGTCCTCGGACAGCATGTCGAGCAGAAAGGCTCGATGGTGACGCCCGAAATCCTGCGTTTCGACTTCTCGCATTTCCAGAAGATGACCCCGCAGGAGCTGCGCGAGGTCGAGATGCTCGTAAACCGCGCCGTGCGGGCCAACTATCCGCTCGAAGAGAACCGCGAAGCCACCAAGGAGGAGGCCGAGAAATGCGGTGCGATGATGCTCTTCGGCGAGAAGTACGGCGACAAGGTGCGCATGGTCCGCTTCGGCTCGTCGGTCGAGTTGTGCGGCGGTACGCATACCAGCGCCACGGGCAACATCGGCTTCTTCAAGATCCTGAACGAAAGCGCCATTTCGGCCGGCGTGCGCCGTATCGAGGCCGTGACGGGCGAGCGCGCCGAGCAGATCATCTATGCCGCCGAGGACACGATGCGCGACATCAGCGACTATCTGCATAACCCGCAGGTGCTGCAGGCCGTCAAGAAGATGTTCGAAAGCAACGAAGCGCTGTCGAAGGAGGTCGAGACCATGCGCCGCGAGCAGGTTGCGCAGTGGGCCGATAAGATCATCGCCTCGACGCCCGAACGCCGCGGCGTGCAGCTGATCGCCACGCAGACCGACCGTACGCCCGAATTCGTCAAGGATCTGGCCTATTGTCTGCGTGCGCGTGCTCCGAAACTGGTGCTCGTGCAGGGTTCGGTCAACGACGGCAAGCCGATGCTGACGGTGATGCTCGGCGAAGAGATCACGGCGCAGGGCGTAAATGCCGGAGCCGTGGTGCGCGAAGCCGCGAAGCTGATGCAGGGCGGCGGCGGCGGTCAGGCGTTCTTCGCCACGGCCGGCGGCAAGAACCCCGACGGGCTGCAGGCGGCCATCGACAAGGCCGTGGAACTGATCATGGCGCAGTTGCATTAGGCCGCACGGCGTTCGGCGGCGAACCGCCTTTTGGCAAGTCGCCGGTTGACGTATTTACGGCGGGGGCGGCTGATCTCTTCCGGCAGCGATTTTTCAGCAGCGGTTTTCCGACGGAGATGCTGGCTGCGAGCTTCCGGCGGCGGTTCTCGGTTGACGTATTTACGGCGGGGCGGTTGTGATTTTCCGGCGGCAATTTCCGGCGGCGGGTTCCCGGTTGCAATGTCCCACGGCGGTTCCGACACGGTTCCCGGTCGCGCTGCGGCGGATATTTGTCGGGTGGGGAATCGGCGGTGCGCAGGCCAAACGGTGCGACGGCATGGGCCGGAGCGAAACAGATGAGATAATTACTAAAAACAAACGATTATGAATAACAAGGTATTATTGATGATCCTCGACGGCTGGGGCAACGGCCATCACGACAAGGCCGATGTGATTTCGACCGTGCATCCCGAATATATCTCGGCCATGACGGAGAAATATCCCCACGCCCAGCTGCGCACCGACGGCGAGAACGTCGGCCTGCCCGAAGGACAGATGGGCAACTCGGAGGTCGGACACCTCAATATCGGCGCCGGCCGCGTGGTTTATCAGGATCTCGTGAAGATCAACCGCGCCTGCCGCGACAACTCGATCATGGAGAATCCCGAAGTGAAGGCGGCGTTCGAATACGCCAAAAAGAACGGCGTGAACATGCACTTCATGGGGCTGGTGTCGGACGGCGGCGTACACTCGTCGCTGGAGCACCTCTTCAAGTTGTGCGACATTTCGGCGGCCTACGGCCTCGACAATACCTACGTGCATTGCTTTATGGACGGCCGCGACACCGACCCGCGCAGCGGCAAGGGTTTCATCGCCGACCTCGAAAAGCACCTCGCCGCCACGACGGGCAAGATCGCTACGGTGATCGGCCGTTATTACGCCATGGACCGCGACAAGCGCTGGGAGCGTGTGAAGATCGCATACGACGCGCTGGTCAACGGCATCGGCGAACGTTCGTCGGACATGGTCGAAGCCGTCCAGAAGTCGTATGACGAGGGCGTGACGGACGAGTTCATCAAGCCTTTCGTGCGCATCGACGAGAACGGACAGCCCGTCGGCATGATCCGCCCGAACGACGTGGTGATCTTTTTCAACTACCGCAACGACCGCGCCAAGGAGCTGACCGTCGTGCTGACGCAGGAGGACATGCCGGCCGAAGGAATGCACACCATGCCGCTCTACTACTGCTGCATGACGCCCTATGACGCCAAGTTCACGGGCCTGCACATCCTCTTCGACAAGGAGAACGTACCCAACACCATCGGCGAGTACGTCTCGAAGCTGGGCCTGCGGCAGCTGCGCATCGCCGAGACCGAGAAATACGCCCACGTCACGTTCTTCCTGAACGGCGGCCGCGAAGCGGAGTTCGAAGGCGAAGAGCGTATCCTCGTGGCGTCGCCCAAGGTCGCCACGTACGACCTCCAGCCCGAAATGAGCGCTCCGGAAGTGGCTGACAAGCTGGCCGCCGCGCTTGGTGAGCAAAAATTCGACTTCATCTGCCTGAACTTCGCCAACGGCGACATGGTGGGCCATACGGGCGTTTACGAGGCCATCGTCAAAGCGGTGAAGGCCGTAGACGGATGCGTCGCCAAGGTTGTCGAAGCGGCCAAGGCCAACGGCTACGAGGTCGTGATGATCGCCGACCACGGCAACGCCGACAACGCCGTCAATGCCGACGGTACGCCCAATACGGCGCACTCGCTCAATCCGGTGCCCATCGTGGTCGTTTCGGACCGCGTGAAGTCGGTGCACGACGGCATCTTGGCCGACGTGGCTCCCACGGTGCTCCGCCTGATGGGACTCGAACAGCCTGCCGAAATGACCGGCAAGGCGCTCGTGGAGCTGAAATAGCCCGCTTGCTGACACAAAAAATCCCGCACCGTAAAGTGCGGGATTTTTGTTTCGGGGCGGAATCCGGTTCCGGGTGCGGAACGGTTTTCGGCCGGATGCTTCGCGCTGCTCTTAGTCGAGTTCCTCCTTGAACTTCTCGATCCAGCCGGGTAGGAGACGCAGGGCGTGCGCCATCTGGTATTCGGTATTCGTCCGGTTGTTTGTGATGAATTCCATGGCGACCTTGAAGCAGTTGTCCTCTCCGTCTCGCTCCGCCGAACACTTGCAAACGAATTTGTCCCGGTTCTGATCGTTGGAAATCGCCAGCAGTTTGTCATAAGGGACGTCGGCAGTGAAATTCGCCGATACCTCCACATAGGCGTAATCCATGTCCGCCACTTCTTTTATGATGGCGTAGTAGTTGATTCCCTGTACTTTGAACAGAATGTCCCTGTCTTCGTCGAACGTTGGGACATAGCCTTCGCGCTTCAGAAAAGCGAAGATATCCTCCCGGACGCTCTGCTGTGCGAAGAGCGCGGAAACCGTGCCGAAAATCAGGAGCAGGGTGAGCGTAAATTTCTTCATGCCGATTCTTTTTTTAGGTTATTGGAATAGTCAAAGATAATGAATTCCTGCGCATGATGGAGCGGAACCGGACGAAATTTGTGCGGGTGTGGGTTTCTCCGAACAACGTCAGTTGTTTCGGCAATCGTACCGCCTTCTGCAGAAGATTCGCGCCGCGGACCTCCGGGGCTGCCTTGGGTGATGGCGCGGACCGGAAGTTTTTCGTCTGCGGCGATCGCTGCTGCGCATGACGGAGTCAGTAGAGTTCGATGAATCAGTAGAGTTCGATGAATCAGTAGAGTTCGATGAATTCGTACGTATTGCCTACGGCGGCGAGGTAGCGCAGGAACTCGCTGCGGGAGACGACCACCGTGGCGCGGTTGTCGTTGGGGTGGAACGAATAGGCTGGGAATCTCTCCAGATTCCGGTCCAGAAACAGGTGTACGTGGTGCTCCGGGTCGTTGATCAGCCCGAAGGGCGACACCGAGCCGGGACGCAGTCCGAGCCAGCGCTCCATGCGCTGCTCCGAGGCGAACGAGAGCTTGCCCTGCCGCAGGCGGCGTTCGAGGTCGTGGATGGCGAGGTTCTGCTCGCAGTCGAACGCCACGAGGTAGTGGCGGTTGCCCTTGTGGTTGCGGAAAAAGAGGTTCTTGCAGTGCTTCGAGCCGTCGTCGCGCCAGTATCGGCGTGCGATTTCGATGGTCGGGGCTTCGGGGTGTTCGTACCACGTGTAGGCGATGCCGTGGCTGTCGAGCCAGTCGAAGACTTTTTGGCGTCGGTCGGTCGTTTCCATCGTTTTTGAAACTGTTTTTCAGTAATATATGGGCCGTCCCTTGATTCTCCGGATGAAATGGCGGAACCGGACGATCCAATGGGGCAGCAGGTGAAGCGATTCGGGAAGGGTGAGGTACATCCACAGGATTTTCTTTCCGACGATGGGATGATGCATCGAATCGGCGTCGAAATATTGCCTGAACAGCTCCCGGTTGCGGATGATTTCGCGCTGCAAAGCGCGGTTGCCGGCCGCATCTGTCGTACTGATCGACCTTGCGAGGTTTGTCAGTCCGTGTTCCGAATAGGCTTCGGCCAGATATTCGGGATCGGTGATCCCGAACCGTTCGGTCAGCGCCTGCTGTTTGGCCAGTATCGACACTCCGGCGCGAAATGTTTCGGCGGCGGGCTGCCGCCGCTGCGAAAGCGACGTTCCGTCGGGGCAGACCTGATAATGGTAATAGGTACCCGAACGCAGAATGATCTGCCGGACGTGGCTCAGGTATCCGAGTACGAAGACGAGATCCTCGCAAATGGAGAGCCCGGTGTCGAACCGGAGCGCTTCCCGGCGGATCAGCGGGAGGGAGAACAGTTTGCAGTAGGTCCATCCGTCGCGCAGCAGGCGGTTTTCGACGATTATTTTCCCCAGCTCGCCTTGCGTGCCGGTGGTGTCGGGGTAGTCGTAAAGCTCCGTGCGGTTTTGGGCGATGTATTCGATGGCGACGCCTTGGCTGACCAGCAGGTCGCCGTCGGGCAGCGGGGTGCGGAAAAATGCAGCCAGATATTGGGGATCGACCCGGTCGTCGCAGTCCATGAAGGCGACGTAACGGCTTTCGGCCAGCTCCAGTCCGCGGTTCCGGGCCGCGGAGACTCCGCCGTGCGGCAGACGCATGACCCGGATGCGCGGATCGCGTCTGGCGTATTGCTCGCCGATGTCGGCCGTCCGGTCGGTGGAGCCGTCGTCCATCACCAGCACTTCGAAATCCCGGAACGTCTGGGCCAGCAGGTCGTCGAGACAGTTCGGGAGATAATTTGCGGCGTTATAGGCGGGAACGATAAGGGTCAGCAGAGGTCTCCCGGTCATTATCCTATGTGATAAAAGGTTTTGATATTCTCCTCGACGCATCCTACCAGCACGTCCACGGCTTCGCGGGGCGACCATGCGTTGTGGGGCGAGAGCAGCAGGCGGTCGGGTTCGCGGATGCCGAGCAGCGGACTGTCGGCGGCGAAGGGTTCGCGCGAGAAGACGTCGAGGGCCGCGCCGGCGATCGAACCCCGGTCGAGCGCTTCGGCCAGCGCCGCTTCATCGACGATGCCGCCGCGGGCGACGTTTATGAGGAGGGCCGAGCGTTTCATGACCGACAATTCCGGCGCGCCGATCAGTCCGCGGGTGCGGTCGTTCAGCGGGGCGTGGATCGAGACGATGTCGGAACGGCCCAGCAGTTCGGTGAGCGGAAGCGCGGGGTAAGGCTCTTCGCGCACGACGCCCGACGTCGAGGTGTAGCATACTTCGCAGCCGAATGCCGCCGCCAGCCGCGCCACCTCGCGGCCGATGGCGCCGAGTCCGACGATGCCCCATTTCGAGCCGTAGAGCTGGTGGGTGGGCAGTGCGAAATGGAACTGCTGTCCGGCGGCGGAGTAGGCGCCGCTCTTGACGTAACGGTCGTAATAGACGATGTTGCGGCGCAGTGCGATGGCCGCTCCGAGGGTGGTTTCGGCCACGGAGTGCGTCGAGTAGCCTGCGGCGTTCTTTACCTCGATCCCCAGCTCGGCCGCGGCTTCGAGGTCGATGTTGTTGGTGCCGGTGGCGGCCACGCAGATCAGCCGCAGCCGGGGCAGGGACCGAAGCGTTTCGCGGCGCAGGACCACCTTGTTGGTGATTATCACGTCGGCTTCGCGGCAGCGGTCGGGAAGCTCTTCGGGCGTCGTGCGGGCGTAACCCTTGTATTCGCCCAAGGCTTGGAGCCGGCCGAGGTCGGCGCCTCCGAGTGTGTACTCGTCCAGAAATACGATGTTCGGTTTCATAAGGATATGCGGTTTTAGTTCATTTCTCCGATCAGGCTGCGGATTACGACCGACGCGCAGCCGATGCCGAACAGCGCGGGGATGTAGGATATGGTGCCGACGTTCGACTTCTTGTTCTGCTCCTCGCAGAGGATCAGCGCCCCTTCGCGCATCGGTTCGGGCGAGTAAACGGCCCGGAAACCGCTGCGGACGCCGATTTTGTGGAGCCGTTTGCGCAGCATGTGGGCCAGCGGACAGTGGTGGGTCTTGGAGATGTCGGCGATCTCCATCTTCGTCGGGTCGGTCTTGGCCCCTGCGCCCATCGAGCTGACCAGCGGCAGTGAACGGTCCAAAGCTCCCTTTATCAGCGCCAGTTTGGGCGAGAGGGTGTCGATGGCGTCCACTGCGTAGTCGTATTTCGCGGCGTCGAGCAGCAGGTCGGTCTCCTCGTCCTTGATGTAACGGTCGACCACCGTGAGTTCTATTTCCGGGTTGATGTCGCGCAGGCGTTCGGCCAGAATTTCGGCTTTCCGGCGGCCGACGGTCGAGTGGAGGGCGACCAGCTGGCGGTTGATGTTGCTCGGCGCTACGTCGTCGGCGTCGGCGATGGTCATGCGGCCCACGCCGGCCCGGACGATCATCTCGGCGGCATAGGCGCCCACGCCGCCCAGCCCGACGACCAGTACGTGGGCCTTTCGGAGCAGGTCGAGTTTCTCTTTGCCGAGCAGCAGCTCGGTGCGTTCAAGCCAATTATCCGTATTCATTTTCAAGTGCTGTGTTCGTTTTATCGGGCCGGGAGCGGCGGCGTTCCGGCCGCCTTGTCCTGCCCTTGCGGCCCGGCCGTAAATATCCGTCCGTAGTTTTCCAGCGTCGCCCGTTGCAGTTCCTCCGGCGTGACGCCTTTTACCTTCGCGGCGCGCGCGTAGATCTCCTCGATCGGGACGTTGCTGTCGTCGGTTTCGAGAAAAAGCTGCGAGAGGGGCGTTTCGCGCAGGGATTCCAGCGTCTTGGGCGATGCGAAGGCGCGCAGACCGAACGAAAGGTAATAACCTTTTCCGACGGCCCGGCGGGCCTGTTCGGGCGATCCGATGAAGCCGTGAAAAATCACCGCGCGGGGCCGGCAGGCGTCCAGTTCGCGCATGACCGGCTCGAAAGCCTTGACGCAGTGCAGTACCACGGGCATTTGCCGTTCGTGCGCCAGCGCGAGCTGCGCCCTGAACGCCGCCAGCTGTACCGCACGGTCGGCGCCGCGCACGAAATCGAGTCCCGTTTCGCCGACCGCCTGCACCTCGCCGAGCGACGGCACGATCGTGCTAACGTCTTCTTTGTCAGCATTCCACGGATGAATTCCGGCTGTCCGCAGTTCGATGCCGCGGCCGGTCGGGCGGTGGGTGTGTATGTTGACGAATCGATCGGTCATCGCGACAAATGTACGAATTTTAAGTAAATTAAAAAATAATAGATATTGCATACCGGATTCTCGGAAAAAATTCGTATTTTCGCACGCGAATTATGGCTGTTAGCACACTAACAACGCACGACGAACCCAAAATATATCCAAACATAACAATCAAAATCTTTAACCATGTCGAAAATCATTACACTACGCAAGGGTCTCGACATCAATCTCCGGGGAAAGGCTCAGGAGTCTCTGGCCGACGCGCCGCTGGCTTCGGAGTATGCCCTCTCGCCTCTCGATTTCGAGGGCGTGACTCCCAAGTTGCTGGTTAAGGTGGGCGATGAGGTGAAAGCCGGTACGCCGCTGTTCTTCAACAAGTACAGCGAGCGCATCCTCTTCACGTCGCCCGTCAGCGGTACGGTTGCGGCCGTCAACCGCGGCGAGAAGCGCAAGATTCTCTCCGTGACCGTGACGCCCGCCTCCGTACAGAGCTACGAGGAGTTCGCGAAGCCCGATCTGCAGAAGGCTTCCCGCGAGGAGATTGTCGAGCTGCTGCTCAAGTCGGGTCTCTGGCCCATGATCGTGCAGCGACCCTACGGCGTTATCGCCGACCCGAACGACACGCCGAAAGCGGTCTTCATCTCCGCCTTCGATTCCGCGCCGCTGGCTCCGGACTACAACTACGTCCTGCGCGCCGAGCAGAAGAACCTCCAGACCGGTATCGACGTAATGCGCAAACTCACTTCGGGCAAGGTGCATCTTTCGGTGCGCGCCAAGGCCGAGGGGCAGATGACTGCGCTCAAGGGCGCCGAGACGCATGCCTTCGCGGGCAAGCACCCCGTCGGCAACGTCGGCGTGCAGATCCACCACATCGACCCCGTGAACAAGGGCGAAGTCGTGTGGACGGTCAACATTCAGGATCTGGCGATCATCGGCCGTCTGTTCAACGAGGGCCGCGTCGATATGACGAAGATCATCGCCGTGGCCGGCTCGGAGATCGAAAAGCCGCAGTACTGCCGCATCATCGCGGGCGCCAAGGTCGATTCGATCCTCAAGGGCAACGTGAAGCCTCAGAAGGAGGGCGACCATGTGCGCATCATTTCGGGCAACGTGCTCACGGGTACGAAAACCGCGGCCGACGGCTTCATCGGTTTCTATGCCAACCAGCTGACGGTGATTCCCGAAGGCGACAAGTTCGAGCTGCTGGGCTGGGCGATGCCCCGTTTCAACAAATTCTCCGTATCGCGCGCCTACTTCTCGTGGCTCTGCCCCAAGAAGGAGTACAATCTCGATACCAACATGAACGGCGGCGAGCGTCCGTTCGTGGTGACGGGTCTTTACGAGCGCTATCTGCCGATGGACATCTACCCGATGTACCTGCTCAAGGCGTGTCTCGCCGGCGACATCGACAAGATGGAAAACCTCGGCATCTACGAAGTGGTCGAAGAGGATTTCGCGCTTTGCGAGTTCGTCGATCCCTCGAAGATCGAGATTCAGCAGATCATCCGCGACGGTATTAACTTAATGATTAAGGAGGCTTAACGATGAGCGCATTACGCAATTTAGTAGACAAGCTCAAGCCCACGTTCACCAAGGGTGGCAAGCTGGGCTTCTTGGAATCGACGTTCGATGCGTTCGAAACGTTCCTGTTCGTACCCGACACGACGACTTCCAAAGGCGCGCATATCCGCGACTGCAACGACATGAAGCGTACGATGATCATGGTGGTCGTCGCCCTGATGCCGGCGCTTCTGTTCGGTTTCTATAACACGGGTTACATGCACTTCCTCTCGCAGGGCGTGCAGCCCGAATTCTGGGCTTCGCTCTGGTTCGGATTCCTCAAGGTGCTCCCCCTGATCGTCGTTTCGTACGTCGTGGGTCTGGGCATCGAGTTCGCATTCGCCCAGTTCCGCGGCCACGAGGTCAACGAGGGCTTCTTGGTGTCGGGTCTGCTGATCCCGATGATCATGCCGGTGGACATTCCGCTCTGGATGGTGGCTCTCTCGACCGCCTTCGCCGTCGTCTTCGGCAAGGAGGTGTTCGGCGGTACGGGTATGAACGTCTTCAATCCCGCGCTGCTGGCGCGCGCCTTTGCCTTCTTCGCCTATACGCCCTCGATGTCGGGCGCGACGGTGTGGATCGCGGGCATGACCTCCGGCGAGGGCGTGGTGGACGGCTTCTCCGGCGCAACGGCGCTCGAAAACCTGAGCACCACGGGCCAGATGGGCTATTCGGCCATGGACGCCTTCCTCGGTTTCATTCCGGGCTGCGTGGGCGAGACTTCGACGCTGGCGATCCTGATCGGCGCGGCGATCCTGCTCTTCACGGGCGTCGCTTCGTGGCGCACGATGGTCTCGGTGTTCGTCGGCGGTCTGGCGATGGGCTATCTCTTCCAAGCGCTCGGCGTGACGACCTATCCGGCATGGTGGCACCTGATCGTCGGCGGTTTCGCTTTCGGTGCGGTCTTCATGGCCACCGATCCCGTCACCTCGGCGCAGACCGACAAGGGCAAATACATCGTGGGTCTGATGACCGGTGCGCTGGCCGTGCTGATCCGTGTGGTCAATCCGGCCTATCCCGAAGGCATGATGCTGTCGATCCTCTTCATGAATGCGCTGGCTCCGCTGGTGGACTACTATGTGGTCGAGGCGAACATCTCGCGCAGAAAGAAACGTGTTAAACTGGCAAAATAGGGGAGAATATGGCAACGAAAAAATTCAAATGCACCGTTTGCGGCTACATTCACGAAGGAGACGCCGCACCCGAAAAATGCCCGGTCTGCATGGCCCCCGCTTCGGCGTTCGTCGAACTGAAGGACGAGAAGAAAAAGGGGCTGTTCAGCGACAAGAACGGCAACGCATATATTATAATGTACTCGACGGTGATGGTGGTCATCGTAGCGACGCTGCTGGCCGTGGCCGCACTTTCGCTCCAGTCGCGCCAGTACGCCAACGAGCTGAACGAGAAGAAGCAGTCGATCCTTTCGTCGCTCTCGGCGCAGGGTGAGAATTACGACGCCTTCATCAAGGGCTACGTGCTCGACGCCGACGGCAACGAGCTTGAAGGCGAGGATGTCTTCGAGCTGCTGAAGGACCTTCAGGGCGCTTTCGACGACGGCAAGTTCCCCGTATTCGAAGCCGCCGACGGCCGCGTGGTGATTCCCGTGACCGGCATGGGCCTCTGGGGACCCGTCTGGGGTTATATCGCCCTCGAAAAGGATATGGACACCGTGGCCGGTATCATCATGGCCCACAAGGGCGAGACCCCCGGTCTGGGCGCCGAGATCGCAACGCCGAAATATCAGGCGCAGTTCGTCGGCAAGAAGATCTTCAAAGGCGACGAGTTCGTCTCCGTGAAACTGCGCAAGGGCGGCGCTCAGGATCCCGAACATGAGGTCGACGCCATTTCCGGCGGTACGAAGACCTCGGACGGCGTGACGGCGATGCTCTACAACAGCATGGAACACTACCTGCCGCTGCTCGAAGCCAAGCGCAAGGCCGCGGTCGAGCAGGTCGTATTTGCTCCCGTGCGGGATGAGTCTAACGAAGAAAATGTAGAAAACAATGAGTAAGAACGAAAAAGAGCCTTTGTTTTCGGCTAAGAACATGAAGTTCCTGACGGGGCCGTTCTCCGCGAACAACCCGGTCATCGTGCAGATTCTGGGTATCTGCTCGGCGCTGGCCGTCACCGTACAGCTCAAACCCGCCATCGTCATGGCCTTGTCCGTGACGGTCGTGACGGGATTCTCGAATCTGGTGATGTCGCTGCTGCGCAACGGCGTGCCCTCGCGCATCCGCATCATCGTACAGCTGGTGGTTATCGCCGCGCTGGTAATTCTGGTCGATCAGGTGCTTAAAGCCTACGTTTTCGAGGTTTCCAAGCAGCTGTCGGTTTACGTGGGCCTTATCATCACCAACTGTATTGTCATGGGCCGCATCGAGGCCTTCGCGCTGGCCAACAAGCCGTGGGCGTCATTCCTCGATGGTATTGGCAACGGTCTGGGCTACGGCCTGATTCTGGTGATCGTGGCTTTCTTCCGCGAGCTTTTTGGTTCGGGTTCGCTGCTGGGCTTCCGCATCGTTCCTGAGAGCTGGTATATCGCCGAGGGCGGTTTCTACTCCAACTGCGGCCTGATGCTCTTCCCGCCGATGGCGCTGATCATCGTGGGCTGCATCATCTGGGTGCACCGTTCGCGCAACAAGGATTTACAGGAAAAATAGGAGAATAGCGTATGGAATCATTGAATATCTTTATCCGGTCGATCTTTATCGACAACATGGTCTTCGCGTTCTTCTTCGGCATGTGTTCCTACATCGCCGTTTCGAAGAGCGTCAAAACCGCCCTCGGCCTCGGCGCCGCCGTTACGTTCGTAATGGTGATGACCGTGCCGCTGAACTACTTCCTGTATGAATACGTACTCAAGGCGGGCGCCCTCGCGTGGGCCGGGCTTCCGGACGTCAATCTGGACTTCCTGACCTTCATCGTCTTCATCGCCACCATCGCGGCTTTCGTGCAGCTGGTGGAGATGGCCGTCGAGAAGTTCTCGCCGACGCTTTACAGCCAGCTGGGCATCTTCCTGCCGCTGATCGCCGTGAACTGCGCCATCATGGGCGGTTCGCTCTTCATGCAGCAGAAAGTCGACGCGCTGGAGCTTACGTCGCTCTGGCAGTCGATCGTCTACGGTCTGGGCTCCGGTCTGGGCTGGTGGCTGGCTATCGTGATGATGGCCGCGATCCGCGAGAAGACGACTTACTCGCAGATTCCTGCGGCGCTCAAGGGTCCGGGTATCGCCTTTATCATCACCGGCCTGATGGGTATCGCCTTCATGATCTTCTCCGGTATTCAGTTCTAACCTTAAAAGAGATTCGGAAAACATGGAATTGACTATTATAGTTGCAATCATTGCCTTTCTGGCTGTAACCCTCCTCTTGGTGGGGCTGCTTCTCTTCGCAAAGGCTAAACTGACCTCGTCGGGCGAAGTGACGATCGACATCAACGACGGCGAGAAGGTCATCACCGCCGAGAGCGGCTCGACGCTGCTTTCGACGCTGGCCAACAACAAGGTGTTCCTGCCTTCGGCCTGCGGCGGCGGCGGTTCGTGCGGCATGTGCAAATGTCAGGTGCTCGAAGGCGGCGGCGATATTCTGCCGACCGAAACCGGATTCATTTCGCGCAAGCTGGCCAAGGACCACTGGCGTCTGGGCTGTCAGGTCAAGGTGAAGGAAAACCTCAGGATCAAGGTCCCCGAAGCCGTGCTCGGCGTCAAGAAGTGGGAGTGTACGGTCGTCTCCAACCGCAACATTTCGACCTTCCTCAAGGAGTTCGTCGTGAAGCTGCCCGAAGGCGAGAACCTCAAGTTCCGCAGCGGCGGTTACATTCAGATCGACATCCCGAAGTACGACGCCATCAAGTTCTCGGACATGGATGTCGATGAGAAGTACCGCGCCGACTGGGACAAGTTCAAGATGTGGGATCTGGTTACGACCAACCCCGAAGACACGTTCCGCGCCTACTCGATGGCCAACCACCCGGCCGAGGGCAATATCATCATGCTCAACATCCGTATCGCCACTCCGCCGTTCGACAAGGCGACGGGCGGCTTCATGAAGGTCAATCCGGGTATCTGCTCGTCGTATGTCTTCTCGCGCAAGCCGGGCGACAAGATCACGATTTCGGGTCCTTACGGCGAGTTCTTCCTGCCGGATGACCTGCCCGACACGCAGGAGCTGATCTTCATCGGCGGCGGCGCCGGCATGGCGCCCATGCGCAGCCACCTGATGCACCTGTTCAAGACCGAGAAGACCAAGCGTCCCGTTTCGTTCTGGTACGGCGCGCGTGCGCTGAAGGAGGTTCCCTATCTCGACGAGTTCCACGCCATCGAGAAGGATTTCCCCAACTTCTCGTTCAATCTGGCACTCGACCGTCCCGATCCCGAAGCGGACGCCGCAGGCGTGAAGTACACGCCGGGCTTCGTCCACAACGTGCTCTACGAGAATTACCTGAAGAACCATCAGGCGCCTGAGGACTGCATCTATCTCATGTGCGGACCTCCGATGATGATCGCTTCGGTGGTGAAGATGCTTGACAGTCTCGGCGTGCCGCCCGAAAATATCCTCTACGACAACTTCGGTTCGTAATCCGATTTGTCGGTATTCGAATCCCCGGACAGCTGTCCGGGGATTTTTTTGTGCTACGGAACGGTCCCTTTGCGGGGACGCCGTTTCGGGAATTTTATTATATTTGTAGTAATAACCGATTTACCAACTTAAAACCAAATTCTATCGAAATGAACATTCCTTCCATTTTCTGGTTCATTCCCGCTGCCGCGGTTATCGCCCTGCTGCTGGCTTGGGCGTTTTACCGCGCGATGAAGCGCGAGGATGAAGGCACGCCGCGCATGCGCGAGATCGCCGGGCACGTGCGCCGGGGCGCCATGGCCTACCTGCGCCAGCAGTACAAGGTCGTCGCCATCGTGTTCGTCGTGCTGGCGCTGTTTTTCGCCTATCTGGCCTACGGCGCCGGGGTGCAGAACCCGTGGGTGCCCTTCGCCTTCCTGACGGGCGGATTCTTTTCGGGGCTGGCCGGCTATTTCGGCATGAAGACCGCGACCTACGCTTCGGCGCGTACGGCCAACGCCGCGCGCCAGTCGCTCGACCGCGGCCTGAAGGTCGCATTCCGCAGCGGTGCGGTGATGGGGCTGGTCGTAGTGGGGCTGGGCCTGATCGACATTTCGTTCTGGTACGTCATCCTCGAATATTTCGTCGATGTCACCGGACCGCAGAAACTCGTCGTCATCACGACCACCATGCTGACCTTCGGCATGGGCGCTTCGACGCAGGCGCTCTTCGCGCGCGTCGGCGGCGGCATCTATACCAAGGCGGCCGACGTGGGCGCCGACCTCGTGGGCAAGGTCGAGGCGGGAATTCCCGAAGACGACCCGCGCAATCCCGCGACCATCGCCGACAATGTGGGCGACAACGTGGGCGACGTGGCCGGCATGGGCGCCGACCTTTACGAAAGCTACTGCGGCTCGATACTCGCCACCGCGGCCCTCGGAGCCGCCGCCTTCGCTTCGGCGGACGGGATGGCCATGCAGCTGCGCGCCGTGCTGGCGCCGATGCTGATCGCTGCCGTGGGCATCGTGCTTTCGATCATCGGCATCTTCCTCGTGCGGACCAAGGAGGGCGCCACGATGCGCGAACTGCTCCGCTCGCTGGGCGTGGGCGTCAATTTCAGTTCGCTGCTGATCGCCGGCGCGACGTTCGGCATCCTCTACCTGCTGGGAATCGAGAACTGGATCGGACTGTCGTTCTCGGTCATCACGGGACTCTTGGCCGGCATCATCATCGGGCAGGCCACCGAGTATTACACCTCGCACTCCTACAAGCCGACGCAGAAGATCGCCGGAAGCGCCCAGACGGGGCCTGCCACCGTGATTATCGCGGGTATCGGGTCGGGCATGATCTCGACGGCCGTTCCGGTCCTGACGATCGGCGTGGCGATTATCCTCGCCTACCTTTGCGCCATCGGCTTCGACATGGAGCATATCATGTCCGCGCAGAGTATGTCGCTGGGCCTTTACGGCATCGGCATCGCGGCGGTCGGCATGCTCTCGACGCTGGGCATCACCCTCGCCACGGACGCTTACGGCCCGATCGCCGACAATGCCGGCGGCAATGCCGAGATGAGCGGGCTGGGGCCCGAAGTGCGCAAACGCACCGATGCGCTCGATGCGCTGGGCAACACGACGGCCGCCACGGGCAAGGGCTTCGCCATCGGTTCGGCCGCGCTGACGGCCCTCGCGCTGCTGGCCTCCTATATCGAGGAGATACGCATCGGACTGCTGCACAACGGCGTGACGGCCCTCGACCTGCCCAACGGCACGACGCAGCTGGTCGAGAAGGCTTCGCTCCTCGATTTTATGGAGTATTACCACGTGTCGCTGATGAATCCGACGGTGCTGATCGGCGTGTTTGTCGGCGCGATGATGTCGTTCCTGTTCTGCGGCCTGACGATGAACGCCGTGGGGCGTGCGGCCCAAAGCATGGTGAACGAGGTGCGCCGCCAGTTCCGCGAGATCAAGGGCATCCTTACGGGCGAGGGCACTCCCGACTATGCCCGGTGCGTCGAGATTTCGACGCGCGGCGCCCAGCGCGAGATGCTGCTGCCGAGTCTGCTGGCTATCGTCGTGCCGGTGGTCGTCGGCTTGGTGTTCGGCGTGGCGGGCGTCATGGGACTGCTCGTCGGCGGCCTGAGTTCGGGCTTCGTGCTGGCCGTGTTCATGGCCAATGCAGGCGGCGCGTGGGACAACGCCAAGAAGATGGTCGAAGAGGGACATTTCGGCGGTAAAGGCTCCGACTGCCACAAGGCGACCGTCGTGGGCGATACCGTGGGCGACCCCTTCAAGGATACGTCGGGTCCGTCGCTCAATATCCTCATCAAACTGATGTCGATGGTCTCGATCGTCATGGCCGGCCTGACGGTGGCTTTCCACCTTTTTTAGTCTGCCGGAATCCCTTGCTGCGACGGCTGCCCGCATCTGCGGGCGGCCGTCGCTGATTCGGCGGGAGTGCGGATTCGAGACGGAGCATCCAGTCCGACGCTCTTGGGACGTTCTCCGCCGTCTGCTGCTGGCTGTCGTCCGCCGTCGGTTGTCCGCAGCCTGCCGCTCTCCGGCGGCGGTTCTCTGCGCGTCGCTTTGTATCTGCCGCACCGCCGTCCGCCGCCATATGTGAAAAAGCCTTTCGGCCCTAACGGACGAAAGGCTTTCGTGTGTCGGAAGATCGCGTTTGCGGAGGTGCCGTTATTTCTTGCTCGCGCCGCTTTCGAGAATCGAGACGATGGAGTAGAGCGTGAAGCAGATGGCGCCGAATCCCGTCAGCACGCGCGCCGGGACGAAGTATTTGGTTTCGAACAGCGCCGCTTCGTAGAGGAACGCGGCGAGGAAAAGGCACGCCAGCGCCGTGAGTACCGGAATGATCGGAATGCGGTTGGCCAGCGGGAAATCGGCGTGCCAGATCTTCGCCAGCAGGATCACCTTGCTCGAAATGCTCCAGCAGATCAGCGCCAGTCCGATCAGCACGAAGCCCACGAAATTGATCGACTCGCCCCGGAATGTGAAGATCAGGATCAGCCCCAGCACGAAAGCCAGTCCGCCCATGCAGAGTACCAGACTCATCCAGCGGCGGCGTTCGCCCATCGTGTAGCTGCCCCGTGCCTGACGGGCGATGCTGGCGACCAGCGCGATCAGCGAGGTGCAGACGCAGGCGATGCCGAACATGACGCTGCCCGCGACGATATGCGCCGGGAGCGTCCCGATCGAAAACAGCAGGATGCACCAGAGCCATGCTCCGGCGGCCACGGCCGATACGATGAAGATCAGCAGCGAGCTTTGTCCGCGCGAGAATCCCGCAGGATTGATCGAGAAGCTGCTGTCGCCTGAGTTTTTGGGAATCAGGCTGAATCTGGTCGAGGAGGTGGCGGCCGTCGAGACGCAGGCCGTGATGAGTCCGAGTCCGCAGACCACATGCCCCGTGACGTATGCGCCCGTCATGTTCGACGTGATGATGAAGATTCCGCAGATGACCGTCATGGCGGCGAAAGCGTAACCGACGGCCGGGAAAAGGTACTTCGCGGCGGCGCTGTAGGTGCCGATGATCTGGCGGATGATGGTCGCGGCCGTGCAGTAGAGCGCGACGCAGATCGAGCCGAGGAAAAAGACGACGGGACCTGCGGTCAGCCGTGAAGGATCGCTTCCGGCGGCGAAGACGTAGGCTCCGTAACCGAAACAGAATGCCGCCATCGCGAGGGGTATGGCGCGGAAAAGAATGCTTATGCCGTGGTTCATAAACTGAGTTTTTGTTCGAACGCAGACCTGCAAATCCCGAACCAAAGAAAAAATGGCTATCTTTACGCCATGAAAAATATCGTTTTCGACCTCGGCGGGGTGCTTTTCGCCCGCGACAAAAATAAGTCCACACAGGAATTCCATGAATTTTTCAGCTTCATCCGCTCGGAGCGGATGCCCCTTTTCTGGGAGGAGTACGACCGGGGCGCATCGACGCTCGGCGAGGTGACCGACATGCTCGCCCGGACGACCGGCTGCCCGCGCGAAAAGTGCGAACGTTTTCTGCTGCTGTCGATCGACATGCAGGAACCCGTCGCGCCGACCGAACGGCTCGTCGGCGACCTGAAGGCCGCGGGGTACAGGCTTTATGTGCTTTCGAACATGTCGCGCGAGTTCATCGCCTTCCTGCGCCGTTTTCCCGTCTACCGCCTTTTCGACGGCGAGGTGGTCTCCTGCGAGGAGGGGACGGTGAAGCCCGAACCGCGGATTTACGAAATCCTGCTGGAACGCTACGGACTCGATCCCGCCGAAACCCTCTTCATCGACGACCGCGCGGCGAATATCGCCGCCGCCGAAGGGCTGGGCATCGCCGGATACCTTTTCGACCACCGGAATCCCGCCGCCGCATGCGGCGAGCTGCGGCGCAGGCTGCTGTAACAATAGGAAGCGATAAAAAATAAGAGAGGCCGGTGAAAACCGGCCTCTCTTTGCATTGCAGTCTCTCGGAGACTTAGTTGAACGTGTAGCGGATGCTGAACATGGCCGACCAAGTCGCAACCGTGCTCGCATACTTCGACCAAACGGGCTTGGTGAAGTTGTAGGCGTTGGTCTTGGTGTTGTATTTCAGAATCTGCGACGATTCGAGACGGTCGATGCCGCACCAGTTGCGGTTGATCAGGTTGGCGAGGTTGTTGATATCGACGCCCAGCGTGATCGTGTTGCGCTTGCCGTTGATATTGATGTAGAAATCCTGCGCGAATTTGAAATTCACCATGTGCTGCCACGGCATCACGGCGCCGCCGCGCTTCGAGTATTCGCCGATGTGCTTCGACAGGTAGGAATCCTTGTTGATGAATGCCCAGAAGTCGGCTTTCTGGTCGGCGGCCGAATAGATGACCTCGCCCTTGTCCGTCAGATCGGCGAACGTCATCTTGTCGAGCTGTTCGCGGGTGGGGATGTAGAGAAGCAGGTCTGCGCCGCCGTCGCCGGTGACGTTACCCATCGTATAGGAGTAGCGCGAGTAGGAGTAACCGCCGATATAGCCGTGCTGGAACGCTTCGTAGTAGAGTCCGAAGTTCGATGCGCCGTTCTTCTGCGCCAGACGGTAGCCTACGTTGAAGAGAATGCGGTGGGGCGATACGTACGATGCGTATCCCAGTTCGGGCGTGTTCGAACCGTTGCGGTTGAACGTATTGGTGTTATATGCCGAAGTCACTTGGTCGCCGATGCCGTCGATCACGTTCTTGGCGCTCGAATAGGTGTAGGCAGCCATCAGCGAGAGACCGAAGCCCCAGCGTTTCGACACCTGAGCGGAAACCGATGCGTAATATCCGTCGATATCGGCGTTGGTGATCAGGTAAGGATTGATGGAGTATTTCTCTTCGGGATTCTTGTTTCTGATATTCTGGCTCTTCCATGCCTTGCGCAGAGCAGGTTCGCCCGGAAGCTGAATGCCGGCGGGGTCCTCTTCGATACCGAGTTTGGTTACGGTTACCGAGTTGAAATCCTTGTTGTAGATTCCCTCGATATTCAGGTCGACGTCACCCGGCAGTTTCAGATCCAGCGCCAGCGAGGTTTTCCACGTGGAGGGCATCTTGAGCTTCTTGTCCAGAATGGTAGGCTGCGTGTTGGCCGCCAGATCCTGCTGTTTGTAGGTGCCGCCGTAAATGTCCTTCAGCATGTCGTTGACGTTGGTGTGGAAGCTGGGCATGCGCGAATCGCCCTTGTAGAGCGAGAGTCCGTTCTGGATGCAGTTGCTGTTGCCGGCCACCGACACCAGCCATACGAACGGCAGACGGCCGTTGAAGACGCCCGTACCGCCGCGGAGAATGTATTTGCGTTCGCCGGTCATATCCCAGTTGAAACCTACGCGGGGAGCTACTGCCAGACGTGCTTTGGGCATGTCCGAGGTCTTATAGCCGCCGTAGTTGGCGAAAGCCTGCGTGAAGTCCTTGTTCTCGTTGTTGTCGATGGAGGGGTAGGAGGGCACCTCGAAACGGATACCGACCGTCGCCTTGAAGCGCTCGCTGAAATTGATCTCGTCCTGCAGATAGATCGAGTACTGCATGTAGGTGAACTGGGGATACTCCTGAGCCAGCGCGTCGTTGTTGCCGTGGGCGATACGGAACGCCAGCGGTTCGCGGTCGTTCTTGAAATCGTCCCATGTCTCATAGACGTAGTAGCCGGCGCCGCCCTGCAGGTAGCCGTTCTTGGCCACGTTGTGCTCGAACTGCAGACCGGCGACGAAACGGTTCTTGCCGACCGTATAGCCGATTTCGTCCGTCACGACGTGCGTGCTGACCTCGCGCAGGTTGCCGTACGTGAAGGGGTCGAGACCGAACGACGCGTATACGGCGCGGTTGCCTTGGTATTCTTCCAGAATGTCTACGGTCGGGAAGAGTTTGCCGTCGTAGCTGCGCGGCTCGTACTGATGCGAGTAGGTGTAGCGCAGCGTGTTGGTCAGACGGCCTTCGAGGAAGCGCGAATTCAGCTCGGCGGCTACCGATGTGAAGTTCTGCTCCTGATAGTAGCGCGAATTCTGGAAATACATGGCGTAATTCGAAGTACGGCCGTAGTTGTTGCGGTCATAGGCCAGCTTGCTGTCCAGCGGGCTGATCGAACTGGACGGCGACGACGAATACTTGTTCTGGGTACGGCTGAAGCGTACGTTGAGCGAGTTGTTGCGGTTGATGTTCCAGTCTACGCGGGCCATAAGTTTGTAGCCGGGCGTTTTTACCGAATAGCCTTGGTAGGGACCGGGGTTGTAGCCGTATTTGTCGATCAGGAAATTGCTGATTTCGTCGAGTTTTTCGACCGTCGGACGGTTGTACTGCGAGCCGCCGCCGAAGCTCTGACCGTCGCTGGTGCGTGCCAGACGCGACGTTCCCGGCGTGGTGTTCCACTCGCGCTCGAAGTTGGCGAACACGAAGAGCTTGTCCTTGACGATCGGGGCGCCGATGCTGAAGCCGAGGGTGGTGTTGCGCATTTCGCTCAGCGACAGTTTGCCGCCGTCGTACTTGTCGCCCTGAAGCTGGTCGCTCTTGGCGAAAACATATGCCGAAGCCTTGAATTCGTTGGTTCCCGACTTGGTTACGGCGTTGATCGCACCGCCCGTAAAGCCGCTCTGGCGAACGTCGTAGGGGGTGACCGATACCGACATCTGCTCCAGTGCGTCGAGCGAGATGGGCGAGCCGCCTGCGGGCAGGTTGCCGCCGATGCCGAAGGCGTTGTTGAACGCGGCGCCGTCGACCGTTACGTACGACTGACGGTAGTTACCGCCGCCGATCGCCAGACCCGACGTGGTGGTCGAAGCCTGCGGCGTGAGTTTCATGATGTCGTTCATGCTGCGGCTTACCGAAGGCATCAGCTCGATCTGCTCGCTGGAGATGCTCGTAACGGCGCCTGCGCGGTTTACGTTCATCGAGCTGTTGCGGCCGTCGGCCGTAACGACTACGGCTTCGAGCGTCTGGCTGTCCTTCAGGAAAGCGTTGCGCGTGAGGGTTTCGCCCAGCTGCAGTTCGAGTCCGGGGAACTCGACGCCCTGATAACCCACGAACGAGAAGGTCACGGTGTAGGGACCGCCCGTACGCAGGCCCTGCAGGTTGTAGCGGCCGTCCTTGTTGGTCACGGCGCCGTACTGCGTACCCGAAGGGGTGTGCACGGCGATAACGGTGGCGCCGGCGAGGGGCTGGCCCTGTTCGTCGGTAACCGTACCGTTCATGCCCGAAGTCGTCACCTGCGCGGAAGCCGCGGCGACGGTGAAAATCGAGAGCATCAGAATGAAAAGTTTCTTCATACCAAATAATTTAGTTAATAAAAAAGGGTTTTGTTATCGTTTTCGTTGCATTTGCGATTCGCTTCCCTGCCGCAGACCCCTGCAAGGCCGTTTTCCGAAGGGTCCGTAAAAGCAGAGAGGGATACACCTCGTCCGGAGTATCCCTCGTTACTTATATTATATAGCCACGATGATCGAGTTTCGTTCGTTTTCGCACGTTATAAAAGCCCCCCCCCGCGTATATGCGGAAAAGGTGCGAACAGACCGATATATTGACTAAGTCAGCCATAAGTTTCATAGCACAAATATAAATCAAATATTCCGACGCCGCAATAGAACATGCGAAATTTTTATCAAACAAATTTTCAGTGCGTTGCCGGGGCCGCCGGAGGGGCTTCCGGCACGTTCCTTGCGCCCGCTGCGGCGTATGCGGAACTTCAGGGAAAGATACTGGCGCTATTCGCTTTTCGTGCTGATCCTCGGACTGGGGATCACGATCTGCATCGAGCTGACTCCGTTTCTGGGCGGTCTGCTCGGCGCGGCGACGATCTACGTGCTGCTCCGGCGGCAGATGCAGGTCCTGACGGCCTGCCGCCGCTGGCGGCGCAGTCTTGCCGCCTCGCTGCTGCTGGCCGAGGCGGTGCTCTGTTTTCTGGTCCCCATCAGCCTGATCGTCTGGATGGTGGTCAATCAGGTGCAGGACATCACGCTCCGGCCCGATTCGATCATTACGCCGCTCAAGCACATTGCGGCGCTCATTCACGAGAAAACCGGCTACAACCTCTGGCAGGAGGAGAATATCTCGTCGATGATCGGCATGATTCCCAAGCTGGGGCAGTGGGTCGTGTCGAGCATTTTCGATTTCGGGGTCAATATCGTCGTGCTGCTGTTCGTGCTTTACTTCATGCTGATCGGCGGCCGCCGCATGGAGGAGTACTGCCGCGAGATACTTCCCTTCGACAGCTCGGTGAGCGGCAGCGTCATGCGCGAAGTGCATATGATCGTCCGCTCGAACGCCATCGGAATCCCCCTGCTGGCCGTGGTGCAGGGTGTCGTGGCCTACATCGGCTACCTGATCTTCGGCGCTCCCAGTCCGCTGTTCTGGGGCGTGCTGACCTGCTTCGCGACGATCATCCCGATCTTCGGCACGGCGCTGGTCTGGCTGCCGCTGGCCGGATACATGGCCCTTGCGGGCGAGTGGGGGCCGGCCGTGGGGCTGACGCTGTACGGCGGACTGGTGGTGACGCACGTGGACAACGTCGTGCGTTTCGTGATGCAGAAGAAGCTGGCCGACACGCACCCGCTCGTGACGATCTTCGGCGTATTCATCGGCCTCTCGCTCTTCGGGTTCATGGGCGTCATCTTCGGTCCGCTTCTGCTTGAGATGTTCGTCTTCTGCGTCAATATCTTCAAGAAGCGTTACCTCGACGGCACGCCTGATAAACAGCTCTTTGTGCCCGGCGGCGCTGTCAGGGCGCATGGCCCGGAAGCCCCTGCGGGGCGGGGTGTTTACGAAAAGTAATCTTTTCGGTCGTTTTTTGTGAAAATTCCGTGCAAAATAGTTGGAATTTGAAATTGTTTATTATCTTTGTTATTGGAATAACAGTAAAGACGGGAAACAAGAACCCTTAATTCAAATATCACAATGGCGAGAAATCTCAAAATCAGAGACCTTACGTTGCGCGACGGACAGCAGTCCTCGTTCGCGACGCGCATGTCGCAGGCGCAAGTAGACCGCTGCCTGCCGTACTACAAAGATGCAAATTTCTATGCGATGGAGGTCTGGGGCGGTGCCGTGCCCGACTCGGTGATGCGCTATCTCAATGAGAATCCGTGGACGCGTCTGGAGACCATTCACAAGGCCGTCGGCAACGTGTCGAAACTCACGGCCCTGTCGCGCGGCCGCAACCTGTTCGGCTACGCTCCCTATCCCGACGACGTGATCGACGGCTTCTGCCGCAACTCGATCGAGAGCGGGCTGGGCATCATGCGTATTTTCGACGCCCTGAACGACGTGGACAACGTCAAATCGACGGTCAAGTACGTCAAGCAGTACGGCGGCATCGCTGACTGCGCGGTTTGCTATACGGTCGATCCGAAATACCCCGAACCCGGTTTCTTCGCCAAGCTCATGGGCAGGAAGAGCCACGAGCAGGTCTTCACCGACGCCTATTTCCTCGACAAGGCCAAGCAGATGGCCGCGCTGGGCGCCGACATGATTACGATCAAGGACATGTCGGGTCTGATTCCGCCGCGCCGCGTCGCCACGCTGGTCAAGCTGTTCAAGAAGAACATCGACATTCCGGTCGATTTCCATACCCACTGTACGCCCGGCTACGGCCTTGCATCGGTGCTTGCGGCGATCATCGCCGGCGTCGACGTCGTCGATACCAACTGCTGGTATTTCGCCGAAGGCACGGGCGCCCCGGCCATCGAGCTGGTGCACGTCTTCTGCAAGAAGCTCGGCGTCGATACCGGTGTGAACATGGAGGCCGTCGCCAAGATCAACACCCAGCTGCGCGAGATCCGCAAGGAACTCAACCAGTCGGTATTCGGCACGGAAAAACCCGAACCCAAACCCTTCAATCCGCTCACCGACACGCTGCCCGCCGAGATCGACGCGCTGTTCGACAAGGCGATCAAGGCCGCTCAGGCCGACGACGAGGCCGCGACGATCGACGCCTGCCGCAAGATCGAGGCTTACTTCGGCTTCCCGGCTCCCAACGAACTGGTGCAGAAGGCCGAGATTCCCGGCGGCATGTATTCGAACATGGTGGCCCAGCTCAAGCAGCTCAAGGCCGAGGATATCCTGCCGCGCGCCATGGAGCTGATTCCGTCGGTGCGTCTGGCCGCGGGTCTGCCGCCCCTGGTGACCCCGACTTCGCAGATCGTGGGCGCGCAGGCCGTGAACTGCGCCCTCGACGAGAAGGCCGGACGTCCGATGTACACCAACAAAAGCTCGCAGTTCGTGGGGCTGGTGAAGGGCGAGTACGGACATACGCCCGTGAAGATCGACCCCGAATTCCGCTTCAAGATCTGCGGCGTCCGCGAGGAGACTCCCTATGATACGTCGAAATACCAGATGCAGCCCAATCCGGAGCTTCCCGAAGCCGGCGGCGTGAAACTCGCCGCCAACGAGAAGGAGGTTCTGCTGCTCGAACTCTTCCCGCTGGTCGCCAAGAACTTCCTGACGGACATGAAGGTCAAGGCCTACGCCGCTTCGAAGCCCGCGGAACCCAAGGCCGAGGAGAAGGAGGCCGAAGAGAGTGTTGCGGCCGCCATTACGGGCAATACCGTTACGGCGCCGCTGCCCGGCCGCGTCATCGAATTCAAGGTGAAGGTCGGCGATACGGTAAAAGCGGGTCAGGAAATCGTTGTTCTCGAAGCCATGAAGATGGAGAACTCCGTGACGACCGATTACGCCGGTACCGTCAAGCAGATTCTGGCGCATCCCGGCGACAACGTGGCCACCGACGCCGTGCTGGTCGAGATCGTATAGTTCCCTCCGGCCTGTTTATCCGAAGAAAAGCTGCCCGCGTTCTGCGGGCGGCTTTTTTTGATTGCGGATTCGGTAAATATCGCTATATTTGTTCCATCGATTAATTTAACCTCAGATTTATGGCATTTTTCAAAGAATTCAAGGAGTTTGCCCTCAAGGGTAACGTGATGGACATGGCCGTCGGCGTAATCATCGGCGGCGCTTTCGGCAAAATCGTGTCGTCGCTGGTGAATGACATCCTGATGCCGCCGATCGGGGCGCTGATCGGCAATACCGACTTCTCGCAGCTGCGGCTCGATATTTCGAAGTTCCGCGACATGACTTCGAGCGCCGTGCATGCCGTCGGCGACGCCGTGACGGGCGGAGGCGAGACGGTGGCGCAGGCCGCCGCAGAACCCGTCTACTGGAATTACGGCGCTTTCATCCAGCAGTGCATCGACTTTACGATTCTGGCGTTCTGCGTCTTCATGATGGTGAAATTGATGAACCGCCTGATGAAGAAGAAGGAGGAGGCCCCTGCGCCCGCCGCCGAACCGCTGCTGTCCAAAGAGGAGCAGCTGCTCACCGAAATCCGCGATCTGCTCAAAGAGCAGAAGAAATAGGGGATATCATCCCGAAAAGAGGAGTCCGGCCTATTGGTCGGACTCTTTTTTGTGCGAGTACTCCTGCAGTACGTAGGTGGTGAAGATCGGGAAGAACATCATGCCCAGCGAGGGGAGCAGCACGCAGAATATCTTGCCGATGGCCGTCACGGGGAATATCTCGGCTCCGACGGTCGTGACGTTCATCCACGCCCACCACAGCGCGTTGCCGAAGCCGTGGAGCCTGCTGTTCACGAGTATTTCGTAATCGTAGAAGACCAGCGCCGAAATGTAGGTGAAGACGACCACGGTGAAGATGTAGGCGAAGAATAGTTTCCGGACCTTGTTGTCCACGAGCCACTGCACCACGACGTAAAATGCGAGGAACGCCCGCATCAGCGGCATGATGCCGATCAGCATGGCCCAGTAGCGGGGGAGTTCGGCGCCGCTCCAGTCGATGATGTTCAGATAGGGTATCGAAATCAGCAGTACGAGGAAATTGCGGGCGAAGAAGCGGCCTTTGCGCTCCGAGGCTGCCCACCGTACGAAGAAATCGCACAGGAACAGGATGCAGACCACGAGCTGGATGATCAGGTAGTTGCGTGAAAAGTGCATGTGGTCGCCGGCGATTATTTCCCACGAAATGGCGGCGAGCAGAACCACTCCGGCGATTACTTTGAGGATGCTCAGGCAGTTACGGATCTCCGTGCGTGTAGATTCTGACAGGGACATATTTTCGGTTTACGTGCACTCGGCTCAAAATCAGTGCCAAAGCGTCGGAATGCGAATTTTCCGTCGATTTTTTGCCCGAAGATTTTGCACGATCGAAAATTTCTATTACCTTTGCACTCGCTTTGATAGCAATGGCGGGTTAGCTCAGCTGGTTAGAGCGCATGATTCATAATCATGAGGTCCCGAGTTCAAGTCTCGGACCCGCTACTTTTTAGAAATGAGGTGCTTAGTAAAATTAAGCACCTCATTTTTTTTCTATAGGGTTTATTCGGTAGGTTTTTCGGCATCTGTCTCGGATAAAAACGCTTTTGCGGCGGATCTTATCCTCTCTACGACGTTGGATTGTACTTTGACGGGCATTTCGATAATGGCTTTTGCCGTACGCATCGCTTCGTTTGTCCGCCCGTTTTTTTCATAGAGCCTGAATAATTGATAAAGGGGAACAAATCTGTTCGGAATCATTCGGCTGGCGATAATATAGTGCTCCTCGGCTTTTTCTTGGTTATTCATGTTATCGTAATTGTCCGCAATTATCCGCTGAACGTCATAATCGTTGAAATAGTCCGTGCATTGAAACATGACAGCGTTGCTGCCGGAATAATCTCCGGCATGATTTAAAACGGCTCCGTAATTATAGAGAAACATGGGGTCTCCGTTCCACTGGGCATGCAAAGCCGCATAACGGTCAAGAATTTCGCTCTTGTCCGGAAGACCGTCTTGCCGGGCTAACCGGCCCCAGTGTTTTTCAAATTCCACATCCCGTATCAGGAATATACCAATAACACCCAGCAAAGCCGCCCATATGAATTTTCCCCTGCCGTTTATCCTAAAGGCGGTCGCTGGTTTTATCTTAATCGCGGCCAAGGAATAAGCCAGCAAGACCGTCACGAAAGAATAACGCAGCGGATACGAGAAGCACGCGAAGACAGCTGCGGACAAAATACAAAGATGAGGGATGGTTATTTGCCGGGATGATTTTATCAGAAATACGAATGCGGCGAGTACAGGCAGAAGTCCGACTGCGCCATATTCTATTGCAACCAGCAAATATTCATTGAATGGATGAGTTACATTGCCGGCCAATAGTGCATATGGGCTGTCGGTATTTTTAGCAAAATAATCAGCCTGACAGAGCATATATTCCCGCATAAATCCCGAAGGTCCGAAGCCCGACACCGGTTGGTGGGAGATCATCTCGCAGGTATTTTTCCAGATAAGAATTCGGCCGAGAGCGGAGTCCTTTTTGAGAAGAAACAATCCGGCGACCAATATGACGAATATGATGCCTGATAGCGGAAAAATGAAATTGCGGTGTTTCTTGAGCAGGCCGCAATATCTATGGCCCAAATATACTGCGGCAACAATTACAACGGCAAGGATGCCTGCCCGCGATCCCGAAAGAATTATGGACAGGGTAATAATTGCGGATGCGGCCAATCCGAAAAGGCGCATCCGTTTACTTTTCCGCATGACTGCCAGACAAAAGGGAAAACCTGCTGAGAGGCATGCGGCAAAGCCTGCCGGATTGTCAAAACTCCCTGTAATGTCAAATCCTCGGCTGACATAAAAGATTCCTATGTACTGTAGTAATCCATATACGGCCTGCAGCAGGCATGCTATGACAATGAGAAGATCGGTATTGTGCAAATCCCAATCATCTATTAGCTTGAACGACAGATAAGTTGAAGCGAATGAGGCGATCGAAAGTATGAAAATGTCCGGTTGGGGCGATCCGCTGAAAAATATACGGGCAAAGAGATAGAAGATAAATGCGGCTGCCAAGATTGAGATTTTATCTATGGCGATCTTCGGACGCTTGATCAGGACCAGCAGGCCAAAACCGAGCAGTACGCTTCCGCCTGTAAAGGCATACCATTTCGATACGATTTCGGATTCGACGAATCCACGGCAGTTGAGGAACATGGTCGAAAACAGCATAAGGGCAATGGCCGCGTTTATCACCAATGCCCTTATGTCGAGTGCTGCCAATGATTTATAACTGACCACCTTTTGCCAATTTGCGCAGATAATCTTTTGCATCGTTTATACTTCCCCGGAAGATTAATGTACCATCGGGATCGAAGATAATTATCGTCGGGAATAATTTGACTTTTATTTCCGTAACAGCCGGATCATTCCTTTTTATTGAAAAAACCGGAAACGTATAGTCGTACTCTTGCAGTCGTTCCTGTCCGGTCGTAATTGTCTCTGCTTTTTCTTCCCGTCTGAAATGCAAGGCTCCGATTTTTATGGACCGGTTGTCTTTGTATTTGTTATAAAGTTCCTGCAGAATTGGAAACTCCCGGTAGCATACGCCGCAGTTGGTAGTCCAGCAGTCGAGAAGCAGATACGAACCTTTGAAATCTGCAAGATTGATTGTCTCTCCCTGAACGTTCCGGATATCGAGCGGGCACTTTATTATTTGAGTTACGCGGCCCTTCCAGCTCTTGAAAGTCAGACAATCGTAAATGAAATCCGCACCGCTCCAGCTCATCCAGACAATCGTCATGGCGGTCAGCAGGCTGATGATTATCCGGGACGACCACCGTCGGCGGGTAAATGTTATATAGGCGGCAAAAATAGCCAGATATCTCATTATCAACTCTACCAGTGACAAGGGGTGGATATCCTCTATTCGCTCGCCATACAAAACCATCGCAGCCCCAAGGAATAACTCTTCGATTGAACTTCCGATCGCAATAAGCAGGGCGGTGCTCCGTGGATTATTCAACCTCAGCTTCCAGAGACAAAGGATCGTGAAAATAAAAAATGCACTGGCATCGACCAATAAGGCTAATGGGAATCCATGCAAGCCGCCTAATATTATTGTTCCTCGTCGAAAGCCAATCATGCAAAATGGAATGAGGGCCGATAGTCCGATGAGTAAAACTACTTTTGATCCTTTTTTCATTTTGTTTTTCAACTGAGGTTTGGGCATAATTTTAAGGTTTTTAGTGTTTTGGCATTTGATTAGATTAAATTCACGTCATTGGTGAATTGCAAAGATTTATTTTAAGGATATGGATCACTCAGTCCATATCCTTAAAATAAATACTTTACCTACTTAGTACAAAGCCCATCACATCTCAACTTGCCAAATGGTCCACACCCCTCATTTATGGTACAATCTTCTTGTATGTTACAATCCTTGTCATTATGACATTCACTATCATATCGACATTTACACTCTTCACTTCTTGTTGCAACCCGTAAGGTTTTTAAACTTTCCTGAAGCAAAACTTTTTCATATTCCTCCGCTGTTAGCCATGTAAAAATATGGTAATATACCATATCGTTATCCCAATTATATGTCGTTTGCATATGGTTAATCCATTTCTTTGCATATTCTTCCGCTTCTTCGAGTCCATCCTGCGAATAAAAATATGGAATGAAATAATCATATATGTTTTTCACCTCTTGTTTTTCCTCTTCTGACAACTTGCTGTCCTGCATGATATAAGCCAGCTTCTCTCTCCATAAATTTGCTTTCTTATCTGCTGGCAGCCCTCTGAGAATGGCCCGTTGCTGATCCATGGATAATTCGACTATTTCACTTCTTGTCGCTGTTACATATTTATCGATATTAGTTCTGGCCCATTTTTCAACTTCAGGATTGCAACTATATTTTGCATCAGAAGAACACGATAATAATAAGATTGATATACAGCATACCAATACTTGTTTAATAGAGATAAATGTGAGATTTTTCATAATTAAATTGATTTTAATGTTTATAGTGTTGCCTGTCCTTTCGCCGTTAAAATTTCATTTCGCTTTGTAGCATTCGTAATTAATATGATGCTTCGGTTAAAAGCTCCCAAGTTTTCTTCACTCCCATTATAGGTGATACAAATCTCTCCAACCTGCCCTGTCAAAAGAGGTTTTTGCTCCCATGTTACCTTGATACAACTGCAAGAAGTCAATGCGCTGACAATTACCAAAGGCGCATTTCCCGTATTTGAATACTTTATAACTTTTTTGTTGGGTGCTTTGATAGAAATTTCTCCAAAGTCCACCATTTTGGTGTCAAATTCTATCTTGGCGGTTTTAGTCGTATCGGACTGAAGTAATTCCGCATTAAGATATGTATATAAGGGCGCTGTATTAGATTCAAACCATGTTATTGCATGCTCTCTATATTGATTGCTGATGGAATCCCTGTCCAACTTTCGGGTTAATTTATATCCTAAATAATAATTATAAAAATAGGGTTCCGTTGAGATTGATTTATTGATATTATCCAGTCCCTTTTTTAGACTGTCGATATTGTCCGAGTCTAAAGAAAGATATGCATTATAAATATTTGAAAAATAGGAAGAAAGTATTTCGCCTTTGATTTTGAAATTTGCATTGGTTAATTGGGGTGCATCCTGACTGTTGATTTGATTGAGCTGAGATACTAATTTGCTATCAAATGGGAAATTCGTTATGTATTTTACCTTTTTTTGAGGTGATATCAACATTGCACATGGCAATGTCTCCAACTGATATATGAAATTAACATGTTCATTATTCTGTAGAGATATATCGCAAAAATAAAAATCGTATGTATTCTTATATTTTGATATAAATCTATTGATATCATACTTTTGGATTTTTGTTATTAAACCTTGATCGCCTATAAATACCCATGATTCCTTTTGAGTTTTATCAATATTCTCCATGGCCTCGTCAAAGGCAATATAATTTATATTGCCTGCAGAGCAGCTTATCAGTATTATTGATAATAATGGAATAAAATATTTTTTCATAATTAAAATTAGAAAAACAAAGATTTTGGAGCAAGTGACGCTCGGTATATTAAAATGTTGATAACAAAAGTATGGATATATTAATTGGATTATCACGCATAAATTAATCGAAGTTGATACTAACTTAATGTTTTAAATTTTGACTTAGTATATTAACTATTTAATATGTAGCGATTTGAACCGTTTGTTTTTGCGCGGGTGCAGCACGGGATGTTCGAGTTGAGGGTGGGGATGACCGTAATATTTCCATACATTTGCATAACCTAAATTTCGTTTGTTATGAGATTTCTGCTTTTCTTGAATTTTCTCTTCTCTGTTTGTTTCCTTTCCGCTTGCATGTCCCGTCGTAGTGCAGAGGTAATCGAGGCGCTTGAGCTTGCCGGGCGGAACCGCTCGGAATTGGAACGTGTACTTGACTATTATGCAGCGTGTGAGGCGGATAGTCTGAAGTTGCGGGCGGCAGAATTCCTGATTGCCAATATGCCCGGACATCAATGCATATATGGTCCGGAAGTCGATTCGTTCTTTTGTGAGATTGATTCGCTGCTGGATTGTGAAGTCAGTGACTCTTATCCGATTGTGGTGGGATTAAACGAAATTGCGGATCGGCATGCTCCACTGGAATCCGTCATACGTAACGATATCGAAGTTATTACGGCGGATTACCTGATTCATCACATCGACCGGGCGTTCCGCCTGTGGGAAAGTCCATGGGCGGACTACCTGACCTTCGACCGGTTTTGTGCGTGGTTGCTGCCTTATAAGGTTGCGGAATTTCAACCGCTCGACTATTGGTGCGACTCGCTGGGCTGCCGCTTTTCCGAACGGCTTCGAACAGCCCCGCAGAATGATAAGAACAGCTATTCCCCTTATTACAGGACTTTGCAAATCCTGCCCGAAGTGCGGGCGGGTGTCGGACCTAACATACCGCTGAACTATGCCGAATACAAAGGTTACAGGCTTTTTGCCGCTGCGGCTTTTTACAGAATGCCTTTCGGAGACTGTTTCGATTATTCGACGCTCTCCGTCGCCGTATTGCGAAGTCATGGTATCCCCGCGGTATTTGACTATTTACCCCAATGGGGACGGGGATTTCTGCGGCATGCATGGTTCGGTTTTATGAATGACAACGGAGTTTTTATGGCTTCGGAGTGGGGGTTGGATTCCGATCCCGGAACTCCCTTTCATCCGTGGCGCCCGATTCCGAAGATTTATCGGTATAGTTATGCGCCTGTTCCGGCGCGTTCGGATTATCTCCGTAATTCTAAATATCCGCTAGACGGATTTTCTCCTTTCGAAGAGGATGTGACCGACTGGTATATGTCTACCTCCGATCCGAATGTCCCCTTGTTCCGAACCGACCTTTCGGATGATTACCTTTATATAGCCGCATTTAACAACTACCGTTGGAATCCGATTGATGTCGGTCGTCGCAACGGGCGGAAAGGGGTGTTTTCGAAAATGGGCCGCCGAAACGCCTATTTGGTTTTCGGCCATGATGGGAGCGGGCTGGTTCCGGTCTCCCATCCTTTTACGATTGATGCCGGCGGACGCATTTGCTGCCGGAATGCCGATACCACATGCAGAGAGCGTATCCGTGTAACCCGTAAGATGTTGCTGAACGAACATGTCGCACGCATGGAACAGCGTATTGTCGGTGCCCGGATCGAAGCCTCCGACTATCCCGACTTCCGGATTGCAGAGGTTTTGTATAGTATCGACAGCGTTGTTTTTCCCGATATGATTCCCGTTCGGGCCTCGAAAAAATATCGCTACTGGCGACTGTATTCTGCCGACGGTTCTCACGGGAGCATTTCCGAATTGCAGTTCTTTATGCCGGGCAGCGATGTTCCGGCGACCGGACGGCCGATCGGAACGCATGGACTTCCGCCGCAGCGGGGGCTGGATAAAGTTTTCGATGGAGATTGGCTTACGTCCTATGATCACCCTGACGCGGACGGCAACTGGTATGGCATGGCTTTCGACAAACCTGTAGTTATAGATCGGGTCCGCTGCGTGCCCCGTACGGACGATAATCTGATTCATGCAGGGGATACTTACGAGTTGAAGTATTGGGACGGAATAAAGTGGGCTTCATTGGGATGTCAGGTCGCATGCGAAAGATACCTGTTGTTCGACAATGTTCCCGCAAATGCGCTGCTCTGGCTCAGCAATCTCACCCGTGGTTACGACGAACGGATATTTACGTATGAAAATGACCGGCAGGTTTGGTGGTAATACCTGAACCTCGGATGCTAAGTGGTGGACGGCGGACGCAAATTGAGGTTTTGAGTTCAAGTCTCGGACCCGCTACGGAAAAAAGCGACCGCGACATTTGTCGCAGTCGCTTTTTGTTTTTGCGCTTTTTGTTTCCCTCCTCAGCTGTGCCGCCGGGCCAGCTCTTTTTCGAGGTCGGCGACCGAACAGCCGGTCGCTTCGAGCAGCACCAGCAGGTGGTATACGAGGTCCGACGCTTCGTAAATCATCGCCTCGCGGTTGCCTGCCACGGCTTCGATCACGGTTTCGACGGCCTCTTCGCCGACTTTCTGCGCGATTTTGTTCACGCCGAGGTCGAACAGCCTGCTGGTGTACGATCCTTCGGGCATCTCGGCGTGCCGGCCCCGAATCACGCTCTGGAGGTAGCGGATGAAGCCTTCGGTTTCGGGCGCGGCCCCCGCGAAGCAGCTCTTGGCGCCCGTGTGGCAGGTCGGGCCGTGGGGGACGACGCGGATCAGGAGCGTGTCGTCGTCGCAGTCGGCCGTGACCGAAACGATGTCGAGATAGTTGCCGCTGGTCTCGCCCTTGGTCCAGAGACAGCCCCGCGTGCGGCTGTAGAAGGTGACGCGGCCTTCGGCGAGACTTTTTTCGTAGGCTTCGCGGTTCATGTAGCCGAGCATCAGCACCTGCAGGGTGCGGTCGTCCTGTATGACGGCGGGAATCAGCCCGTCGGCCTGTTTTGCGGAGTCGAGTTCCGCAAAGGGTTTTGCTTTGATTTTCATGGCGTTTATAATCTTACGTTGATATTTTGTCGGTGCAGTTCCCGTTTGAGCGCGGGAATCGGAATTTCGTTGTAGTGGAAGATGCTGGCCGCCAGCGCCGCGTCGGCCCTGCCGAGCGTCAGCACGTCGGCGATATGCCGCACCGAGCCTGCCCCGCCCGAAGCGATGACAGGAATGGGCAGCTCGGCCAGCCGTGCGAACGTTTCGCAGGGGTAGCCGTCGCGGGTGCCGTCGTGGTCCATCGACGTGAAGAGAATCTCACCCGCGCCGCGCCGCCATACTTCGTGCGCCCACGCGAACAGTTCGCGCTCGGTGAGCCGCTTGCCGCCGTGGGTCGTGACGCGCCACATGCCGTCGACCTTTTTTGCGTCGATGGCCGCGACGACGAACTGCGAACCGTATTTCGACGCGATGGCGTCGATCAGCCCCGGATCGCGCACGGCGGCGCTGTTTACCGTGACCTTGTCGGCTCCCGCGTCGAGCAGCCGGCCTGCGTCCGCGACCGACGCGATGCCGCCGCCCACGGTGAACGGAATGTCGATGCGCGCCGCGATGCGCGATACCAGCCCGGTGAAGGTGCCGCGCCCCTCCTCCGTGGCGCTGATGTCGAGATACACCAGCTCGTCGGCCCCTTCGGCGGCGTATTTCGCGCCGAGTTCCACCGGGTCGCCGACGTTTTTCAGCTCCGCGAAGTTGATCCCTTTGACCGTCTGCCCCTCGCGGATGTCGAGACAGGGAATTATGCGTTTTGCAAGCATCGCTTCAGTTCTTCGAGTGTGATACGTCCTTCGTAGAGGGCTTTGCCGACGATGACGCTGCGCAGGCCTGCGCCGTCGAGCGCCTCGATGTCGGCCATCGAGCCGATGCCGCCGCTTACGGTGATCTCCACGCCGGGAAACTCTCCCTGAAGCGCGGCGTAAAACTCCGCAGATGCGCCGCAGAGCATGCCGTCGCGGGCGATGTCGGTGCAGATTACCTGCGCGAGTCCCTGCGGCGCGAACTGCGCGATCAGCTCCTGAGCCGAGAGTTCGGACGCTTCCGTCCAGCCCTGAACGGCTGCTTTGCCGTCGCGTATGTCGGCTCCTAGAATCAGCTTTCCCGGCCCGAATTCCGCGAGCCATCCGGCGAAAAGCTCCGGCCGGCGTACGGCGACGCTTCCGCAGATGGCGCGGCGTGCGCCCGCGTCGAATACGCTGCGGAGCGCCTCGGTGCTTTTGATGCCGCCGCCGTACTGCACTTCGAGCGCGGTTTTCGACGCTATGCGTTCCAGCACGGCGAGGTTGCGGGGCTGTGCGGCCTTGGCGCCGTCGAGATCGACCATGTGCAGGCGGCGTATGCCCGTCTCTTCGAAGCGGAGCGCCGCTTCGAGCGGGTCGCTGTAATAGGTCGTCCGGCGGCTGTAGTCGCCCTGCGTCAGCCGCACGCATGCGCCGCCGATAATGTCCGTTGCGGGTATGATTTCTATTTTCATCGTGTTACGGTTTTAAAAAGTTGCGCAGGATCCTTTCGCCCGCCGAACCGCTCTTTTCGGGGTGGAACTGCGTGCCGAAAAAGTTGCCGCGGCCCAGCGCGGCGCTGAACTCCCCGCCGTAATCGGTGCGGGCGATCGTCGCTTCGCAGACCTCCGCCGCATACGAGTGGACGTAATAGACATAGGTTTCTTCGCCGATTCCTTCGAACAGCGCTCCGCGCAGGCTGCCGACGGTGTTCCAGCCCACATGGGGAATCTTCAGCCCGCTTTCCGCGGGTTTCAGCCGCCTGACGTGCGCCGGGAAAATCCCCAGACAGCGGGCGTCTCCCTCCTCGCTGTCGAGACACAACAGCTGCATGCCGATGCAGATGCCCAGTACGGGCTGCGTCAGGGTGGGGATGACCAGATCGAGTCCCCGCTCGCGCAGTTTGGCCATTGCCGACGAAGCTTCGCCCACGCCGGGCAGCAGCACCCTGTCGGCGCCGCGCAGGAGCGCGGGATCGGCCGTGATTGTGAATTCGGCCCCGATGCGCCGCATGGCGTCGGCGACCGACCGCAGGTTGCCCGTGTCGTAATCTACTATCGCCGTCATAATACTCCTTTGCTGCTGGGTATGTCGTATCCGAATCCGCTGCGGGCCACGGCCATGCGCAGGGCGCGGGCGAAGGCCTTGAAGATCGCCTCGGCCTTGTGGTGGTCGTTGTCGCCTTTGGCCGCAATCTGCAGGTTGCAGCGCGCGGCGCAGCAGAGCGAGTGGAAGAAGTGGCGGAACATCTCCGTCGGGACGTCTCCGACCCGCTCGCGGCGGAATTCGGCGTCCCACTCGAAGTCGATGCGCCCCCCGAAGTCGAGCAGCACCAGCGCGCGGCAGTCATCCATCGGCAGGGCGAATCCGTAGCGGCCTATTCCGGCCTTGGAGCCTAAAGCCCGGTCGATGGCTTCGCCCAGCACGATCGCCACGTCCTCCATCGTGTGGTGTTCGTCGATGTCCAGATCGCCGCGGGCCTCCACTTCGAGCGCTACGCCGCCGTGGTGGGCGATCTGCGCCAGCATGTGGTCCAGAAAACGCAGTCCGGTCGAAATCCCGTCGCCGCAGTTTCTGCCGTCGCAGTTGCTATTGTCGCCGTTCCTTCCGTCACTGCTGCTGTTGCCGTTCCAGACATCGTTGTTCCTGCCGTCTGCCGGATTTTTTGCCCCGGCCCGGTTGCCTTCCGGTCCGTTGTCTGCGTCCGGATCAACCGGGTTTTTCGTATCCGCGCCGTTCTCCGGAGCGCCGCCGGTTCCGGCGGCCGGACGGTCTGCCGAAACGCCGCCGAACCCTTTGCCGTCGAGGTCGAGCCGGACGGTGATCCGCGTTTCGCGGGTCTCGCGCGTTACGACCACCCGCCGTTCGCCGCGGCGGATGTACTCGGCGATCTCGGCCCACGAATCGCTGATCAGCACGCAGGCCTCTTCCGCTCCGGCTTCGCGCAGCATCCGGCGGCCCGCCGTCTCCTGCGCGAACAGAATTCCCCGCGCTCCGAGATTGCGGGCCAGCAGGATGTCGGTCGCGCGGTCGCCGACGACGTAACTCGCCGCGAGGTCGTACCCGCCGCCGGTATAGCGGCCGAACATTCCCGTGCGGGGCTTGCGCGTCGGGGCGCCGTCGCTTTCGAACGTGCGGTCTATCAGCATGTCGTCGAACAGCACGCCTTCGCCCGCCAGCGTGCGGAGCATCTTCTCCTGCGGAATCCTGAAATCCTCCTCAGGAAAGGAGTCGGTTCCCAGTCCGTCCTGATTGGTGGCCATCACCAGCTCGAAATCGAGTCCCCGGAGGACTTTGAGCGCCGAAATGGCTCCGGGCACGAATTCCAGCTTGGCGAGGCTGTCCACCTGCATATCCACGGGCGGCTCGACGATCAGCGTGCCGTCGCGGTCTATGAACAGTGCTTTTTTGAGTGCTTTTTTCATGGTCTGAAGTTTTTGACGGTTTCCAGCATGCGCCCGTTTTCGGCGGGAGTCCCCACGGTGATGCGCAGGCAGCCCTCGCATCCCGCGATCCGCGTACGGTTGCGGACGATCACCCCTGCGGCGATCAGTTCGCCGTAAAGCCGGTCGGGATCGGCGGTCTTCACCAGCAGGAAGTTAGCCTGCGACGGGTAGACCTGCTCGATGCAGCCGCATCCGGCGAGCGCCGCCGCCAGCCGTCCGCGTTCTTCGCGGATTTGCGCGACCTGCGCCGCAATGTTCCGGCGCAGACACTCGGCCGCGGTCTGCTGGGTGAGCGTATTGATATTGTAGGGGTACTTGACCTGCCCGAACAGCGCGGCGATCCGCTCCGACGCGAAAGCCAGTCCGAGCCGCAGTCCCGCCATGCCCCAAGCTTTGGAGAGGGTTTGCAGTACGATCAGGTTGGGAAATTCGTCGAGCCGCGGCAGGAATCCCCGCCCTTCGGCGAAGTCGATGTAGGCTTCGTCGAGCACCACCACGCCGTCGAAGCGGCGCAGCAGCTCTTCGATCTTACGGTCGGGGAATGCGTTTCCCGTGGGGTTGTTGGGCGAGCAGAGCCACAGCAGTTTGGTGCGCCCGTCGGCCGCCGCCAGCAGCGCTTCGACCGGAAGCGAGAAATCGGCTCCCAGCGGCACTTCGCGCAGTTCGACGTCGTTGGTCTGCGCCGCCACGCGGTACATGCCGTAGGTCGGTGCGATCGAAACGGCGTTGTCGCGGCCCGGCTCGCAGAAGATCCTGAACGCGAGGTCTATGGCTTCGTCGCTGCCGTTGCCGAGGAATATTTGTCCGCTCCGCACGCCCTTCAGCGCGGCCAGCTGCGCCTTCAGCTCCCGCTGGTGCGGGTCGGGGTAGCGGTTCACGCCGTTGTCGTAGGGGCTTTCGTTGGCGTCGAGCCAGACGCCGATCCCGCCGCCCGCATATTCGTCGCGGGCCGTGGAGTAGGGTTGCAGCGCCAGAATGTTGGGCCGCACGAGCTGCGCCAGCGGTTTCATCGCGCACCTCCTTCCGTCCGGATGCGCACGGCGTTGGCGTGTGCGTCCAGCCCTTCGGCTTCGGCCATGGCTGTAATCGTCGGCGCGAGGGCTTCGAGTCCGCCGCGCGTCAGTTCCTGATAGGTTATCTTGCGCATGAAGCTCTCCGTGTTCACGCCGCTGTAGGCCCGCGCCCAGCCGCCCGTGGGCAGCGTGTGATTGGTTCCCGATGCGTAATCGCCCGCGCTTTCGGGCGAGTAGCCGCCGATAAATACGCTCCCCGCGGCCGTGATCCGCGCCGCGGCGTCCCATGCGTCCCGCATGGCGACAATCAGGTGTTCGGGGGCGTAGGCGTCGGCGAACGCGATCTGCTCGTCCGGGTCGCTGAAAACCACGATCCGGCTGTTGGCCAGCGAATTGCCGATTGCGTCGCGGCGGCTGAGCCGCGCGGCCTGCTCCCCGACGGACGCTATTGCCCGCCGTGCGAACTCCTCGCTGCGGCAGACCAGCACGGCCTGACTGTCATCACCGTGTTCGGCCTGAGACAGCAGGTCGGCGGCGGCGAATTCGGGCCGCGCGTCTTCGTCGGCCAGCACCAGCACCTCCGAAGGCCCCGCGGGCAGGTCCACGGCGACGTCGGCTGCGCCGGCCAGCTGTTTGGCCTTGGTGACGTAGCGGTTGCCGGGACCGAAAATCTTGTCGACGCGCGGAATGCTCTCCGTTCCGTAAGCCATGGCCGCCACGGCCTGCGCCCCGCCGAGGGCGAAGACGCGGTCCACGCCGCAGAGGTCGGCCGCATAGAGAATTTCGGGTGCGATCCGCCCGTCGCGGCCGCACGGCGTGCAGAGTATCACCTCGCGGCATCCGGCGATCCGGGCCGGCAGGGCGAGCATCAGCACCGTCGAGAAGAGCGGGGCTTTGCCGCCGGGGATATACAGCCCCGCGCGGCCGATCGCCACGGCGCGTTGTACGCACCTGACGCCCGGCATCGTTTCGACCTCGACCTGCGCCGGGAGCTGCGACCGGTGGAAGGCTTCGATGTTGGCCTTCGCCTGCTCCAGTGCGGCTTTCAACTGCGGCGATACGGCCTTCGCGGCTTCCGCACGCCGTTCGCGCGTCACTTCGAACGTTTCGGGGAGGTATCCTTCGATGCGGCGGACGATCCGGCGCAGGGCCGCGTCGCCGCCCGTGCGCACCTCGGCGAGGATCGCGGCGACGCGCTCCCCGATCTCCTCCTCCTGCCGCGTACAGCGGGCCGTCAGCGCGGGCCATTCGCTGCGCGGGGGATTTACATAGATTTTCGGCATTTCCATTTTTCGGGTCGTTTTTAGGGGTCAGCGGATCATGTTTTCGAGCGTCAGCACCAGAATTCCTTCCGCGCCGAGGGCCTTGAGCCGTTCGATGCGCTCCCACAACTGCGATTCGCAGATCACGGCGTGTATTGAGCACCATCCCTCCTGCGCCAGCGGCAGGACGGTCGGACTGCGCATGCCCGGCAGGATCGTGATCGCTTCGTCGAGCTTCTCCTGCGGGAGGTTCATCAGCACGTACTTCATGCCGCGGCTTTCGAGTATCGAGTTGAAGCGAAACGTGAGCTGAGCCGTTTCACGGCGCTTTTGCTCATCGAGTTCCGGATTCGCGATCAGCACCGCTTCCGAGTAGAACACCTTCTCCACCTCGACCAGCCCGTTCGAGATCAGCGTGCCGCCCGACGATACGATGTCGAATATCGCGTCGGACATTCCCACGGCGGGGGCGATTTCGACCGACCCTTCGATGGTGTGGATTTCGGCGTCGATGCCCTTCTCGGCGAAGAACCGCGCGAGGATGTTGGGGTAGGAGGTCGCCACGCGCTTGCCGCGGAAGTAGTCCAGCCCGTTGTAGTCCGCCGTCCGGTCCACGGCCAGCGAGATGCGGCAGCTGCCGAATCCGAGGTCCATGGTCCGTTCGACCGGGAAATTCTTCTCCGCGACCTCGTTCAGCCCCACGATCCCCAGATCGGCGACGCCCATGGCCACGGCCTGCGGAATGTCGTCGTCGCGCAGGTAGAGCACCTCCATCGGGAATCCGTCGGCGCGGGAGATGAGTTTGCGCTTGCTTTCGGCGACGCCGATGCCTGCTTCCGAGAGCAGGCCGATGCTCTGCTCGTTGAGTCGGCCTTTGGCCTGAATTGCTATTCTCAGCATGTTTGTTTGTTGTTTTTCAGACACCCGCCTGCGGAACGGACATGAAAAAAGCCCATCCGCAGGGGATGAGCTTCGTTATGATATATAATCCTTATTTACATATGCACATCGATCTTACCCCTTCGGAAAGTGGTTATGATGATGATGGATATGGTTGAATATTGTCATTTGCAATGTCGTTGGGGCAAATGTATGTATTTTTGGATGAAAAATCAAAATTTCTGCCGAAAAGTTTTCGATAATCTTCCGCCGGTGCCGGCGCAAACCCTCTTTCCTTCCGGGATGCAATCGTTTGTTTATTTTGATCTCCAGTCGTTTGCGTCGTTTTTAGACTTGCCGCTCCTTTCCGCTCCGCGCGCCTGCGATTTTCCGCCGGACGGAGACGAACGACCGCTTCGGGGCGGCTCCGGGGAGTCGAAGGCGGGGGAGTCCGGTTCGGAATCTGGATTTTATGCTTATCTTTGGGGGCTGCCGGTGGCAGTCTTTGTAAAATATTGTTGTAATGGAATCCGAAAAGAAACGTATCGAATATACCAACGGCGAGATCGTCGTGGTCTGGCAGCCGCATCTCTGCATCCATTCGGGCGTCTGCGTCCGCATGCTTCCCGAAGTTTACAACCCGCAGGAGCGGCCGTGGGTGAAGCTGGAAAACGCCGCGACCGACCGGATCGTCGCGCAGGTCGAAAAATGCCCTTCGGGAGCGCTCTCCTATCGTAAGGCGTGACGCCCGCTCATCCCGTTGAAAAGCCGCCCATGGATGCTGAATTCGTCGATCTGACGGCCGAAAACCTTGCCGACGAGCATTTGTGCTGCATTATCCGCACGAAAAAGGCTCATCCGGGCGTAGAGGCGAAGCGGCGGTGGCTTTCCGACCGGCTCCGCGAGGGGCACGTCTTCCGGAAGCTGAATGCGAAGGGCGTGGTCTTTATCGAATACGCGCCTCTCGAAACGGCATGGGTGCCCGTGATTGGCGACAACTATTATTATATCTATTGTTTGTGGGTTGCGGGTCCTTACAAAGGCAAGGGCTATGCAAAGGCGTTGATGGAACATTGTCTGGCCGATGCGCGGACGCATGGAAAATCGGGCGTCTGCATGCTCGGTGCGGAAAAGCAGAAAGCGTGGCTTTCGGACCAGTCTTTTGCCCGGAAATTCGGCTTCGAGGTCGTCGATACGACCGACAACGGCTACGAACTGCTGGCGCTCTCCTTCGACGGAACCACTCCGCAATTCGCGCACAATGCGAAAAAACAGCGTATCGAAAGTCAGGCGCTGACCATTTATTACGATATGCAGTGCCCCTTTGTCCCCGGCAATCTGGAAATGATAAGACAACACTGCGAAGCGCACGGTGTCCCGGCGGATTTCATCGAGGTGGATACGCTCCGCAAGGCCAAGGAGCTGCCCTGCGTATTCAATAACTGGGGCGTATTCTACAAGGGAAAATTCGAAACGGTGAATCTGCTGGACGCCGCGGCTTTGGAACGGATCCTGAAAAAGTGATTCCCGCCGGGACTGTCTCCCTATATCGCCCCCCCCCTCGAAAAAATCTCCGAACCCTTCGCCGTTCCGGATGCTCCATCCCGCCCGTCCCCGCATTATTCTGCTTTTTTTGCCCGCTTTTTCGGGACTCTTTTCGTATATTTGTAATTCGAATCTGAACTTACGCTTATGACATCCGCTGCCGTTATCGCTACCGTTCTGGGCTACATAGCCGTCCTCTTCGCCGTAGCATGGGTCTCCGGCCGCCGCGCCGACAACGCCGGGTTTTTCTCCGGCAACCGCCGCACGCCGTGGTACATGGCCGCTTTCGCCATGATCGGCGCCGCCATGTCGGGCGTGACGTTCATCTCCGTTCCCGGCTCGGTCGCCGTAGACGGCTTTTCCTACATGCAGATGGTCGCGGGCTTCACGGTCGGACAGCTGATCGTCGCTTTCGTGCTGATTCCCACGTTCTACCGCCTGAAGGTGGTGTCGCTCTACGAATACCTCGACGACCGCTTCGGCGTGCGGTCGCACCGTACCGGGGCGTGGTTTTTCTTCGTCTCGAAGATGCTGGGGGCGGCCCTGCGCATCTATGTGGTCTGCGCCGTGATGCAGCTGCTGGTCTTCAGCCATTACGGACTTCCGTTCTGGCTCAATGCGGCGGTCACGATGCTCTTCGTATGGCTCTACACCCAGCAGGGCGGCGTCAAGTCGCTGATCTGGACCGATACGCTCAAGACGGTGTGTCTGGTCGGAAGTCTCGTGCTGTCAATCGTCTTCATCATGCAGGCGCTGGGCATGTCCCTGCCCGAAATGACCCGCGAGGTCGCCGCGTCGCCCTATTCGAAGATGTTTTTCTTCGACGACCCGGCTTCGGACCGCTATTTCTGGAAGATGTTTGCGGCGGGCATCGTGCTGCTGATCGCCATGACGGGACTCGATCAGGACATGATGCAGCGCAACCTGAGCTGCGCCACGCCGCGCGACTCGCAGAAAAATATCGTCCTCACGGCCGTCAGCCAGATTTTCGTGATCTTTCTGTTCCTCGTGCTGGGCGTGCTGCTCTATATCTATATGGACCGCAGCGGACTGGCGATGCCCGAAAAGGGCGATCAGGTTTTTTCGCAGGTCGCGGTCAACGGCGGGCTGCCGGTGTTCGTTGGCATACTGTTCGTTATAGGACTTATCTCAAGCACCTATTCAGCTGCAGGATCGGCCCTTACGGCCCTCACGACTTCGTTTACGGTCGATATTCTCGACGGCACGAAACGTTACGGCGAGCAACGTCTGACCCGCCTGCGGCGCATCGTCCATGTGGCGATGGCCCTCGGCATGGCGCTGGTGATCCTCGCCTTCGAATACCTTGCCGACGACAGCGTCATCAATCTGGTCTACAAGGTCGCCAGCTACACCTACGGCCCGATTTTGGGTATGTTCGCTTTCGGTATCTTCACGCGTCTCAGGGTGCGCGACGGCTGGATGCCCCTTGTGGCGCTCGCCGCTCCGCTGCTGAGCGCCCTGCTGCAATACTGGGCGTATGAGGCGTGGGGCTACCGGATCGGTTTCGAACTGTTGATTTACAATGCCGCATTTACGATGGCCGGCATGTTTTTACTGGTCAAACGACATGAAAAATAAACTGTTGTATATTCTCCTGCTGCTCGGTCTTTGCGGGCAGGAGGTCTCGGCCGCCGGAATCGACGGCCCTGCGCGCCGCGAAATCGGACGCACGCTGACGCGCATCGTCGCCCGCGAAGTGTCGGGCGGCTATGTCCGCATCGAGGGGGTGGACGCCTCGCGCAAGCGGGTGCGGATCTACACCTCGGTCGGCCTTTCGTACTATCCGTTCCGCGAAGAGAACCTGCGCGCCATGCGCGACTCGGTGCGCCTGCTCCTGCCGCCGGAGTTCCGCAAGGCGGACATCGAACTTTACTCCGACAAGCGGGAGGTCGGCGAGCTGATTCCGATGGCCTGCCGCACCGGGGCGGAATACCGGAAACTTTTGCGCAAGAAGAAGATCGTGCCCTTTACCAACCGCTCCGAGCGGCCGCTGGTGACCCGTTCTTCGGCGCCCGTGGTGCCGTCGCAGGGACTCGCCGGGCGGCATATCGCCTTGTGGCAGAGTCACGGCCGCTATTTCGACCAGCCCCAGAACCGCTGGAAGTGGCAGCGTTCGCAGTTGTGGCAGACCTGCGAGGACCTCTATACCCAGAGCTACGTGCTGCCGTATCTGGTTCCGATGCTCGAAAATGCCGGGGCCTGCGTGATGCTGCCCCGCGAACGCGACGTGCAGAAGTACGAGATACTGGCGGACAACGATGCCGCCGGGCAGTACCGCGAGGAGGAGGGACCTGAAAAATGGCAGCCGGGCGGCATGGGCTTCGCGCATGTGCAGCAGGTCTACACGACGGGACAGAATCCCTTCCGGGACGGCACGACGCGCCGCGTGAGATCGGTGACCGGCGGGGCGGAGAGCCGCGCCGTGTGGACGGCCGACATTCCCGAACGGGGCGAATACGCCGTTTACGTGAGCTACGATTCGACTCCGCAAAACGCTGACGACGCGCAGTATACGGTGCATCACCTCGGAGGGGACAGCAGCTTCGCCGTAAACCAGACCATGGGCGGCGGAACGTGGATCTACCTCGGCCGCTTTCTGCTCGACGCCGGTCCGCAGGAGGTCGTGACGCTCACCAACCGCTCGCGTCAGGCGGGCCGCATCGTCTCGGCCGACGCCGTGAAGATCGGCGGCGGTTACGGCAACATAGCCCGCACGGTGTGCGATTCGCTGCGCCGGCCCGGCATGGTATGCCATCTGGAGACGAGCGGCTATCCCCGCTTCTGCGAGGGCGCCCGCTACTGGCTCCAGTGGGCCGGATTCGACGAAAAGGTCTACTCCCCGAAGGAGAACCGGGACGATTACAAGGACGACTACATGTCGCGCGCCCATTGGGTCAATGCCCTGACGGGCGGTTCGGAGCGGATGCCCGACAGCGCCGGGCTGCGCATTCCGGTCGATATGGCGCTGGCGTTCCACTCCGATGCGGGCGTGCGGCTCAATGACGACATCATCGGCACGCTGGGCATCTTCTATACGCGCGAGAACAAGGGCAAGTTCGAAGGGGGCGCCGACCGCTACCGTTCGCGCGACCTCACGGATATCGTCATGACCCAGATCGTCGAAGATATCCGCAGCACGTACGAACCGGCATGGAGCCGCCGCGGGCTTTGGAACCGCGCCTATTACGAAGCGCGCGTGCCGGGGGTGCCGACCATGCTGCTCGAACTGCTGTCACACCAGAATTTCGCCGACATGCGCTACGGCAGCGATCCGCGTTTCAAGTTCCTCGTGAGCCGTGCCGTCTATAAGGGTATTCTGCGCTATATCAGCTCGCAATACGGATTACCTTACGTAGTGCAGCCGCTGCCCGTGGAGTCGCTCGCCGTGCAGTTCGCCGAAGGTGGCAAGGCGGCGGTCACTTGGTCGCCCGTGATGGATTCGCTCGAAACGACCGCGGCTCCGACGGGGTATGTGGTCTATACGCGCATCGACGACGGCGGCTTCGACAACGGCCGTTACGTCGATAAACCCTGCCTGCTGACCGCGCAGGAGCCGGGGCGCATCTACAGCTACAAGGTGACGGCCGTGAACGAGGGCGGCGAGAGTTTTCCGAGCGAGACCGTCGCCGCATGCCGCATGCCCGACGAGAAGGGGACGGTGCTGATCGTCAACGGCTTCGACCGCGTCAGCGCGCCGCTGAGCGTGCGCGCCGATTCGCTGGCGGGGTTCTATACTGACATCGACGGCGGCGTGCCCGACCGGCAGGATATTTCGTTCATCGGCGCGCAGCACGTATTCGATATGCAGATGGCCAAATGCGAGGTGGACAGCATCGCTTTGGGTGCCTGCGCCTGCGATTACGAAACGGAGGTGATCGGCGGCAACACGTTCGACTATTCCGCCCTGCACGGACGTTCGGTCGCAGGGGCCGGATATTCGTTCTGCTCGGCGTCGGTGCGCGCCGTCGAGCGCGGCGAGGTGTCGCCCGACGGTTATTCCGCCGTCGATCTCATTCTGGGCGAACAGCGTTCGACGACCATCGGACGCGGGGTGACGGGCTATGCCTTCAAAACCTTCTCCCCGGAGTTGCAGGCCGTTCTGCGCCGGTATATGGCAGGCGGAGGTGCGCTCTTCGTGTCGGGAAGCTATGTGGCGACCGACCTCTGGACGGGTGAGAACACCTCGGACGACGACCGCAGGTTCGCCGAGGAGGTGCTGCACTACACTTACGACGGCGGCCGGGCGGCGCAGCGCGGGCGGGTGCGGGTCGTGACTTCGCATCCCGGATTTTCGCGCGACGAGTACCGTTATGTCAATGAATACCGTCCGGACCGCTACCGGGTCGAGTCGCCCGACGCCCTGCGGCCCGCCGGGGCGGGAGCCTTCTCGGTGATGCGTTACGTCGAAAACGGCCGCACGGCGGGCGTGGCCAGCGAAGCGGGCGGAACGTTCGTCATGGGATTTCCGTTCGAGTCCATCGAGAGCGACGTGCAGCGCGACCGGCTGATGCGCGACGTGCTGGACTTCCTGCTGAAGCAAAAGGATAGATGATTTGTGTATTTATTTAAAAATATTAATTTTATGTCACTCGAACAACAGATTTCGAAAGGGATCATGGAGGCCATGAAGGCCAAGGATACCGTGCGTCTGGGCGCACTGCGCAATGCCAAGAAATACATCATCGAAGCCAAGACGGCGGGACCGGAAATCACCGAACTGCCCGACGCCGACGTGCTGAAGATCATCTCCAAGCTGGCCAAGCAGGGGACCGACTCCGCGGCGATCTTCACCGAGCAGAACCGTCCGGACTTGGCTGCCGAAGAGCTGGCGCAGGTGGCCGTATTTCAGGAATTCCTGCCCAAGCAGCTCACCGCCGAGGAGCTTGCCGCCGAGGTCAAGGCCGTGATCGCCGAGGTCGGCGCGACGTCGATGAAGGAGATGGGCAAGGTGATGGGCGTCGCTTCGAAGAGGCTCGCAGGCCGTGCCGACGGCAAGGATATCTCGGCCAAGGTCAAGGAGTTGTTGGCGTAGGGGCGGCGGATGAGACGGTTGCTGCTGGTTGTTTGCTGGCTTGCCGCGGCGCAGACGGTCTGCGCCCGCAAACCCGCCGTGCGCTTCGACCTGCCTTACACGCTCGAACGGGGCAAGTATGTCGTGACGGTCGAGACCGCTGCGGGACCGCGCCGCTTCGCCTTCGACACGGGGGCTTCGCAGACCTGCATCAGCGAACGGCTCAGCCGAGAACTGGGACTCGCGGCGTCGGGCCGGGGGACGTCGGGCGATTTCGAAGGCCATCGTCATGCGATCACCTATGTCCGGGTGCCGTATCTCCGGATGGGCGAGGCGACCTACTCCGACCGGCAGGTGATCGTGCTGCCCGACAGCTCTTATATCTTCCGCTGTCTGGGCTTCGACGGCATTGCGGGCAGCGATCTGCTGCGCGGCTTTGTCGTGCGGATGCCCAATGCCGACTCGACGATCACGCTGGCGGGCGACCTGCGCCAGCTCGGCGGGTTCCGCTGCCGGGGCGGTGCGCGGATTCATTTTGCGGGAAACGCTCCTGTAATCGCCGCCCGTGTGGGCAGCGGCAAGTCCCGGATGAAAACCTACATGAAATTCGATACCGGCTCCGGGGCCTTGTTCGACTGCCGTTACGACGAGTGCCGGGCGATGATCGAAAAGGGGATTTTGCAGGAGGTGCGCCGCACGGAGGGACACTCCGGCAATCTGGGGTGGACCAACCGCTCGGTCGTCGGTGAAGCCGTGCGGGGTGTGATTCCCGAATTCGGGCTGGCCGGAAATACGCTTGCCGGGATGCCCCTCGAAGTGACCCACGGCGGACACAGCAAGCTCGGATGCGGAGTTTTCCGCTGGGGAACGGTCGTGATCGACTATCCCGGCCGCCGTTTCTGGCTGCTGCCGCATGCCGAACAGCCCGGACCGCCCGATGTGTCGGTAAGCGGCGTCACCGTCGCGCTGGACGGAGGACGGCTGGTCGTGGGGCAGGTCTGGGACGAGACGCTTGCGGATAGGGTGGCTCCGGGCGACCGGATCGTATTTCTCGGAACGGTGGATGTGTCGCGGGTCGATCCCTGCGCCGTAATCCGGGGTGAGATCCGCGGCGACAAACCCCAGATGACGGTCGAACGCAAGGACGGAACCCGTGTGACGGTTCCGGTAAAAAGGATGAAATAAATGCACGTATTGGAATATCTGCACCGCAATGTCAAGACGGTCGCCATGCCCTCGGCCATGGTGGCGGGCGCCTTGCTGTGCCGTCCGGTGACGGCGCTCGAAGCGTGGACGCACCAGATGATTACGCCCTCGCTGATCTTTCTGATGCTCTTCGTCACCTTTTGCCGGGTGAAACCCCGCCAGATGAAGCCGTCGATGCTGCACGTGTGGCTGTTGCTGTTTCAGGTCGTGGTGAGCGCGGCGCTTTATTTCGCGTTGTTGCCGCTCGATGCGATCGTGGCGCAGGGTGCGATGATCTGCGTGCTGGCACCCGTGGCGATGGCCGCGGTGGTGATTGCGGGCATGCTGGGGGCCAACGTTCCGACGATGGCGACCTACAGCCTGCTGTGCAATATGGCGATCGCGTTGATAGCGCCCGTCGTGCTTTCGCTGGCCGGAACCGGGGCCTGCTCTTTCACGCAGATACTGGCCCGCATCGCGCCGCTGCTGATCATGCCTTTCGCGGCGGCGCAGTTTTGCCGTTTTCTGCTGCCGAAGACCGCGAAATGGATCGGCGACCACAGTCAGATTTCGTTCTACATGTGGCTGGCGTCGCTGGTCGTGATTATCGGCCGCACGACGGCATTCATCATCGACCTGCACGATGCGTCGCTCTCGGTCGAGCTGTGGCTGGCGTTCGCCGCGCTGGCGATCTGTCTGGTGCAGTTCAAGGTGGGCCGCATGCTCGGCCGCCGTTACGGGGACGCGCCGGCGGGCGGGCAGTCGCTCGGCCAGAAGAACACGGTGCTGGCCGTATGGATGGCGCAGTCGTTCCTCGACCCCATCTCCTCGATCGCCCCGACGGCTTATATCGTGTGGCAGAACTTCGTGAACTCGTATCAGATATGGAAAAAGGACAAAGAAAGTCGAATAAACTGATTGCAAACAACTAATAAACAATATTTTATATTTATTTGCTCTTTTTTCTCTTGTTTTCGCGGTTTTCCTGTTTTAGCCGATAAATGCCTTTGTTTTGTTACTATTTTGTTACTCGAAAGGCGCGAAGTAACAAAACAAATCGCTATATTTGCCGTTGTAACGAAAAAGGAATTAGGGTATGGCGAAGACGAAGCAAACGGTCAAGTTAAAAGCCCCGGTGCAAATCCGGTTCAAGCAGCTTGCCAACGGCAACCAATCTATCTATTTGGATTATTATACGGGCGATGTCATCCGTAAGGAGAACTATGTCGGCGGCAAGCGGCAGTATGAGTTTCTGAAACTCTACCTGATCCCGGAGCGGACACGGGAGGATAAGACGAAGAACGAGGCGACGCTTGCGCTTGCCAAAGCGATCCAAAGTAAGCGCATTGTGGAGATACAGAACGACGCGCATGGGTTTCAGAACACGAACAAGTCCAAAGTAAATCTGCTCGACTATCTGGAGAGCATCGGGAAACAGTCAGCCGAGCGGGGGAGCGGGAACTATGCGCGAACGGTGCTGAATACCGTCCGTGCGTTGAAGTTGTTTCGGGGTGATTATATCGCGTTTCGCGATGTCGATAAACAGTTTCTTTCGGAGTTTACCGATTTCCTGCGGCAGATGCCCAAGGCCAGCAAATACGGAGTGCGGAAAACCGGAGGCGTGCTGGGGAATAATTCGGTCGTTTCCTATTACGGCACGTTGCGCACGGCGATCAACCGAGCCTATAAAGAGGGTATAATTACGATCAACCCTACAAAGGAGTTTGATTTTGCAGATAAAGTGCGGCAAGAGCCGAGCCGCCGGGAGTATCTGACTATCGAGGAGTTGAAGTTGCTGATAGCCACCCCGTGTCGGCACGAGATCATTAAACAAGCCTTTCTGTTCAGTTGCCTGTGCGGGTTGCGAGTGAGCGACATCCGAAAACTGACATGGAGCGACTTGCAGCAGAGCGGCGGGCGTGTGCGCATCGAGATCAAGATGCAGAAAGCGAAAGAGCCGCTTTACCTGCCTATCTCCGACGAAGCGTTGAAGTGGCTGCCGGAACGCGGCGAAGCGAAAGACGGCGATATAATCTTTCCGTTGACGCACGAGGGTACTGTAAACGATACCCTGCAACATTGGGCGAAGGTCGCCGGAATCACCAAACATATCTCGTTCCATGTGGCGCGACACACTCACGCGACGATGATGCTGACTTTAGGCGCAGATTTATATACAGTAAGTAAATTGCTTGGGCATAAGAATATTGCGACCACTCAAATTTATGCCAAGATCGTCGATAAGAAGAAAGAGGAGGCGATCGGGCTGATTCCAAATCTGACAGATTAAACTTGTATATGCAACGTGCGGATATGTATTCGCACGTTTTTCTTTTTTCATCCGTTTTAGTATCTTTATAGACGGATTAAATCATAAAGACTATGGACGGCATGGAGCTTAAACCGAAATTCGACGGATTGCAGGAACTTTTCAATCGCTGTATCAATCATGCTTTTCGGGTGCTGACGGATCGTATAACGGCGAAATCCGCCTACCTCGACTGCGAGCAGATGCGGGAGTTGGAAAAGCTGGAATACATCCGTACTGCCGACGAGCTGGCGCAGTTGTATCTGCGTTATTCCGTACTGTCCAACATCCGGAATTTCTACTCCGATCCTGCGTTTCTCTGGAACAGCAGTCTCTTCGAGGAGTTGAACTCCGGTGAAAAGAAAAAATACCTTGCGTTTTCGGTCGTGTCATTCGACTACTCCCGCTATGAGCAGGCTAATACGGTTTACGATGCAGAGTTGCCCTATTTCTCTGCGGTTGTGAAAGCCGTCGTTTTGGAGCGTTATGCCGCTTACCTGCAAGACCGGAAATCGAAAGTAGCCGCGCAAAAGGAGCCGAAAGAGGTTGTGATGACCACGAAAGCCGTACTGCCTATCGCGGAAACGGATAATCCGTTCGATTCGACTTTGAACGACGAGCAGATCGCGTTTCTGGTCGAGGGCATCAACGATGTCAAGATGTTCAACGTGCCGCTGACGCCCGATGACCTGACAGCGATCTTTGCGGGCAAGCCCCATGCAATCGTGCGGTCGAACAACAACCGCCTTGTCGCTTTCTTTTTTGCCGGATTGAGCGACCGGGGTTTGATAACCCCGAACTGGCAATCCGTGATCGCCAACTACAAACTCTTTCTCTCCAAAGACCGAAGCCGTGATAAATACATCAATCAAAGTGATTTATCAACTGCAACCAACTATATCCGCGATATAGGTGCAGAGGGAAAATACGCAACCATCGAAAGGTATCTCAAGCAAGTGAAAAAACTTTGAGAATAGGTTGATACCTCAAAGATAGGTTAATCCGCTATCAAGTTTCGCAGCCCTACATTTGCCCCCGTAACTGTTACAAGCACACGGAGGGTCGACACTCCATTTGTTTAATTTTAATCTTCTGAATATATGGAGAAAAGTATTGAAATGCGGGTTGCGGAACTCGAAAATTTGGTGTTGCATACGAAAAACGTGCTGAGCTTCGAGGAGGCGAGTCGTTTTCTGAATTTATCCAAAAGCTACCTTTACAAATTGACATCGGGCAACCTGATCCCTCACTATAAGCCGCAGGGGAAGATGCTCTATTTCGAGAAAACGGAATTGGAGACATGGTTGCGCCAAAATCCTGTCAAGACACGGGCGCAGACGGAGGCGGAAGCGCAGAAATATGTTCTCGCACGTCCTGCGAGGAAGTAACGATGGAAGCGCAGCACAAAGTTCTGGCGGAACCGACCGGTTCATGGCGCGATGCCCGGTTGCTTGTGACGGACGTATTCGAGGCTCCGCCCGTGATCCTGCGTGTGGGCGATTCGATTGTGGGGACGCTGGGTAATTTCAGCGCATCGACCGGCAAGGCAAAGAGCAAAAAGACGTTCAACGTCTGCGCGATTGTGGCGGCAGCTATGAAGGGCGGCACGGTATTGAACTATTCGGCCTCTTTGCCGCCGGAGAAGTGTGGAATCCTCTATGTAGATACTGAACAGAGCAAGTTTCATTGCAAGCGGGTATTAAGCCGAATTTTGCGCCTTGCGGGGCTTTCTGCCGACGTGCATCCGGCGGGCTTGGAGTTTCTATGCCTGCGGGGTTTTGCGACCAAAGACCGGCTGAAGAAGATCGAGGAGGCTATCTATGGAATCGACGGCCTCGGACTGGTCGTGATCGACGGCATCCGCGATCTGGCGCACGACATCAATAGTCCCGGTGAATCGACCGACCTTATTACGAAGCTGATGCAATGGACGGACGAACGCAAAATCCATATCCATACCGTCCTGCACCTGAACAAAGGCGACGACAATACGCGCGGGCATTTGGGAACGGAGTTGAACAACAAGGCTGAAACGGTGTTGCAAATCACCAAAGACGATTTCGACCGCGGTATAAGTTTCGTCGCGGCGATGCACATTCGGGATTTGGATTTCGAGTCGTTTGCTTTTCGCATCAACGACGATGCGTTGCCGGAGTTGGTCGAGAACTACCAACCTCGGCAGTCGGGCGCGGCCAAAAGTTTCGACTATGCCGAGGTCTGCGAGGCCAAACACCGTGAGGCGTTGCAACTTCTGTTTTCCGAAGCTGACCGGGTTTCTTATTCATCGCTTATTGGGAAGCTCCAAAACAGCTATGCCGCCATCGGCCATTCGTTCGGTATCAACAAGGCGAAGCAGCTGAAAGTCTTTCTGGAGAACAAGCGGATGATCGTCAAAGAGGAGAGATTCTACCGCTATAATCCCGATTTCCACTATTGACCCTTTCGGGCGGTTTAGTCCGGGACGGGGGTATATATTATTAAACCATTCTAAACCGGTACGGCGGGTTAAACCCCGAACCGTACCGATTAAATCTAGTGAAAAGAAAAAGATTATGGACGCAAAAACAATCAATAAGTTTCCGATAAGGAAATACCTTGCCGGACGGGGCATCCATCCGGCAAAAGACAGAGGTTATTACGGGTTGTATCACTCTCCGTTGCGGGAGGATCGCAATCCGAGTATGAAAGTGGATTATGACAAAAATCTGTGGATCGACTATGGTACAGGCGAGGGTGGGACGCTGATCGACCTCGTGATGCGCATGGAACGGTGCGATGCAGGGACGGCCATGCGGCTGTTGGAGCAACAGATCGGAGGCGCAACTACTTTCTCTTTTCAAGGGGATTGTCCGGCATTACCGGAATGTACACCCTCGATTATTGTCGAAGACGTGCTGCCGCTGGAAATTCCAGCGTTGCTCTCTTATCTCATGGGGCGAGGCATTGACCTCGATACGGCGCGGTTGCATTGCTCGGAGGTACATTATCGTGTGGCGGATAAGCCTTATTTTGCCGTCGGATTCCGCAACGATACCGGAGGATGGGAACTGCGCAACCGCTATTTCAAGGGCTGTACGTCGAAGGCTCCGTCGACCCGAAACGGCGGTTATCCGACATGCCTCGTATTCGAGGGTATTATAGACTTCTTGTCGTACCTGACACTCAAACATGCCCCGAATCCTCCGCACAATATTGTCGTGCTGAACTCCGTGACGAACCTCTCGAAAGCCGCGCCGTTCATCGCCTCGCATGAGCAGGTCTATGCCTACCTCGAGAACGACGATGCTGGGCGTAAAGCGACCGCCGAACTGGAACGGTCATGCTCAAACAGTACCGTCGTGGATCAAGCGTATCACTATCGAGGGCATAACGATCTGAACGATTACCTGCGAAGTCGCTGGCCCGTGAAAGAATACAAACGGTCGCGTGGTCGCAAGTTATAACGTCGCCCGGATTATCGCCGACACAGTCGCCTACAGCTCGGCCGCTCCGCGCCCGTGGCTTTTCCTCACGAAAAAGCCATAGCCTATTAGGGCTTTTTCCCGGCCGCATCACTTCGTGCTGCTGAAAAAGTCCCAATAGGCCAAAGGGCGACCCTTTGGAAACCCCTTGCGACCGTTCCGGCCGCCGACCGCTTATGCGGTCGAAGATCCGACGACCACATTATCAATCGCTAAAACTACCGCTGAATATGGGATATGTCGTATTGCATATAGATAAAGCTCCGGGCAACGAGGCCGCGATGACCGCCCACATTGCCCGAACGCACATGCCGCCGAACGCCGTGCCGGAGCTGACTTACCTGAATGAAGAACTGGTCGAATTTCCGGAGGGCGTGGCCGACCGTACGGAAGCGATCAACTACCGCCTCGACCATGCGGGTTTGACCCGCAAGATCGGAACGAACCAAGTCCGCGCCATTCGCATCATGCTGACCGGATCGCATGACGATATGAAACGTATCGCCGCCGAAGGACGGATCAAGGAGTGGTGCGCCGATAATCTCGATTGGCTCCGAAAAACCTACGGCGAAGATAATGTCGTGTCAGCCGTATTGCATCTGGACGAATCGACCCCGCATATTCATGCGGCCGTCGTGCCGATCGTGACGGGTGAGCGGCGCAAAGTCCGTGAGAAGAAAACCGACGAGCCGGGCAAACGAAAATACCGCAAGAAATCGACTGCGCGACCTCGGTTGTGTGCCGACGACGTGATGACACGCGTCAAGCTCAAGGGGTATCAGGACAGTTATGCCGAAGCAATGGCGAAATACGGATTGCAACGCGGTATCGACGGTTCGGAAGCCCGGCATGTCACCACCCAAGAGTTTTACCGCAATGCCATTGCCCAGCAGCAGGGGTTGCAGGACAATATCGGTGAATTGCTCCGTATCGAGGCGGAGAAACGGGAAGCCATTGAACGTGCTTCCAAACAAGAGCAGGTAACCCGCGATGAACTGACCAAAACCGAAGCCGAGTTAAAAACGGTAAAAGGTGAGTTAAAAACCGAACGACTGAAGAATTCCGCCGCAGAGGTCGGCACAACCATTCTCGACGGTATCGGTTCAATAATCGGAACGTCGAAAGTCAAGCGGCAGGAGCAGCAAATTGCCGAATTTCACGGGCAGATCGGAAAACTGAAACGAGAAAACATTGCTCTACAAAAAGAGATCGAAACCCAAAAATCCACGCTTGAACGGATAAAGTATGAATCAGAGAAAGTTATGCAAGGCTTGCGCAGCGAGATCGCCCACTTGCACGAACTGATGCCGGAGTTAAAAGGATTGATACAGGTAGAGAAGATATGCCAAGCGGTGGGATTCGGCGCGGAAATGACAACGCGGATTGTGCGCGGGGAATCCGTTGGGTTCAAAGGCTCGCTTTATTCGCCGGAACATAAAAAGTGGCTGCATACCGATCATTCGACGGCTAAGACTGAAAACGCCCCGCAGGATAAAGCGCGTATGCGCCTGACAGTGGACGGGATTGACGTGTTCGGTTGGCTCAAACGAAAATACGAGGAACAATACCCCCGTCCGCAGGTCAAAGAACCACTGCGACAACCTATCCGCAGAGGGATAAAACGTTAAACGGGAAAAAGAGGGCATCAGGAATTGTGACGTTCCCGAAGCCCTCTTTCTTTCGGTAGGCGGATTATTGCTGTTCGCTTAACTCCTTATAGAGTTCGAGCCTTAATCCGGCATAATTTTCGATAATTCCGGCCGCTTTCTGAACGCGATCCATGTGCAGTTTCAACTCCTGCGGTGACATGTAGAACTCGGCGCAATAAGGTGTTTTCATCAATACCTCCTTCAGCCGAGGCAGGGTGAATATGTTTTCGATGTGATTGTCGTCGAATATCAGCATCAATTTCGTGGAAAGTGTCCGCATCCGGTCGTGCATCACCACCGGATCGTGGATGTTGAACTCCATACCGTGGTAGACATAGTAGAGCGTGTGGTAGAAATAGACCACGGCCTGCGCTGTGAACTGCGCCGCCAGCCGCACGTTGCGGCCCTCGACAAAGGCATCCTGCGCCTGTTCCAAAAGGTCATAACCGAGCATGCGGAACGTGTCGAAATGAAATTTGGCGTCGGCATAGGCTTTGGCGAAATTGGCCGGATGTTTCGGACGACGGAAATGGTAGTGATCGTTGCAGTAGAGTAGTTTGCCCTCGGCGCGGGCAAAATAAAGGAACGGCGTCCAATTCGATTCGATATAGTTCAACGGCAGGATATAGAGATTGATGTAGGTAATTTTCCGGTGGCGGTACGGCATTTTGTAGCGCAGGATGCGTTTTGCCCGTATCCAATCGTATTCGGGTGTTTCGCGCACGACCATCAATAAGTCATAGGCCGTGGCGTCGCTGTGGCGTGTCCCGCCGACCAACTTTCCGAACAGCAGGATGTATTCCGGGTCGAAATAACCGTCGGTCAGGTGGTAGACGATCTGCGCGGCTTCGGCAGGGTCGTAAAGGAGTTCGGCAGGCTGATCGGGTTGTTGCTGCGACGCCGATTCGGTGTGTTCCGAATTGGGAACGGGTTGCGGTTCGGGCTGTGTGGTTACGGTAGTTTCGTGAACTATGGTTTGCGCAGGCTGTTCCTGCGCGGGGTTTTGATTCGTTTCCATGTTGTTGATTGTTTGAAATTTGACATAGTGAGGGCTATCCTTATCGTACGCAAGGGCACAACAAAGAGAATAGCGAGTTGATTAGTAATTACTTGCTAATCAGGCGGATGAAAATGAAAACGAATCGAGAGGTTGCACGGCGGGAACCGCCTGCGGCTGGCCTTACGGCGTGTCAGCATCGGAACGCTGACGGGATATGTAGTTCGCATAAAAAGGAAAAGAGTGCGCAGCTGCGAACTACATATCCCCCTTTTACAGGTTCAACAAGTGCCCCTCGCGGGATTGCTCCCCAAAGGCTCTGCGCACAATTTTCCAATGTGTGGTTGACTTGTTGAACACCAAACATAATAAAAGGGTTGTAAAATTAATATGTAATTCGCAGGGGCAAAGATAAGACTTTTTCTTTAAAAGAAAAAGAGGGGGTATATTCCTTTTCGTGATTAAGATTACCGATGATTCCACAAAAATTTGCAACGAATGAGAAGATACGCGGTGGGATTTGTTTAATTGCAATAATTCATTTACATTAAACAATGCCTAATTCTGCAAACGGGGGAAAGAAATTCGATGTTTTCGTTATAATTAGGATTATATGGGTTGGATTTTTATTGTAAAATGACTAATTTGCATCAAATTAAGATTCAATATGAATAATTTAATTTCGCAAATAGAAGTAACCAACTTCCGTTCAATCAAATATGCAAAAATAGATTGTTCCGCGTATAATTTGTTTTGTGGGCAGAATGATGTCGGTAAATCAAATATACTCAAAGCTCTCAACCTATTTTTTAATCAAGAAACCGATTTTAAAACACCTTTCAATTTTTCTGCGGATTATAACAAGTATGCTTTGGCCGAAGCGCAAACTTCAAAGAAAAAGAAGCAATTGATAAGGATAAAAATTACATTTAAAAAACCGGACTCTTACAGATCAATACCCACTCCAACTTATTTTATTGAAAAAACCTTTGATCGAAACGATAAAACTGGCTTAGGGATTATAAGATATTCTGAAGAATCAACAAAAGCACGTACCGCCATATCCAAGCTATACAATCAAATGCGGTATGTCTATATTCCTGCTTTGAAGGGGAAGGACGTCATACAGTATTTGTTGGGGTTATTGGGAGAACAACAGTTGATTGGAACGACTCAAATCGGCGATTTAAATAAAAGCATCAACGATACAACAAATGATCTTGCTGGTTTATTAAATGAGTCGAAGATCGGTATTGGAGTATCTTTTGGTTTGCCAACCTTGTTGAGTGATTTTTGGCAACAGTTATCTGTTGGAACAACTTATGAATATACTGAAGCTATAGAGCAATCTCTTATTTTAAAAAAAGGTGAAGAAATAAAATTAAATTCTGCGTCCTATCAAATCCCGCTAAATATGCGTGGAGATGGTATCAAATCTAAATTTTTGCCACCTATCTTAAAATGGTTGCAGAATCATAATGCACAGCAAACATTTGTTTGGGGAATTGATGAGCCTGAGAACTCATTGGAATTTCGAGCAGCAGAGGAATTAAGCTCTTTGTTTGGGAATGAATATGCTTTAACAACACAGATTTTTGCGACATCGCATTCTATGGCATTTATTAACCCTCGCGATACAGATAAAATCAAGCCTGCCATATTTCGGACAATACGATCCTCGTTGGGTGAAACATATTTTAATGATATTAACGACCTATATAAAAGAAAGAATCGAGAAGATCTTTTAGAGGAAATAGGTGCACTCGCCATTCAAAAAGAACTTATCACAAAGTTCAGACAACAAATTGAAGAAGAGAAGAATGCGAAGAAAAAATTAGAGGATTCATTAAATGAACTTCAAGAACAAATAGCCGCACTGAATAAACCATTAGTAATTACAGAAGGTAAAACAGACATAAAGCATATATTAAAAGCCAAAGAGAAACTGGGAATTGTTGATATAGATTTTGAACAGATCGACCAACAATATCAACCAGATGGGGATGGTAATCTACGTAAGTTATTAGAACAATTGAGTAAAGTTCGTCATAGAAATAAAATTATTGGTATTTTTGATAGAGACATTCCTGATACCATCAAAGATATCGAAAAAGGCGGTTTGCCACATAAAGATTATGGAAATGGTGTATATGCGTTCTGTATTTCTTCACCGCAAAGTCGAATTAATAATGGCCAAACCGAAATATCTATTGAGTATTTGTATACGGATCAAGAGATCACAGCTCAATTAGAAAATGGATGTAGATTATTTCTGGGAACCGAATTCACTCGACACTCAATGCGCCATAATACAGATGATGATTTAACCCTAAAGCTACCTAAGGGGAAAGGTGCGAATAAAGTCTTAGAAAACAATGGAGATCAAGCCGTATATGATAAAAACGATAATAATGTACTGGCAAAAAAAGATGATTTTGCAGAAGCTGTTTTAAACGAGCAAATTGGAATATCCGACGAAAGTTGGGAAAATTTCCGACATATATTCGATAAATTAAGAGCAATATGCATTCTATAATGGGCTAACAAATCAGCGAACAAAATGGGCTTATCTGAGATATGATTGATATTGATGACTTCACGCAGGAGATAGACTGCATTTACAAAGACGAAAGATACTCCGTTCGGGATAATGGAGCTATTTTCCGGCATCCTCGTGATGGCAAGCGACCTCGTAAATATGATAACTTTTGGACTTTCGGTAAGGCCAATGATAAACATGGATACATGGAGATTGCGTCCGTTCGTGTTCATATTATTGTGGCTACTGCCTTTCATGGCCAGAAACCGACGAAAGAATACGTCGTCGATCATATAGACACGAATCGCCGCAATAATCGCGCGGACAATCTTCGCTGGTTTACTCGATTAGAGAACGCACTCGAAAACCCGATTACCCGGAAACGTATCATAATGCGGTGCGGTAGTATCGAAGCGTTTTTGGCTAATCCGTCTCTGTTGCGAGAAAGCGATGTTACTCCTGATTTCAGTTGGATGAGAACCGTTACGGATGCCGAAGCTCAAGTCAGTAAAGAACGATTATTGGCATGGGCTGAAAGCGACAAGCAAGCATCTGGCGGTGCTTTGGGCGAATGGATATATGGCCGGCAGCCAATTTCACAAAATGACGGTCAGTTATCAAATGTTGACGAAATAGAGATGTTGCAATCCGATTCCATAAATGGGTGGGGCCAAATTCCACCTCTTGCAAATGAACGTCCCGTTGAGCCGGAACAGAGAAAGTGCAATGTTATGCCTTCGTTGACACCCGGAGCTGTCCAAGCAATCTATTTTTATAATGATAAGCCGAATGAATACCCATGTACCCCGCAGGAATATAGCGGCGATCCTTTGATGGCTTATGCTGCCAATCTGACCGAGAACGCTGTCTTTTGGCGGAACAGCAATAGAGACCGAGGGTATGTGGTTGTTAAGTATGGATTTTCTGAAGATCGAAACTCTCTATATGTAATGACTAAATCCGCATACGTATGGCGAAGTCAAGATGATGGAGAATCTATGCCTGTTCCTATAGCAAACCTCAATAAAGACGAGTTCAGCGAAGATGAGTTACACTATCAGCTCGGAGAGGTTGTATACGAAGATGGTTTGTTCGTACATAAAAGAGTGGAAACCGGCTTTATGCCCAAAGAGTATTTGGAGGAGTTATTCGACGAGTGTATTGGCAAGAAGAATAAAAAGATCGACAAGTATTAAAATTTCGCACGGCTCAATTTTATCCATAATTTTGTTGCTATTTTGTTACTCGGCACAAGGAAACTATTATTCTATTTGCTAATAATCAGATAAATATAAACACAAGTAAATAATCTCTGGCAGAACTTCGTCAATTCCTATCAGATTTACCGCCACGATCAGCGGAAGTCGGATTGAGCGCCTTCGGCGCCGGGCTTTTCTTCCGCCTGCAATCGTCACGAAAAATAGGACAGCCGCGATTTCGGGTCGCGGCTGTCTTGTGTGTATGCGAGGTTGTTTCCGGACGAGGGTTATTTCCGGAAGATGAAATAGACGGCTAGAATCAGGCAGAGAAATCCGGCGAGGTGGTTCCAGCGCAGGGTGTCGGATTTCATGAAGACCAATGCGAAGAGCGTGAATACGGAAAGCGATACGACCTCCTGTATCACTTTAAGTTCCCAGATGGAGAACGGGCCGCCGAACTGTGCGGAGCCGATGCGGTTGGCGGGGACCTGAAAGCAGTATTCGAACAGGGCGATGCCCCAGCTCAGCAGGACGATCGCCAGCATGCCGAAGCGTTCGAGCTTCGATTTGAATGCGATATGTCCGTACCATGCGAGCGTCATGAAGGCGTTCGATATGACGAGCAGAACGACGGTGGAGATTCCTTTGAACATATATGCGTCCGGGTTAAAAATCCCGCAAATGTATCAAAAATTTCCGTACGATATCCGCTTCGGGGAAATATTTGCGTCGGCCGGCCGAATCCCGAATCCGGGAAGAGCAGAGGAAAGGTGATGCTGAGGAAGTTGCAAAGGGGGCGCGAGGGGCAGGATGCGGGGCGTTTCCTTGGGTCTGGCTTCTGAGAGGGGCAGCCGATCCGCATGATCCGCCGAAGGGGTGCCGGACAAAAAAATCCCGACCGTACTGAGGTCGGTCGGGAATTGCGGCGGCCTTTTGCGGGGCCGTGCGCTTATTTCAGCAATGTTTCGAGGTCGGTGATGTCGCGGAAGTCGCCGATGATGACGTCGGCGTCGGTTTCGGCGGCCAGCATTTGGCGGGAGTGCGTGGACGCCAGCGCGACGATGCGGCCCGCGCCGGCCCGCCGTGCCGACTCGATGCCCGCCTTGGCGTCTTCGAAGACGACGCATTCGGCCGGTGCGAGTCCGAGTGCGGCCGCCGCCGTCAGGTAGATTTCCGGATCGGGTTTGCAGCGCGTCACCATGTCGCCGTTGATTTTGGCGTCGAAAAAGGATTCGATGTCGCACTTCTCAAGCACGAAATCGACATTGGCCCTGCACCCCGACGAACCTACGGCGCAGCGTATGCCCGCATCGCGGAGTTTGTCGAGCAGGGCGACCAGTCCCGGCATGGGTTCGATTTCGGGAGCGTAGATTTCGCGGTAGATGGCCTCCTTCTCGTCGCCAAGCGCCGCAGTTCCCTTCTCGCGGATCACCTCTTCGGGCATGATGAGCCGCATGATGTCGTCGTTGCCCCTGCCGAAAGCCCCTCCCAGTTTTTCCTTCCAGCCGCGCACGCCGTAGCGGTCGCAGAAGATTTCGAACGCCCGGATGTGGACCGGCGAATTGGCCACGAGCGTACCGTCCATGTCGAATATGGCGCCTTTTATCATATGATTCCGTATTTTAAGCCCCAAAGGTAGTCAAAATCTTCGACACAAGGAACCCTATGTCAGAATTTGAGGTGCATGCTCAGGTTTACGGCGAAGTTCTGTACGTCCTGTCCCGGTTTGGGATCGCGGTGGGTGAGACGCCAGATGCAGTCCACGCGCAGCAGGCGGAAGATATTTTCGACGCCGAAGCCCATTTCGACGTAAGGGTCCGAGACCGACGTCATGCCGCGGGGGAAGAGCAGCGGAGCCTGCGTGTCGGGCAGACTGCCGTCGTTCTCCTTCGAGAGCGTGCCCCACACGCCCTTGCAGACCAGCACTTCGCGCCACTTGAGTTTCTTGACGAGCGGAATGCGGCCCAGCAGGATGCCGTTGAAGTGGTGTTCGAAGAAGAGCGCCACCCATGCGTCCGATGCGAATTCGTAGAAATTCATGCACGAGAAGGCATTGGGATCGTAGAAATAGGTGCCGTTGCCTTCGTGGAGCTTGAGCAGCGGATAGGGGACCTTGCCGAAGATTTTGCCGCCCTGCAGCGTGATGTTGGAATAGCCCAGCGGCGGCAGTTCGGGTTTGTAGTGGATGCCCCCTTCGAGCCGGTAGTATTCGTAGCTGTCGTTCAGCATGGCGGGAACGCCGGCCGTGAATCCGAGCGTCAGGACGGGGTAGACCGTGCCCATGTACTGCTTGTCGAAGGGCAGGCGGTAGATGCTCTCGTTCTTCGATATACGCATCCCGACGTGCAGCGCGGCGTCCGATACGGAGTTTACGATCCGGCCGTCGGGACGCACCAGCGGCACGTAGCGGTTGCCGAAGATCTTCTGGATGCGGGCGCCGAGGAAATTGCTGGTGCCGTGGCTCCATTCGTGTTCGTAGCCGATCTCGCCACGGTTGACCATCGAAAGCCGGGAGTCGCCGCGCGAGAGCAGCGAGCTGAGGATGTTGCTCTCCGTGAGCGCGTTCTGTCCCGCGCCGAGCTGCATCACGTCGTGCCGGCCCGAAACGGTGAGCTTGCGCGTCAGGCGGCGGTTGAAGGCAAGTTCGACGCTGCCGCCGCCCTTGAACATGCCGTCGCGCGTGCCGTAGGCCACATATCCGGAGAGACGTATGCGTTTGCTGACGGCCGTGGTCGTGCGGAATCCCGGCTGCATGCGGAACCCTTCGAGTTTGTTGAAGCTGGCCAGTTTGTAATAGGGGCCGATGCCGATGTATTTGGTGTTCCAGTAACCGACGATCACGGTGTTGATGAGCGTGTAGATGTTGCGGTAGAGCGGCACGTTCTGCACCGAATCGACCATCGAGTAGATGCCCTTCTCCTTCTCGCTCAGCCGGTAGGGGCGCACTTGTTCCCAGAAGGCTTCGTCCGTGCGGCTGACTCCCTCTTCGTCGCCGATGACGACGTTGTTGTCCATGCGCGCGACTTCGTCGGGAATGGGAACCCCGACGCGCACGTCGGAGTAGACCACCTCGCGCGTGCCGATGAACGAGGTCAGCTTCGACGAGTCGCCCGTGGCGATCGAAAATTCGGCCGACACCCGGTCGCGGTGGCGGAACCACGTGCTGTCGGCGACGATGCGGTTGTCGTTTTCGAGCCGCAGGTGCTTGATCCAGTTTACATTGACGCCCTTAGGCATGCGCGCCGAGGCCGACTGCAGGGCGTACGACGCCGAGTCGATATTGACTTCGCCGTCGAGTACGGGCGTGGCGAGCCGCTTGGGATGGAAGCGGATTTTGTAGGTTTTGCGCCCCTCCACCTGCATGCTGTCCACCAGAAAATAGTCGTAGAAGGCCAGACCCGAATCGGAGAGCGGACTGGCGAAGCGGACGTTGAAGATGTCGATGTAATTGGCGTAGAAATTGACGTTGCCGTGCATCTGGCCCGTGAACTGGGCGATGGCGAAGCTGTCCTCGACGCCCGACACGCGGCTGGCGCGGATGATTTCGCGCGAAACGGCGGGGTTGCGCCTGCTGTGGTAATAGTCGGCCGTAGCTTCGGAGATCATGGCCGGCAGGTAGGCCTGTCCGGTGAGTGCCGAGGTGTCGATGTAGTCGAAGACGAACCCGAAATTGCGTTGCAGGCGCTTGCTGCGGAACCGGGGCTTGATATTCGTCAGGTCGAGCTGCATCTTGGTGTAGGTGGCGCAGGTGTAGCTGTCGTACAGGTCGGGATCGTTCTGGGGCTTGCGGCGGATGACGCCCCGCAGGATCGGATGCGCCGGGTTGTCGCCGGGGGTGATGACGACGCTGCCGATACCGAACTCCACGGCTTCGAGGGCGAAGTCGATCTGGTTGAAGCCGCCCTGCACGAGCGGCTTGGTCTGCGAGGCGTAGCCGACCATCGTGGCCTGCACGCGGCTCACCGTGTCGCGGGTTTCGAGCGTGTAGATGCCCGCCTCGTCGGTGGTGATGCCCGTCGTGGTGCCGGGAAAGACGACGCTCACGAACTGCATCGGCGTGCCGTCGGCGGCGTCGGTGACGCGCCCGCGGACACGGGTGCTCTGCGCCGGCAGGACGGTGGGGAGGAACAGAACCGCGATGAGAAAGGCGAGCGGTTTGTATGTGATTTTTCGGCGAAGCATCTGACAAATGTAGCTAAAATGCGACAATCCGGGTAAAATAAACTACCTTTGCGCAACTTAAGCCGAAAAATCGAACATCAATAGCTGAGATGGCACACGGAAAAGTCGAAAAGACGAATGCGGCGCGGCTGCTCGACCGTGCGAAGATAAATTACGAGCTTGTTCCCTACGAGGTGGACGAAGAGCATCTGGCGGCGACGCACGTCGCCGAACAGCTGGGCGAGGAGATCGCCACGGTTTTCAAGACCCTCGTGCTGAAAGGCGACCGGACGGGATACTTCGTCTGCGTGGTGCCGGGGAATCACGAGGTCGATCTCAAGGCCGCGGCCCGCGTGTCGGGCAACAAGAAGGCCGATCTGATTCCGATGAAGGAGCTGCTGCCCGTGACGGGTTATATACGCGGCGGCTGTTCGCCGGTCGGCATGAAAAAGCGCTTCCCGACTTATATCCACTCTTCGGCCGGGGAGCATCCGTTCATCTATATCAGCGCCGGCGTCCGGGGCCTGCAACTGAAAATCGCCCCGGCGGAGCTGATAGCATTCGTCGGGGCGACCGTGGCTGAGATCAGCCGGGAAGGGTAGGCGGAAATTTACCTGTCCGGCCGGAGTGCCGCGCATTTTTCATATACTGCGGCCGTTTGTCCGGCGATAGCGTCCCAGTCGTATTTTTCCATCGGATATTCCTTTTGCCGGTAGGGTGCGTCGATGTTTTGCTGGAGCTTCTGCGCCAGCGCCGCTATGTCGCCGACGGGGAAATAAGCCTCTTTTTCAAGACCGACCTCCAGATTGGCCGGAATGTCGCTTACAATGACGGGCAGTCTGTAACTCATCGCTTCCAGCAATGCGATCGGAAGCCCTTCGTGCGAAGAGGGCAGGACGAAGCAGCGGGCGTGGGTGAGAAGGGCGTGCAGCTTTTTCCCCTTGATGAAGCCGGTCAGGACGACGCCCTGTTCCCGTGCGTATTTTTTGAGTCCTGCGGAGTACTCGTCTTCGAAATCCGTATCTCCGGCCAGCACCAGTCTGCACCCCTTGTTGTCGGTCTTCGAGAAGGCTTCGATCAGGTGGTGCAGGTTCTTTTCTGGGACGAAGCGGCACATGCTGAAGATGTATTTCCCCTTTTCGACGCCCGTTTCTTCGAAATATTCCGGAAAATCGGCGATCTGGGGAGCCGGAACCCCGTTGTAGATCAGGTGACACTCTTTGCGGTGGTATTTGCGGCTCAGAATGTCGTTTATGACGTTCGAAATCACGATGACTTCGTTGGCGAAGCGTGTGCCCATCATTTCACCCAGTCTGAGTACCGTTTTTGCTGCCGCACCCCATTTGTCCCGGTCGTAATCCGGTCCATGGTGGGTGAATACCACCTTTAGTCCCAGCAGGCGTGCGACCGGCGTCAGCAGCGCCGGGCCGACGGCGTGGATGTGGATGATGTCGGCTTTCAGCTTTTTGGCTTTGAGGACTGCCCGGAACGTATGGACGATCGCTTCGAGCGATTTCTTTTTCGGGGTTTCGAGATCGACGAGCGTAATTCCTTCGTATTGCCGCAGCGTGTCGTGCACGTAGCTTTTCCGCCGTATTACGGTTACGTCGAATCCCTTCCGGGCGATACGCGGAAACAGCTCTTCGCAGTGCGTTTCCACGCCGCCCATGATGCCGGGAATCCCCCGGGTGCCGGTGACGACTATTTTCATAGCCGGAAAACGGTCATTCTTTTTGGCATTCACGACTTGGTTAGAATTTTTCCCGCAAATCGCCTTGCATCGGGTCTTGGCCGACATCGCACCACTTCTTGTCCAGACTGGCCGGTTTTCCCCGCAGGCTGCGGAGCTTGTTTCTGAGCGCCCACTTCAGCGGGTATTTCATGTATTTGTGCATTACAGGACTGGCCGTACCGACCATCCAGCAGTTTTTCGGGCATTTCCGGACCATGGCGCGGACTTCCTGCGCCCGGTCGCTCTCCCAGATATCCATGAAGTCGGGCGTTTCGTGGATATTGCCCATCGATTTCTGCCAGTATTTCTCTTCGAGACCGTTGCACGGATACACCTCGCCGAAAGGATCGATGAAGAAGTTCGCCGAACCCGCTTCGCACGGCAGCATGCGGCGGCCGCCTTCGATGTAGTTGATCAGCCCCATATTGAACCATGCGCGGAACCAGCTTTTCGGATGGTTCTCCTGCAACTGCCATTCGATCAGCTGTTCGAAGTTTTTGCACACCTCGTCCTTGTTGGTGATTACGTTGTCGTCCTTGTGGAAATAATAGGAGTTGTGGAAAGCCGCCGTAGCGAACTCCATGCCCAAGGACAGCGACAGCTGATAGAGCGAGAGCATATCCTTGGAATTGTTGTTCGACACAGTGCAGCCGAATCCGATGTCTTTCAGCCCCATCTGCTTCAGCGTGAGCAGTGTCCTCAGCCCCTTGTCGAAGCCGCCGGCATGTCCGCGCAGTTCGTCGTTCTTGCAGCTCAGTCCTTCGATCGAGATGCGGATGCCGATGTTCGGGAATTGTTTGGCCAAGGCCACGACTTTGTCTTCGAACCATCCGGACGTGGAGATGACGATGCGGTCCGTATGTTTGTAGCACTCTTCCACGATTTCCGCCAGATCCTCGCGGACGAAGGGTTCTCCGCCGGTCAGGTTGATGAATTTCAGGCGCGGCAGCGTACGGAGGTCCGCAGCTTTGATCTCGGCGTCTTTTTTCGTGGGGTTGAACCAGATGTTGCACATCTTGCATTTCATCGGGCAGCGATAGGTCAGGATAATGCTGGCGTCGGTGGGGTGCGGGATATTCCGGGTATTCATCTTATATGTTGTTGTAGATTTTCATAAGTTCTGTATAGTACCTCTCTGCCGAATATCTTTTCTGGGCGTCGAGTGCGATCTGCCGGTATTCGAACGGGGTTGCGAACATTTGGGCGATCTGAGTTTTCAGCTCTTCTGCGTTTCCGGGCATGAACAGCATTCCGGTCTTGCCTTCGTCTATCAGTTCGGGGATGCCGCCGATCCGGGCGCCCAAAACGGGTGTGCCCAAGCACTGAGATTCGATGACGGAAAACGGGTTGTTCTCATACCATTCCGAGGGGAGTACGCAGAACCGTGCCTTACCGACAATCTCCTTTATCTCGTCCCATTGTCTGTATCCGAGCAGTTCGATATCCGCTCCCGCAGCCTGTGCTGTCAGTATCTCCTGCAGAGGACCGTTGCCGATGATCTTTAGTTTGAGGGGTAGTCCTTTCGCTGCTTCGATCAACGTTCCGATGCCTTTTTCGTGCGACAGTCGGCCGACATAACAGTAATAATCGTCCTTGTCATAGTTTTCCCGTCGTACTTTCGCGGTATTTATGAAATTGCAGCATGTATGTATCTTATCCTTTGCAAATCCGCCCTGCACCATTTTGTCCTTCAGGAACCGGCTTGGAGAGATGAAAGCATCCGTGTAGTTCGCCAGTTTTTCACGCGGCCATTTCAAGGCTTCCCGATAAGCGATGTAGCTGGCTATGCGCGAATTTTTCATACACTTGTATTCGAGGACCTTGTGTTTGTCCGAGAAGCATGCCTCGCAGGGTATCTCGCCGTTGCGCAGGCAATCGTAGCGTGGACACAGGAGTTTGTAGTCATGCAATGTCCAGACAACTTTTATCCCTTTTCCGTGCGCGATCTTGGCGAGAACGGGCGAGAGTTGCGTATGAATATTGCCCAAGTGTACGATGTCGGGGCGGAAGTCGTCCAGCAGTTTGGTGAATTTGCGCTTGACCTCTCCCGTGCCGAATGGCCGGAAGAAGGCTTCCAGCATTTTCAATCCGGGCGTGAATTTTATTTCGCTTGGAAAATAACCGCTCCATGGGGAGGGGATGTTTTCCGGATATTGCATGGCGAAAACGGCCGTTTCATGCCCGTGCGACTCCAAGAGTTCCTCTATGTTCAGGAGGTAAGTGCAATCCCCGCCCCGGGGATAATAAAATTTATTGGCTAACAGTATTTTCATGGATCATGGATTTGGGAAACGCAATTGTCAAGGCAATCCGGCCTGCTGAAAACGCCGATGGGCTTTATAACCCGAAGCATCTGGCCAGCGCCTTGCTGCCTGTTTTCCGGATGGCTTTGGAGATCAGTACCGGCATATACAAAGCCAGCAGGATGCTCACGATATACAGAGGCCAGTAGAGGCATGCGATTCCGAGTTTGGCATAGATGAACCGGATTGCTATCTGGAAGAATATCCCCATCAGGAAAATCTGGAACGTATACTCCCTGAAGCTTCCGAAAAGGCCGGGTAAGTGCCGTGATAAAAACATGCAAAGGGTCAATGAGAAAAATATCCCGACGAAAATATTCAATAGCGGAATGCCGGGATACAGTGAACAGCCCACCATCAATGCCGTGCAGCACCAAAGGAGCACGGGAGTGTCCAAAAATTTCCCCCCCCCGTATTTGGAGATCAATATTCCCGTATAAAAAAAGAGCAGATAGCTGGACGCATATGAAATGCAGAATAGTTCTATATCCTTCGGGAAGAAGAAATAGATAAGCAGGGCGGCACAAAACATGAGAACGCTTTTCATCTTGCCGCCCAGCGACCATTTGTATATGGGGAAGAACAGGAACAGAACGAAGAGAGTCGATATGAACCACATTTCAGCCAACGGGTTGGATCTAAACGTGACTATGTCGAGGATTTCCGACCATGAAAAGTCTACCGGCCGTCTCATTAGCGGATTGAAGGCATATTTCAGAAAGAACGTTGCGCAGGTGAATGCGGCATAGGGGATCAGCAACCTTTTTGCCTTGTCTCCGATGGTCTCCACGTATCTCTTGTTCCGCCCTATTTTTGTCAGGTAAAACAGAAATCCGGAAATGAACATGAATAGCGGCATGTGAAAACTGTATATGATCCGTTCGATCTCCGCACTAACGGGGGTTTCGGGATCTTGGAACACATTCGTCAATGTCACATGCCCGATGACGACCAGTAACATGCTCCACCCTTGAAGGACGGATAGCCAGTTGATTCTGTTTATAGCCATCTGTTTTTATTTTATATTTTCGGCTATTTTTTTATCCTGAAAGATGTCTAGGAAAGTCTGGGCAATATGGCTGTTGGCCAGATTATCTCGGTATGCAATGCAGTTTTTTACATAGAAGGAATTATTCGCAATAATCTCTTTCAAATCGTGTTCATCCCAATTATCTTTTGCTATACCTAATTGATGGCTGTTTATAATATAGGAATTCGTAGGAACGGTATTCGAAATGACCGGAGTTCCGCAGGAGAGTGTTTCAGGAATGGAAACCATGTTATTGTCTTGGTATGTATTGATCAATAACGCTTTTGCGTGAGCTGTATATTCGCTCATTTGGACATGGGGCAGGAACCCGGTAAATATTATATTGTTTTGTGTGTCGGAAATTATGGATTGTCTTTTGAGTTGCTCCTCCAAGGGGCCTTGTCCTATGACATACAATTTAAAGTCTTTATATTGTTTATCCTTTATCAAGGCTGCGAATTTCGTAATAATCGAGGAAATGTTTTTACGTTCTATTAATTGAGAAATGACGATGAAAAAATCTTTTTTTTCTGCCGATACCGCAAATTTCTCGATATTAACTCCATGTTCAATACATTCAGTCGTTGTTTTTTTATGGTATCTTTTTATGAAATTATATGCGGCTTTGGAGCGGGGAACTACCAATGTCTTTCTGATAAATACTGGTGCTATAAAGTTGTACCATATTTTGGATGGTAGTTTATATAGCTTTTGGGGATGTAATGCCAATTCATGCCATATTATGGTTTTGCGAGGGTATAATAGCGACGCAAATAGACTTTGAAAAGAAAATACCTCGCTGCTGATTATGAGATCGTATTGTTGACTGTTCTGTTTTAGGTGTTTCCACAGATCTCGTGAGAACGGGAGTACGGACGGTGGAAAGATTCTTTTCAAGTCCGATTTGAAAAACAAAATTTTAAAATCATATTCTTCTTTCTTGCATGGTTGGTATTCCATTGCTGCCGCCAATGTTATGTCATGCCCCAATTGTTTAAATCCAAGACATAAATTGTAGATCATCGTGTCTTTAATTGAAGATACGGTCGGGATTGTATTGTTTTCGGCGGTATAAAGAATCGGATTCAATATTAAAATTCGCATGGATCGTTATTTTGTTTGTTCATAGATATGGGGCGATCTCATTGGATGTCTTTTTGTGTCTCTATCTTCCCATTACCCCTAATAAATAGGTTTTAATAGCTGAACCTAATTTCCATCCGTTGCGGATGATCTTGTTGCTCCAAGCCGGGGTTCGGTTCAGAATTCGAAGATATAATAGCTCTGTTCTGTTGAATTTGGTGTAATTGAATTTTTTCTCAACACTCTTCGATACGTCTTTATTATTTCTCAATGCCTGAAAAATAGCGTCTGTAATTACCAAACGTGCAATGATTTCGTTCAGATATGTATTTTGGCACTTGCAGAGCTTTTTGAATAAATCACCTTGTATATATATGTTTTTTTCGAGGCGGTCATTGAATGTCGATTCCTGATATTCGTAACTCATCAGGATATTTGGCGTAACACATACATTATAGTGTTCGGCGATGGCCATCCACATATACAAGTCTTCGCCTGTATGCAGATTCTCTGGAAAATAACCAACTTTCCCGAAAGCTTCCACCGGGATTACAGCACACGAAGCATTGCAAAATGGACTTTTGTGTTTGAAGTATTCTTTGAAATAATCTTGTATGACACCTTCGGTCGGATAGGCATATCGGATCTTCCGGTGTTTTTTCCGTAAAATGTATCCAGCCGAATAGATGCCGCATCCGGGATACTTATCTATCAGGCGTGCGATTTCGCTAAGATAATCCGGATACCAAAGGTCGTCAGCGTCGAGAAACGCAATATACTTTTTCCGGGATTGCCTTATCCCGTAATTGCGGGCGGACGATACGCCGCCGTTCGGTTTGGAAAAGACCCTGATCCGGGGATCATCGAATTGGCGTGCGATTTCCAAACTGCGGTCCGTCGATCCGTCGTCTACGATATTTATTTCAAAATCGGGGAACGTTTGATTCAATACGGACTGTACGGTATTGCGGATACAGTCTTGTTTATTATACAAGGGGATTACAACGGAGAACATCAGAGCGGTTAATTACTGAATATATTGGAATAGGGTACGATCTCGCTGAGATTTTTAAAGAGATAATAAATATAGACGGAAAGCCCATACGCAATGAATATCACGGTATACAAATATTTCTGGAATGTTTTTTTGACCAGATATAGAAGGTTCGGGATAGCCACGATCTGCATCAGGCTGAAATAACTGACAACACGGCCTGAAAATGCACCCAGTCCGGCAAGTAAGTTGACCATGATTACTCCGAGGATATATAATTTGAAATATATATTGTTCGCGTCCTTATTGATGTACAGCATGAATACGGCTATCAGATTGAGTCCAAGGTTGGAGAGCAGGTTCCTTGATTCGTTAACGGTTCCCCCGCTTAGGTAATAGTCATAGTTGCTCGAAGCGAATAAATTGGCTATGGGTTTGAGAGTCTCCTTGAACCATGCCGTAAAGAACATGCCGATAATGAAACTGATGGCTATTGCGAGCGCATATTTGAGTTTGTTGTCGAAATTCAAGTTCGCTTTATAAAACACCCAGACGAGCAGGAAGACATATAATGCGGACATGTGTATGGCCATTGCCAATAGCATCAGCAGCAGGTAGTATTTGTTTTTGTCTTTCTCCAAAAAGGGGATGGCCAACAACAGGAAGGACATTGCCACCGACTGGCGCATCGCGTTCATGGAGTTCCCGTAAAAGTACAGCGAGATATAAAGGAAAACCGAGAACAGCGGCCATTTGCTTTGCTTATTGAGGGCATAGAAGAGCGGTATGGCATTCAAGGCAGCCAACATGACCAGCAATCCCCTATAATTGTTCGCATTGCGGAAATACCTTAACATTGCCAGCCAGATGAATTCCGCGGTTTTATAATTTTCGTTGGCTGCTACGTAGGCGTCGTTATTGGCATATTGATAATATATTGTGTAATACGCCTCGGAATCTGTTCCCACTCCCAGACTCCGGTAGGCAGCCAGAAAGAACAAGGCGAAAGCGACTCCTATGTATACGACTTTGTTGTTGGCCCTTTTTACGAGCGATAAAAAGAGTACGATCAAAGCAAGGTAAATGTAAAACTCCATGTCTATTTGTTAAGATTTGTTCGAAGGAAAAGAAGGGATTTTTTCCTCTCCGACTGTAATATTCCGTTACATCGCTCCCAATCGACCGGAGCCGTTATCAGGCTGTCGGTCAATTCCCCGGCATTATGAATCAACCGGCCTTCGAGGCCGAACGTCCTTAACAGGGACGTGAAACGGGTTTCGCCCCTGCTGCAGTTGGCTATGGCGATGAACGGTTTGTTGAACAGGATGGAGAACACGCAGCCGTGGAAAGAATCGACAATGACGTACCGGGCGTCCATGAACCCGCGCAGCCACTGTTCTACCGCAGGGGAAGTACACTCTTCCGGATACATTGCGCAGTTCAGGACGTCCGCTTCCCGGGACGGCATCACGCTAAACGGAGTCAGACCCAATTTCCGGGACACGTTCCCGACGATCGTTGATTTTTCCGGGGACGGGTCGAGGATATAGGTCAACAGGTTCCCTCTGCTTGCAAGGGCGTGCCGATCCGTTGCCAGTTTTTCATATTGTTCCCGCCTGAGCAGCATTGTTGGGTCGAGGACATGTTCCGCCGCGACTCCCAGATAATTTCGGCACAATGTAACTCCGGAGTCCTCGCGCACGGATATGGCATCGAATTTTTTTGCATAACCGGCACACACCTGTTGCGCTTGCCGGTCGTATTCCCATGTGTCGACCCCGAACGATGCCGCGTAGGCGATCCGAATGATATGGTCCCGTTGGTCGAAATCAATGTAATAATTGGTGATGCAGGGGGAGAAGACCGGACGCCATACTTGGTCGCTACCCACGACATATGCATCTATGTGCTCGTTGCCGGCGGCCTGCCGGAGTTCTTTTGTCCTCAAGAGCGGCCGGGTATGAGGGATATGCCTGTCGATGAACGCCGAGGTATGCCGGCTGATTGTCCGCATTTGACCGGCGGTCATCCATATGGACAAGATGTTTTCCTTTTTTTCTGCGCCGAGGCAATAGCGTAGTATTCTTTTTGCGCTGCGGAGCAATTTTCGCAGGAAAGGGGTATGGTGGTGTCTGTCCAGCACGCACACTTCATGCCCCAATCCCTTCAATACTTCGCACAGCGCGTAGCATTGGAGTATCCCGCCGTAATTCCTCTGCAGCGGTTGGGTCAATATGCCTATTTTCATCGTAATCGTTTAATGAACCGGCCCGCTGCCCGACGTAACCGTGTCTTGAGAGGTTCTTTTGTAAGACGGTCTATCAGCCGGAAAAAATTCTCTTTTCCGAAGTTGTCAAAAAAACATTCCCTTTGCGAAGGAATGGGAACTGAAATTTCAATCACATGATTCCCTTTAAGAGCTTGTTCATATTCAACCTCTTGCGAAATAATTGGTAAGGTATTGTACATGCATTTCCCTTTGGCCGTATTGACCAGTATCAATCCGGTCCCTTTGTCATCATCCATGCTTGGTACGATATGTTCGATTCCCCAAAAGTCCGCCAATGTAATGTCGGCCCCGGATTTGCCTGATTTTGACGGACATTGATGACAGGATGGCCGCAGATATAAATTGGCGAGGAATCCGCGCATATACTTGTTCCGGTAAAACTTTTCAGTATGTAGAGTCGATTTTTCTAAAGATGAAAGGTGAGCGGAGAAACTGAATTCTTTCCATCCAGTGCGTTTATCACGGAAGTAAACCCCGTCGAGCCTGTAGTCTGAAGGCGAATCGGCGACGAGCCTTCTCACATATTTTTTCCATACAACCGGGCTGGGAACTCCGTGGCATACGATGTCCATGGTGAACAGATTGCCGTATTCTTTTCCGAGGAACCTATGCAATCCTGCAATCTGGCAGGGGGTTCCGGTGAATAGTACCTCGCGGCCCTGTCGCAGGAATTCTCTGGCTTGCCTGAATGTTTCCCCTATCCTGCTTTGTACGTATTTGCTGCCCCGGAATGCAGCCAGTCCGTCCGTACATTCGGTGTAACTGTGTACGACATTCCAGTTCTCGTCGAACCGGGCACCGAAGACAACCCCGCCCCGGCCGATGATCTTTTCGGCCAGTAAAGTGAAAACTCCGCCTGAGGAACTCTGCATCCGGATTTCTTCATTTCCGTTTCGGCCGGCCATGACTTTCAAGGGTTTGCTTTTGGGATTCTGGTTGATGACCGGACATACTTTTTCGCATAGGCCGCAACCTACACACCGGGCCTTATCTACTTGAGGGTAAATGAATCCTTCGGCGTCTTCGGACTGTCCGATGCACTGCTGGGGACATTTTTGTACGCATGCGTTGCAACCGCAGCAATCCCGTTTATTCCGGATTTCGATCATGTTATGAAAAGCCTATGTATTTACGGATGGAAGTCGGCACCAATTTCATGGTGGCAACGATGACAGCAATACTTATTGTCAGAACCAATATGAAATTGAAGTCGTGGTAGCCGCATAATTTGTTCAGTACCATATTGACCAGCATGTGGATCAGATAAATGCCGAAGGATATTTCCCCGACCTTGGCGATGCTGCGGACAATGAAGCGATCTTTACGGGCAGTTAGATAACGTTGCAGGGGACTTGCAAACAGCATGATGATGAAATAAAGTGAAAAAAGGAACGAAAAGACTTTGATGCCGAGTCCTGTTACCTGTCCCATGTAGTGCATGATGACGAAGCTTTCTGCGACGGACAGCAGGAAGAAAAGAATCACCAGCGGGTAAACGTATTTCATTTGAACCGTATGGTTACGTAGATAGATTCCGGTCACGAAGAACATGATCCATAGCGGGAACGGTCCGGCGTATACGATCAATGGTATTTCCATCCGATATACATAAAGCAGGATTTCCATGCAGGTGATGCAGGTGATGCTGATTGTGACGGCTGCCAGCACCCCCCCCCTTAGGGAGCGTCCCATTTTCTGCATTAAGGGCAGCAGTGCGTAATACTGTACGATCAGGATGATGAAGTAGTAGATAGAGAATCCGCCGAAGAAATAAAGTAGCCACGAGGTCACGGAGTTTTCCCGGTGCAGGTATGCAAGGATCAGATAGGGAACCGACCAGACCAGCATGGGAATGTATACCTTTACCGCCTGTCTTTTCAGGAACTCTTTATATGCAGTCGGGGTGTCTGTTTTTTTATTTGCCATGAAATAACCCGATATCGCCAGAAACAGCGGGACGGCCGCATTCAGCAGGTTCCTGAATTCCACTCCGAAAAGATTCAGAACGGGGCCTTCCATGGCGGAATAGTCGATGCAATGCAGGCATACCACCATAATGATAGCGATGCCCCTCAGGAAGTCGAAATAGGGAATACGATGCATTAGTCTTTGGTTTTGGGTTTTAGCCTTGCCAATATGGCTGAGATTTTTGAAGAGATGAAAGTCTTTTCACCGGATGTCAAGCCGAAATAATAGATGGAGATGCTTGTCGATAGGGTACATACGAGGCATACCATCAAAAGATTCCATACTCCGTGCTGGGGGTGGCAATATATTACTGCCTGCGGTACTGCAAGCGCGATTGCCGTTACCTTGAAAATACACCACACTACTTTACTGAAATATTCTCGCAGTGAAAGTTTAATCATTCTTTTGAGCATCAGCAGCCGGGCGAATTGGGCTATTATTTCTATACCTAAATGAACGGCAAAGACCGCGTATGCAGGCAATCCGCATTTCAGACAAACGTAGGAAATCGGCAGGATCAGCAGCAGCAGCCCTCCGACGACGCTTTGGTAAAGTTTTATTTTCCCCGTGGCGGCAGCAGCAGTCATCAAAGGATTGGAGATTGCATATATCCATGTTATGCATAGCATGATCCTTAAAAATACGACCGTATCTTCCGGGACGATTTTCAGCCAGAGTGTCAGTAGCGCTTTTGTCTCGAGAAGGACGGGAAGCGATAACAGCAGCAGCAAGAAAAATGAAAATTTGGCGCTCCGGAAAATCAGGCCATGCATGTATTCCATGTCGCCGGTCGCGTACGATTTGGTTATTTGCGGGTTGAGGGCCGTTTGGAAGTTGCTGCTGAACTGACCGATGGCGGTTTGGGCCTGCACGGCGATACCTCTGGCAGCGTTGACAACCGGACCGAAAAACATATTCAGCAGCAGGTTCAGTCCCTGCGTAAATGTAATGGCCGCAAGGTTGCCGAAAAGATTCCAGCCTGCGAAGCCTGTCATTTCGCAAAACAGCGTCTTATCCCATATCCAACGATATTTCGTCTCTTTGAAATGCCGGTTGCAATACCAGCTGTAACATAGACGTATGACGAGTTGGACAATAACGATCAACGCGGCGTACAATATCAGTTTGTCGGTGTGAAAATACCGAAGAAAACAGACGATCAGCAATTTCAAAGAGACTTCGATAATCGATATGTAGGCGAATGCGCTCATTCTTTCATGGGCGATGATGGCCGCATTGTACGGTACGCTCATGATCATGATCACCGATGCCGCTACCGAGCACTGGAATACCCAGAAAGCGGCATTCATGCGGTCGGCCGGAATCTGCATTTTGTTCCATAAGAACCAAAGCCCGACCGTTTCCGCCAGCACTATTATAAGAAAGGATATGATGGCATGTATTGAAAGGCTGGTCGAGAAAACCTTTGTCAGTTGCGTCCGATTGTTCTGTCCCAGCTCAAAGGTCAGGTACCGCTGTGTCGCGGAGGTCATTGACCCATTGATGAATCCGAACATGGCAACGATTCCGCCCACGACATTATAAATGCCGAAGTCCTCCACCCCCAGAATATTCAATACCACCCGGCTGGTGTAGAGACTTACCGCCATGGTAACAAGCATTCGGAAGTAGAGCAGAAGCGTATTCTTTGCTATTCGTTTGTTGTTAGAGCTTATTTCCTGCATTTCGGAGCCGATGTTCATCCGTTAAGTGCCATATCTACCTCTCCTTATACATGCTCTGGTAGTATTTTTCATACTCTCCTGAAGTAATGTCGTCCATCCATTTTTGGTTCTGGAGGTACCAGCGGACGGTCTTTT